>Ga0114939_10000430_pt1 | contig 35222 bp, 30 predicted proteins | sample AshMeaCrysSpring_FD_87196 | JGI IMG/M metagenome (GOLD analysis project Ga0114939, IMG submission 87196) | Groundwater microbial communities from Big Spring, Nevada to study Microbial Dark Matter (Phase II) - Ash Meadows Crystal Spring | ecosystem: Environmental > Aquatic > Deep subsurface >...
CGAGTGGGGCCCGGCGGTGTCGAAGAACCCGTTCCTGCAGTTTGTGGTCAAGGGCGCCAAGGCGGGCGACAAGATCAGCGTGAACTGGAAGGACAACAAGGGCGACAGCCGCACCGACGAAGCTACGGTGTCCTGATTTTTCAGGTGACGTTCTGACAATGGAGAAGGGCAGCCCTTCTCCATTTTCTTTATACGGGCCCGGGTCGATGCCGGATTCCTGACAACTCATACATAGCGGTAGCGCAATCATGAATCTTTCCAAACGCGAATTTATGCAGGTGCTGGGTGCCGGCACCATGGCCGGCATGGGGCTGGGTACCTATGCCGAAGCTGATGCGGCCACGGCGGCCCAGGGCTTGTACGACATTCCGAAGTTCGGCAATGTCTCCTTCCTGCACATGACCGACTGCCACGCGCAGCTCAAGCCGATCTACTTCCGCGAACCGAACGTCAACCTCGGTATCGGCAGCATGAAAGGCAACCTGCCGCACCTGGTGGGCGAGCACCTGCTGAAGGTCGCCAAGGTCCGTCCCGGCACGGCCGAGGCCCATGCGCTGACTTACCTTGATTTCGAGAAGGCGGCCAAGCGCTACGGCAAGGTCGGTGGTTTTGCCCACCTGGCCACGCTGGTCAAACGCCTGAAGGCCAGCCGTCCCGGCGCGCTGCTGCTCGACGGCGGCGACACCTGGCAGGGTTCGGCCACTTCGCTGTGGACCAACGCCCAGGACATGGTCGACGCCTGCAAGCTGCTGGGCGTGGACGTGATGACCGGCCACTGGGAGTTCACCTATGGCATGGAGCGCGTGAAGGAGATCGTCGAGAAGGACTTCGCCGGCAAGGTGGACTTCGTGGCGCAGAACGTCAAGACCAACGACTTCGGCGACCAGGTGTTCAAGCCCTACGTGATCCGCGAGATCAACGGCGTGCCTTGCGCCATCATCGGTCAGGCCTTCCCCTACACCCCGATCGCCAACCCGCGTTACATGGTGGCCGACTGGGCCTTCGGCATCCAGGACGAGAACATGCAGACCATGGTCGACGAGGCGCGTGCCAAGGGCGCCCAGGTCGTGGTGGTGATCTCGCACAACGGCATGGACGTGGACCTGAAGATGGCCAGTCGGGTGTCCGGCATCGACGCCATCATGGGCGGCCACACCCACGACGGCATGCCGGTGGCCAGCATCGTCAGCAACAAGGGTGGCAAGACGTTGGTCACCAATGCCGGCTCCAACGGCAAGTTCCTGGGCGTGCTGGACTTCCAGGTCAAGGACAAGAAGGTCACCGACTTCCGCTACAAGCTGCTGCCGGTGTTCGCCAACATGCTGCCGGCCGACAAGGAGATGGACGCGCTGATCACCAAGATCCGTGCGCCCTACGAGGCCAAGCTGAACGAAGTGCTGGCCGTGACCGAAGGCACGCTGTACCGCCGCGGCAACTTCAACGGCACTGGTGACCAGTTGCTGCTGGACGCGCTGATCGATGTGCAGGGCGCCGACATCGCTTTCTCGCCGGGCTTCCGCTGGGGCACCAGCCTGCTGCCGGGCCAAGCCATCACGCGCGAGTGGCTGATGGACATGACGGCTACCACCTACTCCTACGCCACGCTGACGCCGATGACCGGTGCCACCATCAAGACGGTGCTGGAAGACGTGTGCGACAACCTGTTCAACCCCGATCCCTACTACCAGCAGGGCGGCGACATGGTGCGCGTGGGTGGTCTGCAGTACACCTGCAACCCGATGGCCGGCATGGGCAAGCGCATCAATGACATGCGCTTGAATGGCAAGCTGATCGAAGCCGACAAGACCTACATGGTGGCCGGCTGGGCGCCGGTGGCCGAAGAGGCCAAGAACGCCGGCAACAAGCCGGTATGGGAAGTGGTCGAGACCTGGCTTAAGTCCGGCGGCGGCAAGGTGCCGGCGCGCAAGCTCAACATGCCCAAGGTGGAAGGTGTGCTGCCTAACCCGGGCTACGCAGCCTGATCGGGCACTGCGCCAGAACAAACGGGGCCCGCGGGCCCCGTTTGTTTTGGTGCGCTGCGATCGTCAGCGGATCTGGTCGATCGAGAACTTCTTGTCCTGCACTACGGCGGGAATCAGCGCGTAACCCTGGTTCTGCCAGTGCATGAGTTCCGTGATGGCTGAGGGTGTGACCTCGACGAAGCTGTGCAGGTCCGCTGCGGTGTAGCCATAGTCCTGCAGCGCCAGGCCGCAGACCTTGAACTTCACGCCCATGTCGGCGTAATAGCGCATGCGTTGCAGCACTTCTTCGTAGCGATCCTGGTTTTTCTTCGCCAGCGTGACGATCTCGGTACCGTGCATCAGCACGATGATGCTCATGTCCTCGGCAAACATGCTGTAGGGCGCTTCGGTCAGCGGATTGACCAGGCTGCGCACCCAGTACAGCGCAGCCCCGAGCTTGGCCGGATCGTCGAGGAAGATGTCGACCAGGGCCTTGGGGTTCTTGTAGGGCGTTTGCACGACCTTGGCCTGAGCCAGCGCGGGTGTCGATAGCCCGCCCATCATGGCTAACGCGAAGGCCCAGATTAGCAGCACAAAGCGACGATGGATGTTCGACATGGCGGTTCCTTGGTCAGTAAGGAGGTGTGAGGGACAGTATCCCCCGTTTTGGGGATATGACGCCATTCTCGCTTGCTCTATAGTTCGAACCAAAGTTCTGAAAACGGCAAACCCGTCGAAAGGCGGGGGCGCAAAGTCTCCGGTCTAAAGGGCGCAAGCTCCACGATAGCGGGATTGCCAGAGTCTGAACCCATCGACGGTCAAGTCGATGGGGTGCATCTCCTGTAATCCCTCGACGGACTTTGCGTTGTTACACACGCAGGGTTTCAAGGAGGCGGAACAGGCGCTTACGAGCACTGTTTCGATATATCACAGTGATGCAATCTATTGCGAAGCGGTGTTACACGCAACGCTCTGACGCGCGAATCAGCATGCGTATGCATGCCTACACAGTCAACTCATCCCTCAACATGAGCGTTGCTGCGAACAACGCATTTATGGAGTGGGTTCGCCTCATAGGTAGAGGTAAGGCTGGTTGCCGAGCTTTCTCGCGCGGGTTGCACTGGCTAAAGCTGCTGACTTGCACAAGCGCCGTTGCATTGCAATGCGCCTCAAGCCTAGCGCAACCTGTGCTGCAGAACATCAGCGTACTTGAGGTCAAGCGCGGCATACAGTCCATGGCGTGGCACCCGGACGGACAGCGGTTGGCTGTGGGGTATTTCCTCCAAGATGAAGTGGAGGTCTGGGATGTTCAGACCAAAAAGCCGCTGTTCTCCGTCCCCAGCAGCCGCCGACCCCATGTGCCGTCCGGGCAAGAGGTTGTCTTCAGCCCGGATGGTAAATATCTGGTGGTGGTAGATGTCAAGGACACGCAGAACGGTTCACCGCCGGTGCCGCGAACAGAGGACGACCCGCAAGAATTACCTGCGCGGGCTAACAAGGACCGCTTTATTCTGGCTCGCGTCTGGGATGTGGAGCAGCGACGTGAGATCTCGCAATTGAAGGGGCCTGGCGCTTGGCTATACGGAGGTCTTGGCGGCATCTGCTGGTTAAGCACGCCTTCTCCTGCGTTGGCCATGCTTCGCGAATCAGTAGTTTTCACGTATGTCATACCTAGCGGTCGTCGCGTGGCAGAGACAAATGCATTGCGCCCTTTCAGCAAACTTCCTGATCGCGCATACGGCTACTGGAAGATGGCCTGTCACCCAAGCGAGCCTCTCGTGGCCCTGGAAGGCCAAAGGTTTTCCCCACAAACGGCGCCCTTGATGGGTTACTCGCCGAACAGCGGCGCCACTGCCGTTGTCGTGGCTGACGTAAAGCAACAGCGCATCGTCAAGACGCTCATCAGCCCGACGCCTCTCAATGGTGTGGTCTATACCGCCGACGGCAGCAAACTGGTCTCCTTTGGAGCGCCGCCAATTCGTGTCTGGGATGCTGTGCACGACTATGCGACCCTTGGGGAGATCGGCGAGCCACATGCCAATACCAACTATTTCGCGGCTTTGCCGGGTTTCGATGGTGTTGTGGGCCTGTCCGGCAACCTTCATATCTGGAATACCCAGAATTTACAAAGGGTCAGCACGGTCGCTGTTCCTCCTGATGTATTCCGCATTGCGGTCCATCAAACCAGCCGCACCGTCGCTGTGGCGATCGGCCGCTTCGCCCATCTGTATCGATTCAATCCTGACGCGCTGAAGCCGTCCGGCGGAGGAAACTGATATGGGAACTCCTACGCTAGCGCAACTCCTTTCTCTGGCCCGCTCCGGTAATAACCCAGCTGTTCCACCAGGGTACGTCCCAATACCGGTAGAGCAGCTTGTGCTGGGTGACCTTAACCAGTCACAACGCATTAGCTACCAAGGCTATTACAACCCCGACACCAACCAGATCATTCTCACGGGCTCACCCAAGCCGCAGCCCGTGGGCGGGAGTGGATTCGGAGACGATCCCCTCATCAAGGACGGTGGAATTTTTTATGAAACTACCCGAATCACAAGTGGTCCCAACGCTGGCGCATTTTTGGAAAAACCTGTATCGGTTGCTCAAACTGAGCAATTGGTGCTTCAACTAACTGGAAACAAGGATGCCGCCTATCAAGGGGCTGGCATCACATTTGTCGGCGAGGGATCAGTAGGGTTAGCATTCTCTGCCAGCAGCTACGAGCTTCGCAATGCCGAGGCTCCAGTCAAGGTGGACGCCACGGTAACGCTCAATAGCTGGCTGGGACGTTGGACAAAAGATGGCGCCACAGACACCGAGGTGCTCGATGTCCGAACCCCTCAGCCCGCCACCAGCGACCCGGTTGGGGCGATAGCCGCTACCAGCTCGGCACAGAGCGAGATGGGATGGCAACCTGGAGCAGTCACTGTACGGGCGTACACAGGGAGCGCACTTGCGGCCTATGCAGCCACGGATACTGCCGCACAACTAACAATCGATAGCGCGAAGAATTACTTAAGTCAACGCGCGGGTGAGGCCATCGGATGGATAGCAGGAAAACTAGTAGAGCTTGGCGTTGACACGGCTAAACCCTATGCAGTGGATAGTCTGGCGGCCGGAGCCGCCAATTTGGTAGATAGCCCCGCTCGAATCAACGCGCGATTGAACTGGCAGGCTGATCTACAACCGGCTGATGCATTGCGGGTGATTCGCGAGGGGATCACGCAGCCCCAGTGGAACGTGATCAACGGGAAAAGTCCATCCGGCTTTGAGGTAGGAAGTACCAACTACATCAATGCTGGTGACCCGCAAACGGCGGGTGTTGACAGCCAAGCCGAGAAGCGAATTCCTGCAGTTCAGGTTACTACTTACCGTGATGAGACTACCGATGCCATCATGGAAGTTCGGTTGTCAGGCACTCTCGTTAACGGTCAGTTCGTTGCAGACACTTCCGATGCTTTTGTCGCCGGCTTCGATACGCAGGGCCGCTATGTTCTCACGGGAGAAACGGCCGCGAAAATTGCGAATGCTCAGTTGGGCATACCTGACGCCCTTGGCGCCAATACCTCACCTGCTGCTCCAGGATCCTTTTCAACTCTGCCGTCAGTTGAGGTCCGTGACAATGCGCCGTCGTACAGCAGTGTCAGTATTCAGGACCACGGCAATGGCGCAACCTCCTTGGAGTTCGTCGGCACTGACGGCACCCGTGCTTGGGCTTTGTCCAATTCAGCCACTGGAGGGCGCACGGTTGTCATCTCGATACCAGGTACTGAGGCAGAAGCTCCAAAGACGATAGTTCGAGACTTTGACCAGAGTGGGAAGAAGCTCGGCGAGCAAGTCTTCGACCAGTCTGTTCAGATAGATCAGCTACTGGGTTTGTTGCAGAGCCAACTTGGCAACACATTTGGAGCTTCCGATCTGACTTCGGCGCAAGCCGAGAAGCTCCTGAGTGATATGGGCTTAAAGCCTATTGCTACCAGTTCTCCGATTACTCTGGCCTCATCCGGCGACGGCATCCAGACTGACGGGGGCCTGATCACTGGCTACGCCGATGCGCAGGCATCAAATCAGGGGTCGGATAGTGCGCAATGTGCGCGACCTGCAATCAATACGGAGGCAAACACCAACAGCTTTGGCGCCTACCTCCAAGGCCAGGGCGCCGACCTGAGCCCGGCCCAGCAAGACGCACTGGCCATCCAGCTCGACGGCCTGAACCTGGGCGGTGCTGCCGACCTGGGCTTTCACAGCCTGCCCGGCGGTGGCGTGCTCATCAGCAACGCCGATGGCGACATCGTCGGGGAAATCAACCGCAACGCCAACGGCGACATCAACCTGCGGGCCAACAGCATCAGCCCGGACGGCGCTGCCGGCCAGACCAGCACCCACATCACCAGCAGCGGGCAGACCTTCAACGACAGCCAATACACCGAAGCCCAGCTGCGGGGTGTCACCCAAGGCCTGAGCCTGCTGAACTCCCTGGCCGGCCTGCAGCACTGGGAGCACATGGGCGACCTCCAGCGCGTCAGCGCGCTGCTGGGCCTTTACAGCACAGTGGATCGCCTGAGTGGTGATGCCTTGCCCGGCGGGCTGGGGGAACTCGGCGAAGCCGCCGCCGTACTCAACCTGGCCGCCAGCCTGCAAAGCGGCAACGTAATGGGCACACTCTCGGGCATCAACACCCTGAGCAGCGGCGCCATCGATGGCGCCCTCAACGCCGCACTGGGCAGCAGCGGTATCCCCTACCTGAGCGTCATCGGCGCCCTGGAAAGCGGCAACCCCACCAGCATGCTGGCGGCTGCGGCCAACTTCATCCCTGGCTACGGCCCGCTCATCAGCATCGGCCTATCGCTCTTCGGCAGTGGAGGCGGCCTCTTTGGCGCAGGCGCCACCCCGCCGCCGCCCTACGGCGAAGTGCACTTTGCGTGGAGCGGATTCGACGCCAACGGACAACCCCACACCGCCGTGCGCACCGACGCCAACGTCAGCGGCGGCGCGGCAACGGCCAGCCAGATCGCCCAGCAGGTGCTGAACAGCCTGCAAACCATGTTGGAACAGGCCAACGCCCGCACCCTGCAGGACCACCCCGATACCGACCCCAGCCAACTGCTGGCGCTCAACACCAACCTGCTGCCCAGCGTGTTCTGGGACAAAGACCAGACCAGCCTCAAACTGCCCAACCCCGACGGCGCCACCAGCTTCTTCGTCAATCTGGCCGATGGCGACGCCATGGCGCGGGTGGTGGAACTGCTGCAGAGCAACGGCGGCATTGGGCCGAAGTGGCTGGTGGACACCCAAAGCCAACGCTACGCGCAACTGCTGAGTGAGGGCGCGGGTGAAGCCGCCATCGAGCGCGAACTCACCGCTGGCAAGAGCGGGCTGACGGAACAAGGCTGGAGCCAGGCCGCCGCCATCCAGGGCGGCGCGGGCGAGGCGGCGGACTTCAAGACCCAGCAGTTCGGCAGCTTGGTCGTGCACGCACAGGATGCGCAGGTACAGCTTACCGAGGCGCTCAAGAACATCGATGCCGATGCCTATCTGGAGCGTACCGAATGGGTGGCTGCCAACGATGCGCAAGGGAATGCGCAAAGCCTGCTCATCATCGACTTCAACAACGACGGCGTGGTGGACACGCGCGACGTGCTCAACCTGGGCGGCAACCGGGGCCAGACCGATGCCAGAGATGCGCAGGCCCTCAACGCCAACGCCGACCTGCAGCGCAACAATGTGCAGTGGCTCGATGCCAATGGCGACGGGGTGCTGGATGCACGGGACCCGGCGTTTGCGGCCGTGCGGCTCTTCATGGACATCAACGCAGATGCCCGGTTACAGGACGGCGAGGCCAGGAGCCTGGCGCAGGCCGGCATCACGGCCATCGACTTCACGGCGGGGCAGGTGCGCTACGCCGACGGCCATAGCGATGCGCTGACGGCGCAAATGCTCACCGGCGACACCAGCGGGGCGAAGCTGACCAAGGTCTACCAAGTGGTGGATGGCCAGCACATCGACCTGCAAGCGGGCGATGTGCTGGAGAACGAGGGTTACCTGGGGCAGGATGCATCGGGCGCCATCCGCCAGCAGACGTTTGCGCACGAAGCGGTGCGCACGGGGGACTGGGAGGGCACCGCCGAGCAGGACGATCACCGGCATGGCGGCACCAACGTGACGGAAGCACCGACAGAAACCACCGCCAGCGGCGCCGTTAGCCAAGGTGCGTTCTTGACGCAGGCACAAACGGCTTTCCAGCGCACGGTCACGGCCAGCCAAGTCCGGCAGACGCAAACCGCCGAACGGCTGGCATTCGTGCCGACCACGGCGCTGTCGGGTGTCGCACTCGGCAGCTTGGCGGATGCACAGCTGGTGACGGCCGAGATGGTGCAAAGCATGGAGGATGGCCTGCTGGGTGGCGGCGGATTGAATCTGGGGCTGCTGAGTGTCCTGGCTGCAGGCGCCACCCAGGCGGCCGCCCAGGCGGCGGAGGCCCAGAGCCAGGTTGCCGCGAACGCTCCAGCGGGCCAACTGTCGGACAACGGCGCAACCGCGGTGTCCTTGTCCATGGATGGCGCAGGAATGGGGCTGGCCTACACGCTGACGATGGGTTCGGACGGCGGCGTTGTTGGGATGAGTTCGACGCAGAGCCCGGTGCCTTTCATATCGGCAGGGCCTGCGTTGGCGCCAATCATCATGGCAGGGGCAGAGGGCCCTGTGGTTGTCGTGTCAGAGGCGGCGGGCACCACTGTCGCCTCAACGGCTGCCTCGCCCGTTCCTCCTCGCCAGACGCAGGCGACGGTGACCTCCGTGCCACTGGGCGCGACGCCGTCAGGCAATCCCCCAAATTCTCAGACCGTGGTACCGGCTGCTACGGTATCGCCGACAGACGCCGCGTCCGCTCCCGTACAGGGCATGCCGACCACCGTGATGTTCGACTACCCGGTGGTCCATGGCGAGATCGTGTCTGGCAGCGAGGATGTGGCATTCCGCATTGCCGGCGCATTGCTGGTCAGCAACGACAGCACGGTGAATACACCAGCCAACCCGTCGGCGCCGGCGCTGACGGTGACGGCCGTAGGCAACGCGGTACACGGGCAGGTGGCTCTCATCGGCGATGAGGTCGTCTTCGTGCCAGAAGCCAACTTCTACGGTACGGCCAGCTTCACGTACGCGGCAACCGACCAGTATGGCCTGAGCCGTAGCGCCACAGCGGTGCTGCAGATCGCGGCCGTGAATGACGCGCCGACGGTGACGGGCGGGGAGGAGATCGACAGCGAGGAAGACCAGACACTCATCATTCAGGCAGCGGGCTTGTTGCAGAACGATGTCGATGTGGACAGTCCGCACGAGGAGCTGGTTCTGTCCCGGGTGCAGTCGGGTACCGGCGGCATGGTCAACCTCGACGCGAACGGTGACGTAGTGTTTACACCGGATCAGGACTTTTTCGGCAACGCGGTCTTTACCTATTGGGTGCGTGACGGCGCAGGTGCTGAATCAAGTCCCGTTACGGCCACTGTGGTTGTGGCACCCGTCAACGACGCGCCCGGCGCGCAGGGTGAGGTCGTTTCCGGCGCCAGTGAAGATGCGGTCTTTAACATCGCCAAGACGACACTGCTGGCCAACGACGTCGACGTGGATGATCCGAACAGTGCGCTGAGTCTGGGCTGGGTGGGCGATGCCACGGGCGGTACGGTCAGCTTGGATGCGAACGGCGACGTGGTGTTCACTCCGGCCGCCAACTTCAACGGGTACGCCAGTTTCAGCTACAAGGTGCGCGATGCGGCGGGACTGGAGTCACCTGTCGTGTTGGCCACGATTCCGGTGGCGGCGGTCAATGACGCGCCGCTGGCGGTGGATGACCAGTTTTCCACCTACCGCAACAGCACCATGAGCATCGGCTTTGCACAGCTGACAGGCAATGATTCGGATGTGGATGCCGATGCTCTGACCGTGAGCGGGGTACGCAATGGCGTGAATGGTGAGGTGGCCCTGGTCGATGGGAAGGTTCAGTTTGTGCCGACATCCGGCTTCACCGGGGCCGCATCCTTCGATTACTTGGCTGATGATGGGCAAGGTGGCCAGACCTGGGCGACGGCGTTTGTGAACGTCATCGTCCCGCCGCTGTACCCCACAGTGAATGTGACTCTGGGTAGCTATTGGATTGATGTCTGGCACAACGACGCGGCCAATCTGCGCCAGACCTTCAACTACTCGTTCAATGATGAAAACCCAGCGACGGTGGCCATGGACATCGTACCAAATTTTGGTGCAGGGTTCACCTATGCCGGCTTTGGGAATGTCCAATGGGTCACGGCACACGACTTCAACATCTTCAAGTACGACCGCTATGGGGCGGCCAACATCAGCCTGAACCTGAACCTGACCGACGAGTCCGGGCTGACGAATGTCGCGCACGTGTACACGACCTATCACACGGCGATAACTGTCACGTCTGTTTTTGACAATTTCACCGAAGTCTGGAACTACTCGATGTCTCTCGATGCCAGCCTGACGAGCTTCAGCGTCTGGCACGACCATACCGGCTACGCCACACCGGTGGTGCTCGACCTAGACGGTCGAGGCCTGCAGGCGGTGGAAACCAGGGACTCAGGGGTGGCGTTCGATGTCGACGAAGACGGCTTGGTTGACCGCATGGCGTGGGTTGGTGCTGGCAACGGGGTTCTGGCCTTGGACATCGACGGCGACGGCAGGATCGGCAGCGCCAAGGAATTTGCGTTCCGGCAATACGTCGAGGGTGCCCAGACAGACCTGGAAGGGCTGGCGGCGTTCGATACCAACCACGATGCCCGGCTTGACGCCAATGATGCGCTGTTTGCCGGATTCGGCGTCTGGCAGGACAAGAACGCGGACGGGATCCAGGAGGCCGGTGAGTACCAGACGCTGGCGCAGCTTGGCATCGCCAGCATCGACCTGCGTAGCGACGGTCAGGTGCAGACGTATGGTGGTGAAGTGGTGAGCTTCGGTCGTGCGCAGTTCACGCGCAATGATGGCAGTACGGGTGCCGCGTACGATACGGCGCTGGCCTACCAGAGCGGCACAGAGCAGGCGAAGGCCACGCTTTGTGCGGCCGCGATGGAGGCGGCGGCTGTCGCACCGATCGCTGATGCAGCGCCTGCTACCTGCATCAATGCAGACTCACCGGACGCGAATGCGATCCAGATGGCCTTGCTGTTCAACCAGATGTGCAACACCGCCGGTGTGGATGCCGGCGTGGCATTGGGCTTTGCGCCGCTGGAGACCGCCGCCAGCGGGCAGGAATGGGTCGATGCGGCCAACGCGGCGGTCCAGCAGTTGCAAGCTGCTTGAACGGGGCGGTGAGCGATTCAAACACAAGAAGAAGCTAGCAGGGAGAAACGGTTTGGATTCGAAAGTCGAATTGATTCAGGTTTATGCACAACTTCACGACGTTCATCTTGATGCGCAGCAGCTGAAGCATCAGTTTGCCGGTGACGCGGGTGAGTTTTCGGCCGCCATGAGCCTGGGGCGGACGTTGCAGGCCTTGAGCGCAGTGGGATTCGATGTGCAGTTGAAGAGGGGGGCGTGCGCGGCGATTCCGGATTCGGTGCTTCCAGCATTGATGCCGACGAACGACGGCAACCTGATGCTGGTGGGTCGGATCGACCGGGCTGCATCCGGCGCAGAGGCCGGGACCGGGACAGTCATCCTGCAACTGGCGGGGCAGCCACAGCCACGGCAGATCACGATGGCCGAGTTCGACGCGTTGTTCGCCGGGCAGTGGATCGCTACGAAGCGGTCCCGCCCCCAAGGCGCGGCTGCCGATGCGGGACGTTTCGGCGTGGGGTGGTTCTGGCAGTCGCTGCAGAAGTACAAAGCGCTGATGGGTGAGATCCTTCTGGCATCTCTGTTTGTCCAGATCATCGCGCTGGTGACACCTCTCATCTTCCAGGTAGTGATCGACAAGGTGCTGACCAACCGCACGCTCTCCACATTGGACGTGATGGTGGTTGCGCTGCTCGGGGTCAGTATCTTCGAAGTGGTGTTGGGCGCCATGCGTCACTACCTTCTCAGTCACACCACCAATCGGGTGGATGTGGAACTGGGGGCGCGGTTGTTCAACCATCTGCTGCACTTGCCGCTGGCCTACTTCGAGAGCCGCCGCAGTGGGGACACGGTGGCGCGGGTGCGGGAACTGGAGAATGCGCGCAATTTTCTGACCGGACAGGCTTTGACGAGTTGGCTGGATCTGTTGTTCGCCATCGTGTATCTGGCGGTGATGTTTTATTACAGCCCGATGCTGACCGTGGTGGTGCTTGCAGCGTTGCCGGTTTTCTTTGGCGCTTCTGCGCTCGTCACGCCGCTGCTGCGCCGGAAGCTGGAAGACAAATTCGCCCTGGGGGCCGAAAACCAGGCCTATCTGGTTGAAACCGTGACCTCCATGGAAACGCTCAAGAGTCATGCCGTGGAGCCTCGCTGGCAGCGCGATTGGGAGGCCCGCCTGAGTCACTACGTGGGCAGCGCGTTCGAAAGCGGCCATCTGGCGAATGCCACCAACCAGTTCATCGGTCTGACCAGCAAGGTTCTGATGGTGGCGCTGCTTTGGCTGGGGGCACGTCAAGTGATCGACGGGGACTTGACGGTGGGCGGGCTGATTGCGTTCAACATGCTCAGCGGACGTGTCAATGCACCGATCCTGAAGCTTTCCTCACTGTGGCAGGACTTTACGCAGATGAAGGTGAGTGTCCGGCGGCTGGCCGACATCATGGATGCTCCGCCGGAGCCGGCCTTCCGGCCGGGCCGCTCCAGCTTGCCGGATCTGCAAGGGAAGGTGGTTTTTGAGCATGTGAGCTTCCGGTATGCAGCGAACGCTCCATCGATTCTGAACGACCTAAGCTTTGAAGTCCGTCCGGGGGAGGTGATAGGGGTGGTGGGGGTATCGGGTGCAGGAAAGACGACCCTGATGCGACTGATCCAGCGTTTGTACACGCCGGAGAGTGGGCGCATTCTTGTTGACGGCGTAGATCTGAATCTGGTTGATACGTCTTGGTTGCGCCGGCAGATGGGTGTGGTCGGACAGGATACCTTGTTGTTCAACCGAAGCGTGCGCGAAAACATTACCTTGGCTGCTCCTCATCTGGGAATGGATGCGGTGATGCAGGCGGCCCGGCTCGCGGGGGCGCACGATTTCATCCAGCAACTACCGGATGGCTACGACACTGTGGTCGGTGATCGTGGTGGGAGGCTCAGCGGCGGTCAGCGTGCACGGATCGCCATCGCGCGGGCTCTTGTCAATGACCCGCGCATCCTGCTATTGGACGAGGCGACTGCCGCGCTGGACTATGAGAGCGAGCGGCTGGTGCATGACAACATGGCGGCGATTGCCCAGGGGCGGACGGTTTTCATCGTGGCACATCGTCTGTCCACGCTGCGGCTGGCTGACCGCGTGCTCGTGCTCGAGGCCGGTCGTCTGGTGGAGTCGGGGAGCCACGCCGCGCTGGTGCGCGATGGCGGGCGCTACGCCACGCTGTACGAAGCCCATCAGGTGCTGGAAAGCAGGGGGGTGCCGGCATGAAGAACGAATTGGACCAGCCGGAATTCAGTCAGTTCAGTACGGCAGCGCTGGCCATCCAGGCGCAGCCACCTGGGCACGTGCGGCGCATGGTGTCGTTGGCGATCTGCATCATGACGGGCGCTGCGCTGGTGTTCGCCTGTTTCGCGAAGATGGACATCGTCGTCTCAGCCCAGGGCAAGGTGATTCCAGCCGGTAAGAGCAAGGTGGTTCAGCCGCTGGAAGCTGGCGTGGTGCGCTCGATTGCGGTGCGCGATGGCCAGGCGGTGAAGGCGGGTGATGTGTTGCTCGAGCTGGATTCAACGGCCGCGACCGCAGACCACGACCGTCTGCAGCGCGAACACTGGACGAATGAGGCGGACGTGCTGCGCGTTTCGGCGCAGCTGGCCGGCCGGTCCGGATTCCGGGCGCCGGCGGACATGCCGGCGGATGTCGCCGGGGACCAAGCCGTTTTGCTGCAAGGTCGGCTGGCGGAGTACAAGGCCAAGCTGGCCGCGTTGGACGCGGAAGTCGCCAGAAGGCGTGCCGAAGCGGATGCTGTTGCCAGCAGTCTTGAACAGCTGAGAAACAGTCTGCCGCTGATCCAGAAAAAACATCAGATGCGCGAAGAACTGGCAAAGACGGGTCACGTGGCGCAGACGACGCTGATCGAGTCGCAGTTGGAACTGATGAATGCGCAGAAGGAACTGGCGGTCCAGGCCAGCCGTCTGGAGGAGTCGCAGTCGAATCTGCGGGCGGCAGTCGAGCAGCGCGCTCAGGCGACGGCCGAGTTCAGGACGCGCAACAGTGCCGAGCTGGTGGAAGCCGTGAAAAAGCGGGATGCCTCGCGCCAGGAGTACATCAAGGCGCATCAGCGTCTGGCACTGCAGACCTTGCACGCGCCGATCGACGGCGTGGTGCAGCAGCTCGCGGTGACGACCGTCGGTGGTGTCGTGACAGCGGCGCAGCCGGTGTTGACTGTGGTGCCTGAGAACTCGCCGCTAGAGGTGGAAGCCCAGGTGCTGAACCGTGATGTCGGCCACGTCAAGGCGGGCCAGCGCGTGATCACCAAGGTGGAAACCTACGACTTCACGCGCTACGGCTATATCGAGGGCGAAGTGCTGTGGGTGGGGACGGACGCCATACAAGATCCCAAGCTCGGTTTGGTCTATCCGGTCCGGATCCGCTTGTCTCGCCTGGACACGCCAAACGAAGTCAATGGACGGGCAGGAATGGTAACCGCAGGCATGAGCGTGACGGCCGATGTCCTGACCGGCCAGCGGCGGTTGATCGAATACCTGCTGGCTCCGATGCTGCGCTACAAGCAGGAGGCCCTGCGTGAAAGATAGGAGAAAGGTGGCGGTGGCGCTGGCTTTCTGGGCGCAATGGGGCTTGGCGTTGTTGTTGTTGTTGCCTGTGCCGGCGGCAAGTCAGACCTTGATGGACGTGTACCACAAGGCCCGTCTGCGGGATGCCCAGTTCGCGATGGCGGGCAGGACCCTGGATGCCGCATTGGAGAAGCTGCCCCAGGCCCGGGCGGGTCTGCTGCCGTCCTTGACCTTGAGCGGCAGTGGCAACCGGCAGAGCGGATCGGCCTCGTTCTCTTATGAGCCCTTTGTGGAGCGGGACGTCAAGTCATGGTCCTGGACGGCGCAGCTGACCCAGCCTCTGTTCCGCTGGAGCAACTGGATCGGCTACCAGCAGGCGGACGCGGCCGTGGTGCAGGCGCGGGCCCAGTTTGCCGTGGCGGAGCAGGAGTTGATGCTGCGAGCAGCGCAGGCGTATTTCGATGTCCTGTCGGCGATCGAGAACGTGTATGTCATGGAGGCGCAGTTGCGGGCGGTCAACGAGCAGCTGGTGCTGGCCCAGCGAAATCTGGAAGTCGGGACCGGCACCATCACGGATGTCCACGAGGCGAAGGCCAAACATGCACTCGGCGTGGCGCAGCATGTGGCGGCGATGAATGAACTCTCCAGCAAGCAGGCCGAGCTTGAGCGCCTGACCGACGAGCCGGCATCGGCGCTGCGCCGTCGCGTGGTCCGCAGTCTGCCACCCATGCGCGGGGACCAGCTTGAGACGTGGCTCGCTGCTGCGGCGGCGAACAGCCTGCAGATCAGAATCCAGCAGGCGGCGCTCGAGGTGGCGCAGCGGGAGGTGGACAAGAGCAAGGCACAGCATCTGCCGACGCTGGATCTGGTCGTGAACCGGTCCGCCAACTTCAGCTCCGGGACGTTGAGTGCGCCGGCCGATCTGGCGACGCGTGTGTATTCGCAGCAGGTGGGGGTCCAGTTCAGCGTGCCGCTGTTCAGCGGGGGCGCGACGCAGTCCAGGGTCCGCGAATCGCTGGCCCTGGAGGACAGGGCGCGTGAGGAACTGACCAGTGCGCGCCGCAGCACGGCCAGCCAGGTGCGGCAGGGCTTTGCCGGCGTCATCAACGGACAGGCGCAGAGCGAGGCGCTGGAGGCAGCCGTGGAGGCCAGTGGGAATGCCGTGGCGTCCAATAAGATCGGTTTCATGATCGGGACCCGTATCAACCCCGATGTGCTGAACGCGGAGCAGCAGCTCTATGCCGCGTTGCGTGATCTGGCCAGGGCGCGCATCGAGACCATCATGCAGGGGCTGAAACTCAAGGCGGCGGCCGGCGTGCTGCAAGCAGAGGATTTGGCGGCGCTGGATCCGCTGACCGAGCCGCTGGGGGACGCGCGGGCAGGTTTTGCGGGGGAACTTCGAATGACTTTGCGGAGGGTGGAGAAATGAATATCCCCGAAAATCCCGCTTCGGCCGGCGAGGGGGCTGGCAGCGGTGATCAGACGGCATCGGATCGTGGGCAGGAAGAGCTCGCGGAACTGGTGAAGGCGCAAGCCCAGCGGGTGATCGGCAAGATTCCGCTGCTGGGAGCCGTCGGCTGGCTTCTGATGCAGCAGGCCGCCACGCGGCACACGCTGCTCAGTGAACTGGAGTGGCGCGTGATGCCGGCACTGGTGCTGGACCAGGCCAAGCTATACATGCGGGACGGCGCGCCGATTGCCTACGTTTCATGGGCCAGGCTGTCCGACGCGGTGGCGCAGCGCTACCTGGCTCCACCTCATCACTTGATGGCCGCCGATTGGCAATCGGGCGATCAGATTTGGCTGGTTGACCTGTGCGCCCCCTTTGGCAGCGCACAGGCGGTGCTGGATGATCTGCGTTCGACCGTCTTCGCGGGTCAGAAGGTCCACCAGCTGGACATGGATGTCGACGGCCGTATCAAGGCGAGGATTTGGCCTGAAGCCGGTTGATGGGGGTGGCGCCCCCGACAGGAATCGAACCTGTATCTAGCGCTTAGGAGGCGCTCGTTCTATCCATTGAACTACGGCGGCGGGCCCTCGCCATTGTAAATGGCGTGGACCCGCCGCCGTGCCGCCGCACTGGGCTTCACCTCCCCGCCCACGGAGGGAGCGGCGGACCAACCAAGCTGGGTGCGGTTGTTGCCTGCCTTATTTGGTGAGGAGTCGCATGGCTTCCTCGATGCCCTTGATGGTCAACGGGTACATGCGCTGGTTCATGAGCTGCTGCATGATGGCGATGCTCTGACGGTACTGCCAGACGCCTTGCGGTTCGGGGTTGATCCAGACGAACTTGGGGAAGGCGTGGGTGAGGCGCTGCAGCCATTCGGCGCCGGCTTCCTCGTTGTTGTATTCCACGCTGCCGCCGGGCTGCAGGATCTCATAGGGGCTCATGGTGGCATCCCCCACGAAGATCAACTTGTAGTCCTTGTTGTACTTGCGGATGATGTCCCAGGTCGGGAACTTCTCGCTGTAGCGGCGCCGGTTGTTCTTCCACATGAAGTCGTAGACGCAGTTGTGGAAGTAGTAGAACTCCAGGTGCTTGAACTCGGTTTTGGTGGCGCTGAACAGTTCCTCCACCCGGGCGATATGCTCGTCCATGGTGCCGCCCACGTCCATGAGCAGCAGCACCTTCACGTTGTTGTGACGCTCGGGCACCATCTTGATGTCCAGGTAACCGGCGTTGGCGGCGGTGGAGCGGATGGTGTCGTCCAGGTCCAGTTCCAGTTCGTGGCCTTCGCGTGCGAAGCGGCGCAGTCGGCGCAGCGCCACCTTGATGTTGCGCGTGCCCAGCTCCTGCGTGTCGTCGTAGTCGCGGTAGGCGCGCTGGTCCCACACCTTCACCGCACTCTTGTTGCGGCCCTTGTCCTGGCCGATACGGATGCCCTGCGGGTTGTAGCCGTTGGCGCCGAAGGGGCTGGTGCCGCCGGTGCCGATCCACTTGCTGCCGCCCTCGTGGCGCTCCTTCTGTTCCTCGAAACGCTTCTTGAGCGTTTCCATCAGCTCGTCCCAGCCCATCTTCTCGATGGCGGCCTTCTCCTCCGGGCTGAGGTTGAGCTCCAGGTTCTTGCGCAGCCACTCCAGCGGGATGTCCTTGGTGAAGTCGGTCAGCATCTCCACGCCCTTGAAGTAGGCGGCAAAGGCGCGGTCGAACTTGTCGTAGTGTTTCTCGTCCTTCACCAGCGTGGTACGGCTCAGGTAATAGAAATCGTCTACCGAATAGCCCGCGCTGCCGCCTTCGTCTTCCGGCATGGCCTTGGGGCCGACCACGCCTTCTTTCAGCGCTTCCAGCAGCGTCAGGAATTCCTTCACCGACACCGGCAGCTTGGCGGCGCGCAAGGTGTAGAAGAAATCGATCAGCATGTGGCCTCCCGTGCGGCGGGCTGCGAACGCGGCCGGTCCAGCAGGTAGCGCAGCTGCGCCTTGACTTCCGGCCATTCGCCCTGTGTCAAGCTGTACATCACCGTGTCGCGGATGGTGCCGTCGCGCCGCAGGGCCTGGCCGCGGATCACGCCGTCCTTTTTGGCGCCGAGGCGCTCGATGGCGGCCTGGGACGCAAAGTTGAAGTTGTCGGTGCGCCAGCCCACCACGTGGCAGCTTAAGCGTTCGAAGGCATGGGTCAGCAGCATGAGCTTGCAGGTGGTGTTGACGTGCGTGCGCTGCACGCTTTTCGCGTACCAGGTGTAGCCGATCTCCAGCCTTTTTACGGCCGGCAGGATGTCGTGGTAGCTGGTGCTACCCAGCACCCGGCCACTGGCCTCGTCGGTCACGGCAAAGGCCAGACGGCTGCCTTCGGCATGCATCGCCAATGCGGTTTCGATGTAGCCGCGGGTCTCCTGCGGGGCCGGCACGCTGGTCACGCGCAGGTTCCAGAGCTCGCCGTCGGCCGCCGCCCTACGCAGACCCACCTCATGTTCGGGGCCGAGCGGCTCCAGCCGCACGCCGCGCAGCGTCAGGGTGACCGGCTCGACCCAGGCCATTTCAGGCCTCCGGGTTCCCGTGGCCCTGCGCTTGTTTGGCCCGCCAGCGGCGTGCCAGCTGCAGACCGAGACCGCCGCCCAGGCCCACCAGGGCGATGGCGCCAATGCTGGCGCTGTCGTAGCCTTCGGAAAAAAGATCCCAGCCCAGCAGAATGCCAAGCCAGTAACCGGCCAACGCCCCGCCGATGAAACCGATGGCGTCGGACAGGCCTTCAATCAAGAGCTTGTTCATGTGCGAACCCGGTTCAGCGGTTGCGCTGGTTCATGAACACCAGCTTTTCGAACAGGCTCACATCCTGCTCGTTTTTCAGCAGCGCGCCCACCAGCGGCGGTACGGCCACCTTGTCGTCCTTGCTCTGCAGGGCGTCGAGCGGGATGTCCTCGGCCAGCAGCAGCTTGAGCCAGTCCAGCAGCTCGCTGGTGGAGGGCTTCTTCTTCAGGCCGGGCAGGTTGCGCACGTCGAAGAAGGTCTTCATGGCGGCGCTCAGCAGCTCCTGTTTCAGGCCGGGGAAGTGCACCTCGACGATCTTCTTCATCGTCTCGGCGTCCGGGAACTTGATGTAGTGGAAGAAGCAGCGGCGCAGGAAGGCGTCGGGCAGCTCCTTCTCGTTGTTGGAGGTGATGAAGACCAGCGGCCGGTGCTTGGCCTTGACCAGCTCGCGCGTCTCGTAGCAGTAGAACTCCATGCGGTCGAGTTCGCGCAGCAGGTCGTTGGGGAACTCGATGTCGGCCTTGTCGATCTCGTCGATCAGCAGCGCCACCGGCTGCTCGGCCGTGAAGGCCTGCCACAGCACGCCCTTGACGATGTAGTTGTGGATGTCCTTGACCTTCTCGTCCCCCAGCTGGCTGTCGCGCAGCCGGCTGACCGCGTCATATTCATACAGGCCCTGCTGCGCCTTGGTGGTGGACTTGATGTGCCACTGCAGCAGCGGCAGGCCCAGCGCGGTGGACACCTCCTCGGCCAGCATGGTCTTGCCGGTACCCGGCTCGCCCTTGACCAGCAGCGGCCGCTTGAGCGTGATGGCCGCATTGACCGACAGCATCAGGTCCTGGGTGGCGACGTAGTTGGAGGTTCCTTGGAATTTCATGGTCTGGGCCTGTCAGGCAAGGACTGGGGAAAACACGGAGGTGGCGGTCGATATAATGCCGAACTGATTTATATCAATCACTGGCTATTTTTTTTCAATCACAGGCTGATTGTCCTCGCAAAATGAACAAACTGTTGCTGACGCTTTCTTCCGTGCTTGTCGCTTCTGTGACGGCCCTCTCCGCCCACGCCCAGGACGCTCAGGGTGACGCCAAGGCCGGCGAGAAAAAAATCGCCATGTGCATCGGCTGCCACGGCATCCCCGGTTACCAGGCCAGTTTCCCTGAAGTGCACAAGGTGCCGATGATCTCGGGCCAGAACGCCAAGTTCATCGTGGCCGCGCTCAACGCCTACAAGAAGGGCGAGCGCAAGCACCCCTCCATGCGAGGCATCGCCGATAACCTGAGCGACCAGGACATCGCCGATGTGGCGGCCTACTATGAAGCACATGGCAAGGTCGAAGGTGCTGCGCCCGCCAAGGCGGCACCGGCACCGTCGGCCAAGGTGGCCGAGCTGCTGACCAAGGGTGGTTGCGTGGCCTGCCACGGCGCTGACTTCAACAAGCCGATCGACCCGAGCTACCCCAAGGTGGCCGGTCAGCATGCCGACTACCTGTTCGTCGCGCTCAAGTCGTACAAGACCGAAGGCCAGGCGACCTGGGGCCGTTCCAACGCCATCATGGGTGGCGTGGCCAAGCAGTTCACCAACGCCGAACTGAAAGAAATGGCCAAGTACATCAGCAGCCTGCCGGGCGAGTTGAAGACCGTGCCGCAAAGCCGCTTCCGCTGAAGCGTCCTGGTGCCGACAAAAAGCCGCTCGTTGAGCGGCTTTTTTGCATTTGCAGGCTTGTTGGATAAGCGCTGAGAGCTATCTTTTTGATAGCAATAGAAGGCCTTCAGTCACGCGTCGCCTGCCGTTGCACGCAATCGATGTAGGCGGCGCCGTCGGGCGGGCGGCCGGCGCGCTGGCTTTCCCACACCATGCGGCCCAGGCAGTCCATCACCTCGTGATGGGCGTCGTGCAGTGAGTTGCGCTTGGCCGTCAGCAGTTCCACCGCCTGGCGGATGCCGCGCGGCTGGTCGATGCTGCACTGCTCGCTGATGGACAGATGCATCGACAGGTGCAGGAAAGGGTTGGTGCGGCCGGGCTCCACTTCGTGCATGCGGGCCAGGGCGCCGTCCAGGTTGTCCAGTTCGGCATGGAATTCCGGGTGCTCGGTTATCCACTGGCTGGCCAGCAGTTCGATGGCCTCCATCGGCTGGCCGGCGCGGGCCTTGGCATGAACGCCGCAGAAGAAGCGCCGCACATCGGCTTGAGACGGTTGAAACATCATGGCCGCATTATCGGCCAGCGCTTCAGCGCGGTCGCGTGCGCGGCAGGCGGCGCCGGCGAATTGCCTCAGAATCGTGCCCATCTCTCAGACAGGAACACATGCCATGATCAACAAGATCGCTACGTCGGTGGCCGAGGCGCTGGCCGGTGTGCCCGATGGGGCGACCGTCATGATCGGCGGCTTCGGCACGGCGGGCATTCCCAACGAGCTGATCGACGGCCTGATTGAGCAGGGCGCGAAGGACCTCACGGTGGTCAACAACAACGCCGGCAACGGCGACACCGGCCTGGCGGCCCTGCTGGCCACCGGCCGGGTGCGCAAGATCATCTGCAGCTTCCCGCGCCAGGCCGACAGCCATGTCTTCGACGGGCTGTACCGCAGCGGTCGGCTGGAACTGGAACTGGTGCCGCAGGGCAACCTGTCCGAGCGCATCCGCGCCGCCGGGGCCGGCATCGGCGCCTTCTTCACGCCCACCGGCTTCGGCACTGAGCTGGCCCGCAACGCGGACGGTAACCCCAAGGAAACGCGCGAGATCAACGGCAGGCAGTACGTGCTCGAATACCCAATCTACGGTGACGTGGCGCTGATCAAGGCCGAGTGCGGCGACCGCTGGGGCAACCTCACCTACCGCAAGACCGCGCGCAACTTCGGCCCCAGCATGGCCATGGCGTGCAAGCAGACCATTGCCAGCGTGCACGAGATCGTGGAGCTCGGTGGCCTGGACCCCGAAGCCATCGTGACGCCCGCGATCTTTGTCAGCAAGATCGTGAAGATCGAGCGCCAGGCCACCCAGGCCGGCGGTTTCAAAAAAGCCGCATGACCATGAGCTATCAAAAACGCAGCAAGGACCAGCTCGCCGCCCGCGTGGCGCGGGACATCCCTGAAGGCGCGGTGGTCAACCTTGGCATTGGCCAGCCGACGCTGGTGGCCAACCACATCCCCAAGGAGCGCGAGGTGCTGCTGCACAGCGAGAACGGTTTGCTGGGCATGGGCCCGGCGCCGGCTGCGGGGCAGGAGGACTACGACCTCATCAACGCCGGCAAGCAGCCGGTGACACTGCTGCCCGGCGGTTCCTTTTTCCACCACACCGACAGCTTTGCCATGATGCGCGGCGGCCATCTGGACATCTGTGTGCTGGGCGCCTTCCAGGTCAGCGCCACCGGCGACCTGGCCAACTGGCACACCGGCGAGAAGGACGCCATTCCCGCCGTGGGTGGTGCCATGGACCTGGCCGTGGGCGCCAAGCAGACCTGGGTCATGATGGACCTGCTGACCAAGCAGGGCGAGAGCAAGATCGTGCCGGCGTGCACTTATCCGCTGACCGGTATGGCCTGCGTCAAGCGCGTCTACACCGACCTGTGCACGCTGGACTGCACGCCGCAGGGGCTGAGGCTGGTCGACCTGGTCGAGGGCCTGACGCACGCTGATTTGGAAAAGATGATCGGGCTGCCGATCGCACACTAAAGGAGACGATATGAATCAAGCTTATATCTGTGACGCCATCCGCACCCCCTTCGGTCGCTACGGCGGCGTGCTTTCCAGCGTGCGCACCGACGACCTCGGCGCCATCCCGATCGCCGCGCTGATAGCGCGTAACCCGCAGGTGGACTGGGCCGCGCTGACCGACGTGATCTACGGTTGCGTCAACCAGGCCGGCGAGGACAACCGCAACGTCGGCCGCATGGCGGCGTTGCTGGCCGGTCTGCCGCCGGGGGTGCCGGCCTCCACCGTGAACCGCCTGTGTGGCTCGGGGCTGGATGCGCTGGGCAGTGCCGCACGCGCCATCAAGGCCGGCGAGGCAACGATGATGATCGCTGGCGGGGTGGAAAGCATGAGCCGCGCGCCCTTTGTCATGGGCAAGGCGGAGTCGGCCTTCAGCCGCAGCGCGGAGATCTTCGACACCACCATCGGCTGGCGCTTTGTCAACAAGCTCATGAAGCAGAAGTACGGCACCGACTCCATGCCCGAGACGGCCGAGAACGTGGCTGACGAGTACAAGATCAACCGTGAAGACCAGGACAAGATGGCGCTGGCCTCGCAGCTCAAGGCGGTGGCGGCGCAGAAGGCAGGCTACTTTGACGCCGAGATCACACCGGTGACCATCCCGCAGAAGAAGGGCGAGGCCATCGTGGTGAGCAAGGACGAGCACCCGCGCGAGACCTCGCTGGAGGCACTGGCCAAGCTCAAGCCCATCGTACGCGAAGGCGGCACGGTGACCGCCGGCAACGCCTCCGGCGTCAACGACGGCGCCTGTGCGCTGCTGCTGGCCAATGAGGACGCGGCGAAGAAGTACGGGCTCACGCCGCGCGCACGCATCGTCGGCATGGCCGTGGCCGGCGTGGCGCCGCGCATCATGGGCATCGGTCCGGCACCAGCCACGCAGAAGGTGCTGGCCCTCACCGGTCTGAAGATCGAGCAGATAGACGTGATCGAGCTCAACGAGGCCTTTGCCGCCCAGGGCCTGGCCGTGCTGCGCCAGTTGGGCGTGCGCGATGACGATCCGCGCGTCAACCCCAACGGGGGCGCCATTGCGCTGGGCCACCCGCTCGGTGCTTCCGGTGCGCGCCTGGCGACCACGGCGGTGAACCAGCTGACCCGCACCGGCGGTCGCTATGCGCTGTGCACCATGTGCATTGGCGTCGGCCAGGGCATCGCCGTTGTGCTGGAGCGGCTGTAACACCCCCAGGCTGCGCGCACTGCGTGTCGCTACGCCACCCCCCTTGCAGGGGGCAACGCCAGTGGCCCGGCCAAGCCGGTTCCACGGCGTTCTCCGGTTGAATCATTTCATGCGTTGTGGACGTTGTCTCAATGCTCCACCCGCCACAAGGGCAACTGCCAGTCGCGCCACAGGGCCAGGATGCGCAGGCCGGCGGTGATGGTCACGGTGGCGCTCAGCGCCAGCCATTCCGGCGTTGAGAGGCCCGCCAGCCCGAGGTAGACCCAGCCGCCGATGAAGGCGCACAGGGCGTAGGGTCGGTGGTCGCGGAAGGCGGTGGGAATCTCGTTGCAGACGATGTCGCGCAGCACGCCGCCAAACACCGGCGTCACCACGCCCATCAGCACGGCCACCAGGGCCGGCATGCCGGCGCTGCTGGCCACGTCCACGCCCACGGCGGCAAACAGGCCCAGGCCCAGGGCGTCGGGCAACTGCATGATGCGCTCCGTCGGCTCGAAGTGGCGCTGCCGCATGAAGAGCATGGCCGCCGTGGCCAATGCCAGCACGCCCCAGAGGTATTCCACATGGCGCACCCAGAAGAAGGGGCGCTGGTCCAGCAGCAGGTCGCGTAGCGTGCCGCCGCCGAACGCCGCCAGAAAGGCCACGGCGTAGACGCCCACCGCGTCGAGCCGGCTGCGCGCGGCGACCATCACGCCGGACAGGGTGAAGGCCATGGTGGCAGCCACTTCAAGAAGGTGGCGCAGCCACATGCCCCAGGTATTGATGGTGTCCATGGCACGATTGTGCCGCCACCCGCGACCCGTGACCTGGGCGACCGCCTGGGCGGTCGTTTCCGCAGTGGACGCGTTACTGCTTGCGGGTGAACAAGCGGATGAAGAAGACCGCCATGCCGATCATGAACACGATGCCCACGAAGCTCATCAGGCCATAGTCGGTGAAAAACAGATCCTGAAACAGTTTCATATCAACCTCCGATGTGAGTGAAGCCTACGAGACCCATCGTGCCACGTCGGGCGCTGCGGTGTCTGATAAAAGTCAAGCGAAGGCGAGGAACGGCAGGGCGGCGTTACACGGCACGCAGCGACCAGAAGCCGGCCGCCATGGCCACGCCGTGCAGCAGCAGGGCCAGCCCACTCAAGGCGATGGCGGGTGGCTTTGTCGCACTGGGGCGCTGCGGGCGCCAGAGCAGGATGCCGGCCGCGAGCGACACTGGCCAGGAGATCAGGCCCCAGCGAGCCGGCTCGGGCTGATAGAGCAGCGCCACGCCCCCGGCCAGCCAGAGGTGGGCGGCGGTGCTGAGCAGCAGGTACAGCAGGGCCGTACCGTGCCGACCCAGGCGCCGTGCGGTGCGGGGCCCACCGCCCGCTGGCGCGTTTTGGGTGGCGTCGAACGCCGTCGCCAGATGCAGGCAAGCCACCAGCAAGGCATAGCTCACCGAGGTGACAACGGGGATGATGAAGACCGTGCCACGTTGCACCGCGTCGGCGCCGATGACCACCAGGCTCCAGACCACGGCTGCCACGAGGGTGCCCAGCCCGCGCTGTGCCAGCCTAAGCGGCGGCGCCGCGTAGGCCCAGGCCAGCAGCAAACCGGCAGCGCTGAAAAGAATCACGTAACCGGTGCTCTTGACGGCCAGCAACAGACCGAACCCGGCGGCAAGGAAACCCAGCGCCACGGCCAGCTCACGGGCCTGCCGGGCGGTGGCCAGGTCGGGTGTGGGCGTGGCATCGCCATGGCTGGCGCGCAGCGCGCTGCCGGCCGCATGGGCCAGACAGGCCAGCACCACGGTGGCGATGGCGCTCAGCGGACGAGGGCCGTGACCGCAGGCTGCGGCGATGGCGATGCCCAGCAGACAGGCCACGGCGGTGATCGGCAGGGTCGCGGGTCGCGTGAGTTGCCGCAGTGGCCAGGCGTTCGGGGTTGAGTTCACGGGGGCAGGGTGTCAGCAAGGGTGGTAGTTGCCATCGTGCCGCATGACGTACGCGCCAGCCTTGAGAATTGATAAGCAGAGGGCATGGCTTGGCGGGCAGAATACAAAAGCGCAGGGGCTGCCCGGCCCTGACCGGGTTGGTGGTGGTGCGCAGGCGCTGAGCAATGTCGGTCACAATCGGGCGCAGATCTGCGATGCCGCACCGAGCGTGCTTCCGGGTGTTGTTGTCGCGTGCAACGTGAAGGGGATGACGATGAGCAAGATGTCGAAGCGGGCCACGCTGTGGGTGGGCTCGGTGGGTGCGGCGCTGCTGCTGGCAGGCTGTGCCGTGGAGTGGCAGAACAAGCAGCCGGCCGAGGAGGTGGCGCAGCGCGCCAAGCTGCCGGGTTCGGTCTATGTCGGTTGGCGTGTCTTCCAAGACCGCTGCGCCAGCTGCCACGGCGCAGCCGCGACCGGCACCATCAACGCCCCGGACCTGCTGCCGCGCGTGCGCGACATGGGCTCACGTCGTTTTGTCGGCCTGGTGCTGCAGCGCTACGACTGGACCCAGGCGCCGGCCGGGTCGGCCGCTCGCACGGCCGCGGAGCGCGAGGCGCAGGTCGAGGTGATCATGCAGCGCAAGGACGCTCCGCTGGCCATGCCGGCCTGGCAGGGCGAACCGAGCGTGAACGCCCACATCCTGGATCTCTACGCCTACCTGGCAGCGCGTGCTGAAGGCACGCAGGGCCCGGAGCGGCCGCAGCCGTAAGCGTGTGGCAGGCGAGGCGCCGCCGCTCAGCGGTAGAACGCCTCGACCTTGCCCTTGAGCTTGAGCATCAGCGGGTTGCCCTTGCGGTCCAGCGTCTTGCCGGCCGGCACCTTGACCCAGCCTTCGCTGATGCAGTATTCCTCCACGTCCGCGCGCTCCTTGCCGTTGAAGCGGATACCGACGTCATGTTCGAAGATGGCGGCCACGTAATGCGGGCTGCGCGGGTCGATGGACAGGTGGTCGGGCAGGGCAGGGCGGGTGTCGGACATGGTGGCGCTTGAAATCAATCAGGTGCGCAGTGTAGTGCTTTTGCCCTGGCCCGCTACACTGCTCGCCACCCCGCACCGGGCTTGTGTCTGAAGCGAACCTGTCTTGGATTTCCCTCTCATCACCGATCCCTATTTCTACCTGGTGTCCGTGCCGGCCGTGCTGCTGCTGGGCATCAGCAAGAGCGGCTTTGGTGCCGGTTTCGGCTCGCTGGCCGTGCCCCTGATGGCGATGGCGGTGTCGGTGCCGCAGGCCGCCGCCATCCTGATGCCGGTGCTGCTGGTGATGGACCTGCTGGGCATCACCGCGCTGCGCAAGGAGTTTGACCGCCGCCTGCTCGGGTTCCTGCTGCCCTTCGGCCTGCTGGGCATTCTGATCGGCGCCTTGCTGTTCAAGGTGCTGGCGGCGCCGGTGGTGGCCGGCATCGTGGGCGTGTTCACGCTGCTGTTCCTGGCCCAGCGCCTGCTGTTCCCGCCGCGCGCCGACAGCGCCCCGCCGCCGCGCTGGCTCGGTGCCTTGCTCACCATGGCGTCCGGCTTCACCAGTTTCGTTGCGCATGCCGGCGGGCCGCCGATCACGGCCTATGTGTTGCCGCTCAAGCTCAAGCCAGTGGTGTTTGCGGCAACGCTGTCGTATTTCTTCTTTTTCATCAACCTCTCCAAGTGGCTGCCGTATGCCTGGCTGGGGCTCCTGGACTGGCGCAACCTGGCCACGTCGCTGGTGTTGCTTCCGCTGGCGCCGATCGGCGTCTGGGCCGGCATCCGCATGGCGCGGCGCGTCGACCCCAGGCTGTTCTACCAGCTGATCTACCTCGGCCTGTTCCTGACCGGTATCAAGCTGGTGTGGGACGCGCTGCGCTGACTCAGGGCGGCGGCTCGCCCGGCGCCTGCTGACGCAGTGCGCGCTCCTGCGCCATCTGCTCTTCGAGCTGCTGCCGGCCTTGTTTGACCACGGCGATGAGCTGGTTGCGGTCCCTGAAGTGCGGGTGCATCTGCTCGAACAGCTCGAGGTTATGGCGCCGGAAGCGCCAGGCCACCGAGCGGGCCTGCTCGGGCGTGTCGCCCAGCAGCTCCAGAACGCTGCGGGCGCTGCGCAGGCTGGATTCGAACAGCTCGCGCTGCACCAGCGTCACGCCGCGTTCACGCAGTTCGTGCCAGTGGGTGACGTCGTGCGCGCGCGCCACGATCTGCAACTGCGGGAAGTGCTCGCGCACCAGGTCGACGATCTTCAGGCTCTGTTCCTTGTCGTCCACCGCCACCACCAGCACCTTGGCGGTGGCTGCGCCGGCCAGGCGCATCAGATCCAGGCGCGTAGCATCGCCATAGTGCACGCGGTAGCCGAAGCTGCGCGCGGCTTCGATCATGTCGGCATCGTGGTCCAGCACCGTGCTGGGGATGCCCTGCGCCAGCATGACGCGCGCCACGATCTGGCCGTAGCGGCCGAAGCCGGCTATCAGCACCGGGGCTTCCTGCGGTTCGGCAATCTCCGCCAGCGTCGCGCCGCTGGCGCGGGCAAACCGCGGCAGCAGGAGGCGGTCCAGCGCCACCAGCAGCAGCGGGCTCAGCAGCATCGACAGCGCCACGGCACCGATCAGCAGTGAGGCCGTGGCCGTCGGCAGCACCTGGGCGCCGACGGCGGCCTGGAACACCACGAAGGCGAACTCGCCGCCCTGCGCCAGCAGCAAAGTGAGCACGGGCCGCTCCTGCACCGGCACCTGCAGGCGCGCCGTCATGGCGTAGATCACCAGCGCCTTCAGGACCAGAAAGCCCACCACGATGCTCGCCATCAGACCGGGTGACTGGCGCAGCACGTCGAAATCGATGCTCATGCCGACGGCGATGAAGAACAAGCCGAGCAGCAGGCCCTTGAACGGCTCGATGTCGGTTTCCAGTTCGCGCCGGTACTCGCTCTCGGCCAGCAGCACGCCGGCCAGGAAGGCGCCCAGCGCCATCGACAGGCCGACCTTCTGCAGCAGCGTGGCAACGCCGACCACCAGCAGCAAGGAGGCGGCAGTGAAGATCTCGGGGGTGCGGCTGCGCGCGATCCAGCGCAGCAGCGGGCGCAGCAGCAGCCGGCCGCCGATCACGACGCCGACGATCACGCCGATGATGCGCAGCGCGGTCCACAGGCGGCCGAGGGCCGAAACGTCCGGGTCGGCCAGCAGGCCGCCGTCGCCGCCCAGCAGGGGCAGCAAGGCCAGGATGGGGATGGCCGCCACGTCCTGGAACAGCAGGATGGCAAAGCCGGCCTGCCCGCCCTGGGTGGGCAGCAGGTTGCGTTCGGCCATCACCTGCAGCGCAATGGCCGTGGACGACAGGGCCAGGCCCAATGCCGCCACCAGCGCCGTCTGCCAGCCGCCCAGCGTGGCGGGGAAGGCCAGCCCCAGCGCGTAGACCAGCGCGAAGAGCGCACCGGCGCAGGCCAGCACCTGGACGCTGCCGCCGCCGAAGATAGGCCGGCGCAGCCCCCAGAGGCGGCGCGGTTCGAGCTCCAGGCCGATGAGGAACAGCATCAGCACCACGCCGAATTCGGCGAAGTGCAGGATGTCCTCGACCGCGCTGACCAGTCCCAGGCCCCAGGGGCCGATGGCGATGCCGGCCGCCAGGTAGCCGATGATGGCGCCCAGCCCCAGGTACCTGCTCAGCGGGACGGCGACCACCGCGGCGCCCAGGTAGATGAAGGTATTGCCAAGCCAGGTGGGGGTGTGTTCCATGGAATCCGGGCCGCAACGGCCTGTCAGGAGGGGTTCAGGCCCTAAGCTAACATAGCGTCAGGTCAGACTTCAAGGAGCACGAGATGCCGGTTGTCGTGGTTGCCAATCCCAAGGGGGGCGTGGGCAAGTCCACCCTGTCCACCAATGTGGCCGGGTACTTTGCCAGCAAGGGACACAGCGTGATGCTGGGCGATGCCGATCGCCAGCAGTCGTCACGCCTGTGGCTGGGGCTGCGGCCGGCAGGGGCACGGCCCATCGTCGGCTGGGACGTGGGCGAGGACAAGCTGGCCAAGCTGCCCAAGGGCACGACCCATGTGGTGCTCGACACGCCGGCCGGCCTCAAGGGCTCGCGTATGAAGGACGTGCTGCGGCATGCCGACAAGGTCATCGTGCCGCTGCAGCCCAGCATCTTCGACATCTTTGCCACCCGTGCCTTTCTGGACGAGATCAAGGCCCACAGCCATCCGGGCATGCAGATCGGCATCGTCGGCATGCGGGTGGACAGCCGCACCTTGTCCGCCGACCGGCTGCGCGCCTTCGTCGAGAGTCTGGGTCTGCCGGTGCTGGCCTACCTGCGCGACACGCAGAACTACATCCACCTGGCCGCGCACGGGCTGACGCTGTTCGATGTGGCGCCCAGTCGGGTCGAGAAGGACCTGGAGCAGTGGCAGGGTATCTGCCGCTGGCTCGACACCTGAGGCGGCGCGGGTCGCGTGCATGACAGCCGGCCAGCGGGGCCGGTCGCTACAGTGGGCGGCATGAAAACGTTCCAGTCGCTCAAGGAGTTTCCCGCGCTGGTGGGCCAGGAGGTCGCGGTCAGCGACTGGCTCACCATCACGCAGGAGCAGGTCAACCAGTTTGCCCAGGCCACGGGCGACCACCAGTGGATCCATGTCGATGTGGAGCGGGCCAAGGCCGGCCCCTTTGGCGGCCCGATCGCGCACGGTTTTCTGACCCTGTCGCTGATTCCCCGGTTTTTCGAAAGCACCATAGAGGTGGTGGAGTCCCGCATGGGCGTGAACTACGGCCTGAACCGCGTGCGTTTCATGGCGCCGGTGCCGGTGGACAGCCGGCTGCGCGCACGCCTGAAGCTGCTGGCCTGCGAGCCGATCGACCACCAAGGCATGCAGATGACGTGGGAGGTCACGGTCGAGCGCGAGGGCGCGGCCAAGCCGGTTTGTGTGGCCGAGTCGATTGCGCGGCGTTATCCCTGAGCTAGTTTGCGCTGAATCCGTTCTGGCGCCAGGCCTCGAACACCGTCACCGCCACGGCGTTGGACAGGTTCAAGCTGCGCTGGCCGGTGCGCATCGGCAGCTTCAGTTGCTGCGCTGGCGCGAAGGCAGTGCGCACCGGGTCCGGCAGGCCGCGCGTCTCGGCACCAAACACGAGCCAGTCGCCCGGCTCGAAGCGCACGTCGTGTACGAGGCGCGTGCCGCGTGTGGTGAGAGCGAACATGCGCTGGGGCCGTGGCTGCTCGCTGGCGAGGAAAGCGTCCCAGCTGGCGTGGCGCCTGACCTCGGCGTACTCGTGGTAGTCCAGCCCGGCGCGCCGCATGTGTTTGTCGTCCATGGAAAAGCCCAGCGGCTCGATCAGGTGCAGCGTGCAGCCGGTGTTGGCCGCCAGGCGGATGACGTTGCCCGTGTTGGGCGGAATCTCGGGTTCGACCAGGACGATGTGGAACATGCGCCTATTGTCGCTGGCCGCTTGGTGTCTCTGTTTTGTTCTATTCGGTTCGCGCCAGCACCAGTCCGGTGATCTCGGCGGCCCCCGCCCCGCGCAGCGTGTGCGCTGCGGCGAAGAGCGAGGCGCCGCTGGTCATCACGTCGTCGAGCAGCACGATGCGTCGGCCGTGTACTTCCGCCAGACGCAGCGGCTCCACGGCGAAGGCGCCGCGGACATTGCGCAGCCGCTCGGCGCGCGCCAGGGCGCTTTGGGCCGGCGTGTCACGCAGCCGCAGCAGCAGAGCCGGGTCCGTCTTGGCCGGTGCCAGCTGGCGTGCCAGTACCAGGGCCTGGTTGTAGCCGCGCTGCTGCAGGCGCTCGCGTGACAACGGCATGGGCAGCAACAGGTCGGCCGCGTCCAGGGCCGGTTCCACCCACGGGGTGCTGCGCAGCAGCTCGGCCAGGCTGGTTGCCCAGCCGGGGGTGCTGTTGAACTTGAAGCGGCCGATGAGGTTGGACCAGGGAAAGGCATAGTCCACCGCGGCCAGGCAGCGGTCCAGCGGGGGCTGCGTCTTCAGGCAGGCGCCGCATTGCCGCACGCCGGCCGGCACCGGCAGGGCGCAGGTCAGACAGCGCGGCCGGGGCTGGGCAAAGCGGGTGGCGCAGCTGTCGCAGACCGGCCGGGCGGGCCAGGCATGGCAGACCGCGCACTGCCCGGGCAGCGCGCCGGAAAGGCGGTCGAACAGGCGGCGGAACATGGAGTCAATATACTCGTGGCGCGAACGACCCCACCATGACTTCCGAACGACCACCCACCATCGACCCCCGCGCTGCCGAGCGTTGGCAGCATCTGCCGATGGCGGCCTCGCCGTGGCTGCACGAGGAGGTGGCACGGCGCATGGAGGAGCGGCTGGCCTGGATCATGCGCAAGCCCGCCACCTGGGCGCACTGGGAGCCGCTGCGCGGCGGCCTGCAGGCGCAGGAGCTGTTGATGCGGCGATATCCGGATTCGCAGTGTTTTCTGGTGCTTTCCCCTGAAGACGGGGCGCAGGATGCTATAAAAAAGATAGTGAAACCGTGGTGGCATCCGGCGCGCTGGCGCGGCAACGTGCGCCCCGTGCCCGTGTCGCCCCCCGGCGCGGCCGAGATGCTGTGGGCCAACATGGCGCTGCACATGGCGGCCGATCCGCAGGCACTGCTGGCGCGCTGGTTCGACGCGCTGGCGGTGGATGGTTTCCTGATGTTCTCCTGCCTGGGGCCCGACACACTGCGTGAGCTGCGTGCGCTGTACCAGAGCCTGGGTTGGCCGGCCCCGGCGCACGAGTTCACCGACATGCACGACTGGGGCGACATGCTGGTGGCCGCCGGCTTTGCCGAGCCGGTGATGGACATGGAGCGCATCGAGCTGACCTTCGAGACGCCGCAGCGATTGCTGCGGGAGCTGCGCGAACTGGGGCGCAATCTGCATGCGCAGCGTTTCGCCGCCCTGCGCGGCCGCGCCTGGCGCCGGCAACTGGAGCAGGCCCTGCTGCGGCTGGCCGAACCGGCCGCGGGCGGGCGGCTCAAGCTCACCTTTGAGATCACCTACGGTCATGCCTTCAAGCCGCAACCGCGCAGGCCGGCCGCGTCGGGGGCGACATTTTCGCTGGAAGAAATGCGCGACTCGTTGAGAAATCGCAAGGCCCAGGGTTCTGTTGTTTGATCAGGGTCAACACCTGTTCGGGCGTTCTGGGCGCTCGGCTACAATAAGTCGGCGCTGAATTTAGGTTTTCAACGGGGACATTGCTGCCCGCCGTTTCCATGGCGGTCTCGTGGGTCGCAAGCCGTATGTCCGGCAAGCCTGGGCAGTCTTGGATTAATTAAGACATTGAAGAAGTGAACATGATGAAGAGCATTTCTAATAAATTGACTTCACTGCTGCTCGCGGCAAGTGCGTGGGCTGGCACGGCAGCGTTCACCGCCGCCCAGGCTGTGAATGACCTGCCGGGCGGTCCGGCGGTCAACCAGTTGAACCTGCACCCCCCGGTGACCAAGATCGCCGAAGACGTGCACTGGCTGAACTGGTTCATGCTGATCACCTGCGCGATCATCTTCGTGCTGGTGTTCGGCGTGATGTTCTATTCGATCTTCAAGCACCGCAAGTCCGTCGGCCACAAGCCGGCCACCTTCCATGAGTCCGTGACCGTGGAAATCGCCTGGACCGTGGTGCCCTTCATCATCGTGATCCTGATGGCGCTGCCTGCCACCAAGGCTGTCGTGGCCATGAAGGACACCAGCAACGCCGACCTGACCATCAAGGCCACCGGTTACCAGTGGAAGTGGGGTTACGACTACCTCAAGGGCGAAGGCGAGGGTATCGGCTTCCTCTCCACCCTGGACAGTACGCACCGCGCCATGTCCGAGTCGGGCAAGCCGGCGCCGACCGACGACTACCTGCTGAAGGTGGACAACCCGCTGGTGGTGCCGGTGGGCAAGAAGGTGCGCATCATCACCACGGCCAACGACGTGATCCACGCCTGGATGGTCCCGGCCTTCGCCGTCAAGCAGGACGCCATCCCCGGCTTCGTGCGCGACACCTGGTTCCGCGCCGAGAAGACCGGCGACTTCTACGGTCAGTGCGCCGAGCTGTGCGGCAAGGAGCACGCTTACATGCCCATCCACGTGAAGGTGCTGTCGGCCGAGGACTACTCCAAGTGGGTCGAGGGCGAGAAGAAGAAGATGGCCGCCAAGGCCGATGACCCGAACAAGGTCTGGACCCTGGACGACCTGGCCAAGCGTGGCGAGAAGGTCTATGCCGCCAACTGTGCTGCCTGCCACCAGGCCAACGGCAAGGGCGCTGGTCCGATCAAGGCGGTGGATGGTTCGGCCATCGTGCTGGACGCCGACAAGAACAAGCAGATCGCCGTGCTGCTGAACGGTGCTGCGGGCGGCGCCATGCCGGCCTGGAAGCAGCTGAGCGACACCGAAATTGCCGCCGTGATCACCTACACCAAGAACAACTGGTCCAACAAGACCGGCCAGGTGGTGCAACCGGCTGACGTGAAGATGGCCCGCAAGTAAGCAGTCGTCAGACGCATAGAAGTATTGAGAAGGAAATCAGAATGAGTGCCGTTCTAGACCATCACGATCACGCCCATGACGACCACCACACCCCCACGGGCTGGCGTCGCTGGGTCTTCGCGACCAACCACAAGGACATCGGTACCCTGTACCTGCTGTTCAGCTTCACCATGCTGATGCTGGGCGGTGTGCTGGCCTTGGGCATCCGCGCCGAGCTGTTCCAGCCCGGCCTGCAGCTGGTCAATCCCGAGCTGTTCAACCAGCTCACCACCATGCACGGTGTGATCATGGTGTTCGGCGCCATCATGCCGGCCTTCGTGGGTTTCGCCAACTGGATGCTGCCGATGCAGATCGGCGCGGCCGACATGGCCTTCGCCCGCATGAACAACTTCAGCTTCTGGCTGCTGATCCCGGCCGGCCTGCTGGTGGTGATGTCCTTCTTCATGCCTGGTGGCGCCCCCGCCGCTGGCTGGACGTTCTATGCGCCGCTGACGCTGCAGATGGGCCCGTCGATGGACGCCGGCATCTTTGCTCTGCACATCATGGGTGCCTCGTCCATCATGGGCTCGATCAACATCATCGTGACCATCCTGAACATGCGCGCCCCCGGCATGACGCTGATGAAGATGCCCATGTTCTGCTGGACCTGGCTGATCACCGCCTACCTGCTGATCGCCGTGATGCCGGTGCTGGCTGGCGCCATCACCATGACGCTGACCGACCGTCACTTCGGTACCACCTTCTTCAACCCCGCCGGCGGCGGTGACCCGGTGATGTTCCAGCACATCTTCTGGTTCTTCGGTCACCCCGAGGTGTACATCATGATCCTGCCGGCTTTCGGCATCATCAGCCAGATCGTGCCCGCGTTCTCGCGCAAGAAGCTGTTCGGCTACGCCTCCATGGTGTACGCCACGGCCTCCATCGCCATCCTGTCCTTCATCGTGTGGGCGCACCACATGTTCACCACC
>Ga0114939_10000431_pt1 | contig 35206 bp, 32 predicted proteins | sample AshMeaCrysSpring_FD_87196 | JGI IMG/M metagenome (GOLD analysis project Ga0114939, IMG submission 87196) | Groundwater microbial communities from Big Spring, Nevada to study Microbial Dark Matter (Phase II) - Ash Meadows Crystal Spring | ecosystem: Environmental > Aquatic > Deep subsurface >...
CGTCGACCCGCTGTATCTCATGCTCGAGGGGCAGGTCGCCGCGCTCAGCTCCGGTGCCATCACTCCGCAGTCGGCCGCGGCTTTGGTCGAGACGCTGTTCGCGAGCGACATCTACCGGGCCGATCAGCACTCTTTCATGCTGTATCCCGACCGTCCGCTGCCGGGCTTTCTCGAGAAGAACCGCATCCCTGCCGGCGGCGTCGACGACATCGGGCTGCTGCGGCGCATGATCGCCGAAGACGACGACCGGATCGTCGCGCGCGACGCCGACGGCGGGTATCGCTTCAACGCCGATTTCAGGAACGTCGGCGACCTGGATGCCCGGCTCGACGCCTTGTCCACGGTCTACGGGAAGGACGTCGACGCCTCACGCGAGCCGCTGCGCGCCCTCTACGAGACGGTGTTCAGGCATCGCGAGTTCACCGGCCGTTCCGGCAGCATGTTCGGTTTCGAGGGTCTCGGCTGCATCTACTGGCACATGGTGTCGAAGCTGCTGCTCGCGATCCAGGAGAACTTTTTCGCGGCGCTCGACAGCAATGCAGGGGCGGATGATTGCCAGCGCCTCGGCAACTTGTACTATCGCGTGCGCGAAGGCATCGGCTTCAACAAGGCGCCGGCCGAGTATGGCGCCTTCCCGACGGACCCCTATTCGCATACGCCCGGGCACGGCGGCGCCCAGCAACCCGGGATGACCGGGCAGGTCAAGGAGGAGGTGCTGACCCGATTTGGCGAGCTGGGCCTGCGGGTCGCCGATGGCGAAGTGCGCTTCAATCCCGGGCTGCTTCGGACACGCGAATTCGCGTCGGAGCCTCGTCCGTTCCGATTCCTCGACGTCCACAACCAATGGCAGGAACTGACGGTTCCGGCGTCCGGACTTGCCTTCACCTGGTGCCAGGTCCCGATCGTCTATCGCTTGCGCAGCGAAGCCCGCTCAGCGCTGACGATCACGCTACGGGACGGCAGGACTCAGAATCTGCCGCAGCTGTCGCTGCCGGCACACTTGAGTGCCGAGCTGTTCCGGCGCAGCGGCTATGTGCGCGAGATTTCGCTGGATGTTCCCAGGGAAGCTCTGCTGGGCCCTTGACCGCGCAATCCACGGTGCCTTCAACTGCCGCGCGACGCGCAGGTCCGTGCATCTGAATTCCCGATCGCGCGAGACCGCGGACTTCTTCTCACAGCCAGACAAGCCGTAAGGCCTCACGGGGTTTTTGCGGTATCCAACGGCTTTGCTACAGGCCAAAATGCCACCGCTCAGCGCAGCTCTGAAGTCTCCGCCGTGAACGCCGTTCCGAACCCGCCTGCCGCTCCGATCTCCCTGGTCCCGATGCCGCCGCTGGATCCGCCGGCTCGGCTGCGCGAGATCCCCTACAACTACACCTCGTTCTCGGACCGCGAGATCGTCATCCGGCTGCTCGGTCCCGATGGCTGGCGCCTGCTCGACGAGTTGCGCGGCGAACGACGTACCGGTCGCTCCGCACGCATGCTCTACGAGGTGCTGGGCGACATCTGGGTCGTGCAGCGCAACCCCTACCTCGAGCAGGACCTGCTCGACGACGCGCGCCGCCGCGGCCTGCTGATCGAGGCGCTGCACCACCGCCTGCACGAGATCGACCGCCGCCGGGATCCCACGGACCCTGCCCGCGATGCGCGCGTCGGGCGGCTGCTCGAGGCCGCCCGCGCCGCTGCAACCAGCTTCGAGCAGTCCTTCGCCGCGACCGACGCACTGCGCCGGCGCGCCAGGCGCGAGTTCGGCCGCCACACCCGCGACGACAACGTCTGCTTCGATCCGTACGCACGCGTCTCCCACGCGACGGATGCGACCGACTGGCGAGTGGAGATCCCGTTCGTCGTGCTCACGCCCGACGCGGAGGACGAGATCCCCGGCCTGGTGCGCGCCTGCATCTCGCTCGGACTCACGGTGATCCCGCGCGGCGGAGGCACCGGCTACACGGGCAGCGCCGTGCCGCTCACGCCGACCGCAGCGGTGATCAACACCGAGAAGCTCGATCGGATCGACGCGGTGGAGGCGCGCGCGTTGCCAGGCCTCGCCGGCACCGTGCCGACGCTATACACCGGTACAGGCGCGGTAACGCGCCGGGTCGAGGAAGCCGCGCATGCCGCGGGATTCGTCTTCGCGGTCGACCCGACCTCGGCAGACGCCTCCTGCGTCGGCGGCAACATCGCCATGAATGCCGGCGGCAAGAAGGCCGTGCTGTGGGGCACCGCGCTCGACAATCTCGCCTGGTGGCGCATGGTGGACCCGGATGGTCACTGGCTCGAGGTCACGCGCGTCGGCCACAACTTAGGCCGCATCCACGATGCAGAGATCGCCGTCTTCGATCTCGTGTGGAAAGATGGTGCGAGCCGGCCCGAACGGGCGCCCGTGCTTCGGTCCGAGCGCCTCGAGATCGAGGGCCGCCGCTTCCGCAAGGCCGGGCTCGGCAAGGACGTGACCGACAAGTTCCTCGGTGGCCTGCCGGGTGTGCAGAAGGAAGGCTGCGACGGGCTCATCACCGCGGCGCGCTGGATCGTGCACCGCATGCCCGCGCACATCCGCACCGTATGCCTCGAGTTCTTCGGTCAGGCACGCGAGGCAATCCCGGCGATCGTCGAGATCCGCGACCACCTCGCCCGCGCCGAGCGCGAGCGCAGCGTGCGCCTCGCCGGGCTCGAGCACCTCGACGAACGCTATCTCAAAGCCGTGGGCTACACGACGCGATCGAAGCGCGGCGTGCTGCCCAAGATGGTTCTGCTCAGCGACATCGTGGGCGACGACGACGCAGCCGTGGCGCGCTGCGCGGCCGAGGTCGTGCGTCTCGCCAACGCGCGCGCCGGCGAGGGCTTCATTGCCGTGAGCGCAGAGGCTCGCAAGGCCTTCTGGCGGGATCGCGCCCGCACCTCCGCGATCGCCCGGCATACCAACGCCTTCAAGGTCAACGAGGACGTGGTGATCCCGCTCGAGCGCCTCGGCGAGTACACCGACGCCATCGAGCGTATCAACATCGAGCTGTCGCTCGCGAACAAGCTCGCGGTCCTCGACGGCCTCGACGCCTACCTCGCGGGCGCGCCGCGCGTCGGAAAGACCGGCGACGCGGACACCGACCGCCTGTCGCGCGAGGAACTGCTGGGCGATCGCGTGACTGCGGCGCGCGAGTCGGTCGCAGCGGCTCGGCGGCGCTGGTCGTGGCTCGCGGACCACCTGGACCAGCCGCTGGTCGTCGCGGCCGCGGAACTCGATGCGCCGGGCTGTGCCGCGCCGCGCGAGGAGATCGCGAGGCGCACCGCGGCCGACCCGCACGCGCGCGTCTTCGACCTGCTGCAGGAACGCACGCTGCGCGTGTCCTGGAAGGCCGAAGTGCGCAACGAGCTGCGGCGCATCTTCGCCGGCGGTCCGTTCGCGCCGCTGCTCGCCGACCTCCAGGCCATCCACCAGCGCGTCCTCCGGAGCCGGGTGTTCGTGGCGCTGCACATGCACGCGGGCGACGGCAACGTGCACACCAACATCCCGGTCAACTCCGACGACTACGCGATGCTGCAGGAGGCGAACCGGGTCGTGGCGCGCATCATGCGCATCGCGCGCGACCTGGGCGGCGTCATCTCCGGCGAGCACGGCATCGGCATCACCAAGCTCGAGTTCCTCGCGGAGGCGGAGATCGCGGAGTTCCGCCGCTACAAGGCGCGCATCGATCCGGAGGGGCGCTTCAACAAGGGCAAGCTGCTGCCGGGCGCCGACCTGCGCCGCGCCTACACGCCGAGCTTCAACCTGCTCGGCCACGAGTCGCTGATCATGCAGCAGTCGGACATCGCCTCGATCTCGGACGCGATCAAGGACTGCCTGCGCTGCGGCAAGTGCAAGCCGGTCTGCGCGACCCACGTGCCGCGCGCCAACCTGCTCTACTCGCCGCGCAACAAGATCCTCGCCACCTCGCTGCTGATCGAGGCATTCCTGTACGAGGAGCAGACGCGCCGTGGCGTGTCGCTGCAGCACTGGGACGCCTTCTCCGACGTCGCCGACCACTGCACGGTCTGCCACAAGTGCGAGTCGCCCTGCCCCGTCGACATCGACTTCGGCGACGTCTCGATGGCGATGCGTGACCTGCTGCGCCGCATGGGCAAGCAGCGCTTCAACCCGGGCAAGGCGGCCTCGATGCTGTTCTTGAACGCCACGAGCCCGGACACGATCAAGCTGACGCGCAGGCTGATGATCGACTGGGGCTTCAGGGCGCAGCGCACCGGGCATCGCGTCCTCGGGACACTCGCAGCCCTGCAGACCAGGCGACCGCCCGCCACCACCGGCGGCCGGCCTCCCGTCCGCGAGCAGGTGGTGCATTTCGTCAACAAGAAGATGCCCGGCGGGCTGCCGAAACGCACCGCGCGTGCGCTGCTCGATATCGAGGATCGTCGCTACGTGCCGGTCATCCGGGACCCGGCGCGCACCACTCCCGATTCCGAGGCGGTGTTCTACTTCCCGGGCTGCGGATCCGAGCGCCTGTTCTCGCAGGTCGGCCTCGCGACGCAGGCAATGCTGTGGCGTGCGGGCGTGCAGACGGTGCTGCCGCCGGGCTACCTCTGTTGCGGATATCCGCAGCGCGGCTCAGGGCAGTTCGACGTGGCCGAGAAGATCATCACCGACAACCGCGTGCTGTTCCACCGCGTCGCCAACACGCTCAACTACCTCGACATCCGCACTGTCGTGGTGAGCTGCGGCACCTGCCACGACCAGCTGCAGGACTACAAGTTCGAGGAGATTTTCCCGGGTAGCCGCATCGTGGACATCCACGAGTTCATGCTTGAGAAAGGCGTCAGGCTCGAGGGCGTCACCGGAACGCGTTACATGTACCACGATCCCTGCCACTCGCCGATCAAGTCCCACGACCCGCTGACGGTCGTCAACGCGCTCGTGAACGCCGACGCGAACGGCCGAGTCGAGAAGAACGATCGCTGCTGCGGCGAGTCGGGTACCTTCGCCGTGTCACGCCCCGACATCGCCACCCAGGTGCGATTCCGCAAGCAGCACGAGATGGAGGGAGGCGCCGCGAAGCTGCGCTCCGACGGCTTCCGCGGGCCCGTCAAGATTCTCACGTCGTGCCCGTCCTGCCTGCAGGGCCTGAGCCGCTACGACGACGACGCCGGCACCGAGGCCGACTACATCGTGGTCGAGATGGCCCGACACCTGCTGGGCCCGGACTGGCTTGCCGACTACGTGCGGCGCGCGAACACGGGCGGCATCGAGCGCGTGCTGGTCTGATACGAGCCGTCAGAGCCGTCCCGGGCACGGGGCGCTGTGGCGACCCGGGGGATCCTCAGAACCGCAGAGTCAGTCCGGCCGTCGCCTCGCCCTGGAAGAAGGTATCGCCGGAGGTCTTGAGGAGGCAGCCCGACTCACCCTCGGCGGGCCGGCTGACGCAGAAGATATCCGAGTCCGAACTCAGGAACGTGAGGAACCCGCGCACGCCGAGGGTAGCGGCGAGGTGATCCGTGAACGGCAGGCGGAGGCCCGTGCCCATGCTGATCGAGAACCTCGTGTCCGAGTCGTAGCCGCTGCTGGCATCGAGCATCGTGGCACCCGCGGTGAAGGAAAAATACGGTACCACCCAGTACTCGTCCGCAAATAGCAGCGTGCCGCCGAAATGATAGTAGTCCGTCGTGACCTCGACCCGGTCGTAATCGGGGTCGGCACTGTCGAGATCGACGGTCTGCGTGGAGTACAGGAGCTCGTAGAACGACCACGGGTCGCGATAGATGCCGAGATCCACGCCCCAGCTTCCGCCGTCCTCGAGGTCCACGGACTTCGATTGCTCCGTCGCGGTCTCCTGCGAGTCGAACGAACCGCCGATACGATAGCCGCCGAAGGGAGTGATCTCGAATCGTGGGCCGTCGGCACGAGCGGTCGGTACCGCCAGGGAGAGCGCGAGCAGCAGCAAGGACAGCGGACGGCGAAGATCACTCATGAGCAAGCCTCTCTTTCTGGTGTTCCGCGGCGGCCACTGGCCTGCGGGCGACCGCAGTCTAACCCAGCCATTGGGGACGTCGTGCGGCCCCGGTGACGCACGACTGCTAAACTGTGACGCGCACGCCCTGCGCGACCGGAACCACCATGAGCGATCTCAAGCAGACACTGAGCGATCTCCACGCCGCGCTTGCGCGGGCTGACCTGCTCGGTCCGGAGGATCGCGAGCAACTGCAGTCGGCGCTCGAGGACATCCGGCGGGCGCTCGGACATGGCGACACGCTCGAGGGCGCCGCCGTGCGGCTCGAGGCTGGTCACCCCGGCGTGGCGGGCGCGATCCGCGCCGTGCTCGATGCACTGGCCAAGGCCGGCATCTGACCGCGACGCGCTTACCTGAACCACGAACCTACGCGAGCGTATGACGATGCGCGAAGACGAAGCCCATCCGTTTGACGACGCTTTCGGCAAAGCTGTCGACCTCGGCAACCGGATCGCCGATGAGGACGACAAGGCAGACCTGTGGGATATCGCCGACGGGCTTCTCGCCGGTGCCGTGCAGTACTGGCTCTATTCGCGCCAGCCCTGCGGCGACCCACGCTGCGAAGAATGCCTGCCGATCAGCACCGCGGAGGGACGCATCGGCGAACTGCGGCGCCTGATCGAACAGTTCTCCGAGGAGAGTCAGTACTTCCACACGCCGACGGATGCCAACGCTGGTCGCGCGTGATATCTGGCCTCCGGTGCGTCACATGGCACCCGGCCGCGCCCATTACAGCGCATCTCCGTAACGAATCCGCGCTGCGCCCCGCGGCATGACGGCCCATGCTTCCTGCCTGCCTGCCAGGGAGGGCCGGACATGGATGCGACCAGGCGACTCGCGAGCGGTGCACGGCGATTCCAGCCGCCGGGGCGGATTCCAGCTCTGCTGGTGCTGCGAGGTGCCATCGGGCTGCTGGCGCTTCTGGCGATCGCGGCAGGCGCCGCGACACCGGACCCGTCCGCCGCCGCAGGCAGCCCGAAGCCTGTCGCTGCGACCGCCGGCGCGCGCGTGCCCGCCTCCGACGTACCGAAGTCCGCTGCAGCGACGCGCCGCCAGCGCAGCGTGTTCGTGTGCGATGACTCAGGCACACCGGTGTTCGCGGATCGTCCCTGCGGACCCGATCTCGTGCACCGCATGATCGGCGTCGAGCAACCGGGCGGGGGCCGGGTCGCGGACACGGTGCCCCCGTCCCCAGGGCCAGCACGCGACCACGCCTGCGCAAGACCGATCGCAACGACGTCCCGAACCACCTCGCCGATCGCTGCACCGCCTTGAAGCGACAGCTCGACGAACTCGACGATCGCATGCGGACGGGCTACTCCTCGCGGGAGGCCGCGCGGCTCTGGGAGCATCGGCGCGCCCTGAAGGACGGCTTGCGTTCAGCGGGCTGCTGAGTTGCGTGACTCGGGGACTTGGCGGATGAGAGCGGCAAAGCAGGCGCATCGGGTGCGCCTTCTCGGGGCCCGGTGTTGGGCTAGACTCGCGGCCTCGGCTCATCCCGGAGATCGTCATGCGCGCTCCTGTCGCTGCGGCGCTGAAAGCCGCGCTCCTCGTCGCAACCCTCTCCTCGCTGGGTGGCTGCGGCCGCGGCCCGGCGGACGCCGAGGCCCCCGGCAGCACCCCGCCGGCTGCAGCGGATTCGGTGAGCTCTGCGCCGCCACTCCCTGGCGCGAAGAAAGACATGCCACCTCCCGAAGGCGTGCTGCGCGCCTACGTCTGGGACTGCGACGGGGGACTCAGGCTGCGCATGAAGAACCTGTACCGCGACAACGCGATCACTCTCGAGCTGCACGAGGGCCCGCGCAAGCTGCCGCACGTGATCGCTGCGTCGGGCGCGAAGTACTCGGACGGCTCGCTCACCTTCTGGACCAAGGGCAGCGCTGCGACCTTCGAACGGTCGGGCAGCGCTGCGGTCAACTGCCGCGAGCTGCGCGCCGAGTCGCTGGTGGCCGATGCGCGCGAGCGCGGCGTGCGTTATCGCGGCACGGGTAACGAGCCCGGCTGGGTAGTCGAGATCGGACCAGGCTCGCACCTGCTCTATGCAGGAAACTATGGCGAGGACCGCCGCCAGTTCGACGATGCGACGGAGCGCGACAGCGGCCAGGCCGGAGTACGGGTCTTCGCTGCCGGAGCGAAACCGGACGGTGTCGCGCTCACTCTGACCCGGGAACCCTGCAGCGACGACATGTCCGGTGAGTCGTTCGACTACCGGATGGATCTCGAAGTGAACGGCAAGAGCTATCGGGGCTGCGCGACTGCGATCGACTAGCGCGGTCGGCGCGTACCGCTGCGTTATCGATCAGGCAGCGGAATGCGCTCGTCGTCACCCGGCACTGCTGCGAAGCGCTGCTCCTGCCAGTCGAGCTTGGCGCGCTCGATGCGCTCGAGGCTGCTCGAGACGAAGTTCCACCAAATGTGGCGCGGTCCGTCGAGCGGCGCTCCGCCAAGCAGCATGATGCGGGCCGGCGTGCGCGCGACGACTCTTGCATCCGCCGTGGACTCGAACACCGGCATCTGACCCACGCCATAGTGCTGCTCGTCGATACGGATCTCGCCGTCCACCACGTAGACGGCGCGCTCCGCGTACTCCGCGGGCAGCTCCAGTTCGGCGCCACCCGCGAGCTCGGCCGCGAGGTAGAACATCGGCGAGTACACGGAGGCCGGGGCACGGGCGCCATATGCCGCGCCGGCGATCAGGCCCAGGCGCGCGCCGGGCCGCGAGATCTGTGGCAGCGTCTTCGCCGGATGGTGCTCGAACGCCGGCGCGACTTCCTCGTCCTCGCGCGGCAACGCGATCCAGGTCTGTATGCCATGGATCGAGGCGCCTTCGGGCGCGGCACGCTGCCCGGGCGGCGTGCGCTCGGAGTGCACGATACCGCGACCCGCCACCATCCAGTTGACATCACCCGGGCGGATGACCTGGGCGCTGCCGAGGCTGTCGCGATGCATGAACGCGCCATCGAATAGATACGTCACCGTCGCCAGCCCGATATGCGGATGCGGGCGCACGTCGACCCCGCCGCCCCTCGCGAGCAGCGCCGGACCGATGTGGTCGAAAAATATGAAGGGTCCGACCGTCTGCAGGCCCGCAGCCGGAAGCACCCGGCGCACCTCGAAGCCGCCGAGGTCGCGTGGCCGGCCTTCGATCACGCGCCGCACTTATTTCTTCCCGAACAGCGCGTCGAGCTGCGCTCGCGCCTGCTCGGCGGCCGAGAGCTGCTCGGGCCGATAGGCCGCTGGCGTTGCCTTGAAGTAGTCGCAGAAATTGGCCTGGATCTTGTCCTTCACTTCTTCCGCGATCGGCTCGCGACAGTGCTTCGCTTTCGAGGTGTCGTAGAACTCGCACATCCGGCAGACGTGCAGCTCGGAGTGGCAGTCGCGGCACTCCTCGAGGCGTCGCAGCGGCAGGCTGTAGTCGGCGAGAGAGGCTCCGCATTTCCAGCAGCGCAGGCCATGATCCATGCCACTGTCCCTCGATGATGACCGACGGGTCTTGCTACCCCGGGCCGGCGGTGCTTGTCAACGGGAAGGGTTAGACTAACCTCGCATCCATCGTCGCGGTCCCACGGAGTTCGTCTGTGTCCAGTTCCCCCCGGGCCGGGCGCCACGCCGGGCTGCGCTCGCAAGGTCGCGGCATGCTCCGCGCGGGATTGGTCTTCGTGCCGATCCTCGGCGGCGCAGTGAACCTGGGCTGAGAGGCCATGCCGGTACGATCCGTACTGCGGATGGGCCACCCGCTGCTCCGGCAGGTGGCGTCACCCGTGACGGGCTTCGGGACGCCGGAGTTGCGCGCGCTGGTCGCCGACATGGACGACACGATGCGCGCGCTCGACGGCGCCGGACTCGCCGCCCCGCAGATCGGGATCTCGCTGCGGGTCGTGATCTTCGAGGTCAGCCGGAATCCCCGCTACCCGGACGCCGAGGAAGTGCCGTACACGGTGCTCGTGAACCCCGTGCTCGAGCCGCTCGGCGACGAGCTGGAAGACGGCTGGGAAGGCTGCCTTTCGGTGCCGGGCATGCGCGGGCTCGTGCCACGCTACAAGCGCCTGCGCTACCACGGCAGCGACATCGAAGGCCGCCCCATCGATCGCGAAGTCGAGGGATTCCATGCACGCGTGGTCCAGCACGAGGTGGACCATCTCGATGGCGTGCTCTACCCGATACGGATCCGTGACCTCAGAGACTTCGGCTTCACGGACGCCGTGCTTCCGTCCGGCGCCCCGACAGCGCCCGACTGACCGGCCCTGCCTGCCTAGGCCTTGCGCGCAGTGGGCTTGCCAGCTGCCTTGCCCGGCGCGGGCCCCCACTTCTCGGCGACTTCCGCCTCGGCGGCGAGCCAGTCCTCTATCTCGTAGCCCGCAGCGAACCCGCGACGCTCCGCACGGAAATATGCCGCCAAGCGCACCAACTCCGCGCGATCCGGCCCCGCGGTCCCGGCCGCAGCCGCAGCGGGTCTGGTGACGGTCTTGCCGGTCCCAGCCGGCTTCTTCTCGGCCGACGCCTTGACCGTGGCCGCCGGTTTCGCGGCAGCAGGCCTGGAAGCAGCGCCCGCCGGAGCCTTTGTGGTCGTCTGGCGCGTGCGTGCGCCCTTGCTTCCCTTGTCCTCCATCGCCCATCTCCTCGCTCTGGGCCGCCCGGCGACCCGGGCGGCACTGTCAATCGGGTTCATGTTGCGGTGCAATTATGACAGTTCATGACGGAGTAAGGATCCGAACGGGCCGCACCGGCAGCAGGCCCTCTTGCGCGATTTCCCTATTGGTGCGCGGGAAGCCAGGGACAATGCTTCCGGTGGGCGTCCTCGACGTCGTGACATCCGCCCATACCCGCAGGGAGCAGCCAGATGAGCCACAGCCTGAATGCGCACCAGATCGGCCAACTCCGTTCGACCCTGAGAGCCCGCGCGGCACAGCTTCGCGAGGAGATCCGCCAGACGCTGCTCAAGAGCGACCAGGAGCAGTACACGATGATCGCCGATCAGGTGCGCGACCTGGAGGACGATTCCTTCGCGGACCTGATGGTCGACGTCAACCTCGCCGAGATAGATCGTGACCTCCAGGAGCTGCGGCTCATCGACGTCGCGATGCTCCGCATGGGTGACGGCAGTTACGGCAGTTGCGAGGAGTGCGGGCAGCCGATAGACATCGAGCGCCTGCACGCCACGCCCTTCGCAAGCCGCTGCTTCGAGTGCCAGTCGAGTTTCGAGCGAACTCATTACCAGGAGACGGGTCATACGCTTTGACCCGGGCTGCGGCCCCGATCGGAAGGACCGTCCGATGCTGACGCTCGTCATCGGTGACAAGCAGTTGTCGTCCTGGTCGTTGCGACCGTGGATGCTGCTGCGCCACCTCGACATCGAGTTCGAGGAGGTTTCGCTGCCACTCGACACCGCAGTGTTCCATGCCGAGATCGGTCGCTGGTCACCGGCACGACGCGTGCCGGTGCTGCTCGACGGCGGGCTCCCAGTCTGGGATTCGCTTGCCATCTGCGAGTACCTGAACGAGCGGGTCGAGGGCGCGGCCTGGCCGGACGATCCCGACGATCGCGCGCTCGCGCGCTCGATCAGCGCCGAGATGCACGCCGGGTTCCCCGCAATGCGGGAGCAATGGCCGATGCGAGCGGCAGACACCGGACTCCTGGTACCGCTCGATGAGGCGGGCCGCAAGGACGTGGCGCGCGTGGACGCCATCTGGAGCGACTGCCGGGCACGCTGTCGCGCCAGCGGTCCGTGGCTCTTCGGCGCGCGCTACTCGATCGCCGACGCGATGTACGCCCCGGTTGCACTGCGCTTCAACACCTATGGCGCGACGCTGTCACCGGCGGCTGAGGGATACTTCCAGCACCTGATGCAGGACCCGCACCTGCTCCGGTGGATCCACGGCGCGCGCGCCGAAATCGCGGCCGGCGGGCGCGTGACCGAGGACGCCTGATCGACGACGGTGTCGCGCGGCCGGAATCGGACCAGAGGCCTAGATCTCCCAGGAAGGCGTCTGCCCGGACTGGGCGTCGAGCGAGGCGAACAGCGCCTGCACCAGGTCCCGCTCGCGCTCGCTCAGTTCCGGCCGCCAGATCTCGAACAGCAGGATCACGCGCGTCTGGTCGCTGTCGTTCCAGGCCTCGTGGTCGATCGAGTCATCGAACGCCCAGGCCTTGCCTTCCTCCCAGGCTCGCGTTTCGTTGCCGACGCGGAAGCGGCAGCCGGAGGGCACGATCAGCGGCAGATGGCAGATCAGCCGCGTGTTCACCAGTCCATTGTGCGGCGGGATGCGCGTGCGAGGCTTGAGGAGCGAGAACAGCACCGACGGTGAGCGCTGCGGCAGCCGGTTGAGCGGCACACCCTCGAGCGCAGCGAGCGTGCGCGGGCAGCGTTGCGCATTCTCGGTCACGAGCGCGCCGTCCTTCCACAGGTAGAACGCGCTCCACGCCGGATTGTCGAGCATCTCGCTCTCGGGCGGTCGCGGGCGCCCGGGCACGCTCTTCACGTAGGGAGCAAAGGCATGCTCGTCGCACATCACCGCCTTCAGTTCATCGCGTATCGCGTCGGTCGCGGCCTCGACACGATCGAGCCATGCGAACTGCTCCCGAGGATAGAACTGTATCTGCGGCAATTCCGCGAAGAAGAACTGCCGCGGCTCCTGGAAGTGCATCTTGCGGTGACCGAACAGGATGTCGAGCGACTGCTCGAAACGGGCCGAGGCCGCACCGGGCGCCAGCGTCGCGATTCGCTCTCGCATTGCCGTCTCGAGCTGCGCACCCACGCGACGGCTGGCGGCGTCCGCGCGTGCCACCTCGCGCGCGAGATCCGCAGGCAATGGCTGCGCGCCCGGAGCGGACTGCCGGGCCTGCGCACCGCGCACCGCGGCCTGGTAGAAGGCGAGCGAGTTGCGGGTGTCGCCCGCCCGGTGCAGCAGGTCGCCCTTGAGGACCAGCGCCCGCAGATTGCGCGGGTCCAGCGCCAGCGCGCGATCGACGGCCACCACTGCCGACGCTTCATCACGCAGGCCGAGACAGGCATACGCCAGCCCCAGGTGCACCGCCGCATCCCCCGGTGCCACGGCGGCCGTCTCCTCGAACAAACGCCGCGCTTCCGCATGGCGGCCCTCCCGCAGCGCCAGCATCGCCGGCTGCAGATGCCGACGCGGGTCGGGTGGTGCGCCGCTCACGATTCCCGCCACGCCGCGCGATACGCGAGGCCGAGCCGCAGGATGCGCTCGAGCAACGCGTCGTAGCCCAGGCCCGCGGTGAGTGCGGAGGTCGCCAGGTCCTCGGTCTGAGCGAGGTTCGGATTGCAGTTGGCCTCCAGCACCACGACGCTGCCGTCGGGTCGCAGGCGCAGGTCGATGCGCGCGTAGCCCGACAGGCTCAGCGCACGGAAGATGCGCCGCGCGAGCTGTGCGAGTCGGCGCTCGAGTCCCTCCGGCAGGTCGCGCGCCGGTCCGGTGTCGATGCCGTGCTTGCGCTGGTAATTCCGATCCCATTTCACCTTGCGCGTGGCGATGCCGGCCATGACATCGGGCAGCGTGCCGAAGTTGAGCTCCCAGACAGGCAAGGTCGTGAGACGGTCGTTGCCGAGTACGCCGATATAGATCTCGCGACCCTCCACGTACTCCTCGACCAGCGCATCGGACAGCGTCTGGTCGTGGACGAACTGCACCCGCTCCCGGAGCTTCTGTGCCTCGTGCACGATCGAGGCCTGGGAGATGCCGAGCGAGGCGTCCTCCGTGGCGGACTTCACGAACAGCGGATAACGCAGTCGCCGCGGCTCGCGGTAGCTGCGGCCGCGCGGCAACAGGGCGAACTTCGCGGTCGGCACGCGGTGGTAGGCGAGGATCTGCTTCGACAGTGTCTTGTCGCGCGAGATCATCATCCCGCGCGGGTTGCAGCCGGTGTACGGCAGGCGCATCAACTCCAGGAAGGCCACGACGTACTGGTCGTAGGTGACGATGCCCTGGAACTCCTCGAGCAGGTTGAACGCGACGTCGGGCTTCCATTCGCCGATGGCGCCGCGCAGCTCGGCGAGGTTGTCGCCCATGCCGAGCACGCGCACTTCGTGGCCCATCGCCTTGAGCGAGGTGATCACGTCGTACTCGGTGCGCCACTCGTCGATCTGCTGGTCGGTGAATCCGCTCGATTTCTCGGGCGGCACCAGCGTCTCGTGTACCAGCACGAGCACGCGCAGAGGCTTCATAGCGCGTAGTTCTCCCGGTCGCGCAGCAGCATCTCGAGCATGATGCGCTCGTGCAGGGCAAGCACCTCACGCTTCGCCAGCCGATGGCCGCCCTTGACCCGAAGGTCGAGCTCCCTCGCCCGCCGCAGCGCGATGCGCATCACGTGGTAGGCGACATACGGGTGCAGCCGCGCACGGCGCACCAGCAGCCGCGCGAGCTGCGGCCGCATCTCGCGCAGCAGCCGGCTCGCGGCGACCCCGCGCGGACGTTTCTCGGGAGGCACGAACACCTTCAGCAGCGGTCTGTCGTAGGAGCGCCGCGTGTCGAGCGCGTAGCGCGACTGCTTGCGGCGGTAATGCTCACGCAGCGTACGGGTGTTCTCCGACAGCGGCTCGACGACGCGGCGATCGAGGTTGGCCGCGCGCTGTCCGCGCAGGTCCTTCATCGTGATGTCCACGTACTCGAGCTTGGCGAGCGCCGGCCACTCGGCGTACTGGCGACGCCACTGCGAGCGCGGCTGAAGCCACACTGCGAAGGTCTCCGCGAAATCCTCAGTCGGGTGGCTCTGCGCGTACCAGTGGCCGAGGTGCAGTACGTGCTTGCGGCTCGTGGGCCGCGGCGAATAGCGGTTCGGGTAGCGGTGCGACGCCTTGCCGAAGGTCTCGCGCCATGCCTTGCGACGCCTCAGCCCGAAGGCCGTGTCGATGGCATGACCGGTCTCGTGACGGAGGATTCGCATCAGCCACTTGGCGTTGCCGCCCTCCACCTCGTGCATGAAGTGACGCTCGAGGCGCGCCAGTCGCGGATGCGCGAGGTAGAACGGAATCGCGATGCCGGGCACGCCGTCGGGCGAGAACCACTCTTCGGCCAGCCACACGTGCGGACGGAAGCGAATCCCCTTGCGGGCGAGCTCGCCGTACAGGCGCCGCACGCTGGCCTCGAGCGGCGAGTTGGCGAGGCTCAGCCGCAGGTCGCAGAAGCGCAGGTCGAGCAGCGATTCGTCGTCGAGACGGGTCCACGCCGGCTCGCGGCGGACCGCGCCACTAGATCGCTTGCGGCCAGCGGCCTGGCGCGTCATCGGCGGCTCCCGCCCACCGTCGCGAGCCGCGCCGCCACGTCCTCGAGGACCTCGGGTCTCGCGAGTGCGCCGGTCATTGCCTGCGTGATCGCCGCGGTCCCGAGGAACGCGCCCATCAGCGCGCCCGCGAGCGCACCAGCCAGCGCAGGCTCGCGGCTGGCGGCGACGGATCGCTCCACGGCCGACGTCAGGTCTCCGGCCTCCAGCACCGCAGCGCGTGCCGAGAGGATTGCGTCGATCACGCCGACCGCGCCGCGATGCTGCGCGCCGGCCGTCGGCTCCTGAATCCGGGTGACGATTTCGGCGCGCAGTGGCCGCGCCGACCATAGTCCCGGTACCGGCTCGAAAAGACCGACGAGCACCGCATCTCGCGGGTTCCCGCCGATCGCGCCGAGCAACAGGGCGGCGAAATAGCGGCAGGCGTCGAGGACGACGGGCGATTGGTGAGTCGTGCGGGAGCACTCGCTCGCCAGCGCCACCGCCGCCGCCGGATCGTGCGCCGACCACGCAACCGCACTCACCACGCGCGACAGGCTCGACGCGGAGCGGTCGTTGGGATCGTGCGAGCCAGCCATCGGCTGGCCACGCCACTGGTAGGTTGCCAGCGCACGTGCGACATCGGCGGTCGGACGTCCAGGTTCGCCGGTCGCCGAGAGATGCCCGTCGTGCTGCCAGCGCAGGTAGCGGGCCATCTGGTCACGCGCGTCGCAGTACCCGACGGCCAGCAGACTCTCGGCAACGCACAGCGCGAGCGACGTGTGCTGGGTCCAGGCGCCGGTGGCCGGCCGCTTGTGCCCATGCGCCGCGCCCGCCGCGTCGCCGATCGCAAGCCCCAGCAGCATGGCGCGGATACGGGTCGCCTCGACGCCGAGTGCCTCGACATCGGCCGGGCCCAGGGGACGCGCTGCGCTGGCCGCAGGGGCCCAGTTGCGAACGAACTCCGCCTGCTCCGAGGTCTCCGGAACTGTCGGCCAGACCTCCGACTGCGCAGACTGCTGCCACAGGTCCTGCAGCCTCTCAAGCGCGTCGCCGTTGACCTCGGGGCGGCTGGCGAGCCAGCAGCCCGCGGCCATCGCGCTGCGGCCGATGCCCGCCCGGCAGTGCAGGTACACCACGTGCCCGGCCTCGAGCGCCTGGTCCAGGCTGTCCAGGATCCGGGACATCACGTCCCTTGCGCCCGGTACGGAATGGTCGGGGATGGGTTCGCGCAGGTACTCGATGCGTCGGCCCGCGGGCGTCGCGAAAGGCAGCAAACTATCATAGCTCGGCAGTTCTCGCGGCTCGGTCAGGTCCACGAAGCACGTGACGCCGGCCCGCAGGAACCGGCGCAGGCGGTCCATGGTGTCGGCACGCGACTGCGAACCCGGGTGCTCGCCGACCAGCAGCCGGCCGGGCACGACCCAGTAACTCCCTGGGACCGGGCGCGGAGGAGCCGAGCCAGTCGTGTCGGTGGCGGAGACCTGCATGTGCACATCATAAGGCAGGCAGGGACTGCGGTTCGCGCCCGGGCTGTGAGAGACTTCCGCGATAAGTAATGGGGGACAGCCTGTGCTGAAGCAACTCGTGGCCCGCAAGTCGGTCGCGACGATCAACCGCGAGATCGAGACCGGGCCACGCCTCAACCGTGTGCTGGGCGCCCGGACGCTCACCGCGATCGGGCTGGGCTCGATGATCGGCAGTGGCATCTTCGTGCTGACCGGCACGGTAGCCGCGAACCACACCGGCCCGGCCATCACGCTCGCTTTCCTGGTGGCCGCGATCGGCTGCGGCCTCGCCGCGATCTGCTACGCGGAGCTCGCCGCGCTCATCCCTGTGTCGGGCAGCGCCTACAGCTACACCTACGCGACCCTGGGCGAGGGCGTGGCCTGGTTCGTGGGATGGAACCTGGCGCTCGAGTACATGATGTCGGCCGCCACGGTCGCAGTCGGATGGTCTGGCTACGTGGTGAACCTGCTCGAGGACTTTGGAGTGCACCTGCCGGCGGCGCTGACCAGCGCGCCGGTCGCGAAGGCGGCGGATCACTCGCTGCAGGCGACCGGCGCCATCGTCAACCTGCCCGCGGTCCTGATCGTGGCGGCCCTCACGTGGATCTGCTACCGGGGCATCCGCGAGTCGGCCTCGATGAACAACATCATGGTGATCATCAAGGTGGCGATCATCGTGCTGTTCATCGTGGCCGGGCTGTCGTACGTGGACACGGCGAACTGGCATCCGTACCTGCCGGAGAACACCGGCGAGTCCGGTCACTTCGGCGCAAGCGGCATCATGATGGGCGCGGCCATCATCTATTTCGCGTACATCGGCTTCGATACCGCGGCCACCACCGCGCAGGAGGCGCGCAACCCGCAGCGCGACGTGCCGGCTGGCATCCTCGGGGCACTCGTGATCTCGACGGTGCTCTACGTCGCCATGGCCGCGGTGATGACCGGCATGGTGAGCTATACGAAGCTCGACGTGGCCGCACCGGTGGCCGTGGCGCTCGACGAGCACCCGTCGCTCTTCTGGCTCGGCCTGCCGGTGAAGATCGGCGCGATCGTCGGCATGACCTCGGTGATCCTGATGTCCATCCTCGGGCAGCCGCGTATCTTCATGGCGATGTCCCGCGACGGCCTGCTGCCGGAGCAACTGCAGAAGGTGCACCCGCGCCATCACACGCCGCACGTCGGAACGCTCGTGACCGGCCTGATTGCCGTGGCGTTCGCAGGGGCGTTCCCGATCGACATCCTGGGCGAGCTGGTCTCGATCGGCATCCTGCTCGCGTTCACCGCGGTCTGCGCGGGCGTGCTGATCCTGCGCTACACGATGCCGGAAGCCGCCCGCCCGTTCCGCGTCCCGTTCGCCCCGCTGGTGTGCACCGCCGGCGTGCTGATGTGTCTCGGCCTCACGCTGTTCCTGCCGCACGATACCTGGGTTCGGCTCGCGATCTGGACCGGCATCGGTTTCGCCATCTATTTCGGCTACGGGTACTGGAACAGCCGGCTGCGGAAGTCCGCGATGCCTTAGTCACCGCCGCCGTCCGCTTCACATCTTCAGCACGACCCGGAAGCGCGCCTTACCGCTCATCATCCGCTCGTACGCCTCGCCGACCTGCGCCATCGGGTAGACCTCGTTCTGGGAGCGCACGCCGGAGAGCACGCTGAAATTCAGCGTGTCCTGCGAATCGATCGCGGTCCCCGAGTACCAGCCGCGTACCGACTGGTTGCCCCCGATCAGCTGGAACGGCGGGACCTCCAGCTTGGGCACCGCGCCGAGCAGCATCAAGGTGCCGCGCGGACCGAGTCCGCCCATGCAGGCCTGCATCGCCTCCGCGCTGGTCGCCGTCGCGAGAATGACCTTTGCGCCGCCGAGCTCGCGCAGCGCCGCCGCCGGGTCCTGCGACTGGCTGTCGACGTAGTGATGCGCGCCGAGCCGGGCGGCGAACGCCGCCTTCTCCCGACCGCGCGCAATGCCGACCACGCGGAAGCCCATCCGCGCGGCGTACTGCACCCCGAGATGTCCCAATCCGCCGAGGCCCAGCACTGCCACCAGCTCTCCGGGGCGGGCGCCGCTGTTGCGCAAGGAATTGAACGTCGTGACACCGGCGCACATCAGCGGTGCCGCTTCCTCCGCGGTCAGGCCGTCCGGGACCCGGGCGAGCGCGGACTTCGGGGCGAGCATGTATTCACCGTAGCCACCGTCCACGGTGATGCCCGTGATGCGATGGAACGTCCGGCAGGCGAAGAAGTCGCCGCGACGACAGGGCTCGCAATCGCCGCACTGCCCACCGTGCCAGCCCACGCCCACGCGATCGCCCGCCGACCAGCCCTCGACGCCGGCGGCGACCGCATCGATGCGCCCGATGACCTCGTGGCCCGGTACCCGCGGCAGCTCGATCCCGGGGAACGCGGCCAGCTTTGTGAACGCGTCGCTGTGGCAGACCCCGCAGGCCTCGACCCTGATTCGGACCTCGCCAGGGCCGGGGTCGGGAATCGGGCGCTCGACGATCTCGAACGGACCGTCGGGACGGGTGACTTGTACGACATGCATCTTGCTCATGATCCCTCCTGCTCACCATGGCACAGCCGACGTTCAGTCGCAGGACAGCGCCGTCAGCGGCCCTCCTCCCAGGGTTCCCGAGCGGAGTCTGCGGCACTGGCCGGCGAAGCGGCCTCGGCGCGCAGCCGGTCGAGTCCGGCGAAGTCGAACGCCGCCGGGTCCGCGAGCTGCGACAGGCTCACGTTGCGCATCGCAGAGAAAATGGTCTCGGTGCGGCCGGGGAACTCCTGCTCCCACTCGGCGAGCATCCTCTTCACCGCGACGCGCTGCAGGTTGTCCTGCGAACCGCACAGCCGGCAGGGGATGATCGGGAATTCCCGAGCCCGGGCGTAGCGCTCGATCTCGCGCTCGGGGACATACGCGAGCGGACGGATCACGACGTGCCGCCCGTCCTCCGAGAGCAGCTTCGGTGGCATCGCCTTCATGCGGCCGCCGAAGAACAGGTTCAGGAACAGCGTTTCGACGATGTCGTCGCGGTGGTGGCCGAGCGCGACCTTGGTGATGCCGTTCTCGGCCGCGTAGCGGTAGAGGCGCCCGCGCCGCAGGCGCGAGCACAGGCCGCACATGGTGCGCCCCTCGGGGACGACGCGCTTCACGACGCTGTAGGTGTCCTGCTCCAGGATCTCGAAGGGCACGCCGAGCGCGGACAGGTACTGCGGCAGAATCTGCGTCGGGAACCCGGGTTGCTTCTGGTCGAGGTTTACCGCCACCAGTTCGAACCTGACGGGCGCGCTGCGCTGCAGGGACAGCAGCACGTCGAGCAGCGTGTAGGAATCCTTGCCGCCGGAGAGGCAGACCATGACGCGGTCGCCGTCCGCAATCATCGCGTAGTCGTCGATCGCCTTGCCGACGAGGCCGCGCAGCCGCGCCTGCAGGCGCTTGAACGTCGCGGAGCTGCGCGCGGGCTGCATGACCATCACCGTGCTCATGCGTCAGCCGCCGTCCTCGAGGTACTTCGACTCCGCATAGCGCAGCCACGGCGAGGCCGAGAGCGTCCGACCGGTCGCGTTCTTGATGAGTTCCTGCGAGCCCAGGCTCGCCCCTACACTGTGCACGTTCTCGCGCAGCCAGCCGATCAGGCCCGCGAAGCGCCCGGCGGCGATCTGGTCGTCGAGATCCGGAAGGTCGTTGCGCATCGCCTCGTTCAGCTGCGCCGCGATAAAGCCCCCGAGCGCATAGGACGGGAAGTATCCGAAGTTGCCCACCGCCCAGTGCACGTCCTGCAGGCATCCCTCGGCGTCGCTGGCGGGTCGCAGCCCGAGCCGAGCCTCGAGACCTTCGCTCCACGCGGCCGGCACGTCGCGCACCGGCAGGGTACCGTTGAGGATGTGCTTCTCGAGGTCGAAGCGCAGCATGATGTGGACCGGATAGGTCAGCTCGTCGGCGTCCACGCGTACCGCGCCGCGGCGCACGTGCGCCAGCGTGCGATAGAGATTCTCGATGTCCCACTCGGCGCCGGTCACGCCGAAGTGCTTCTCGAGCAGCGGCCTGAGATACCTGAGGAACGGCCGGCTGCGGCCGATGATCATCTCGAGCAGCAGCGACTGGCTCTCCTCGAGCGCCATGCCTCGGTCGCTGCCGACGGGCTGGTCGCGCCAGGCTTCGGGAAGCCCGAGGTCGTACAACGCCTGGCCAGTCTCGTGCAGTATGCCCATCAGGCCCGTGAACGGCTCCTGAGGCACCCAGCGCGTCGTGACGCGCACGTCGCCGCTCACGCCCTCGGTCTGGGGATGGTCACTCTCGTCGAGTCGGCCGCGGTCGAACGGGAAGCCGAGCGCGCGCATCACTTCGACGCCCAGCGAGCGCTGCTTGGAGCTGCTCACCTTGCCCGCGATGGGCAGCGGCGGCCGCTTCGCCTGCAGCTCGATCGCGTCACGGATCAGCCCGGGCAGACGCGGTGACACGGCCCGGAACAGCCGATCGATCTCGGCAGTGCGGAAACCGGGACTGAAGCCGTCGATCAGCGCGTCGTAGGGTTCGAGGCCGAGCGCCTGCGACAGCACGCCGGCCTTGTCACGGGTGAGCGCCACCACCTCCTCGAGGTGCGGCGCGAACAGCGCAAAATTCGATTCCTGCTTTGCCTCGAGCCAGCGCACCTCGGCAACCGCCGTCGCCCGCGCGAGTCGAGTCACGAGCGCTACGGGCGTGGCGATGGCCCGGTCGCGCTCACGACGCATCTCGCGCAGGTTCGCGAGCTGCCAGTCCTCGAGCTGCGACGCGCCGGCCTGCGCGCGCTCGAGAAGCCTCGACACACGGGGCGAGGTGAGCAGCGTGTGGCACTCTGAGTCCAGCGCAGCGAGCTGCTCGCCGCGAACGCTGGCGCTGCCGCGCGGCATCATCACGGCCGCGTCCCAGCGCAGCAGGCTGGCCGCGCCGCGGAACGCATGCAGGCGGCGGAACTCCTGCTCCAGCTGCTGATAAGGCGAGGCGCTCATGGTGGTCCCGGGTCACTCGGTAGCGGCGGCCTTGCGCGACAAAGAGGCGCGCAGGCTTTCGAGTCGCTGGGAAACCGCCATCGGTGAGGAGGTATTGCGCGCGACGAGCGTGTAGACCGCCGGCACCACCGCCAGCGTCAGGAACACCGAGATGACGACGCCGTAGAACACCACCACCCCGATCGCCGCGCGCGCCTCCGCGCCCGCCCCGCTCGCGAGCATCAGCGGCAGGGCGCCGAAGGCCGTGCAGAGGCTCGTCATCAGGACCGGGCGCAGGCGGATCGAGGCCGCCTCGATCACGGCTTCGCGGTGCTCGACGCCGCGGTCGCGCAGCTGGTTCGCGAATTCCACGATCAGGATGCCGTTCTTGGCCGCCAGGCCCACCAGCATGATCGCCGCGATCTGGCTGAACACGTTGATCGACATCCCGTACATCCACAGCCCCACCAGCGCGCCGATCACGGCGAGCGGCACCGTCGTCATGATCACGAACGGATGCAGAAAGCTCTCGAACTGCGCCGCGAGCACCAGGAACACCACCACCAGCGCCAGCAGGAACATCCAGTAGAGCTGCCCGCCGGAGTTGCGGAACTCGCGGGATTCGCCGTCGTAGCTGAGCCGCGCGGCCGCCGGTAGTTGCTCCTCGACCACCCTGCCGACGAAATCGAGCGCATCCCCGAGCGGATAGCCCGGCGCGAGCGCCGCGCTGATCGTGATCGCGCGCAGACGGTCGAAGCGGTTGAGCCGCGTCGGTCCCGCGGTCTCGGTGAGCTTCACGAGGTTCGACAGCGGGATCAGCTCGCCGGTGCGGTCGGATCGCACGTAGAGATTGTCGAGATCCGAGGGCGTCGCGCGATCCTCCGCGCGACCCTGCAGGATCACGTTGTACTCCCGGTCACGGTCCACGAACGTGGTCACGATGCGCGAGCCGAGCACCGTCTCGAGCGTGCGGCCCACGGTCTGCAGCGACACGCCGAGGTCGGCGGCGCGGTCGCGGTCCACGGCGACGCGCACCTCGGGCTTGCGCTCCTCGTAGTTCGACTGCACGTTGGTGAGGTTCGGGTTCTCCTGCATGCGCTGCATCAGCAGGTCGCGCCACTGGACGAGATCGGCGTAGTCGGTACCGCCGAGCACCACCTGCACCGGCGAGCCGCCACCGCGCACCCAGCCACCGGGCGCGCCCACGAAGGCGCGTACACCCGGGATCTGGTTCAACTGCATGCGCACGGACTGCGCGATCTGCTCGGCGCTGCGATCGCGCTCGCCCCAGGGTGCGAGCACCACGAAGCCGCGCGCCTGGTTGAGCTCGCTCGCCCCACCGAACCCGCCGGGGATGCGCAGGTTGGCGCGCACCACCTCCCCGCTTTCGATCTCGCCCATCAGGATCCCCTCGGCGATGCGCGCGTGACGGTCCATGTACTCGAGCGAAGCGCCCTCCGGGCCGCTCAGGCCGAAGAACATCATGCCGCGGTCCTCCGGCGGCGTGAGTTCCGAAGGCAGCGCACGGAACAGCAGCGCCGCGACCGCCATGGCGCACATCGTGGCACCGATCACCAGCCATGGCCTGCGCATCAGGCGACGCAGCAGCCGGTCGTAGCTGCTCGAGAGGCGATCGAAGAAGGCGTCCACGGAGTTCGACAGCCGCGAGCGCGTCGCGCCGCCGGCGAGCAGCTTCGAGCACATCATCGGCGTCAGCGTGAGGGCCACCAGCGAAGAGAACAGCACCGCCGCGGCGACCGTGATTCCGAACTCGCGGAACAGCTTGCCGACGTTGCCCTGCAGGAAGGAGATCGGGACGAACACCGCCACGAGCACGACGGTGGTGGCGATCACGGCGAAGCCGATCTCGCGGCTGCCGTCCACGGCGGCGATCAGCGGTGGTTCGCCGCCCTCCATGCGCCGGTAGATGTTCTCGAGCACGATGATCGAGTCGTCCACCACGAGGCCGATGGCGAGCACCAGGCCGAGAAGGGTCAGCACGTTGATCGAGAACCCGAACCAGGACATCACCATGAACGAGGCGATGATCGAAACCGGGATCGTTACCGCGGGGATGAGCGTCGCGCGCACGTTGCCGAGGAACAGGTAGATGACCGCCAGCACCAGCAGCATGGCGATCACCAGGGAGTAGACGACCTCCTTCATCGACTCCTCGATGAACACGGAGCGGTCCATGTTCACCTCGAGCACCGTGCCCTCGGGCAGCTGCGGACGCAGCCGCTCGAGCTCGCCGCGCACGGCCGCCGCCACCTCGAGGGTGTTGGCCTTGGAGATCTGCTCGACGCCGACGCTGATGCCGGGCACGCCATTGGAGCGCGACAGGCTGCGCTCGTTCTCGGCGGCGAGCCGCACGTCGGCGACCTCGCCGAGCCGCACGAGGTAGCCGTCGGCGCCACGGCCGATGACGAGGTTGCGGAAGTCCTGCTCGGTGTCGAGTCCGGTCTCGGTGCGCAGCGTGAGCTCGCGCTGCGAGGACTCGAGGCGACCGGCCGGCAGCTGCACGTTTTCGCGGCGCAGCGCCGCTTCGACGTCGGCCACCGTGAGCTGGCGTGCGGCGAGCGCCTCGCGTTCGATCCACACCCGCATGGCGTAGCGCCGCGCGCCGCCGAGGCGCACGCGCGCCACGCCCGGCAGCACGCCGAGCCGCTCGGCGATGGTGCGCTCGGCGTAGTCGGTGAGCTCGAGCACGTTGAGCGTGCTGCTCGAGAGGTTGACCCAGATGACCGGTTCGGCGTTGAAGTCGACCTTGCCGATCTCCGGCGGGTCGGCTTCCGGCGGCAACTGCGCCGCGACGCGCGAGACGCGGTCCCGCACGTCGTTCGCCGCCTCGTCGACATTGCGCTCGGGAGTGAACTCGAGGTTGATGCTGGAACGGCCGTCGACGCTCTGCGAGGTGATCTTGGTCACGCCCTCGATGCCGGAGACACGGTCCTCGATCACCTGCGTGATCTTGGTCTCGACGACGTCGGAGGCAGCGCCGCGGTAGGTCGTCTCGATCGAGACGACGGGCGACTCGACCTCGGGCAGCTCGCGGACCGAAAGCCGCGTGTAGGCGAGCAGACCCAGGATCACCAGCATCAGGCTCACGACGGTCGCGAACACGGGGCGGCGGACCGAAATCTCCGAAAGCTTCACGGCGCGTTCCCCTGTACGACGGCGCGCGCCGCTCCGTCCGCCGACTCGGGCAGACGCACCGGCGCGCCGTCACGCAACTTCTGAGTTCCCTCGATGACGACGAGTTCGCCCGCAACCAGTCCCTCGACCACCTGCACGTCGCCCACCCGGCGCTCCCCGATGCGCACGCGCCGTTTCTCGGCGGAACCATCGTTCACGACGAACACGAACACGTCGCCCTGTTCGGGCACCAGCGCGTGCTCGGGCACCAGCAGCGCGTCGACCGCGCCGCGCGACAGTCGTACCGTGAGGAACATTCCCGGCTTGAGCAGCCCCTCGGGGTTGGGCAGCAGGGCGCGCACGGTCACCGAGCGCGTCGCCGGATCCACGCGCGAGTCCACGCTCGCAACGCGACCGTCGAAGCGGGACTCGGGATAGGCGACGCTGCCGGCGGTGATCTCGAGTCCGGGCGTGACGACCGCGAGGAACGTCTCGGGGATGGTGAAGTCGAGCTTGATCGTGCTCGTATCGTCGAGCGTGGTGATAACCGTGCCCGGGCTGATCAGGCTGCCGACGCTGATGCGGCGCAGCCCGGTGCGCCCGTCGAACGGGGCGCGGATCACCGTGTCGCTCACGCGTGAGCGGGCCGAGGCGACGCGCGCCTCGTTCGCCTTGAAGGTCGACTCGATCTGCTCGATCTGGGAGTCGGACAGCACCTTGGTCGAGTAGAGCTCGCGCGAGCGCTGGTACTGGCTGCGGCTCTCCGCGAGGACCGCCTCCGCCACGGCGAGGTCGGCGCGGGCCTGCACCCCGTCGAGTTCCACGAGCACCGCGCCGCGGCGCACCCGCTGGCCCTCCTCGAAGCGCACGGCGGTCACCTGGTTGGCCACCTTCGCGGTGATGTCCACCGACTCGCTGGCGCGCGCCGTGCCGAGCGCCTCGAGTTCGAAGGCGAGCCGCTCGCTGCGCACCGGCACTGCGACCACGCCAATCGGGGGTCCGCCGCCGGAGCCGGGAGGTCCACCCGCACCGGGCGCGCGCGCAGCGCCGGGCGCGCCGCTCGCCGCACCGCCACCGGGCCGTGCGCCTGCCGGCGGCCCGCCCTGCCCACTCCCGCCCAGCGCTGCGGGGTCGCGTTTCGCCCGCTCCCCGACGACATGCGAGTAGAACAGCACGAGAAGCGCACCGATGATGGCGCCGAGCAGCACCTTCTTGAGCGTGTCAGACATACGTGTGGGCTGCGCCGCGGGGCGCCGACGTGGCGAGTTGGGCTCAGATTATCCCACCCATTCGCGCAGGGCAGGCAACGGGATGCGTCGGCGGAACCGGCGCGTCCCGCCGACGGGGGCTCCGGCGCGCGCAACGCCCTGTCAGGGCTCCGGGTCCGTGCCCTCCGGTATGCCCTCGAACAGTGCTGTCGAGAGGTATCGCTCCGCCGTGTCCGGCAGGATCGCAAGGATGACCGAGCCCTGCGCTGCTCCCTCGGCGACCTTGAGCGCCGCGGCGAAAGTGCCGCCCGAGGAGATGCCGCAGAAGATGCCTTCGCTGCGCGCGAGCGCCCTCGACGCCGCAATCGCCTCGTCGTCGGTGACCGGCACATTGCGATGCGGGACCGACCTATTCAGCACTTTCGGCACGAAGTCCGGCGTCCAGCCCTGGATCTTGTGGGGCTTGAACTCCGCACCCGCGAGCAGTGCCGCGCCGGACGGTTCCGTCACGACGATCTCAACCTCCGGGCGCGCGAGGCGGATCATTTCCCCGGCGCCGGTCAATGTACCGCCCGTGCCCCAGCCAGTGACGAAGAAGTCGAGCCTTCGCCCGGCGAAGTCGCTGAGGATCTCGGGGCCGGTCGTCTGTCGGTGATAGGCCGGATTCGCGGGATTCTCGAACTGCCGCGCGAGGAACCAGCCATGCTTCTTTCCCAGTTCCTCGGCCTTGCGCACCATGCCCGAGCCGCGTTCCGCCGCGGGCGTCAGGATCACCCTGGCGCCGAGCATGCGCATGATCTTGCGTCGCTCGATCGAAAAAGTCTCGACCATCACAGCGACGAACGGATAGCCCTTGGCCGCGCACACCATGGCGAGCGCGATGCCGGTGTTGCCCGAGGTCGCCTCGATCACCGTCTGTCCGGGCTTCAGTTCGCCGCGCCTCTCAGCGTCCTCGATGATCGCAATGGCCAGTCGGTCCTTCACCGACGAAAGCGGATTGAAGTACTCGCACTTGCAATACATGTCGACATGGCTCGGCGCGAGGCGGTTGACGCGCACGATCGGCGTTCGACCGATGGTGTTCAGGATGCTGTCATAGATCATCTTGTTCTCCCCCGTGATGTCCGGCGCCGCGCGACGGACTGTAGCGGACGCATCTGCAGTGGCTCATGCCGGCGCGGAATGAGCCAAGAAGCGCCTAGAAGTATGCGCGCATGATCGCCTCGGCCACGCAGGCGGGCTTGGCCTGGCCCTCGATCTCGACGATGCACTGCTCCGTAATCTGCAGACCGCCCGTCACGGACTCGACCTTGAGTAGCTCGCAGCGGGCACGCACGCGGCTCCCGCTCAACACTGCGTTCGGGAACCGCACCCGGTCGAGGCCGTAGTTCACCATCTGCCGGACCCCGGGGAACACCGGACTCCCCGCGTCCACGAGTCCGCGCAGCATCGGGTACAGGGACAGCGTGAGGTAGCCGTGCGCAATGGTCGACTTCCAGGGCGACTCCCGCGCCGCGCGCTCAACGTCAGTGTGAATCCACTGGTGGTCGCCGGTCGCCGCGGCGAATGCATCGATGCGCTCCTGCGTGATCTCGAGCCAGTCGCTGACGTGGACCTCCTGGCCGAGGCGTGAGTGCAGATAGTCGAATGCCTGCTGCTGCGACATGGGAGACCTGTTCATGGGGATAGGGATTTGCAGCGCAGTCTAGGGGCGTCGACTGGCCGCAGGCCAGCCTCCCTGCGCCTGGTACCGCTCGCGGTCATGCGGAGGCGCCGTCCCTTTTTGCGGCGCAAGATCCGTGAGGTACACTCTCCTGATGAGCCAGGAACGCCTGATCAAGAAGTACGCCAATCGCCGCCTCTACGACGCTTCGCAGAGCCGCCACATCACGCTGGACGACATCCGCGGGCTGATCGTCAAGGGCGAGAAGCTCAAGGTCGTCGAGGACAAGACGGGCAACGACATCACGCGCCACATCCTGCTGCAGGTGATCGCCGAGCAGGAGCAGTTCGGGCGACCGATCCTCAGCACCAAGGTGCTGGAGGCCATCATCCGCTTGTACGGCAACTCGCTGCAGGGCTATGTCGCGGCCTTCCTGGAGCGCAGCATCGAGATGTTCCTGAACCAGCAGGAGGCGGTGCAGTCGCAGTTCTCCAGGATCGTTTCCAGCGCGCCGATTGCGGCCGTCGCAGACCTGACCCGCCAGAACCTCGAGGCGCTCGCCAAGATGCAGGAAAGCATGCTGAGCGCATTGAAGCCGGGTCGCGACAAGGATCGCGACGAGGACGACAGGCGCACCTGACCGGGCGCCCCGCGCTCCGGGGCCCGCCCCCCTCCAGGAATAGGCCGTGCGCATCTGCTTCATTTCTGCCGAGTACTCGCCGTTTGCCAAGACGGGCGGGCTCGGCGATGTCGCTGCCGCACTCACGCGTCACCTCGCGCGCCGTGGCCACGACCTGCGCGTATTCGTGCCACTGCACGGGAGCATGGATCTACGCGGCGTCGACCGGCACCCGGTGGACTTTCTGCAGGGGCTCACCGTGCGCGTCGGTGCGCACGAGATTCGCTACGGTGTGCAGACGGCGCGCGTGCCGGACAGCGCGCTCTGGTTGTACCTCGTCGACTGCCCTTCGCTCTTCGACCGCCCGCGCATCTACTCCGATTCACCGGACGAGCAACTGCGCTACCTGATGCTCACTCGCGTGGCCTTCGAGTGCTGCCAGCGCATGGGCTTCGCGCCCGACATCCTGCATGCGAACGACTGGCACACGGCCTTTGCGCCGCTCCTGCTGCGCTCGGCCTACGCCTGGGACCGCGACCGCTTTGGCGTGACCAGGAGCGTGTTCACGATCCACAACATCGGATACCAGGGCACGTTCTGGTCGGGCCGCGCGGGCGACGTAGGTCCCGGCGTGGACGTGGGGATGCTGCACCAGAGCGATCTCGGCGCGGGGCGCATCAACCCGTTGCGCCACGGCGTGATGTACGCCGATGCTGTCACGACCGTGAGCCCGACCTACGCCGACGAGATCCGTACCACGGTCGGCGGCCACGGCCTTGACGGCGACCTGCGGGCGCGGGGCGCGTCCGTGCACGGGATCCTGAACGGCGTGGACTACGACGAGTGGAATCCCGCGACGGACCGCTACCTCCCGCAACAATTTGACGTGAAGGACCTGCGCGGAAAGGCCGCGAACCGCAGGGCACTGCTCGAGATGCTGCGCATCGCCCCTCCGAGGACCGTGCCGCTGGTCGGCATGGTGACGCGACTCACGCACCAGAAGGGCATCGATCTTCTGTTTGACGTGCTGCCCGAAGCGCTCGCAGCCGGGACGATCCGCCTCATCGCGCTGGGGAGCGGCGAGCGCCACTACGAGGAATTCATGCACGGACTGCAGCAGCGTTTCCCCGGCCGCGCTGTGTTCTACTCGGGCTACAGCGAGGAGTTCGCGCACCGGATCGAGGCGTCGGCAGACGTGTTCCTGATGCCCTCGATGTACGAGCCCTGCGGACTGAACCAGATGTACAGCCTCAAGTACGGCACGGTACCGATCGTGAGGCGCACCGGCGGGCTCGCAGACTCAGTGCGACATTTCGACCCGGAGACCGGCGAGGGTACCGGCATCGTCTTCGATGACTACGACGCGGGCGGTGTGCGCTGGGCGCTCGGGCAGGCGCTCGAGTGGTATGCGCAACCGAAGCTGTGGCGAAAGATCGTGAAGAACGGCATGCGCGAGGACTTCTCCTGGGACCGCCAGGTGCTCGAGTACGAACGCCTGTACGAGGCGATCCGCTGACGCCGCTGCGCGCCGCGCGCCGGGCTGCTGGTGCCGGCGGGATCTCTACAACGTGCTCGGCCCCGACTGGATCGGCTTGAGCTGCTTCGAGAAATCGACCGTGCCCTGGTGGGTGAACGGGATCTTCCGCAGGATGCCCTTCTCGACATAGATCTTTCCGGAAATCTCGTACTCGATGTTCTCGAGCTTGCCGCCGCCGACGCGGCTCAGCAGGCGACCGAATGCGCTCACGAAGTTGGTCGTCACCAGCATGTCGAACTCGGCCTCTCCCTTTGCCGGCAGCAGGAAGACGTCATTGCTGGTGCCATCGGCGAAACTGTCGCCCATCAGGAGGATCTGGTACTCGAGCCCCCGCACGGGCAGTTCGATCTCGTTCGGGTTCACGACCAGCACCCGCACCTTGAAGCGCTGCGCGAACATGTCTGCGGACATCACCTGGATGCCGACCAGGCTCAGCCTGGGCGACTCGAGCTTCGGCCCCATCGAGGTGCAGGCCGCGAGCAGCACGAGCGCAGTCGACAGCACGAGCGCACGGGCGCGCTTCCACATGGTCGGGTCCTCCGGATCTCTTGCGGACAAGGGCGGCGGCTCAGCCCGACCGCGAGGCGCTGCGGAGCATCGCGGCCGTCACGAGCGCGATGCCACCTTCGGTGACGTAGAAGCGCTCGGCATCTTCCTCCGGGTCGAGGCCGATGTGAGTGTCGTCCGGGATCAGCGCGCCTTCGTCGATGATCGCGCGGCGGATGACGCAGCGCTCGCCGACGCGCACGCGGGGCAGGATCACCGCGCCTTCGATCGTCGAGTAGTCGTGCACGCGCACGTTGGAGAACAGCAGCGAGTTGGTGACACGCGAGCCGGAGATGATGCATCCGCCCGAGACCATCGAATCGATCGCCGCGCCGCGGCGGTCGTCGTCGTCGAACACGAACTTTGCGGGCGGCAGCTGCTCCTGATAGGTCCAGATCGGCCACTGCTCGTCGTAGATGTTGAGCTCAGGTGAAACGCGCGTGAGTTCCATGTTGGCCTCGTAGTACGCGTCCACCGTCCCGACGTCGCGCCAGTAGTTCTGGGCCTTGGTGCGCACGTCCTCGAACGGATAGGCGAACACCCGCAGCTTGTCGATCGCGTCCGGGATGATGTTCTTGCCGAAGTCGTGCGCGGAGGACCGGTCTTCCGCGTCGGCGCGCAGCAGCCTCTCAAGCAGTCGCGGATTGAACACGTAGATACCCATCGAGGCGAGCGCCATATCGGGCCGTCCGGGCATCGGCGGCGGGTCGCGAGGCTTCTCGAGGAAGGAAAGCACGCGGTTTGACTCGTCGACGCCGAGCACACCGAACTCCCGGGCGCGTGCCACCGGCACCTCGACCACACCAACGGTGATATCGGCTTCCTTTTCGACGTGGAAACCGATCATCGGGCCGTAGTCCATCTTGTAGATGTGGTCCCCGGCAAGCACCAGCACGTGCAGAGGCCGATGCGCACGGATCAACTCGATGTTCTGCCAGAGAGCGTCAGCGGTACCCATGTACCAGTCCGCGCCCTTGCGCTGCTGGGCCGGGACGATCTCGACAAACTCGCCGAACTCGCCGCGCAGGTAGCCCCAGCCCCGCTGGATGTGCTGGATGAGCGAGTGCGCCTTGTACTGCGTGAGTACCGAGATCTGGCGGATTCCCGAATTGACGCAGTTGGACAGCGCAAAATCGATGATGCGGAACTTGCCGCCAAAAGGCGTGGCCGGCTTGCAGCGGTCCTCGGTCAGGTGGCGGAGTCGCTCGCCACGGCCTCCCGCCATGATCACCGCCAGGGTTCCGCGGGTCAGTCGGCTCAGGAAGCGTCGTGGCGCAAACAATCTTTGCTGTTCGGTGGACATCTGGCGGGACCTGTCGGGTAACTTGCCCGATGTTACAGATTGGCCATTACCGCCGACACTCGCGCACTCCGCAGTGTCGTGAGTGTCTTGCGTCCTGACGATGGCCGCTACACATCCCGGCTGGGATGCTTCTTTTACAGGGATCTGACAATACTGTTGACTTAATAATAGTGCGCTGTTAGTAATATGACCGAATGCATCATATGGACCACTGCACGTGACCTCCGACACACCCGTTCAGGCACACGTGGACGAATCGCTCGACCTGTTGAACCGCAAGTTTCAGCGCGAATTGAGCGCCGGACTGACTGCGCTGGTCCTGCTCGCGATCCTCGCCGACGCGGAAATGGACCTCTACGGCTACGAGATCGCCCGACGGCTGGCCGGTGACCAGGAAGTCGCAGGCCCGTTCAAGCTCGGCGCTCTGTACCCGGTGCTGCGCAACCTGTGCGCCGCCGGCTTGCTATCGAGCCGAGTCGTGCCCTCGTATGCGGGCCCGCCGCGACGCTACTACCGCATTACCCCCCAGGGCCGCGATGCGCTCGCAGCCTGGCACGCGACATGGACCGCTACCCGCGATTTCGTGGACGCGACCCTGAAGCCCGCTGCCGCCGAGGAGACCCTGTCATGACGGCCGCTGCCCCGCTAACCGTAGACCAGTACCTCGAGGCACTGCGCTCCGCACTGCGCGGCGCCGATCCAGCGCTCGTGCAGGACGCGCTGTTCGACGCGGAGGAGCACCTGCGTGCCGAACTCGCGCAGCACCCGGGCACCGATGAGACCTCGATGCTCGCGAAGATCGTGGGCAGCTACGGCGCACCCGACGAAGTCGCCGACGCCTACCGCGTGAACGAGGCCAAGATCCAGAAGGCGCTCCGCACGCCGGTGCCGCGCCCGCACGAGTCGACGCTCGGGCGATTCTTTGGAGTGTTCCTCGACCCGCGGGCCTACCTGTGTCTCGTGTACCTGCTGCTGTCGCTGGTGACGGGCACGGCGTACTTCACGTTCGCCACCATCGGGCTGTCGATGTCGCTGGGACTCGCCATCCTGATCGTCGGCGTGCCCTTCTTCCTCGCGTTCATAGGCATCGCGCGCGTCGTCGCGCTCGCCGAGGGTCGGATCGTCGAGTCGCTGCTCGGCGTGCGCATGCCGCGCCGGCCGCCGTATCGCGACGTCGGGACCCCTTTCTGGCGGCGGGTCGTGGAGATGCTCAAGGACCCGCGCACCTGGAGCACGCTGCTCTACCTGCTGCTGATGCTTCCGCTCGGGCTCTTCTACTTCGTATTCGCGGTCGTCGGGCTCGTCATCTCGATCGTGACCGTCATCGCACCGATATTCATGCTGCTCTACTATGCTGGAGTCGTCGAAATCGACGGCGTGGTCAGCGGCCCGCATCCCGCGCTGCTGCCGCTGGTCTCGATCCTCGGCATCCTGCTGCTGACGATCACGATGCATTTCGCACGGGGACTCGGGCACCTGCATGGTCAACTGGCGAGAACTCTGCTTGTGCAGGCGCGAGCGCCTTCCTAGCGCGCGGCGCTGCTGGCCGGCCGCCGTGGTGCTGGCCGCCCTGCTGGGCGCGGCCTGCGGGCGCGCAGCGGACCCGCCCGGAGCACCCGCGGCCAACGCATCGCCGCTGACCTCGACGGACGATCCCCCCGGGCAGGAGCGTTGCGTGCCCGCACGGGAGGGCGCGCTGCGCGGGAGACTCCAGGGGGCGATCGATGCGGAACTCGACTGGGGCAACCAGCAACGGCAATGCCTCGGCGGCTTGCGCCCCGAGGGGGACGGACTGCGGCTCGTCTACCGGGGCAATGCTCCCGGTGCCGGCGACCTGCTGATCGTGCTCGGCGCGGGACCACTGCAGGCGGGAGAGTCGGCGCGCAACGTCCCGGTCAACCTCACCATCGTGCGCGAAGGGACCGGCGAATTCTTCGCCACCCAGGGTGACGACAAGTGCGCCTTCGACGAAGTGCGCCAGTCCCTGACCGGGCCGGAAGCCGGCACGTACCGGCTCGAGGCACGCGGCTTCTGCATGCAGCCCGCGCGCGCCGTGGTCGGCGATCATTCGGTGCTGCTTTCGCGTTTTGACGTGGTTGCGCTGGTGCGTGCCGGCGGCGCAGTCGACGTGCGCGGCGCAACCGGGAGCAAGCCTTGAGAGTGCGCTGGGCCACGCTCGTGGCGTCTGCGCTGATCGTGCTGGCTGGCGGCGGGCCGGCCGCAGCGCGCGAAGACGCCATCCGCCCGCTGTCGTCGTTCCCCCGCGAACGCCTTGCCATCGAGACTCGCGGCGCGCGCCGTCATCTGTTCGAGGCTTGGCGTGCCGACACGACGGAGACGCGCGCGCAGGGCCTGATGTTCGTGCGCGAGCTACCCGCCTACCGCGCGATGATCTTCGTGTACCAGTCGGAGCAGTTCGTCGGGATGTGGATGAAGAACACGCTTATCCCGCTCGACATGCTGTTCGTCGACGACACTGGTTGCATCGTCAACGTACACGAACAGGCACGGCCGGGGTCGCTCGAACCGATTCAGTCCATGGTGCCGGTAGTGCTGGTCGTGGAACTCGCCGGTGGCACGGCGAAGGCCCTCGGGATCTCCGCAGGCGACCGGGCCTCGCGACCCGATGCGGCCTGGCCCGCGTCGGCCGCGCCGTGTACCCCGCCTCGCTGAATTACGCTAGGATCGCGCGCGTTTGCGGCACGTGGGGACGCGCCGTTCTTGCTACTGGTCCGATCAACAGGAATGGGGCGATGAGAACAACCGCGGTCCTTGTCCCGATCCTGGCCACGACACTGCTTGCATCCGCGGCGACCCGTGCGGACGAATCCTGGGACCCCGAGGTGGGCCACTGGTTCGTTTCGCCATTCGTCGGCTACGCCTTCCTCGACAGCGACCGACTGCTCGACGACGACATCTACTGGGGCGCTTCACTGGGCAAGCACCTGAGCAGGAACTGGAGCGCGCAGATCACCGGCTACACCGGCAACTACGACAACAGCGGACAGACGAAGCCGGAATGGACGTGGCCAGCCTCCTTTGACGGAAGCATCTCCGGTGCGTCGCTCGAACTGATGCGTGTGTTCGCGCGAGAGAACAGCATCTCGCCCTACTTGCTGGGTGGCATCGGCTACCAGTCGGACAACTACGAGGGCCTCGAGCGCGAGGACAATGTGGCGCTCGCGGTCGGCGTGGGTCTCATGTGGGACCTGTGGCAGAGCGAGAACGGTGCGCGCCTCATCCAGCTGCGCCCCGAGGTCCGCGGACGCTGGGATCTGCAGAGCGATGACACTCTGTTGGACACGCTCGCGCAGGTCGGCGTCGCGTTCGGCTGGGGTCCGGCGCGTCCGGCACCTGCGGAGGCAGAGCCGCCGCCGGCGCCCCCGCCTCCGCCAGCACCTGAAAAGTGCGTCGACTCCGACGGCGATGGCGTTTGCGACGAAGCCGACCAGTGCCCGGGCACGCCGGCCGGCACGACGGTCGACCAGTACGGTTGCCCGTGCTCGCAGGAGC
>Ga0114939_10000432_pt1 | contig 35106 bp, 35 predicted proteins | sample AshMeaCrysSpring_FD_87196 | JGI IMG/M metagenome (GOLD analysis project Ga0114939, IMG submission 87196) | Groundwater microbial communities from Big Spring, Nevada to study Microbial Dark Matter (Phase II) - Ash Meadows Crystal Spring | ecosystem: Environmental > Aquatic > Deep subsurface >...
CCCGCCGCGCAGGTCGAGGCCGAGGTACATCGGCAGCGCGTGAATGGCACGCAGCCACCCGGGCGAGGCGGACAGCAGGTTGAGCGCGACGGTGTAGGTGGGGTCGGCCGGGTCGGGGTTGAGCGCCCGGTCGATCACGTCCTTCGCCTTGATCTGGGTGTCGGTGCTCGCAAACCGTACCTTGACGCCCGTCGTGTCGAGGAAGATCCCCTCGAACGGAATCGCGGCGCGCTCGAGCGTCTCCTCGACCCGTCCGAGCGTGGCGGAATCGACCTTCACCGTCGCCCTCGCGCTCGATACCTGCACCGCCGGCGATTCCCCGAAGAAGTTGGGCAGCGTGTACAGGAAGCCGACCAGCAGGGCCACGGCGACGGTGATGTAGACCCAGACGGGGTAGCGGTTCATGGCGCTCCTGGATGAAGCTCCGGACGGGCGGCCGGGCGGGGCGGCGTGCGGGAGCCCGCCTAGATGGACTTCAGCGTGCCCTTGGGCAGCAGCATGCTGATCGCGTTCTTCTGGATCACGATTTCGGTCCCCTGCGCGACCTCGACGGTGACGTACGCGTCCGCGATCTTGGTGATGCGGCCGACGATCCCGCCCGCCGTGACGATCTCGTTGCCCTTCTCCAACGCGTCGATCATTGCCTTCTGCTCCTTCGCGCGCTTCATCTGCGGGCGGATGAGGATGAAGTAGAAGATGACGAGCATCAGCACGAGCATGCCGATGTTGAGCAGGCCGGCGTCGGGACCGCCCGGCACCTGCGCGTAAGCGTTGGAAATCATGAAGTTGTTCTCACTGCGGGGAGCGTCGACAAACCGCGCATTATACCCGCGCGAGTGCGGCTCCCCGTCAGTTTCGTCACGTTTACGACGCTCGCGCCGCCTCGAGAAGCTGTGGACGTCCGGCGCGGCCGCGCGGGTGCCGCGAGCGGGGGGAGCGTTCGTTCGGAGCGCTCAGTCCACGCCGCGCGCGCGGTCGCGGCGAAATGCGTCCGTCATCGCCGCCACCTTGCCGGCCGCAATCGCCTCGCGCAGCTCGCGCATGAGCGTGTGGTAGTAGGCGAGGTTGTGAATCGTCGCGAGCCGGGCGCCCAGGATCTCGTTGGCGCGTTGCAGGTGATGCACGTAGGCGCGGCTGAAGTGGGCGCAGGCGTAGCAGCCGCAGCGAGCGTCGATCGGTCGCGTGTCGCTGCGGTAGCGGGCGTTGCGCAGCCGCAGGTCGCCGAAGCGCGTGAACAGCATGCCGTTGCGCGCATTGCGCGTCGGCATGACGCAGTCGAACATGTCGATTCCGGCGAGCACGGCCGCAACCATGTCTTCGGGCGTGCCGACACCCATCAGGTAGCGCGGTCGGTCCTGCGGCAGCCGCGGCGCGACGTGGGCGAGGATGCGCAGCATGTCCTCCTTCGGCTCGCCGACCGAAAGCCCTCCGATCGCGTAGCCGTCGAAGCCGATATCGAGCAATCCGGCGAGCGATTCGTCGCGCAGGCTCTCGTAGACGCCGCCCTGCACGATGCCGAAAAGCGCGTTCGCGTTGCCTTCGTGCGCAGCCCTCGAGCGCGCCGCCCAGCGCAACGACAGCCGCATCGAAGCCGCCGCTTCGGGCTCGCTCGCAGGGTAGGGCGTGCAATCATCGAAGATCATGACGACGTCGGAGTCGAGCACGCGCTGGATGCGTACCGACTCTTCCGGCGTGAGCAGCATGCGGTCGCCGTTCACCGGCGACTGGAAGCGCACGCCTTCCTCGCTGATCTTGCGCATCGCACCGAGGCTGAAGACCTGGAAGCCGCCGGAGTCGGTGAGGATCGGCTGATCCCAGCCCATGAAGCGATGCAGGCCGCCATGTGCGGCGATGACTTCAAGCCCGGGGCGGAGCCACAGATGGAAGGTGTTGCCGAGCACGATCTGCGCCCCGGTCTCGTGGAGCTCCGCCGGACTCATCGCCTTGACCGAGCCGTAGGTGCCGACCGGCATGAACACCGGCGTCTCGACCTTGCCGTGGGCGAGCGCGAGCGTCCCGCAGCGCGCCGCCCCGTCGGTACGGTTCACGGAAAAGTGCATCACGCCATTCCTTCTATGAGCAGCCGCGCGGCCGACGGGCGCGGCGCTCAGGCGCGATCGATGAGCATGGCATCGCCGTAGGAGAAGAAGCGGTAGCCGCTGCGCACCGCATGGGCATACGCGTTGCGGATGGGCTCGAGGCCGGCGAAGGCGGCCACGAGCATGAGCAGCGTCGAGCGCGGCAGATGGAAGTTGGTGATCAGCCGCTCCACGGTACGAAAGCGATACCCCGGCGTGATGAAGAGGTCGGTTTCGCCGCTTCCGGCCGTGACTTCGCCGTCACGAGACGCAGCCTCGAGCGCGCGCAGGCTCGTGGTGCCGACGGCGACCACGCTCGCGTTCGCGGCACGTGCGGCACGAACCGCATCGGCGGTCGCCTGCGGGATTTCGTACCACTCCGAGTGCATCCGGTGTTCGTCGATGTTCTCGCTGCGCACCGGCTGGAACGTGCCGGCGCCCACGTTCAGCGTGAGGTGGGCGAGCTGCACGCCCGTTGCGCGGAGGCGCTCGAGCAGCAGCTCGTCGAAGTGCATGCCCGCCGTGGGCGCCGCCACCGCGCCCGGGCGCCGGGCATAGACAGTCTGGTAGCGCTCGGCGTCCTCGTCGCCCGCGGTGCGCTCGATGTAGGGCGGCAGGGGCACGCTTCCCAGCCGCTCGAGGATCGCGAGCACGGATGCTTCGGCTGCGAAGCGCAGGTGAAAGAGGTCCGCGTGGCGCCCGATCACTTCTGCGCGTACCTCCTCGCCGAACGCGATCCAGGTGCCCGGCCGCGGCGCATGGGACGCCCGCAGCAGGGCAAGTGCCTCGCGTTCGCCCAGGATGCGCTCCACGAGCGCCTCGACCTTGCCCCCGGACGCGCGCCGTCCGGACAGTCGCGCCTTGACTACCCGCGTATCGTTGAAGACGAGCACGTCGCCTTGCCGCAGCATCGAGGGCAGCTCGGTGAACACACGATCCGCGAGACCCTCGCGCGCGAGGCGCAGCAGGCGGCTTCCGCTGCGCTCAGGCAGCGGATGCTGCGCGATCAGTGCCTCGGGGAGCGCGTAATCGAAGTCACCGAGCGTGTACTTGGCCATGGCGGCGCGATTATGAGCCGTCGCAGCCGGCACGACTACGTCGTCGCGCCTGCTTCGACCGGAAGGCCGGGCAGTGGCACCGCCGCCGGCGAGCGGCGCCAGGTACAGTGCACACGCGTTCGCGCCAACGTCGCGGCGACCGCCCGACCCCGATCTGATGACATCCCGACGGCACGGCTGCCGTGCCTGCTCTAGTTGCCGTGAACTTCGTCACGCTCGGCGCGCCGAGCCGTGAATTCCTCCGCCTTTCGGCGACGTGCGTGCTCCAGGTCATGACGATGGCATGCAAGGTGCTGGATGCCGGGCACGCGCCAACGTGGCGAGCGGAACGGAGCGAGGCAATGCAGACAAAACGACAACGAGGTCAAAGCGGCTTTACGCTGGTCGAGATCGCCATCGTGCTGGTCATCGTCGGGCTGCTGCTCGGCGGCATTCTCAAGGGCCAGGAGATGATCACCCAGGCGCGCATCAAGAACGTCGTCAACGACTTCAACGGGCTGACCGCGGCCTACTTCTCTTACCAGGACCGCTACAAGGCGGTGCCCGGCGACGACATCAACGGCGCCACGCGCTGGGGATCGGGCTTCGGCGGACAGAGCGGCGGCGGCAATGGTTCCGTGAGTGGCCTCTACACCGAGACGCCGCCCTCCGGGGGGCTTACGACCGTAAACGACAGCGCGGGCGAGTCCATGAACTTCTGGTGGCACCTGCGCCTCTCGGGTTTCGTTCCGGGTCCGACCACAGGCGCCGGGGCGGCGACCCCGCCGGTCAATGCCGTCGGCGGTCGCGTCGGCGTGCAGACGGGCGCCCTTGGACTCCCCGGCCTCGTGGTCTGCTCGGCGAACGTGCCGGACAAGATCGCGAGCGCGGTCGACGCACAGCTCGACGACCAGGCGGCAAATCGCGGCCAGATGCGCGCCCGCGATCAGGCGCTGAGCACCGCGGTCACGGCCGGGACCGGCAGCACCTCGAGCGAGGCCGCTTCGAGCTACGTGGAGACCGGCGGCACGCAGTACGTCATCTGCCGCAGCGTCTGAACGTCCATCGGCGTTAGCCCCGAGAGAGGCGGAGCGTCCCGGTGCGCTCCGCCTTTTCGCTTGCGCCCGTACGTGCTCCTGTTGTCCAATTCGGCCGCTGCCGCGCGCGAACCGCGCGAGCCGGGATGGCGGAACTGGTAGACGCAGCGGACTCAAAATCCGCCGCCCGCGAGGGCGTAGGAGTTCGATTCTCCTTCCCGGCACCAGCGCCATCCGGGCCCCTCCGTCGTGCGCTCCTTCCGGCCGGTAGCAGGCTTCAGCATGCGTCGTCGCGCGGCGGCCCAACGCGAGACCGCTGTGCACGCCGAAGCTTCGTGGCGCCGTTTCACGTCGTGAGCGCCAGCGCTCCATGATGTGAGAGGGCAGGCCCCGCCGAGTGCAGCAAGACCTCCTGCCGCCGCGGCGGAGAAGCAAGGAGCGCAGCGATTTCTCGCGGCCCTATTCGGGACCCGTTCCCGAGCTCGAGCCTGCGGTTCGACAACCGCGATCGCAATCCCGCTTACTTGAGCTTGGTCTCCTTGAAGACGACGTGCTTCCGCGCCTTCGGGTCGTATTTCTTGATCTCGAGCTTGTCCGGCGTCGTCCGCTTGTTCTTCGTGGTCGTGTAGAAGTACCCGGTGCCGGCGGTCGACTCGAGCTTGATCTTTTCGCGCATGGCCTAGTCCCTCGTCGTCGCCCTAGATCTCGCCCCGGGCGCGGAGGTCACCCAGGACGGTTTCGATGCCGACTTTGTCGATCAGACGCAGGCCCGCGGACGACACGCGCAAGCGCACCCAGCGCTTCTCGCTCTCGACCCAGAAACGGCGGTACTGGAGGTTGGGGAGGAAACGGCGCTTGGTCTTGTTGTTCGCATGGGAAACGTTGTGCCCGACCTGCGGCTTTTTCCCGGTGACTTGGCAAACGCGTGCCATGGTTTATGTCCTTCTGTTCGTCTCGAAGGGGTGCTTCCGGCAAACCGAAAAGTATACGCCATTTCCGCGCTTGCGCTCAACCGGTGCTGCAGTTCGCGCAACGCGGCCTTCGTGAACAACTCTGTCATGCCCACTGCTGACACACGAAGTGACTACCATGCAAGCTTTCGCGCAGGGCGACAGCGCAGGTAAGAGGCCACGAGAATGGATACGCGATCGCCGCTACGCTCCGGCGGCGAGCCGGTGAGGGTGTCGATGACGGGGATGCCCTGCCGCTTCTGCCGGCACGTGAACCCTTCTTCGGCGAAGTATTGCAACGAGTGCGGCGCCTCCATCGCGCTGCAACCTTGCCCGGCGTGCGATGCGATCAACTCCGGCGACGCCCTGGTCTGCCACGTCTGCACGGCGCCGCTCTTCAGTTCCGGGGGCGACGGGCTGGACGACGCCGAGGCGAAGCTCGCCGTGCTGCAGCGGGCGCACGGCATGGGAGACGATTCGAGCGCGACGGCCGGGCCTGCAACAACGGCGCGGACGGCGGCGCCGGCAGGCCAGGATGAGGTCTTTGCGATCGAGCGCTCGCACCGGCATTCGACGCTCGCTGACGGCCCGGAGACGGACGCGCGGGCGACCGGCCCCGCCTCGACTGCGGCAGGCCTGGCTCTGGCCGACCTCCCACGCCGCCGCGAGGGACTTGGGCGCCGTTCGCAACGTCCGGTGCTCGTGCTGCTCGCGATCGCCGTGCTCGCCGTGCCTCTGGTGCTCACGCGCTCGCTGCAGGACTCCTCAGAGCCCGGGGCGGTCCGACCGACCGTTTCGGCACTGCCCGCGAGCACCCATCCCGCGGAGTCGCCGGCGATCGGGATCGCTCCCGTCGCCACGAGCACGGCCGCGTCCTTGCCCGCCCACGGGGCGGTCGTGCCACCTCTTCTTCCGGCGGCGCTGTCGCCAAGCGCAGGTGCCGCCGCGGACGGGTCTCAACGCAGTGCGGGTTACATGGTCGAGCCCACGAGCTCCGCAGGAGCTTCGCCGGGCGACTCCACGAAGCCGCACCCCACGGCGCCGGTTTTCCGCGTTGATCCCGGCAAGGACCCGGCGGAGCGCGCTGCCAGCAAGCCGCCGCGGCAGCAGTCCGTGGCGCGTGGCGATGCCGGGGTGCAGCGTCAGGCGCCAGTGGCGCGCACCCACGCCGCCGCGCAGCGTCCGGACGGGACGCGTTCCGATACGAAAGCCTCCGGGAGGCACGTCTCCTCAGGGAACTCGGCACGTCAGGCTGCAGCCGCGCCGACGAATTCGAGTCTCCGCGCCGCGCCGTCGACCTCGCGCCGTGCGGCGGCATCGAAGGCGCCTGCCCGGGCTGCCGGTTTCCCGCCCGAGGAGCGCTGCCCGAGGGGGACCTCGGTGCTTGCTGGCTGCCTGCCCGGCGCCTGACCCGGCGGGCTTCCCAGATAGCTTGTCGAGGGGCACAAGCCCTCGTACCCCCCGATTCGCCGAACGAAGAACGAAGAGATCAAGCCGCATCTCCTCGCGAGTTGCGCGAAGCGCGAGGGCGGGTGGCCCCACGCGCGCTCACCCCGTGGTACGCGGTGCCGGTCTAGAGCAGCCCTCGCTCCGCGAACGACGTGATGCCGCCGGCGCCGACCACGAGGTGGTCGAGGACGCGCACGTCGACGACCGCGAGCGCCTTGCGGAGCGCATCGGTGAGGGTCCGGTCGGCGGCGCTGGGCTCAGCCACGCCCGACGGATGGTTGTGGGCGAGGATCACTGCGGCGGCGTTGTGCCGGAGCGCGGACTTCACGACCTCGCGCGGGTAGACGCTGGTCTGCGTAAGCGTGCCGGCGAACAGTTCCTGGTGGGCGATCACGCGGTGCTGCGCATCGAGGTGCACGACGAGGAAGCATTCGCGCTCGCGCGCCTCGAGCTCGAGGCGCAGGAACTGCCGTACAGCTTCCGGAGAGGTAAGGGCGCTTCGCTCGCGCGCGGTCTCGCTCAGCGCGCGCTTCGCCATCTCGATCGCCGCCTTGAACTGCGTCGACTTCGCGATCCCCATCCCCGGGACCGCGGCGATCTGATCGATGGACGCACTGGCGATTCCGCGCAGCGACCCGAACCGGTCGAGGAGTGTCCGACCGAGGTCGACGGCGCTCATGCCCTTCACGCCCACGCGGAGGAAGATCGCGAGCAGTTCGGCCTCCGAGAGCGCCTCGGCGCCGGAGCGCAGGAGCTTCTCGCGCGGGCGCTCGCCTTCGGGCCAGTTGTGGATCGGCATCTCGCGCAGGGTGCTTTCGCATAGAATCGGCGCGCGCAGTGTAGCCGCCGCGCGGCGCGACCGTCACCGGGCGCCAGGCACCGGTCGCGCATTCCCCGAACCCTGACCACCCAACGAGGGCTCACCCGCTATGACCTCGCCCGCGCCGCGCCGCCTGCTCCTCGGAGTCACGGGCGGAGTCGCCGCCTACAAGGCTGCCGAGCTGGCGCGCCTGTTCGTCAAGGATGGCGCCGACGTGCAGGTGGTGCTCACCGAGGCGGGGGCGCGCTTCGTCGGCCCGGCGACGTTCCAGGCGCTCTCCGGCAAGCCTGTGTTCTCCGACATGTGGGACGCGCGCGTCGCCAACGACATGGCTCACATCGAGCTCTCGCGCGACCGCGAGCTGGTCGTGGTCGCGCCGGCGACTGCCGACTTCCTCGCCAAGCTCGCGAATGGGGTCGCCGACGACCTGCTCTCGACGCTCTGCCTCGCGCGCGAATGCCCGCTTGCGGTCGCACCCGCCATGAACCGGCAGATGTGGGAGCACCCCGCGACGCAGCGCAACGTCGCCACGCTGCGCGCCGACGGCGTCTTCATCCTCGGGCCGGACGCCGGCGACCAGGCGTGCGGCGAGGTCGGCATGGGGCGGATGCTGGAGCCGCAGGCGATCCACGACGAGGTGCTCGTGCTGGTCGGGCCGAAGCACCTCGCCGGCAAGCGCGTGCTCGTGACCGCAGGGCCGACGTTCGAGCCGATCGACACCGTGCGCGGCCTCACCAACCTCTCCTCCGGGAAGATGGGCTACGCCGTCGCGCGGGCCTGCGCCGAGGCCGGCGCCGAGGTGACGCTGGTGTCCGGGCCTACAGCCTTGCCCGCACCCCCCGGCGTGAGGCGCATCGACGTAACGACGGGCGTGCACATGCATGCCGCGGTCATGGAGCACGCGAGCGCCGCGGACGTGTTCTTCGCCGTCGCCGCGGTGGCTGACTTTCGCGTCGTCGGTGCACGCGATCACAAGATCAAGAAGGACGGCAAGGGCCCGCCGCAGGTCGAGCTCGCCGAGAACCCGGATATCCTCGCCGACGTCGCGGCGCTGCCGTCGCCGCCGTTCTGCGTCGGCTTCGCGGCCGAGACCGAGCACCTGCGCGAGTACGCGCAGGCCAAGCGGCGCAAGAAACGCATTCCGCTTCTTGCGGCGAATCTCGCGCAGTTTGCCTTCGGCCGCGACGACAACGCGCTCACGCTCTTCGACGACGCCGGCGAGCATCCGCTCGCGCGTGCGTCGAAGATCGTGGTCGCGCGGGCGCTGGTCGCACACGTTGCGGCGATGCTCGCCGAGTGGCGGCGGCGCCACGTGCCTGCGCCGCCGCCGATGAAGGCTACGAAGCGCGCTTGAATCCGCTCGCGCTTCCCGCTCGGGACGGTCAGGCGAGGACGCGCGGCACGATGCCGACTGCCCTACCCGAAAGAACGGCCCCATGCACTCTATCGACGTGCGTATCATCGACCCGCGGCTGCACGATGCGCCACCGGACTACGCGACTGCGGGCTCCGCCGGCGTCGACCTGCGCGCCTGCCTTGAAGCGCCGCTCGCGCTTGCGCCCGGCGACACAGCGCTAGTCCCGAGCGGGATAGCCATCCACCTCGCCGATCCCGGCCTCGCCGCGCTGGTGCTGCCGCGCTCGGGGCTTGGACACAAGCACGGGATCGTGCTGGGCAACCTCGTCGGGCTGATCGACTCCGACTACCAGGGGCAGATCATGGTCTCGCTGTGGAACCGCAGCCGCGAGCCCTACACGGTGCAGCCGCTCGACCGCATCGCGCAGCTCATCGTGGTCCCGGTGCTGCAGGTGGCGTTCAACGTCGTGCAGGATTTCGCCGCGAGCGAGCGCGGTGTCGGCGGGTTCGGCAGCACCGGGCACCGCTGACGGCACGGTCAACCGTTCGTTGGTGATGACTCGCGGCAGGCCCGCAGAACCGGCGGACGCGACGCGGACGCGAAATCCGAACAAGGCGTGGCCTCACCGTCTTGCCGAGATCGGGAACCACGAGGGTAGGTGCCCACGTGCCCCCGTATCGAGACGACCGGCTACGACGCCTTTTCCTTCGAATCGGCGGTCGCGTCGCCGTCGTTGGCGGAAGGGCCGGGGTCGGCGAGCAGCTCGAGGCGGTAGCCGTGCTGGTAGATCGCGGAGAGTCGCCAGCCGTGCTCGGGCGTGAGGCCGAGCTTGGAGCGCAGTCGGCTTACGTGAGTGTCGACCGTGCGCGTGTTCAAGTCGGCGCTGCGGCCCCAGACCGTTTCGAGGATGTGGCCGCGCGAGACGAGCTGACCGAGCTTGCGGAACAGGAACACCGCGAGGTCGAAATCCTTCTGCGTCAGTTCGACCGGCAGGCCGCGGCGCGTGACCTCGCGGCGCGAGACGTCGATCACGATGTCCCCGACCTCGAGCTTCTCCTGGCCGCGCGCCTTGGGACGGCCGCGGCGGCCGAGCGCCTCGACGCGGGCAAGCAGCTCCTGTTTGCGCAGCGGCTTGACGATGTAGTCGTCGGCGCCGGCGCCGAGTGCAGCCACGATGTCTTCCTCGGCCTCGCGCGCGGTGGTGAAGAGCACCGGGATCGGGTCGTTCAGGCTGCGCCGGATCCAGGCGAGCACGTCGATGCCCGGCATGTCCGGCACTTCCCAGTCGAGGATGAAGAGATCGAAGCTCTCTCGCGGCAGCTCGCGGATCATGTCGCGCGAGCGGCTGTAGACGTGCACCGAGTGCTCGGCGCCCACCAGCCAGATGCGCACCAGGTCGGCTTGCGAGGGGTCGTCTTCGAGCAACGCGATGCGCATGGCGGCTAGATGTAACGGATTTCGAGGTCGTTAAGGTACTCGGAAAGCTCGTTCGCGAGGGCGGCGAGCCGAGCACCGTCGTGACTTTTCGCCGCGGCCTCGATGGCCGCGCCGAGATCGGTGATCGGCTGGAAACCGTAGCCGCCGCCCACGCCCTTCATTTGATGTCCCAGGCTGCGCGCGGTTTCGAAGTCGCCCGAAGCGGCGGCGTCGCGCACCTTTTGCGCGTCCTCGCGGCGTCGCGCGAGGAAGGCCGGGACCAGCGCGGCGAGCTCGGAGTCGATCGGGACCACCTTCATCGTGCGCCACACGCCGATCGTGAGCCCGCGATCATGCCGGCGACGAGAGCTTGCGCGGCAGCCCCGGCAATACCGGCGCGAGCGCCGCGCGCAGCGACTCCACCGAGGTCGGCTTGGTCACCAGTGCATCGCAGCCGGAGTCGAGGGCGCGCTCGGCCTCTGCACCGGTATGGTACGCCGTGAGGGCGAAGATCGTCCCGGAGTAGCCGCGCGTGCGCAGCACGTTCACCGCCTCGAAGCCGTTCATGATCGGCATCTCGAGGTCCATGAGCACTACGTCGAACCGCTCGGTCATCGCCGCGTCGACCGCCGCGAATCCGTCCGCGACGACGGTCACGTCGAGGCCGAGGCGGCGCAACTGGAGCTGCACCAGCGTGCGGATGTCCTCGTTGTCCTCGGCGACGAGCACGCGGCCCGCGAGCGGCTGCCGGGCGGCGGCGAGGCTCGCCGGCTCGCGCGCAGCCTCGGCGGGCTGGATGACCGCCTGCGCCGGCAGGCGGACGCGGAACGTCGTGCCGACGCCCACTTCGGACTCGACGACGATCGCGCCCTCCATCAGGTCGACGAGCTTCTTGGCAATGGTGAGTCCCAGTCCCGTGCCGCCGTAGCGCGCCGCCACGGTGGCGTCGGCCTGCTCGAACGGCTCGAAGATGCGCTCGAGCGCGCCGCGGGGGATGCCTGGTCCGGTGTCGCGGATCTCGAGCTGGAGCACCGCGACGTGCCAGCCGGCCACCAGCTCGACCGAGCCCGTCTGCGTGAACTTGAGCGCATTGCCGATGAGGTTGATGAGGATCTGCCGCATGCGCGCCGCATCGAGCAGGATCGCCGAGGGCAGCGGCGTGCGCTTCACGAAGCGCACGCGAATCCGCTTCTCGTCGGCGAGCGAGCGCAGCGAGTCGATCGCGTCGCGGCAGAGCTTTTCGGGATCCTCCGGCGTGGGCGCGAGCGAGAGCGTCCCCGCGGCGATCTTCGCGAGGTCGAGGTGGTTGTTGATGAGCGCGAGCAGGTGTTGGCAGTTCCGCCCGATGACCTCGCTGTTCTTGATGCGCGCGCCCTTGCCGAGATCGTCGGTGAGCTGGTTGATCTTGTTGAAGCCCATGATCGCGGTGAGCGGCGTGCGCAGCTCGTGCGTCAGGTGGTTCAGGAACTCGGTCTTGAGACGGTTCGCCTCGCTCGCGGCGCGCGTCTCGAGCTCGAGCTCGCGCCGCTCGTCGTAGGCGGCGGCGAACCAGACGCCTGCCGCGAGCGTCGTGGCCATCCATCCAGCGGTGATCGCGAACACCCAGTTCGAGTCCTGGCAAAGCGCGAACAGCGCCGTGCCGGCAGCCAAGAGCACCATGGTGAGCGCCGCGAGGCCGCCGAAGAACTCGCGCGGCGTCGCACGCGTGCCGCGCAGCACGAGCAGCACCGGGAACACCAGCGCCGCGCCGACGAGGAGCGCGTCGATCCACCACCGCGCCGGCTCGAGCACATGGCCGCTCTTCAGCGCGGCGAGACCGAATGCGGCCAGCTCGAGCCCCGACATCAACCCGAGCGGCGTCTGCAGGTAGTCGCCGGCGGGCGGCACGAGCCTGCCGATGAGCACGAGCCGTCCGCGTACCGCGTCCGCGACCTGCGTCTGCGCCGGTTCGGCTTCCTCGGCCGCCGCGAGCAGCGCGTGGAACGCCACGACGTTGAGTCCGCGCGCCTCCGCGGGGAATCGCACCAGCGCCTCGCCTCGCCCGTCGAGGGGAATCTCGCCCGCGGCGAGCTTGAGGTCGCCGTGTTCGAAGCTCATCGGCCCGAACCCCGTGCCCGCGAGCAGCGTGGCGAGGGGCAGCGAGGGCAGCAGGTGTGGGCCCCATGCGTGCAGCATGCCCAGGCGCCGCACCGTGCCGTCGTCGTCCTGGCGATGGTTGACGATCCCCACCCGGCCCGGCCGACCCGGATCGATGCGCGCGGACGGCAGGCGGATTGCGCGCCATTCCTGCGCAGGCCAGCGATCCGTGGCCCCGAGCGGCCGCAACGATTCCCGCGCCAGGCGATCGCTGGGGCTCGCAGCCTCGAAGGTCGGTACCGGGAACGCCATTGCGCCGAGGACGATGCGGTCGTCGAGCGTGGTCGCGAGCGTCTCGTCGCCCGGCCGAGATTCGGTGAGCGTGAGATGGTAACCCACCGCCTTCGCGCCGCTAGCGATGAGGAATCGGTTCGCGCGCGCGTAGACGTCGCGGTCGAAGGGCCAAGGGCCAAGGTGCTCCTCGAGCGCATCGATGGAGCGGTCGTCGATGTCCACGACGGCGATGGAACCGAGATCGATGGCTGCCGGGATCTCCGTCTGGTGCCAGTCGTAGGCCCACCAGCGCAGACGATCGAAGAGCCCTGTCTGGGCGAAGAGCGCGGTCGCGACCAGCGCGAGCGCGGCTACCGCCGCGCTGCGCGCGCGCCGGTCCTGCCAGGCTCTGCGAAGACGCTTGCGCATCTTGGGATACAGTGTATGCGGCAGTCCCTGCTCCTCGCCCTCGTCCGAACGGCCGATGCTGTTCCTCAGGCCGCTACCCACCGCGCTCGATTCGCCGGCGCGTGTGCGCCTCGGAGCTCATCGCGGCCGGCGCGATTATCGGACTCGGGACGAATTTTCACAAACACCGCCGCAGTATCGAGCAGCAAGCGTCGGCATGTCTCGGTCGAAATCTGATCTTCTCGGCATTCGCTGCGCTGCGCGTGGTGCGCTGCCGCGACGCCCCGCGAAACTTGCGGGATTCTCGTGCGTTGATGCGCAGGCAAAGGCGCCCGAGGCACGTCCGACGCGAGACAGGGCTCGCGCCGCGCGGCTGCCGCGTCGGGGCGGGATGAGTCGCTCCCTCGTCGCTCCCTCCTCAAGTCGAGGAGCATCACCGTGAATGCTCCCCTTCTGCAGGCGAGCGGGGAAGGTGCATCTCGTGCCGGCTTCGCCCATCATGCGCGCGACGATTCCACGCACCGAATCCGCAAGCTTGCGGTCGACCACCTGCCCATGAAGGTGCTGGTGATCGGCGCGGGTTCGATCGGTGTCCTGCTCGCCGCGCACTTCGCCGCCGTGGACGCGGTCGCGCGCGGGCCGCAACTCCCGGCGATGCGCGAAGCGGGATCGCGTCTCGAGCCGGAACGCGGCCGAAGTCGGCCAGGACCGTGCGCCTCTCGGACCCCGTTGATGCTGCCCGACGTCTCCGCGCAGCGCTCCGGAAGGCGAGCGCGCGGCACGGTGCCGCTCGAGCCGCGGCGATCGACCTACCGGGTCCCGCCGGCGTTACGCGCAGACCGGCACGGGGAGACGCCGGGCGGCCATCGCGGACCCGAGTTGCGCGAGCGCTTCGCAGGACAGGCTCTCTTCCGCGAGCGGCAGCAGCTCTTCCTCCTCGACGGCGATGTGCTCCATGTAGACGTGGTGGAGCCGCGCGCATAGCGCCGCCGGGAGAGCGCCACCCGCGCCGCTCGCGATGTCGGCGAGGTGCGGCCGCAGCGTGCTGTAGCTGCGCTCGATATCGTGGTGCTGCGTCTTGAGACGCTTCAGCAGATCGGCGAGCGCCTCCTCCGCGTCCGCTTGCGCTGCCGCCCGCAGTGCCGGGAAGAGATCGAGCTCCTCGTCGGCCATGTGGAGCGACTCGCTGTCGTCGAAGTAGCGCAGCACGACCCCGGCAGTAGTCTGCGCCGAACTGTCGGGACCGTGCTCGCCGACGTGTTGGCACAGCTCGGCGAGCAGCGCCAGGCGCCGCTCGATGCGATGATGGGTGGCGCGGAGCGCTCCGAGCGGCTGCTCGAAGTCGTCAATCGCGCGGCGTGATGTGCTGCTCATGGGCCTCGCTCCTCCCGGCGGGGTCCGCCTCGGAAAGTCCCGTGCCGGCCGGCGGAGCGGAACCCCAGGCGGGCATTGTGCGCCGATGGCGATGCCTCCGGTGTGTTGTTTTCCGCATCGTGCGCGCGCTTTTTCTTCCACGTGCCTGAACAGTGTGCGAGCGAAAGTCGGGCCTGATGCTTTGCTCTGTGAAAGCTTGTACAGCCGCGGCACCTTGACCAGGGCACGCCTGGACATTGCCTCTGCCGCGCCCTACGTTACGGCGACGCGAAGCGGATCAGGCGACGATGGCGCAGGGAGACATCGGGGGCGGTTCGAGTGGGAACGAGGAGCTGCAACGACTCCTCGCGGAGTTCGTGCGAGGTGTCGCGTCTCTCGACCTGGATGCCGCAGCGGCGCAGCGCGAAGATCCGGTTCGTCCGGGGAGAGTGACGCACACGCCTCCGCCGCTTCCGCCTGGCGGTGTCTCGGCATTCGAAGCTTTCGCGACTGCCAGCAGTGCCCGAGCGGCGGCTGCGTTCCCGGAACTCGTCCTTGACCTTCCGACGGCGGATGCAAGCCGGCGTTGCCCGGAACGCGTCGAAGCGCGGGCGGCGCTGGAAGCCTTCCCTCACATCCTCGAGGGCCTCGCACTGCTGTGGAACGATGCCGCATGCCTCGCGTATCTGCAGCGCCTCGTCGTGGACACGCGCGGCGGCCGACGCGGCTTCCCGCCGGAAGCGATGAGCGAACTGCTGTTCCTCTTCGCGCTGCGAACGCTCCGGCGCTAGCCAGCCGGCGCGCGAGCCACCCCCCTTGCAGACCGCGGCGGCCGCCCCGATCTCCGCGCTAACGGCGGGCCATGGCGTCCGAATGCAGCCGTGCTGGCCGCCCTCTGCAACGTTCACCTTCGCGCCGCGCGCGACTGTCCGCTAACGATGACCGATGTCCTGCACGTCGTCTGCCCGCACTGCCAGGCGGCGAACCGCGTCCCCGCAGCCCGCCTCCGCGAGCATCCCGTCTGCGGGAAGTGCAAGTCGCCGCTCTTCTCCGGCAAGCCCGTCGAGCTCGACGCCCCAGCCTTCCAGCGCCAGCTTGCGGCGAGCGATGTGCCGTTGGTCGTCGACTTCTGGGCCCCTTGGTGCGGCCCGTGCCGCGCGATGGCGCCGCAATTCGAGCGTGCCGCCCGCGATCTGGAGCCCGAGGTGCGGCTCGCGAAGGTGAACACGGAGGTCGAGCCGGATATCGCGGCCCGATACGGCGTCCGCTCGATCCCGACCCTCATCGCCTTCCGCGGCGGGCGCGAGCTCGCGCGCCAGGCGGGCGCGCAGGACGCCGCAATCCTCGTGCGCTGGGTGCGCAGCGTGCTCGGCTGATCGCGGCGCGCGCGACGATCAGTCGGCCGGTTCGAGCACGAGTGCCCCTTCGACTTCGCCGGCGCGCAGGCGGCGCAGCGCGCTGTTCGCGTTGCCGAGCGGCAGCGTCTCGACGGTCGTGCGCACCGGAACGCGGGGCGCCAGAGCAAGGAAGGCCTCGCCATCCGCGCGCGTGAGGTTCGCGACCGAAACCACCGATCGCTCGCCCCAGAGAAGGTCGTAGGGGAACGCCGGGATCGGACTCATGTGGATGCCGGCGCAGACGACGGTGCCACCCTTGCGGGTCGCTCGGAGCGCCGCCGGGACGAGGGCACCCACCGGGGCGAACAGAATGGCCGCATCGAGAGGTTCCGGCGGCTGGTCGTTCGACCCGCCCGCCCATGCGCATCCGAGCGAACGCGCGAAGCCCTGCGAAGCGGTGTCCTCGCTGCGCGTGAAAGCGAATACCGTGCGCCCTTGCCACAGCGCGACCTGCGCGACGATGTGGGCAGCGGCACCGAAGCCGTAGAGGCCGAGCACGCCGGCATCACCCGCCTTGGTGAGCGCGCGGTAGCCGATCAGGCCGGCGCACAGCAGAGGCGCAAGCGTGGCCGCTTCGGGACCTGCGGGCAGCGGGAAGCAGTAGCGAGCGTCGGCGGTCGCGAACTGCGCGTAACCGCCGTCGCGGTGATAGCCCGTGAAGCGCGCCTGCTCGCATAGGTTCTCGCGCCCTGCGCGGCAGTATCGGCACGACCCGCACGTCCAGCCGAGCCACGGCACGCCGACGCGCTGTCCCGGCGCCAGGCCACGGACCTCGGTGCCGACCGCAACTACTTCGCCGACGATCTCATGGCCGAGGACGAGCGGCGAGCGCTGCTCGGGGAGATCGCCGTCGGCAATGTGCAGGTCGGTCCGGCACACGCCGCAAGCGGACACGTGCACGAGCACTTCGCCGGCCCTAGGATGGCGCACGGGCAACCGGCCGGCGACGAGCGGCGCACGCACACTGGCGAGCAGCATCGCCTGCATGGTCGCCGGTATTCCCCCGGTCATCGAAGGGCCTCCTCAGGTCCAGACGTCAAGCCATGAGGCATTCCCGCCTTCCCGTCGCGTTTGACCTGCGTCAAAGGCCCGACATGGTGCCTAGGCAGCATCGAAAGCACGGGGACGCAACCCGACTGCGGCAGGTAGGTGAAGTGGCGCCGGGTTCCTCTCCAAGCGTAATGCCTGGCCCGTCTTTGGCGCGACTTCGCATGTGGCGCCCGCTGCGGCGGCAAGCCGCCGCGCCTCGCGCGGCCGTACTGATCGCCTTTCTGCCGCCGGCCGCTTTTCTCTTCTAAGGAGGACATTCGTATGACCGGGATCGACCCCAGCAACCCCTTGGGCTCGTCGCAGCAGATGCTCGCCGAAATGTCAAAGCACTGGTTCAACGCCTACAAGACGGGCCTGGACATGCTGCTTGCGATTTCGAACGCGGCCCTCGCCGGCGCCGAGCACATGCGCATGATGCAGCTTGCCACCGACATCGAGACGCAAAACCAGAACCGCGAGGCCGCAGCCAAGGTCGGCGGCGCGAGCGACATCCAGGGCGTCATGAAGGCGCAGCAGATGCTTTCCCAGGCCTACCTCGACGGCTTCATGAAGTACTGGAGCACCACCGCGCAGATGGTGCAGCAGACCCAGGGCGAGATCTCCAAGGTGCTCGCGGCACACATGGGGGATCTCGGCAAGGGTTTCGAAGGCATGATGCCCAACATGATGGCCGGCTTGCAGCCCGGGCAGATGCCCCAGATGCCGGCCACCTTCAACGCCGCCATCGATGCCATGCGCAAGTCGCAGGAGTCGATGATGAAGGCGATGAGCGGCTTTACCGCGGCCGCGACCGGCGGCAAGAAGTAGAGTACGCGCCGACGCAAGCACCCGGTGCCGTCGTGCCCGGGTGCGAAGCGGACGTGGGCCTCCGGGCAGGCCCGTGCGAGCTTGCGCGCGCCAGTGAACGACGCCGGCTGGCATTGAGCACGGGCTGCGGGTCCGAACACGCCGGGTGTCATCGGGTTTTCCGGGACCGGTGATGACAATCAAGTCGAAGTACCTCGCAAGCCTTTACGACGAGCACCGTTCCATCGCCGCGGTCCTGCACGGGATGCAATACCTCGTGAGGGAGATGCGCGAGCGCGGCACGCGCATCGACCCGAAGGTATTCCGGGCGATGCTCTACTACCTCGACGTGTTCCCCGAGCGCATGCACCACCCGAAGGAGGAGGAGCACCTCTTCCGCCGGCTGCGCGAGCGCTCCGCAGAAGCCGCCGACGTGCTCGACGAGCTCGGTCGCGAACACACCCGCGGCGGGCAGGCGATCCGTGACGTCGAGCAGGATCTGGTCCGTCTCGAGGCGGGGGGCGAGCGCGAGTTCCCGGCGTTCGCGGCCGCGGTCGAGAGCTTCATCGACGCCTACTGGGCCCACATGCGGCGCGAGGAGCAGGAAGTGATGCCGCTCGCCGAGCGGGCGCTGACGCCCGAGGACTGGGCCGAGATCGAGGCCGCGTGGGCGTCCAACCGGGACCCGATCCACGGCCATCAGGCCGAAGCCGACTACCGCAAGCTGTTCAGCCGGATCGTCACCATCGCACCGCCGCCGATCGGCGTCGGACCGGGCTGACGAGAACGCCAACGCGCGACGTCCGTCGCGCGATCACAGCTCCCGGCGCGGCACGATACCGTTCTCGGCTGCCCACACGGCCGCCTGCACGCGGCTCGTGAGCCCCAGCTTGCGCAGGATGTGCTGGACGTGGATCTTCACCGTGCTCTCCGCCACGGCGAGCTCGCGTGCGATCTCCTTGTTGCTTGCGCCGCCCGAAAGGTGGGCGAGGATCTCGCGCTCGCGCGGACTCAGGCTCGGCCGGTCCGCCCCGCCGCGCAGCTCGTCCATCAGCTTGCCGGTCAGCTCTGCCGACACGACCGACTCGCCGCGCGCCGCGCGGTGGACCGAGGCGACGAGAAAGTCGCTGTCGATGTTCTTCAGCAGGTACCCGAGCGCCCCCGCCTTGAGCGCGGCGAGCAAGTCGCCCGCGTCCTCCGACACGGTGAGCATGACCACCCGGGTGCCCGCGACCTCGCCGAGGATCGCGCGCATCGCCTCGAGCCCGCTCACGCCGGGCATATGCAGGTCGAGCAGTACGACGTCGGGGCGCATGAGCTTCACCTGTTTCACGCCCGCGATCCCGTCGGCAGCCTCGCCGACGACCGCGAACGCGGACTCGCGCTGGAGCAGGCCGACGATGCGGCGGCGAAACGGCGCGTTGTCGTCGATGATGACGATGCGGATGGGGCTGGGCTCCGCACCGCTCGCGCGGCCGTCATCGTTCATCGTGAACTCCAGCGCTCCATGCCCCCGACCCCGGCGCGTCGACGCGTTGTTGTGCCCCCGACCCCGGATCAAGCTTCACGTCAAGGCTGCCCGCCTGGCTTGACTTGCGTCAAGCAGGCAGGCCCGCTGTGTCGCGTCACGCGAACGGCCAGGGTCGCTTGGCGTAGGCGACCGCGACGATGTAGCCGAGCAGGCCCATGGCGCCTAGCCAGGCGCCGATGCGAATGGGCCGCGTCCGGCCACGCTTCAAGGCGATGGTGCCGAGAACGATGTAGGCGAGCAGGGCGGCGACCTTGGCCGCAATCCACGGCTGCCAGCCCCAGACCGTCGCCGCGAGGTAGAGCGCCGCGAGCAGCAGCACCGTGTCATTGACGTGCGGGAGCACGCGCACCCAGCGGCGGTCGAGCAGCGGCGAGCGAGCGATCATCCACAGGCCGCGTAGCATGAACAGTGCGACCGTCGCCACCACGGCCGCCACGTGTACGTGCTTGGCGATCAAGTAGGTCATCGACCGTTCGCAGACGCGAGCACGCGTTCGCGGGGCATCGCTTCGGAGAGACCGTCGCCCCGCGCCGCGTTGCTAGCCGTCAAGATCCGAGAGGCAGGCCCCTCGTCCTTCCCGATTCCAGAACCGCATGATGCCCGGTTCTTCCGTCTAGAACAGGCCATGACTTCCGGCCACGGCACCGACGACCGTGAACGCGCTCGCGACGAGCAGCACCCGGTGCAGGTGCAAGACGAGGCGGAAGGTCGACTCCGGCGCCACCGCCGCGCGCTCGCGAAACCAGCGATGCAGCACGAGCGGCTCGAGCACGAAGAGCATGAGCGTGAACACGAGCCAGAGCGCGACCATCGCGTGCATCCACCAGAAGCGCACCTCGTGGAAGCGACTCCACAGGTCGAGCCGCCACACGAGATAGAAACCGCTCGCCCCGGCGAGCAGTGTGGTCACGCGCGACTGCCACGCGAAGCGCGACTCGATCGACTCGAAGAACTCGACGCGCCGCGCCGGTTCCACCTCGCGTCGCACCGCAGGCAGCAGCACGGTCGTGACCATCGCAACGCCGCCGATCCACAATACGACTGCGAGCACGTGCAGTGCGCGGGCGAGCGGAAGATCGAGCATCGTCGTGGTTGCGAGCGCGGGACGCGCACGCTCGTGGCGGTGCCGGTGAGGTTAGCGTAGTTCTCAGCGCCGAAACGTCCGACCCACGCGTCGCGGATACCGCCGCCCCTCGCGATCGCCGGCCGCAACGACAACGACGACAGCACGTCCCGCAGCCGATGGCGGTGCGAGCGCGCGAAGTTCACGCCACGCCGGAATAGCCGTCGCTCGGACCTTACCCGCTGGCGTCGAACGCGAAGCGGTTGTTCCCTGTGCCGGCATGCGGTGCGCATTGCCGCGATGGACCGCCCGCGTCGCGCGGTGGTCGCCGGAGGTCGGCGAGGGGGTCGCGCGCTCACTTGCTCCGGTGGGGCGCAGCGAAGTGCAGGGAACCGTGCCGTGCGGTCTCGCGGCGCCTCTGCTCCGGAGCGCCGCGCCGATCGCTCCGCGTGTTCGTCCGCCCACACGCGGTCAGCGGTGCCCGCCTCCCGCCCGCTGCCCGCCTGCCGGCGCGCGCGCGCCCTGCAGCGGCGCTGCGTGCCCGGGGAAACCGCCGTAAGCGCCGTGCCGCGCGTGCAGGCCACCGATCATGCCAGGCGGCCCGTTCGGCGCGCCGCTGTGCGCCGGGGGCGGAGGTAGGACCGGCGGGGAATCGGGCAGTGGGATGCGCATGGCCGCGGGCAGCGCGGGCTGCGTTGCGGTCGCGCCGTATGTCGCGTGCGGCGAGACGACCGGCGGCGAGGCGTACGACCGCATGGGCGACAGCACGGTCGGCGGAGTTGCCGCGATCGTGGGAGGAGCGAACATCGGCCCCGCCGGCAAGTCGCTTGCGCGCGGCGGCGGAGCGATGCGCGGTGCGCTGCCGGCGAACCCGTGCGGGGTGTTCCCGAACCGCGATGCCGTCGGCATCGCTGAGTGCTGACGGACCAAGGGCGCGCCTTGGTCCGCGCCATGCGTCGTCAACGGGGCCGCGGGTCCTTGTGCGAGTCCGGGCCGCAGGGTAGGTGGCGGGGGCGCGTAGGTGGTGCGGCCCCACGCACTGTGCGGGCCGGTCCATCGCGATGTGACCGGCGCGATCGGTGCGATCGGCGCTGCTCCGGCGAGCTGCGCCGTCGAGACTGCGAGCGGACTGCCGCCGATCGGCTGACCGCGCTCGAGCGCAGCCGCGGGTGCAACCAGCACGCCCCTGGGCACCCGGGCATTGGCGAGGGTGAAGCCGCCGATCGCGTCGCCATCATGCGTTCCGCCGGCCCTCGGCGGCGGCATCGCGGGAAGCCCACCCTTGAAGATGTTGATGGTCGTCGCCTGCACGACGTTCACGTTCTGGACGTGGCGCGGGCTCGCGCGATACCACGGGACGAACTGCTCGCGGGGCGCGAGCGGCACCCAGCCGGCGGCGGCGATTCCCCCGTAGGCAATGCTCCATCCCGGCCGGCCGATCCATCCGACCAGAGCGGGCGCGTAGACGGGACGTGCGACCCAGGGACCTGGCGCCCACGCCCACGTGCCGTCCAGCCAGCACCAGCGGCCGTAGTGGAACGGCGCGAAGCCCCACGGTGTCGCGTCGATCCAGGTCCAGCCCCACGGGCCGATCCACTGCCACCGTCCGTAGCCGTAGGGCGACCATCCGGCGGGCACGGCGCGTGGAATCCAGACGACGCCGTAGTCCGCCGTTGCGCGCCAATCGCCGTAGGCCGCGAGGTCTTCGTACCCCGTCATCTCCGGCGAGACGTGGCCCTCGGCGAGCGTGTCGTCGCGCCGGTCGCGCGCTTGCGTCCACGCATCGAAGGCATCGCCGAGCGGCGTGACGAAACGCGCGGCGGTCGATCCGATCTCGACGGCGCGGCCGCCGCGCACGTCGATGACGAGATCGGTCGCGGTGAGCCGCGCGAGCCCACGCTCCGCGTAGACGACCGTGGATCCGGGCGGGCGTGCGACGTCGACGCGATAGCGCCCGACGTCGCCGAAGCCGAGCTGTCCCGCCGGCGTCTGCACGATGACCTCGGGCACCGTGTCCCGGGCGCGTAGACGCAGCGCCACCGTGCCGCCCTCAAGGACCATCGCCACCAGCGTGTCGTCGACGCGTGCGAAGCGCAGCGCAGTGTCGCCGTCGATCCGCGCCACGACGGAACCGATGCGCACCTCGGCACGCGCTCCGGCAGCGGTCTGGAGGAGGAAACCCGACGTGATCGGCAGGTTCACTTCGGCGCGAAACGTCTCGCCCTCGGGCACCTGCAAGGTGGCTTCGCCTTCGAGCGCGCTCAACCGGCCTACACGCCCGGGCGGATCGGCGAGCGCCGGAGGCAAGAGGAGCACGGCTGCGAACGCGCACGTGACGGCCAGGGCATGCGGCTGGCGAGATCGCAACCGGCGAACGAGATGGAAGAGGCGCGCGGGCGACTTGCCGTGCGTCCCCTCGGCTTCGGCCGTGTCCACAGAGTCCGCTGTACCCGGGCAGTACGTCGCGCCCGCGGCGTCCTCCGTGCCTGCGGCGTGTCCCGCCGTGATTGCCGGTTGCGGCATCGAGCCCATCGCGTCCTTTCGGCCGCGCCGCGCGGCCCGTTCTCCGTCAACGGCTAGGTCGTCCCGGGCGTTGACTGCGTCGCCGCGCCGGTTGCATGCGGCCCGACACGTCTTTCGCGGCGGGCGGGAGCGCGGTCTGCAGGCCGTATAATTCGGCCGCTCCCAGCGCGAGCTTCGCGCCACCTTCGTGCCCCCGACGCGTCGCCGGGTGCCGCCTTCAGCCCTCCCGCAGCCCGCCGTGGCGCAGACCGAAACCGACCTCGCCAAGCTTGCCATCGATCGCTCCTCGACGCGCCTGCGCATGCGCCGGGGCCGTCGCTGGCCGTGGCTCGCGCTGCTCGCGGCCTTGCTCGCCGCGTCCGGCTACGCTTACTGGCAGCGTATCGGCGGCGTCGTGCTGGTGGACACCGCGGCGGTGACGACCGCCTACCCCTCGCAGGCATACGCGGCGCTCAACGCGACGGGCTACGTCGTGGCGCAGCGCAAGGCGTCGGTGGCGTCCAAGGCCACCGGCAGGCTCGAGTGGCTCGGCGTCATGGAAGGCTCGCCTGTGAAGCAAGGGCAGGTCATCGCACGCCTCGAGGGGCGCGACGTCGCGGCGCAGCGCGACCAAGCGGCGGCGAACGTCAGGGTGGCGGCGGCGAACGTCGAGCAGGGGCGCGCGGAGCTGCGCAACGCCCAGATCGAGCTCGATCGCGCGAAGGAGCTCGCGAGCAAGAACTTCATCAGCCGCTCGGCGCTCGACACCGCGCTCGCGCGGTTCGACAAGGCCAGGGCGGCACTCGCGAGCCAGCAGGCGGCGCTCGCGGTGGCCCAGGCGAACCTCAAGGTGGCCGAGGTCGCAGTCGACCAGACGCTCATCCGCGCGCCTTTCGACGGGGTGGTGCTCACCAAGAACGCGAACGTCGGCGACAACATCACGCCGTTCTCCCAGGCCGTCGACACCAAGGGCGCCGTAGTGACGATCGCCGACATGGACACGCTCGAGGTCGAGGCCGACGTTTCCGAAGGCCAGCTCGCGCGCATCCGTATCGGCATGCCGGTCGAGATCCAGCTCGACGCCATCCCACGCGAGCGCTTCCCGGGCGTCGTGAATCGCATGGTGCCCACCGTCGACCGCGCCAAGGCGACCGTGCTGGTGAAGATCCGCTTCAGCGAGCGCGACCCCCGGGTACTGCCCGACATGAGCGCCAAGGTCACCTTCCTCGACAAGGAGACCTCGGCGCAGGAGCGCCAGCCGGTGACCGTCGTGCCGAAGGCGGCGCTGTTCGAGCGCAACGGCGGGTCCTTCGTGAACGTGGTGAAGGACGGTGTCGCGCACACCGTCGCCGTGAAAACCGGCCGAGAGATCGCCGATGCCGTCGAGGTGAGCGGCGTCGAGGCGGGCATGCGCGTGATCGTGAAGCCGAACGACGGCGCGGCGCTCGACGGCAAGCGCGTGCGCCTCGAGGCGAAGTGACGCCCGCGATGGCGAAGTCGCGCGCCGGAACGGGTGCCGGCGGGAGCGCCGGCATCGGGGCGGCGTACCGCTCGGGGCGCGCGTGAACGCCGACGACCGCCCGCTGCAGCCGGTCCTGGTCAGTCTGCGCAGCGTCGTGAAGTCGTATCGGCGCGGCGAGCAGGTGGTGCCGGTTCTGACCGGCGTCACCTTCGACATCCGCCGCGGCGACTTCCTCGGCCTCATGGGCCCCTCGGGCTCCGGCAAGTCGACGCTCCTCAACCTCATCGCCGGCATCGACAAGCCCGACTCGGGCACGATCCTCGTCGCCGGGGTGGACATCACGCAACTGCGCGAAGCCGACCTTGCCGACTGGCGGGCGCAGAACATCGGCTTCATCTTCCAGTTCTACAACCTCATGCCGGTGCTCAGCGCCTTCGAGAACGTCGAGCTGCCGCTCTTGCTCACCACCCTTCCCAGGCGCGAGCGTCGCGAGCGCGTAGAGACGGCGCTTGCGCTCGTCGGGCTCGCCGACCGCATGGAGCACTATCCCTCGGAGCTCTCCGGCGGCCAGCAGCAGCGGGTGGCGATCGCGCGCGCCATCATCACCGATCCGACCCTCATCGTCGCCGACGAGCCGACCGGCGACCTCGACCGGCATTCCGCCGAGGACATCCTCGCGCTCATGGACCGGCTCAACCTCGAGCTCGGCAAGACCATCGTCATGGTGACCCACGACCGCCGCGCTGCCGACAAGGCGCACGCCATCATGTACCTCGAGAAAGGCGAGCTCTCGGACGCCGAGGACGTGCACGAACGGTCGGTGGACGACCGCCGCCGCTAGAGGCCGCGATGCATTTCCTCAAGCTCGTCCTGCGCAACGCGCTCCGGCACAAGCTGCGCACCCTCCTCACCATCCTCGGCCTGGTGGTCGCCATCCTGTCGTTCGGCCTCCTGCAGAGCATCGTCCAGGCGTGGTACTCGGGGGCGGCCGCGGCGGCACCCACCCGGCTCGTCACGAGGAACGCGATCTCGCTCACCTTCCCGCTGCCGCTCTTCTACCGCGAGAAGATCAAGGCGGTCGACGGCGTCAAGGGCGTCGCCATCGCCAACTGGTTCGGCGGCGTTTACCAGGAAGCGCGCAACTTCTTCCCGCAGTTCGCCGTCGACGCGGTGCCGTACTTCGCCGCCTATCCCGAGTTCGTCGTGCCGCCCGACGAGTTCACCGCGTTCCTGCGCGACCGCAAGGGCGCGATCGTCGGCCGGCGTCTCGCCGAGCAGTACGGCTTCAAGGTGGGCGACACGATCCCGATCAAGGGGCAGACGTTCCCCGGCACCTGGGAGTTCACGGTGCGCGGCATCTACGACGGGCGCGAGGCGCGCACCGACACGGCGACGTTCTTCTTCCACTGGCAGTACCTGAACGAGCGCATGCAGAAGACGGCGCCGGGGCGCGCGAACCAGGTGGGCGTCTTCGTAGTGGACATCGAGGATCCGGAACGTTCCGCCGAGATCTCGGAGAAGATCGACGCGCTGTTCAGCAACTCCACCGCCGAGACGCGCACCGAGACCGAGCAGGCGTTCCAGCTCGGCTTCGTCGCCATGTCCGGCGCGATCGTGACCGCGATCCGCATCGTCTCCTTCGTGGTCATCGCGATCATCCTCGCCGTCATGGCGAATACCATGGCGATGACCGCGCGCGAGCGGATGTCGGAGTACGCCACGTTCAAGGCGCTCGGCTTCCCGCCGTCCTATGTCGGTTGGCTCATCGTCGGCGAGTCGCTCGCGATCGCGCTCATCGGCGCGGCAATCGGCGTGGCGCTCTCGTTCCCGGTCGGCGCCTGGTTCGCGTCGAAGGTCGGCACCATGTTCCCGGTGTTCGAGCTGAGCCGCGACACCATCCTCGCGCAGTTCGCCTGCGCGGCGGTCGTGGGACTCCTCGCGGCGGCGCTGCCGGTGCGGCGCGCGGCCCGGGTGAACATCGTCGAAGGCTTGCGGGCGATCGGTTGAACGGGAGCGCGCATCGCCTTTCGTAGCCCATGCGCATTCCGCTCGCCTACTCGGTCCGCAACCTCTGGACCCGCAAGCTGACGACGCTCCTCACGGCGGGCGGCATGGCGCTCGTGGTCTTCGTCTACGCCGCGGTGCTCATGCTCGACGCCGGACTCAAGGCAACGCTCGTCGGTACGGGCGAGGCCGACAACATCATCGTCACGCGGCGTCCGTCCGGCACGGAAGTGCAGAGCCGCCTCGATCGCCGTCAGCTGGCGATCGTCGAGAGCCAGCCGGAGATCGCGGCCGGGTCGACCGGCGAGAAGTTCGTCTCGCGCGAGCTCGTCGTGCTCATCGCACTTGCGAAGCGCGGCACCGAGGTGCCGACCAACGTCACCATCCGCGGCATCGGACCCGAGGGCTTGGCGCTGCGGCCGCAGGTGAGGGTCGTCGCCGGCCGGCTGCCGCGCTCCGGGAGCGCGGAGGTGATGGTCGGGAGCAGCATCGCGAAAGGCTTCGGCGGTGCCGAGCTCGGCGAGCGGCTGCGTTTCGGCGGGCGCGACTGGACGGTGGTGGGCGTGTTCGACGCGGGCGGTGCGGGGTTCGACTCGGAGATCTGGGGCGACGGCGAGCAGCTCATGCAGGCGTTCCGTCGCGACGCCTACTCGTCCCTCGTCGCGCGCCTCGCCGACGTCGGGAGCCTCGCGGCAATCAAGGCGCGGCTCGAGACCGACCCGCGGCTGACGGTGGAAGTGAAGCCGGAGCGGCTCTTCTACGAGGAGCAGTCGCGCGCGCTGTCGAACTTCATCAGCTACCTCGGGCTCACGCTTTCGGTGATCTTCTCGCTCGGCGCCACCATCGGCGCGATGATCACCATGTACGCCGCAGTGGCCAACCGTACGCGGGAGATCGGCACGTTGCGGGCGCTCGGTTTCCGCCGCAACGGCATCCTGGGCGCGTTCCTGATCGAGTCGCTCGCGCTCGCGCTCGTCGGTTGGGCGATCGGGCTCGCGCTGGCGTCGCTCATGCAGCTCGTGCAGATCTCCACCGTGAACTTCCAGTCGTTCTCGGAGCTCGCGTTCCGCTTCACGCTGACGCCGCGGATCGTGCTGCAGTCGCTCGGCTTCGCGCTCGCGATGGGACTGCTGGGCGGAGTCCTGCCGGCCCTACGGGCGGCGCGGATGCAGATCGTGGATTCGTTGCGTGCCGCGTAGGCTGCGAGCGAGGACCGAGTCGCACCCCGGCGCCGCCCGTTCCGGAAAGGGGTGGGCGGCGCGGATGCGGATCGTGGATTCGTTGCGTGCCGCGTAGGCTGCGGGCGAGGACCGAGTCGCACCGCGGCGCCGCCCGTTCCGAAAAGGGGTGGGCGGCGCGGATGCAGATCGTGGATTCGTGCGTGCCGCGTAGGCTGCGAGCGAGGACCGAGTCGCACCGCGGCGCCGCCCGTTCCGAAAGGGGGTGGGCGGCGCGGATGCAGATCGTGGATGCTGCGCCTATGCGCGGCTTGACGCGTTTCGGCGCGTCGACACGCGCAGCGCCGGCCCGACGCGACGTTCCGAGCGGAACAGCGCACCGGCGAGCGCCATGCCGCCGACGACCGCGAGCAACAGCGCACACGGTCCGAAGGCGGCTGTCCAGGCGCCGGCGTGCCCGTGCGATGTGCTGCCGATGTCCGGCGGTGCGGAGATTGCGAGCGCGGCACCGTTGGCGAGCAGGGCGAGGAACGCCGCGCAGAGCACGATGGTGACGATCACTGCCGCGGCGAGCGCGGCAAGCGGGTTGAGCGTGGGGCGCATGGTTGCGAAAGGCTTGGCGGCGGACGATGCAGGAGCCGTTCCAGCGCCGCGTGCCGCCGCGGTCGGCAGCCGTCGCGCCGTGACCGATCCCCTGCCTCGGCCGGGCCGCGGTACTCGCGACTCCCTCGGAAGGATGGGCGGAACCGCGCCGGCGGGCGCGCTCAGACCGGGAAGCTGTGGTACGAACGACAGGTGCGTCGATGCGACGACACGGGAACGTTCCGCGCGATGGGCTCTCCAACCCGGCCGGCCAGAAGTCGCGAGCGGCCCGGTCGGACCATGAGGATGGCATGAGGCTTCGAACCAGCACCCTGTGGATCGGCGGCGGCGCTCTGGCGCTTGCCGCAGTCATCGCCTACGGGCAACGGCCGCAGAAGGCTCCGGCACCCGAGGCCGATTGCGTACCGGTCGCTGCCTGGGTCGCGCCGCGCGCCGCGGGCGCCGAGCGCGTCGACCCGGGCGCCCTGCTCGCCGCGGCAGCGCGCGCGAACGTGGTGCTGCTTGGCGAGAGCCACGACAACCTCGATCACCACCGCTGGCAGCTGCATACGCTCGCAGCCCTGCATGGCGCGCGGCCGCGCATGGTCATCGGCTTCGAGATGTTTCCGCGCCGCGTGCAGCCCGTGCTCGACCGGTGGGTGGCCGGTGAGCTCGACGAGCAGACGTTCCTGAAGGCCGCGGAGTGGCGGACCGTGTGGAGCTTCGACCCGGCTCTCTACATGCCGCTCTTCCACTTCGCGCGCATGAACCGCATCCCGATGCTTGCGCTGAACGTCGACTGGGGCCTGACGCGCGCAGTGAGCGCGAAGGGATTCGCCGCGGTGCCCGTGGAGCAGCGCGAGGGCGTGACGCCACCCGCTGCACCGACGGAGGCGTACGCCGCATCGCTCTTCGCAAGCTGGCTCGCGCACCTGCCGCCGGACGCGGCGGGGAAGGAAGCACCGAAGCCGAGCCGCAGCGATCCGCAGTTCCTGCGCTTCGTCGAGAGCCAGCAGGTGTGGGACCGCGCCATGGCGCAGGGCATCGCCGACGCCCGGGCGCGCGACCCACAGGCACTCGTGGTGGGCATCATGGGCTCCGGCCACGTCGTCGACGGTCACGGCGTACCGCACCAGTTGCGCGACCTGGGCGTCAAGGAGATCGTCGCGTTCATGCCGTGGGACCGCGGCGAAGACTGCTCGCGGCTCGTGGTGGGCATGGCCGACGCCGTGTTCGGCATGCCGGAGCCGCTCGGCCCGCCCGCGCAGCGCGCGCGTCTCGGCGTCATGCTCGAGCGCGATGAGACGGGCGTGCGCATCGCGCGCGTCGAGAAGGGCTCGGTCGCCGAAGCGGCGGGTTTGCGGGCCGGCGACGTCATCGCCGAAGCAGCGGGCGTAAGCGTGAAGCAGGCAGGCGACCTCACGGAGCTCGTGCAGCGCCAGGCGCCGGGGACCTGGTTGCCGCTCAAGGTGAAGCGCGAGTCCTCGAGCCTCGAGGTCGTCGCGAAGTTCCCGCCCAACGCCGCGAAATGACACTCGGCCGGCGCGGGGTCGCCGCGCTCCTGCTCCCGCTGCTCGCGCTCGCGCACGCCGGCGCGGCGGGCGCTGCCGAGGCGGCGCATGTGATGCACGTCGTGATCGATCCGGCGAAGCGCACCCTCGCCGGGGAGAACCGCATCGAGGTGCGTTCGCCGCGCCCGTTCGTGCTCGCGCTCGACGCACGCTACACCGTCGACGCGCTCATGGTGGACGGCAAGCCGGTCGCGCCGCCGGGCGCGCGCGGCGGCGTGCAACGCTGGCCGATCGGCGGCGCATCGACGCCGCGCGAGGTCGTTGTGCGCTGGCGCGGGTCGCTCGACCCGGTCGACACGCAGCTCGATCATCGCGCGACGCTCGGCAACGCGCGTCCGGTGACCGGCGGTGAGGGCACGTTCCTGCCGGCGGCGAGTCGCTGGTATCCCGCCGTCGAGGGCGCGATCGAACGCTACACCCTCACGCTCGAGCTGCCCGCCGGGCAGAAGGGGCTCGTGGCCGGCCGGCTGGTCGAGGAGAGCGACCAACCCGACGGCTACCGCGCGCGGTTCGCGTTCGACGCGCCCTCCGAGGGCATCGACCTGATGGCCGGCCCGTACCGCGTCGAATCGCGCACCGTGAAGAGCCTCTCCGGCCGACCTCTCCTGCTGCGCACGTACTTCCATCCCCAGCTCGCGGACCTCTCGGCCGGATACCTGGACGACGTCGCGCGCTACCTCGACCTCTACGAGCGGTGGATCGGTCCCTATCCGTTCGACGGCTTCAGCGTCGTCTCGAGCCCCACGCCGACGGGCTTCGGCATGCCGTCGCTCACCTACCTCGGCATCGACGTGCTGCGGCTCCCGTTCATCCGCCAGACCTCGCTCGGTCATGAGGTGCTGCACAACTGGTGGGGTAACGGCGTCTATCCCGACTACGCGCGCGGCAACTGGTCCGAGGGGCTCACGACCTTCATGGCCGACTATGCGTACAAGGAGCGGGAGAGCGCCGAGGCGGCACGCGAGATGCGGCTCGGCTGGCTGCGCAACCTGTCGTCGGTGCCGCCCGGGCAGGACAAGCCGCTCGCCGCGTTCACGTCGCGCACGCACGGGACCTCGCAGATCGTCGGCTACGACAAGGCGGCGATGATGTTCCTCATGCTCCGCGACGCGATCGGCACCGAGGCCTTCGACGCGGGGGTGCGCCGCTTCTACGCCGAGCATCGCTGTCGCACGGCGAGCTGGGCAGACCTGCGCAAGTCGTTGGAGGCCGCGTCGGGCAGGAACCTGGAGCCGTTCTTCCGCCAGTGGCTCGACCGGCCGGGCATTCCATCAGTGCAGCTGGAGGCGGCCGCCCGCGAGCCGGAGGGTGAAGGACGGCACGTCAAGGTGACGCTCGTCCAGCGAGGCGAGGCTCCGCCGTACCGTCTTCGCGTTCCGATCGTGCTGCGGACCGACGCCGGCGACGAACATCACCACGTCGAGCTCGACCGCGGCCGCGGCGAGTTCGTCCTGGAGGGCAAGGCGCGGCCGCGTGCCGTCGTGCTCGACCCGGACCTCCGGCTGATGCGACGTCTCGGGAGCGACGAGGCACCGCCCGTGCTGCGCCGCGCGATGGTCGATCCGCAGACGCGGACGGTTGTCTTGGCGAGCGGCGCGGCGGCGGAGGCGGCGCGCGAGCTCGCCGCGAAGCTGCTGGACCACGAGCCGCGTGCACTGGATCCGGCCGCCGACCTGCCGCCGGGCCCGGTGCTCGCCATCGGTACGAGCGACGAAGTCCAAGCCTGGCTTGCACGCCATCGCCTCCCGCCCCGACCTGCCGCAGTCGTCGACAGCGGTACCGGCGCGATGTGGACCACGCCGAGGCAAGGCGCCGGCCCCCTTACCGTGGTGGTTGCCCGCGATGCCGCTTCGCTGGCAGCACTCGTGCGCCCGTTACCGCATTACGGACGGCAGAGCTACGTGGTGTTCGCCGGAGCCAAGGCAACGGACCGCGGCGTCTGGCCGCTGCGCCCGCAGGAAGTGCGGGTCGAGTAGTTGCGGTTGGGCACTCGACGACGCGCTTACGCCTTCCGTTCCCCGGACCGGCGCCGGGGCGCGATTACGCTGCGACGCAGCAATGCAGACAATCGTCAGCGGAGGATTGACACGTGTCGGCGGGCACGCTACATCGTCGCCACCGATAAGTTAGTGACCGGCAGCGTAACGCTGTCCGGTCGCGCAACCGCGAATGTTGTGGCTCGCCTCGTCGCTTAAGCTGATTGCCGAGATTGCTCTCATGGCGATGCTGGGACAGTTCGTCCTCGGTCTGCTCGCGGGGGAAAAGCGCGAGCGCAATCTCGTCTACAACTTGTTGCAGGTTCTCACCGCACCCTTTCAGCGATTCACGCGCATGATCTCGCCGCGAGTCGTGATCGACCGACACATCCCGCTCGCGACTTTCTGTCTTCTCGTGAGCCTGTGGCTCTTCAGCACGGCGGCGAAGATCAGCGCGTGCATGCAGATCGGGATCGAGCAGTGCAAATGATCGGCAGGAGCATCGGATACGCGTCGCTCAAGGTGCAGGCGATCGCTTGGCTGGTGCTCGCGCGCCGGGAAGCCGCCGAGCGCTGCTTCACGGAGATGCTGGCGCGCTGGCCCGACGACGCCTACGCGCTCGCCAGCCGCGCCCACGCGCGCGCGCAGCGCGGCGCGCGGGCCGCGGCGCTGGAAGACAGCACCCGACTCGTCCAGCGTCACCCCGCCCGCAGCGCGGCGGACTGGTTCAACCACGGCTACCTGCTCGAGCACCAGGGCGACATCGCCGGCGCCGAGGCCGCCTTCCGCCGCGCCGTCGCGCTCGACGCCAAGCTCGACCGCGCCTGGTACGGCCTCGGGCTCGCGCTCATCCGCCAGCGTCGCTTCGACGAGGCCGTGGAGGCGCTCGAGCGCAACACCAAGCTACAACCGATGAGCCCCTACGGCTGGTACCAGCTCGCGCGGGTGCACATGGACCGCCGCGAGCCCGAGCAGGCGCGCCGCATCATCGCCCACCTCAAGGGCTTCGAGCCCAAGGTGGCGGCGCAGCTAGAGCGCGAGACGGGACTGACAGGATAAGGCCGCACGCGCCGCAACGTACGGCGCGCGCGCACGGGTTCGGCACGGGGGCAGTCCGCCCGCCGCGCCGGGCGATCCGGCGTTGCCGGGACGAGCCCGCAAGGGCATGAGAAGGTCCGGACGTAGAGGGCCGAAAGACCACCATCGGAGGAGAACGTGTCGCAACTGTCCGAAAGGCACCACGAGTACTGGAATAGGAACCTCCGGCTCACAGCAGTGCTGCTGGCCATCTGGTTCATCGTGACGTTCGTCGTCGCGTATTTCGCGCGCGACCTGAGCTTCGGCTTCTTCGGCTGGCCGTTCAGCTTCTGGATGGCCGCGCAGGGCGCGCTGATCGTCTACATGCTGATCATCTGGTACTACGCGCACCGCATGAACCAGCTGGACCAGGAATACGGCGTCGCCGAGGAGGAATGATCATGGCCGGCACCACTCCCACCACGTCCTCGGGCGGCGTTTTCGGCGCCACGAGCCAGAAAGCGTTCAAGTCGCAGCTGAACAAGGTCTACACCTGGTACACGGGCGGCTTCCTCCTCTTCATCATCGCGCTCGCCATCGCCGAGCAGATGGGGCTGCCGCGCAGCTGGATCGGCATCATCTTCCTGCTCGCGACCGTCGCGCTCTACGCCGGCATCGGCATCATGAGCCGCACCAGCGACGCGGCCGAGTACTACGTGGCCGGCCGGCGCGTGCCCGCCATCTACAACGGCATGGCGACGGGCGCCGACTGGATGAGCGCAGCGTCGTTCATCGGCATGGCCGGCACGCTCTACCTCACCGGCTACGGCGGCCTCGCCTTCATCATGGGCTGGACCGGCGGCTACTGCCTGGTGGCGCTCTTCCTCGCGCCCTATCTGCGCAAGTTCGGCCAGTTCACGATCCCGGATTTCCTCGGCGCCCGGTACGACGGCAACCTGCCCAGGTTCGTGGGCATCCTCGCCGCCATCCTGTGCTCGTTCACTTACGTGGTGGCGCAGATCTACGGCGTCGGGCTGATCACGACCCGGCTCTCCGGCCTTGCGTTCGAGCTCGGGATCTTTGTCGGCCTGGGCGGCATCCTCGTGTGCTCGTTCCTCGGCGGGATGCGCGCGGTGACCTGGACGCAGGTGGCGCAGTACATCATTCTCATCATCGCCTACATGACGCCGGTGGTCTGGCTGTCGATGAAGGAGACCGGCATCCCGATCCCGCAGGCCGTCTACGGCACGCTGCTCCCGTCGATCTCCGAACGGGAGAAGCAGATCATGAACGACCCGAAGGAGAAGGAGGTCATCGCGATCTTCAAGAAGCAGTCGGACGACCTCGCGGCGAGGCTGAAGGACGTGCCGGCCGCACTCACCGCGGAGCGCGCCGCGGCGGAGAAGAAGCTCGCCGACCTGCGGGCCGCCGGCGCTCCGGCGGCCGAGATCGCCGCCGCCGAGAAGGCGCTCGGCGCAGTGCCGAAGGACGATGCTGCGGCGAAGGAAGCATGGACCAAGGCCAAGGCCGCGGCCGATGGACGAACGCGGCCCCTCGCCGGCATGCCGCCGCATTCGCAGCTGTTCGCAGGCGACCCGAACGGCGACGAGAAGGCGCAGAAGACCTACCACGAGTCGCGGCGCAACTTCCTCGCGCTCGTCTTCTGCCTCATGATCGGCACGGCGGCGCTGCCGCACATCCTGATGCGCTACTACACGACGCCCTCGGTGAAGGAGGCGCGGCAGTCGGTGGCGTGGTCGCTCTTCTTCATCTGCCTGCTCTACCTCACCGCGCCCGCCCTCGCCGTGCTCGTAAAGTACGAGGTCTTCAGCACCCTCGTCGGCACGCCGTTCGACAAGCTGCCGGCGTGGATCCAGGCGTGGGGCAGGGTGGACCCGGCGCTGCTCTCGGTGAGCGACATCAACAAGGACGGCATCCTGCAGCTCGGGGAGATGCGCATCGGCGGGGACATCATCGTGCTCGCCACGCCCGAGATCGCCGGCCTGCCGTACGTGATCTCCGGGATGGTGGCTGCCGGCGGCCTCGCGGCCGCGCTCTCGACAGCGGACGGCCTGCTGCTCACGATCGCGAACGCGCTGTCGCACGACCTCTACTACAAGATGATCGACCCGAACGCGCCCACCTCGCGGCGGGTGATGATCTCGAAGATCCTGCTGCTGGTCGTGGCCGTGATGGCGGCGCTCGTGGCGGCGCAGAAGCCGGCCGACATCCTGTTCCTGGTGTCGGCAGCCTTCTCGTTCGCCGCGGCGGCGTTCTTCCCGGCGCTGGTGCTCGGCGTGTTCTGGAAGCGCGCCAACAAGTGGGGCGCGACGCTCGGCATGATCGCCGGACTCGGCATCACGTTCTACTACATGGCGACGACGCAGCCCTGGCTGCGCGGCGTGTTCGGCGTGACCTCGCCGATCGCCGACAACCTGTGGTGGGGCATCCAGCCGATCTCGGCGGGGCTCTTCGGGGTGCCGCTCGGCTTCCTCGTGATCATCGTCGTGAGTCTGCTCACCCCCGCGCCACGGCGCGAGGTGCAGGAGCTGGTCGAGCACGTGCGTTACCCCGACCTGAAGCTCGCGCCCGCGCGCTGACGCGTCGCCCGTCGGGCAGCTCGAGAAGCCCCGCTGCTTCGTGCAGCGGGGCTTTTTTCTGTGCGCCCGGCACGGGCGCACTCCTGCGGGTGGAAGTCCCGCCACGAGTTGATCACAGCGAGTGAAGCGAAGC
>Ga0114939_10000434_pt1 | contig 35080 bp, 39 predicted proteins | sample AshMeaCrysSpring_FD_87196 | JGI IMG/M metagenome (GOLD analysis project Ga0114939, IMG submission 87196) | Groundwater microbial communities from Big Spring, Nevada to study Microbial Dark Matter (Phase II) - Ash Meadows Crystal Spring | ecosystem: Environmental > Aquatic > Deep subsurface >...
CAATGGGCAAAATTTCAATCGGCAGGACAGGAGATCCTGAACAGCCGGATTCCAGCGCTGAACAAGAAACTTTGGGAAGCAGGGATCGGAGCGGTCAATGCAACCTACAAATGATGGCCACCACCGCTCGTCGTTAACAATAATGCTGAGATGCAGCTGGTTTGATCCGGACGCTACCGGGGCGGGTTGGATGATCAACCCGCCGTATATTCAGACCCTGCTCCTGACCGGATCTCCGCCAGGCTGGTTTCCGCGTAGGCTTTGACGTCCGGCATGAATTGCCGGTATGCCAGCCGGAGCGTTTCGTAGTTTGATTCGAAGAGTTCAAATGCGGTATCTGCTTCGGAGAGATAGCGCGCGCGCCGCACCAGCCCATTGAAGCTATTGTGTATTCCCCACCTGAACTGGTAGTTGTAGAGCCAGTTCTGTTCCTTCATGTAGGGAAACATTTTTCCAAACCTTTCCGGGAAGCTGGGGCGATAGGGTTCGAGGTTTTCATAGGTTTCCCGGGAAAAAGCCAGCAGGGAAGTGTCTGTGAAATACGCCTCGTCGCCGGCAAGAAAATGATCATAGACTATATCCACAAAGGCAGCTCCGTATAGACGGTAAGCCGGTCTGAATATTTGCTTGGCTTCCCGGGTGGCCGGGTGGGTATCCGTGAAGGCGTCGATCATCCGGTGAAGCCGGATTCCCTGCTGGATCTCAGGCGGGTAGTCCAGGATTTTTTGCCCCTTTACTTCGTCGCTGATCATATTTCCCACGGTAATTCCCGGTGTGCCAAAAGAGAGATAAGCGTGGGCCAGGTAGTTCATATCCAAAGGTATTGCGATTCCGCCTTTCTTATTTCAGGTTGGTTGGCCCGGCCTTTTCCGGGCTTTGCGGAATTCACTTACATTTGTCATCCTTCAAAAAACACGCTATGCAAAAAGGTCCCGTTTCTCAGTTCATCATGCATCACTACCGGCATTTCAATGCAGCCGCTTTGGTGGATGCTGCCAAAGGATATGAAACCCATTTGTTGGAAGGGGGCAAGATGCTCGTTTCCCTTGCTGGTGCCATGAGTACCGGTGAACTGGGGGTTTCCCTGGCCGAGATGATCCGGCAGGGCAAGGTGGACATCATTTCCTGTACAGGCGCCAACCTGGAAGAGGATATCATGAACCTGGTGGCACATACACACTACAAGCGCATTCCCAACTGGAGGGATCTGACGCCGCAGGATGAGTGGGACTTGTTGGAAAAAGGGTTAAACCGCGTGACGGACACCTGCATCCCGGAAGAGGAAGCTTTCAGGAAGATCCAGCACCACATTGAAAAAATCTGGAAAGATGCGGACGCGAATGGCGAACGCTATTTCCCGCACCAGTATATGTACAAGCTGCTCAACAGCGGCGCGATGAAGGGCGATTATGAAATCGATCCCAAGAATAGCTGGATGATTGCAGCGGCCGAGCGGAACCTGCCCATCGTGGTACCGGGCTGGGAAGACTCTACGATGGGAAATATTTTTGCGTCCTATGTCATTAAAAACGAAGTGAAAGCCACGACCATGAAGAGTGGTATTGAATATATGGTGTGGCTGGCGGATTGGTACCGTCAGAACAGCGGTGGCAAGGGCATTGGGTTCTTCCAGATTGGCGGCGGCATCGCGGGGGATTTTCCCATCTGTGTGGTGCCGATGATGTACCAGGACCTGGAATGGACGGGCGTTCCTTTCTGGAGTTATTTTTGCCAGATCAGCGATTCCACCACCTCTTACGGCTCCTATTCCGGTGCCGTGCCCAACGAAAAAATCACCTGGGGCAAACTGGATATCCATACCCCGAAATTCATTGTAGAGAGCGATGCCACCATCGTGGCGCCGCTTATTTTTGCGTATCTGCTGGGATGGTAGCATTTGCGCATTAACTAAATAACTCATTGGCTTATTTCCCCGGAAGGCGACCGCAGCGAAGCGAGGACACCTTCCGGGAAGAAAGCAAAGGGACATCCTCTGTGAAATAGAAAAACGCATTGCGTGTAAGTCTTTGCAGACCCTCCGCAATGCGTCCGTATTCAATATCTGAACTCAATCAGCTAATCAGCTAATGAGTTAATGAGCTAATTCCTCCTATCCCAACGGTTTTCTTTCCTGTCACGCACATTCTCTCTCCGGTCCCTGACATCTTCTTTGCGATCCCTTACATCTTCCCTGCGGTCCCGGACGTCTTCGTTGCGGTCACGCACATCCTCTCTTTTATCCCTGACATCTTCCATGCGGTCCCTGCGTCCGCCATTGTGTTGTGCATCCCGGACGTCTTCCCGGCGGTCACGTACGTCCTCGCGGCGATCCCTGACATCTTCTTTGCGGTCCCTTACATCTTCCCTGCGATCGAATTTATTCTCCCTGCGGTCGATCACGTTTTCGCGGCGATCGAATTTGTTTTCCATGCGGTCCAGTCGGGGATTGGTCTGGAGCCTTGTCTGTGCCTGGCTGGAAACGGCGCTCACCAGGAGGGCTGAAATAACCAGGGCTTTTGCGTTGATCAGTTGTGAAAGTTTCATACAGTGGTGGATTGTGTTTTTTAATTGCTGTGTTACAGAAGATAGACGGTGCAGGGGAGTACAGGTTTAAAAAGGGGACTAAAAAAAGGGTGAAAATTTTCACCCTTTTTTTAATGTGTTGATAACCAGTCGATGTCAATCCAGCGCGGGAAGTGGGATGTCTCTTTTGAGCATGGCCTCCCGGTTGGCCATTTCCCAGGCTGTATAGAATACAAGTTGTGCGCGTTTGGCCAGCAGCGCGTAGTTGATTTTATCCGGTGTGTCGGTAGGCTGGTGGTAGTCCGCTTTCAGCATCCCATCGTAATAAAAAATGATGGGTACTCCTTTGCGCGCGAAATTATAATGATCGCTCCGGTAATAAATCCGCTCTTCATCTGCAGGATCATTGAATTTATAGTCGAGAAAGAGTTTGGTGTATTTCGTGTTCACGGCTTCGCTGATGGGCTTGAGGTCCGTACTCAGTTTGTCATCGCCCACTACATAAACATAATTGAGCGTGTCTGCTTTTTTGCGTTCCGTATCCACCCTGCCAATCATGTCTATGTTCAGGTTTGCCGTCACTTTTTCCATGGTCACCGTGGGATGAACTGAAAAGTATTCAGATCCCCACAGGCCTTTCTCTTCACCGCTCACGGTCATGAAGATGATGCTTCGCCTTGGACCACGTCCTTCGGCTTTGGCCTTCACGAATGCTTCGGCAATTTCAAGGACACTCACGGTACCGGACCCATCGTCATCGGCACCGTAATAGATGACATCTCCCCGTTTGCCCAGGTGGTCGTAGTGTGCGGTCAACACCAGGTACTCGTCTTTTTTGTCTGTGCCTTCGAGCACACCCAGCACATTGGTGCTTTCGAGGAACTGGACTTTCTTCCTGAAATCGAGCATGAGGTTTTTCTTCAGCAGCGCGGAAGCGGTTTTCTCTTTCTTGCCACCGTCGCGCAGTCCATTCCAACCCTCACCCACCAGCGCCTGCGCTACTGTCTCAGACACGAAGTAAACGGCCGGTCCCTGGTCTTCCTTGTAGAGTTCGGTGTACATGTTCCCGAGATTGTTCATTGCTTTGCGCGGGAAACCGGCACCTACCATGAGGATCGCAGCGGCTCCCTTGCTGCGGGCATTGTTGATTTTGGCGAATGTGCCTACGGGGCTTTGCCATCCGGTTTTCTTTGGCTTGAAGGAAGAGGGTCCACCTTCGAGGACCAGCACGGCCTTGCCTTTCACGTCCAAGTCCTTATAATCGTCATGGCCCTCGTCCACAATACCATGACCTGCAAAAACCACTTCGGAGAAAAACTGGGTACTGCTGTTGTTCAGCTGGATCAGCGGTTGGAAATCTGTATTCAGTTCGAAGTCCAGGTTGCCGGCTTTCATCGAAGCCCCCAGAAGGGAATCCCTGTATACGGGGAAAGCCAGTTGAAAATTCCCCTGGTTGCCCGGAACAAGCCCCAGCCGCCTGAATTCAGACTCGATGTATGCGGCGGCTTTGCGCTGACCTTCGGTGGCGGTTTCCCTACCTTCCATTTCTTTGCCTGCGATGATATAGAGTTGCCTTTTCAGGTCCGCTTCAGAAATCGTAGTTGCGTAGGGCAGGGGGTTCGGCGCGGATTTTTTTTGTGCAACGGCAAAGCTGCCGGCAAAGAGCAGCAAGAGGAGCAATAGTTTCTTCATGTATGCAGGTTGGTTTGATGGAGCAGCAAATCTAGGGCCTTAATGAATGTAGGGGCACCTAATTACATCAGTGGTTTATGGGTTCAGGAACAGGCAATCTTATTCACACGGTTGGCATGCCTTCCACCTTCAAATTCCGTCGACAGAAATTTTTCTATCATCTGGAAACAAACTTCGATGGAAACATAGCGGGCAGGCAGGCAGATGATATTGGCATTATTATGCTGGCGGGCCAGTTCCGCGATGGGTACATTCCAGCAGATGGCCGCGCGCACCTGTTGGTGTTTGTTGGCCGTAATGGCCACTCCATTGGCGGAGCCGCAGAGCAGGATGCCAAAGGAATTCTGACCGGACTCCACCGCGTTGGCAACTGCGTGGGCAAAATCAGGATAGTCTACGGAATCCCTGGATACGGTGCCATAGTCTTTGACTGTTAGTCCTTTTTGCTGCAGGAAAGTCTTGATCTGTTCTTTGTAATCAAAACCAGCATGGTCACATCCAATGGCGATGGGCTGAAATAAGTTGAATGGAGAATGTATCATGAATTGTGTTGTGCGATTGGTTTCCGGCTCTAAAGGTACGGCAGTTTCGAAATCAAATTGGTGTTCATGCCCGGAAGGTCACCCTTCGTTCCCCGGAAGGTGACCCCTGGCTTCGCCCGAAGGGACACCTTCCGGGAAATGAGTTAATAAGCTAATGAGCTAATCCGCTAATCCTCCTAGCTCCACTCATCCCATTCCCTGGCCTGTTTTTTGGCCACCCGGGCGGAGATGAAGATGCTGACTTCATAGAGCATAACCAGCGGAAGCACCACTACCATTTGGCTTCCCCAGTCGGGCGAAGGGGTAATGATGGCAGCAATCACCAGCAGGGCTACATAAGCGTATTTCCTGTATTCCCTCAGGAAGCCCGGTGTGATCAGGCCCATATTGGACAGTACCCAGGAAGCTGCGGGAAGTTCGAATGCCAGTCCTGCGCCCAGGGTGATATCGATCAGGGTATCGAGATAGTCCGCGAGGGTTGGCCGGTATTCGAGCATTCCAACGGTTCCGATCTTGTAGTTGGAGAGAAAATTAAAGGTGAAGGGAGCCATCACAAAGTATCCAAAAGCGGCTCCGGTGAAAAAGAAGAAGCTGACCCAGAAAATCAGGCCGCGGGTATGTTTGAGTTCATGGGGTTTCAGGGCGGGTTTCACAAAGCGCCAGATCTCCCAGCAGAGATAGGGAAATCCCACCACCAGGGCGCTGACCAGTGCAATGGTGATGCTGGACATGAAGGTGCCGCTGACGCTGGTGATCTGCAGGCTCATTTTCATGGGTGGCATGCAAAGCGATTCTCCCATGCCCAGGGAATGGGACAGATTGCATAGTACCCGGTATGAGATGAAATCATTCCGGGTAGGGCCCATGATGACCTGATCAAACAGGAAGTCAATGAACACAAAAAAGACCACGGCGGCCACCAGCAGGAAAATGACTGTGCGGATGATATGCCAGCGAAGGGCCTCGAGGTGATCAATAAAACTCATCTCCGCATCGGAGTTGTCTGCGCCCCGGATGCGCTGGAAAAAAGATTTTCTATCGGAGGATCTGACGGCCAGAGCAATGAAATTTGAAGGACAAAGGTAAGGCTTACTGGAGTACTTTCATTTTCACCGTTTCAATGCGGGTGTCACCCACATTGAGGATTTCGAATTCATGGTTGCCGATGATGATGCGTTCCCGCTGTCTGGGAATGGATTCATGTTGGGTGATGATGAAACCGGACAAGGTTTCTGATTCATTGACCGGCAGGTCGAATCCGTATTTCTCGTTCAGGTAGTCCAGTTCAAGTCTTCCGGAGAAGATATATTCCTTGTCAGCCAGCTGTTTCTCCACGAATTCTTCCACGTCATATTCGTCCTTGATTTCGCCGAAGATTTCTTCCAGCAGGTCCTCCATGGTAATGATTCCCGCAGTGCCGCCAAACTCATCCACCACCCAGGCGATGCTTTTTCTTTCTTTGGAAAAGCGGGCAATCAGGTCCGTTGCGCTCATGCTTTCCGGTACTGCGGGGATGGGCAGCAGGATGGAACGGATATCCGGGGGATTTTTAAACAGAGACAACTGATGCACATACCCGATGATATGGTCTATGTTGCGTTCGTAGATTACCAGCTTGCTGAGCTTGGTTTCCACGAATTTCTGTCTCAGCACGGATACCGGGCTTTGGATATCGAGTGCTTCAATTTCTTTGCGGGGAACCAGGCATTGTCGGATTTTGATGGACGGAAGCGATAATGCCGCTTCGAAGAGCTCCGTGTTCAGTTCATTGTTATCCTCGCTCTGTTCCCTGGTTTGTTGCAGGAACTGTTCCAGGTCAACCCGGTTAAAGGCTTCTTTCTGGTCATGAAGCCGGACATTGAACAGGTATTTCAGGATCCATTCTGAAAGAGAGACAAAGAAGGATGCCAGGGGGTAGAGCAGGCCATAGAAAAAATCCACGATGGGGGCGAAGAACGAAAGCAGGGTATCGTTCTTAGCCTTGAAAATGGCGCGGGTGAAAAAGATAAAGATCAGGATGATGGCGCTGGCCAGGATGGTATCGAAAACCAGCCGTATAAACTGGAGGTATGGAAGCGCCTGTTCCTCAAAGAAACCTTCTATCCATTTCCAGGCCGTGGTCAGGAATTCGCCAATCAGCAGTCCGTAAGTCACCAGGGCAAGGTTGAAGCCGATGAGGGTGGTGCCGATGAATTTCGCGGGAGAATCCATGAACACGGAGAGAATGCGACCGCTGCGCAGCCCTTGTTTTTTCTTCAGTTCGATGGGCAGTTTGTTGGCCGAGACAAAAGCTACTTCAATGCCGGTGAAAAATCCAGCCAGCATGAATGCAGCGATGATGCCAATCAAAAGGATTAACTCCATATACCGGCAAATATAAGAAATGCGCAACGGTGTTGGAAGTGGCTTATACTTCGGGTTTTTACGCGCAAGGGGACAGCCTGGTAGCCGGTTCAAGCCAATTCGACGGAACATCGCCACATCTCCGGGCACTACCCCTTGGCGAGGAAAGCCTGGACGAATTCTTCCGCATGGGCGCAGGCGTCCTGCAGGACATCGTTGACGATCACATGATCAAAATGCTCCGTGAAGGAGATTTCATAGGATGCTTTAGCCACCCGGGCCTGCAGGGATTCAGGGGTTTCCGTTCCCCTGCTTTCCAGGCGTTTTTTCAGTTCTTCCACGGAGGGGGGTTGGATGAACAGAGACATGCAGCGGCCCGCGAATTGTTTTTGGACATGGATGGCGCCTTTGACGTCAATGTCCAGCAGGGGGACTTTTCCCTGGTCCCAGATGCGGTGTAGTTCTGATTTCAGGGTGCCATAATATTTCCCTTCATAGACCATTTCCCATTCTACAAAATCTTCGCGCTGGATCTTATCCCGGAACTCTTCTACGTTCATGAAGTGATAGTCGATTCCATTGTGTTCAAAATACCTTGGTTTCCGGGTGGCGGCGGATATGGAAAAAGCCAGCTTGTCCGGAAAACGGTTGAGCAGGTATCGCGTAATGGATGTCTTCCCTGCACCGGAAGGGGCTGTTATGATGATGATTTTTTTCAACTTATTCGATCCGTTTGATGTCTGCGCCCAGGGCCAGCAGGCGCTGGTCAATGTATTGATAGCCTCGGTCGATTTGTTCGATGTTCTGTATCACGCTCCTGCCTTCCGCGCTCAGGGCGGCAATCAGCAGGGACACCCCGGCACGGATATCCGGGCTGCTCATGGTGATGCCCCGGAGGGGCTGCTCCCTGTCCAGGCCGATGACTGCCGCGCGGTGCGGATCACAGAGGATAATCCGCGCGCCCATGTCCAGCAGTTTGTCCACGAAGAACAGCCTGCTTTCAAACATCTTCTGGTGGATCAGGACCGAGCCGCGGGCCTGTGTAGCTACAACGAGCACAATGCTTAAGAGGTCCGGCGTGAAACCAGGCCAGGGATGATCATAGATGGTCAGTACGGATCCGTCCAGGAAGGTCTGGATCTCATATCGTTCCTGGGATGGGATAAAAATATCATCGCCCCTGAATTCCATTTCGATGCCCAGCTGCCTGAATTTTTCCGGGATGACGCCCAGGTGTCCGATGCCGGCATTTTTGATGGTGAGTTCTCCCTTTGTCATGGCTGCCATGCCAATGAAGGAGCCCACTTCAATCATATCCGGGAGCATGCTGTGTTCCGTTCCGTGCAGGGCCGTCACGCCTTCTATGCTAAGCAGGTTGGACCCCAGGCCGTTGATTTTCGCACCCATCCGGTTGAGCATCCTGCATAGCTGCTGGATATAGGGTTCGCAGGCCGCGTTGTAGATGGTGGTGGTGCCCTGGGCCATCACGGCAGCCAGGATGATGTTGGCAGTACCTGTGACAGAAGGTTCATCGAGCAGGAGGTAAGTGCCGCGCAGGGCCGGTGCTTCGAGGTGGAAGAAGCCGTCTTCCGCATGATAGGTAAACTCTACGCCCAGTTTTTCGAAGCCGATGATATGGGTATCCAATCGCCTCCGGCCAATCTTGTCTCCGCCCGGTTTTGGAATGAAAGCCTTCCGGAAACGGGAAAGCAGCGGTCCGGCAATCATGACGGATCCACGCAGACGTCCGCTTTTTTTGCGGAAGGTCTCGCTATGGAGGTAGTCCATATTGATGTCATCCGCACGGAAAATGCAGGTATGCCTGTCCGTGCGGTTGATCCGCACGCCCATTTCACCCAGCAGTTCAATCAGGAGATTGACGTCAAGGATGTCCGGGATATTCCGGATGGTCATTTCTTCAGAGGTCAGGAGGACGGCGCTGATGATCTGCAGGGCTTCGTTTTTCGCTCCCTGCGGAGTGATTTCGCCCCTGAGTTTTTTGCCGCCGATGACTTCGAATGCCTGCATGCCTGGAAGCATTTTTCCTGGCAGATGCTTTCAGGCCAGGGTGTTGGAGGAATGTGTGTGAAAGCGGAGGTCATCGCCCCCGGCCGTTTACTTAAACCTTTTCTTTTGAAATTTCTGAGGTCCGCGGTTCTTGTTCATGCCCCCCTGGTTTCTGCCATTTCCGCCGCTTCTTTGCTGGAAGCCGCCGGGCTTTCCGCGCTTCACGAAGCGGTCGTCCCGCTCCCGGTAAGCCTTCACAAACGGCGTGCTGGTGAATTCCAGTTCCCCGTCTGTAATGGAGTTGAGTTCACTGCGGATGGCATCATCGTGCACCAGTTCCTTGTGCCAGTTATTGTAGGCCAGCTTCATGTAATAGGCGATGGCATGGGCAAAGCCGGAACGCTTTTCAGGGTTTTCTTCTTTCAGTGCCTTGTCGATCACCACTTCCAGATTCTTTCCCAGGTGGGAATACCGGGGATAGCGCTTGGGGTAGGGCAGGTTGGTGGGTTTGGCTTTCAGCGTTTCACGGGTGGGGATAGGATAGGGGCTTTCCACGTCCAGCTTGAAATCTGAAATCAGGAAAAGGTGGTCCCACAGTTTATGCCGGAAGTCCTCCACGTTTTTCAGGTGGGGGTTGAGAAAGCCCATCAGTTCAATGACGGCATAGGCATTGGCCTGTCTCCGGTCTTTGTCTTCAATCGTCAACAGGTGGTCCACCATCTGTTGAATATGACGTCCGTACTCACGCATCACCAGATGCGTGCGGGTGGTATTGTATTCCATATATATCTTGCGCAAGGCTCAAAAATAAGGAAAACTGGCAATTAGGGATTCCGAATTCCGGATTCCGGATGGATTCCCGGAGGTTGACCCTCGGGGGGAGGTCAGCATTGATGATTCCGAATTGTGGATCATGACAATCCGCAATTCGGAATCCGGAATGCGCAATTGGTCTATTCAATCGTCAACCTGGAAACGCTCTGCTCCCCGGTATCCGTGTTGCGGACCCGCAGCCAGTAGATGCCTTTCCCGTGGCTTCGGGCGAAGTCTACCTGAGTGGTAACGGAGCGGGTTACCCGCTGTTTCTGGTGTTCCAGCACCTGTCCCAGGGTATTGACCAGGTCAATTTCCAGGGTACCTGTTTGGGGGCTTTGGAACTGCACCCGGATGAATTTTTTAGCTGGGTTGGGATAGATGGTTTGTTGAATCTGTCCATTGTCTTCGTAGGAAATCACCTTGATGGGTGTGAAGTATTCCTTACCCTGTGCATCTGTCTGACGGACCCTGAAATACATTTTGCCGGTTTCGGCTGCGTCCGGATTGAACTGATGCTGGTAGCGGGCCTGACCGGCCTGAACCGCGGTCCGTGTTTCCAGGGCACTGAAACTGCGTCCATCCCTGCTGTATTCCAGGGTATAACGCGTGCCAGGTTTTTCGTTTTCGGTGATCCATGACAGGGAAATCCGGTTGTCTGTCCGCACGACGGAGAAGTTCTTCATGCCAGAAGGCTGGACAGCCAGGGGGCAGTAGAAATAGCTGACCCGGAGGGTCAGGTCTGTCAGTGCTTTGACGTCCAGCCGGTAGTTATTACTGCCCTGGAGCATGGTGGCGGAACCGGTGTTTATATAGGTGAAATTGACGGTACCAACCCCCTGGTAGGGTACTACATTCGTGGTGGTCCGAACCAGGCTGATGCTGTTGAAGACAACCTCCGGTCCGATGTGTACCACGGAGTCCGGGGACGGGCCCGGATTGCCTTCCAGGGCATAGGGACCGTAGTCCTTGTTCCAGGTCTGGCTGGCTGAAATGCCGCCACCGGAAGGACCGTTGAAGGATGTGATACGGTAATAGTTCATGAAATAGTCGGGCACTAGAAAAGGCTCGCGGTTATAGAGGTCCATTTCCAGGGTGGTCAGGATGGTGGCCCGGGCCCTCACACAGGTAAGGATGCCTGCGGTGGGGTCAAAGCGTGGAATGGGAATCACCGTATTGGGATCCGCCAGACCGGCGAGCGTTACGGAGTGGACCACGGAGTCAATCGGGTCACCATTGGCGCAGGCACATTGTGCGCGGGACTCGCCCGGCAGCAGGGTCGCCCAGATCAACAGAAAGGAAAGACCTGTTTTGTAGATTTGGTTCATAGGTGATGGATTTTAGTTTTTTCAAGGGTTGGATCAATCATTAAAACGCCCGGGGGAGGGCTTTTATTTTCGATCAATGACATTAAAACATCGGTGAGCGGCCTATTTTTGGAGATTATTGAGAACCATGCGAATAGCTTTCAATGCCCGTTTTGGCGCGTATGATTTCACGGAAGGTTACGGGAGGTTTGTACGTGAAATGGCCGGAAGGCTGTCCGATTCCGGATTCCGGATTCCTGAATCCGCTCATCCACCATCCACCATTCTCTTCCTGACAGACCGGCTGAGTGCAGACATCCCGGAGCCTTGCCGGAAAATAGGGTATCCCGCCCGCCACCCGCTGCTCTGGAAGCTTTGGTATGATGTCCACCTACCCCGCGCGCTGCGGGATTTTGGGGCCGATGTTTTTTTTTCGCCGGATGGCATCTGTTCTCTCCGTACCCGGGTACCGCAGGTCCTCGTCATCCACGACCTGGCTTTTTTACACGCACCGGGCGGGCTTCCCGCCGCCCAGCAACGTTACTATCGCCGCAATACGCCCCTTTTTGTGCGCAAGGCAACGCGCATCATCACCGTCTCTGAATGTTCGAAACAGGATATCCTGGCGCATTACCCGCAGGCTTCCGGAAAAGTAGACGTGGTCTACAATGGGGTGGAGCAGGCTTTTCAGCCGCTCAGCTGGGAGCAACGCGAAGCGGTCAAGGCCAGCCATACCGGTGGGGTGGAATATTTCATTTACGTGGGGTCCGTCCATCCACGCAAAAACCTGGTCAACCTGCTGAAGGCTTTTTCGATTTTCAAGAAGCGACAGCGCACGCAGATGAAACTGGTGATTGCCGGCAGGCTGGCATGGAAACATGAGGCATTTACGGAAGCCCTCTCGCGCTATAAGTTCAGGGATGATGTGATCCTCACGGGCTACCTGGAAAGGGAGGTTCTGCGCCAGCTGATGGGAGCAGCCTATGCGCTGGTCAATCCTTCCCTCTGGGAAGGATTCGGCCTGGCCCTGGTGGAAGCCATGCAGAGCGGCGTGCCGGTGCTTTGTTCCGGAGCCCACGTGTTTCCGGAGATTGCGGCGGATGCGGCATTTTATTTCAATCCGGAAGATCCGGAGGACATCTCCCGGCAACTGATGCGGGTGTACATCGACGAAACCGAACGGTCACGAATAATCGAAAAAGGAAGGGACCGTGCAGGTTATTTCAGCTGGGACCGAACTGCCCGGCAGGTCCTTGAGATCCTGCAACAAGCCGCCGGCATTCCTTAACTTTGCCGGAGAAAGAACAGATCATGAGTGTTTCAACGATAACGATCGATGTGACCCTGGATCCGCAGATGATTCCTGCGGACATTCACTGGAATGCCTCCCAGTCCAATTCCGAAGAACGCCAGCAGGCCAAGGCCATGATGGTTTCCTTCTGGGACGGAAAGGAGAAAGCCGCCATGCGGATCGACCTCTGGACCAAGGAAATGATGGTGGACGAGATGGCTGATTTTTACTACCAGAACCTGATGTCCATGGCGGATACGTTTGATCGTGCCACCCATCAGAAAGAGTTGGTGGAGGAAATGAAAAGCTTTGCAAAAAACTTTTATAGAAAAAGCCGGGAGGCGATGAATCAGAAAGACAATTAACTGATTGACTCATTAGCTGATTAGCTCATTAAAAATGCAACGGGCACCCGTGGTGTTAATCAGCTAATGAGCTAATCAGCAAATGCGCTAATTTCAACCCATGTCTTTAGAACAAACGATCAACGAAAGAATCAAGACGGCCATGCTGGCTCGGGATGAAAAAAGCCTGCGTGCATTGAGGGCCATCAAAGCTGCGATCCTGCTCGCCAAGACGGCTGAGGGAGCAGGTACCTCCATCTCCACCGAAGAAGAAATGAAAATGCTTCAGAAGCTGGTTAAGCAGCGGAAGGATTCCCTGGAAATCTTTCGCAGTCAACAGCGTGCGGATCTGGCGCAGAAAGAGGAAGAGGAAATTGAAGTGATCGAGCAGTTTCTACCCAAGGCACTCAGCGCGGAAGCGCTCAGAGAAGCCCTGCAGCGCATCATCCGGGAACTGGGTGCTTCCTCGCCGGCGGACCTGGGAAAAGTGATGGGCAGGGCCAGCAAGGAACTGGCCGGAAAAGCGGAAGGCAAGGCTATTTCTGAGATGGTAAAATCCATCCTTCAAAGTTCCGCCCAATGAGCATCGACCTGGTTTGGGTGGCCCTGCTGGCCCTTGCAGCATTCAAAGGGTTCAGTCGCGGACTGATCATGGCGCTTTTTTCCTTTGCCGCACTTTTTATTGGTCTGGCCGCTGCCCTCAAATTGTCTTCCACTGTGGCCAATTATTTCCGGGATATGGAAGGAATCCCTTCTCAGTGGTGGCCGGTTCTGGCGTTCGTGGGCGTGTTCCTTTTGGCGGCATTACTGGTACGCATAGCCGGTGGTGTGGCAGAAAAAACTCTAGAACTGGTCAAGCTTGGGTGGGTCAACAAAATTGGTGGATTTCTCGTCTATGCAACCCTCTACACCTTACTGTTCAGCGTTGTCCTTTTTTATCTCTCGCAGATGAACATCGTAACGGAAGAAATGAGGGGGAAGTCCCGCACGTATGATTACATCCGGCCTTGGGGCCCTTGGGCGATCCAGGGCCTGTCCCGGCTGATTCCTGCGCTTAAGGACGTATTTAAGGACCTGCAGGCCTTCTTCGGTGATCTGGGCAACAAGCTTCCTGCCTGATTCGTTTTCTTCATGGAACAAAAAGCATGTTTTGCACGGTAAAGGCGTAATTTCTTTGCGTCATCAGCCTTGATTTGGAGATAAAAAATTACTTTAGCGCCGGTCATATGAATTACGAAGTCAAACAGGATGGGAAGTTCCGTTTCATTGAAGTGGGCGATGGGGAACCCCTTGTGCTGCTTCATGGACTGTTTGGTGCATTGAGCAATTTTGCGGACCTCGTGGAATATTTCCAGCATCGGGGGAGCAAAGTCGTGGTACCCCTCCTTCCCCTTTTTGAACTGGACCTGTTGCATACTACGGTGGGCGGACTGGAGAAGTTCGTACATAAGTTCATCGAACACAGAAATTACCAGCAGATACACCTGTTGGGAAACTCCCTGGGCGGCCACGTGGCATTGCTGCACGTGATCAAACACCCGGCACGGGTTAAGTCCATCATCCTGACGGGTAGCTCCGGCCTCTTTGAGAACGGAATGGGGGATACTTATCCCAAGCGGGGAGATTATGAATATATCCGGAAAAAGACGGAACTCACCTTTTATGATCCTAAAGTGGCTTCCAAAGAGCTGGTAGACGAGGTTTATTCCATCGTCAATGACCGGATCAAAGCCATCAAGATCATTTCCCTGGCAAAAAGCGCCATCCGGAATAATCTGGGCGACGAACTCAACCAGATCAAGCAACCCACGTTATTGATCTGGGGCAATAACGATACCATCACGCCGCCTTTCGTGGGACGGGAATTTCAACGGTTGATCCCAAACAGCGAACTGCATTTCATCGACCAATGCGGCCACGCACCGATGATGGAAGTGCCGGATGAATTTAACCACATCCTGCATCAGTTCCTTCAAAAGTTGAAGGAGCCTGCAGCGGTTAAACCCTGAACAGCGTCTTTTCTTGTATAACGAACCACGCCTGCATGTTTTGCGGTCAAATGATATCGTCAGAGATTACCATCCAGGGTCTGCATGACCCTGTGGGAATGGTATTGCACCAGATGGATGAGATGAAAGTCCGGCAACTGCCGGTAGCGGATGGGGAGAGGTACCTGGGTCTCATCTCCGAGGACGACCTTCAGGACGAAACGGACGAAACAAGCCTGGACCAGGTGCAGGACTATTTCATCAAATCCTTTGTCAAAGCCACGGATTATTTCCTGGTGGCCGTGAAATTGAGCCATAGCATGCAACTGGACCTCATTCCCGTCATGAATGAGAAAAACGAACTGGATGGGGTGATCACCCGGGACGCTCTTTTCAGGGAACTGGCTAAAATCAACGGGTCAGAAGAATATGGTTCCCTCATAGTGCTGGAAATGGAAAAAAGTGCGTATTCCCTGGGCGAGATCAACCGGCTGGTGGAATCCAATGACGCCACCATCACCCAGCTCAATACCTGGTCAGACCCCAATACCCACCTGCTGACCGTCATCCTGAGAATTAACAAAGAAGAAATATCGGACGTGGTGGCCTCCTTTCAGCGCCACGAATACCTTGTCCGGTACTATATGGGCGAGGAACTCTTCCGGAATGAACTCCAGAGCAACCTGGATCATCTGATGAATTATCTTAATATCTGAGCGCCGCCTGCTTGCGGCCCGATACAAATTTTGTAACTTCACCACCATTGCCAACGCCGGACCATGATGGGATGGGCGGGAGTGCTTTGATTAGTTGCATGAGGAAGTGGAGGACATATCTTTTTTTTGCCGCCCTATGCATGGCAAGGACTGGTTATTGCCAGGACAAAAGCCAGGAAGCAACGGAAAGTGTTTTCGTGGAGGATTCCATCCTCCAGCAGAGTTATGTGACCATCCGCGACGTGGAGATTCACGGGAACAAGAAGACCAAGGAGTTTATCGTTGCCCGTGAAGTACTGCTTAAAAAGGGTTCATCTTACACCATATCGGATATTCTTTCTCATATCCGCACCAGCCGGCAGAACCTGATGAATACCTCGCTTTTCGTGGACGCTACGGTCAATTTCACCCGCTGGGAAAATGATTCGATGGATATTGTGGTGGACGTGAAGGAGCGATGGTATTTCTTTCCCGTACCCTATTTCCGCCCGGTAGACAGAAACTGGAATGTCTGGGTAACTCAGAATAAAGTAGCGCTGGACCGCATTAACTACGGCATCAAATTCCAGGGCAATAATGTCACGGGCAGGAACGACAAAATCAACCTCTGGCTCGTCAACGGCTATACGAAGCAGATTGCTGTCAGCTATTACAACCCCTTTATCGACAAAAAACTGCAACAGGGTCTGGGGATCGATTTTTCCTATGCACAGGTCCGGGAAGTCAACTATACCACCCGGCTAAACCAGCAGGTTTTCTTCAAGAACCCGGACGGGTTTGTCCGGGAGCAGTATTATACGGGGCTTTCCTACTCATACCGCAAGGGGTCCGTTACACGGCACTATGTCAAACTGGGCCTGCACTGGGATAAGGTGGCGGACACGGTGGTCAACCTGAATCCCAAGTTTTTCAAAGAATTTGATCGGAGCGTTTTTTTCCCGGAGCTGAGTTACCGTTATCAACACCTGAATGTCAATTACATTCCTTATCCTACCCGGGGTCATACGCTTGAATTCATCTTTGTCAAACGCGGCATCGGCGGACAGATGGACCTCTGGCAGTTTAATGCAAAAGCATCCAAACACTTTCCACTGCCCTGGAAAATGTACTGGAGCATCCAGGGCGAAGCCAACCTGAAACTGCCCTTCGACCAGCCATTCATAAACCAGGCCATGCTCGGGTACGGAGATTCATATCTGAGGGGGCTGGAATATTACGTGGTGGATGGAGTGGCGGGAGGATTTGTGCGCAATACCCTGCGCCGGGAGATGGCCTCTTTCAAAGTAAAGACCGGGCTGAAATCGCGGACCTATAATCAGATTCCTTTCAAGATCTTCATCAAGGGGTACACCGATGTGGGATACGTCTACAACAAGAACAATATCACCGGGAACATGCTCACCAATAAGTTCCTTTACACAGGTGGGTTTGGATTGGACGTAGTTACCATCTACGATTTTGTCCTGAGGCTGGAGTACAGTTTCAACCAGCTCAACGAAGGAGCATTCTTCTTCCACAAGAATGATTTTTAACCTGATTACATGAAAATTGCCATATACAGTCGCGGCGGAGAAAGTGTCCAGTCCCACGACCTGCAGAACCTCACAGACGCGCTGGCAAAAGAAAAGATCACTTCCGTCATCCACGAGGACCTTTTTCACCAGGTGAGCCATGAGTTGCCGCAGGCGGCCGAGTTCGACCGGTTCCGCGTTTCAGACGACCTGGATGATTCATTTGATTGTGTGATAAGTCTTGGGGGCGATGGCACCCTGCTGGATACGGTTACCCTTGTCCGTGATAAGAATATTCCTGTGCTGGGAATCAATTTCGGCAGGCTCGGCTTTTTGGCCAGCCTGGGTAAGGAAAACCTGGAAGCGGCCGTGCATGCGCTGGTGAACCGGACTTACGTGGTGGACCAGCGAACCCTGATCCATGTAGACGCAGACCTGCCCCTGTTTGGAGAAACCCCTTTTGGATTGAACGAGTTTGCCATCCTCAAAAGGGATACGTCCACCATGATCAAAATCCATACCTACCTCAACGGTGAATTCCTGAACACCTATTGGTCCGATGGCCTGATTGTGGCTACCCCAACCGGTTCCACCGGATATTCCCTGAGTTGCAACGGCCCCGTGGTATTCCCGGACTCGGGTAGTTTTGTCATTACGCCCGTTGCGCCCCATAACCTGAATGTCCGTCCCATCGTGGTGCCGGATAACAATATCATTTCCTTCGAAGTGGAGGGCCGTACGGACCAGGTCATCTGTGCACTGGACTCCAGGCGGGAGATGGTCCACCGGAAAATTCAACTGGCCGTGCGCAAGGAATCCTTCACTATCAGTCTCGTTCGCCTGCATGAGAAAAACTTCTTGCTCACCCTGCGCGAGAAACTCAATTGGGGATTTGACACGAGGAATTAAGGTTTCCGGATTCCGGAGGGTGTCCCTTCGGGCAAAGCCCGGGGTCACCCTCCGGTGAATGAACCCGGGGACATCCTCCGGGAAACCGAATTAGGGTTTCATTTAGACTAGATTGCACCTATTTCCGTTTCTTTGCATATGCTTCGCACGCTGAAATTTTTGATTGTGGCCACCTTGTTTTCCGTTGCGGCAGTGGCGCAACCCCAGTCCACTGTTTATGAAGGTGAGTTTGGGATTACCGTGGGTGCCGCCCATTATTTTGGAGACCTGAATAACCGCGCTGCATTCAATCGCCCCAAAATTGCATTGGGCGCATTTTTCCGCAAGCAGTTCGGGGATTATATCGGTGTACGGATTGGCGGACATTTTGCCCAACTCGGCTATTCAGATGTGTATTCTGACATCGATTACCAGCGCCGTAGGAACCTCAGCTTCAACACCAATGTTTTTGAACTGGCCCTGCAGGGGGATTTCAATTTTTTCCGCTTTGTGCCCGGAAGTCCCGAGTATGCCTTCACGCCTTATGTCACCCTGGGCATCGGCTTGTTCAATTATGATCCTTATGCCTATCTCAATGATACCAAACAGTTCCTGCGCCCATTGGGCACGGAAGGACAGGGATCCTCGCTTTACCCGGAAAGGCAGCCCTATAGCAATATGGCATTCTGCTTTCCCATTGGCATGGGCGTCAAGTACAACCTGAGGAATAATATCAGCGTGACTTTTGAAGTCAGCCATCGGTTCACCTCTACGGACTACCTGGATGATGTGAGCACCACCTACGCAGGTCCGGACGTTTTTCCCACCCAGCCAAACGGCCAGCCATCCATAGCCTTCCTGTTGCAGGACCGCTCCTATGAAACCGGCGCCCCCATCGGCGAAGCAGGCAGGCAAAGGGGATTCAGCGGACAGCGGGATCAGTACCTTTTTGTGGAACTGGGACTGGCCTTCGCCATCACCTCTTATCGATGCCCCACGGCTTCACACCGTTGATGACATCTGTTTTACTCAGTCCGATCGTTATGGACCATTGCCGTTTTCCGGAGCCGGTCAGCCTGCAAAAAAACCGCGCGAGCCGCGGATTTTGACTATTTTTGCGCCCAAATCGCCCACGGGCAACACCCCATGTCTGTAAAGGACCAGATCAATATGGAAAAGCTTCCGCGGCACATCGCCATCATCATGGATGGCAATGGCCGCTGGGCTGAAGAACAGGGACAGGACCGCCTCTATGGTCATTTCCATGGCGTGGAGAGCGTGCGCAATATCGTGGAAGGCTGCGCGGAGCTGGGCATTGAATATCTTACCCTATACGCCTTTTCCACCGAGAACTGGGACCGCCCGGTCCGGGAAGTGACGGGCCTGATGGAATTGCTGGTGGAGACCATCCGCAAGGAAGTCCCTACACTGAATAAAAACAATATCCGGCTGCATGTGATTGGAGACATGTCCATGCTGCCTGAATACGCCAAAAAGGCCCTTGAAGAAGCCCTGGAGATGACCAGCCACAACGCGGGTCTGAACCTCGTCATGGCCCTCAGCTACAGTTCCCGTTGGGAACTGGTGGAAGCCGTGAAGAAAATTGCAGAAGAAGTCAAAGCAGGCAGGCTGGATCCTGCACAGGTGAACCAGGATACCCTGGAGAAATTCCTGGTCACCAGCGAACTGCCTGATCCAGAACTCATGATACGCACCAGCGGAGAGTACCGCATCAGCAATTTCCTGCTTTACCAGCTGGCATATGCGGAGCTTTATTTCACGTCCACCCGTTGGCCGGATTTCAGGAAAGAGCACCTGTATGAGGCCATTGCCGACTTCCAGAAGCGGGAACGTCGCTTTGGAAAAACAGGTAGCCAGGTCCAGGACGAACATGTTGTTAACCCTTGACAGATGCGGCCTTTGGGCCTTCTTTAACAAACCATTACGTAAAAAGCCGTTATTTTGCCCCCTCGAAATAAAACCTGGATGAAGTGGATCTGTACGACGCTGTTTAGCTTTTTATTGCTTATTTCCGCTCATCCGGCATCCGCTCAGGTACAGGACACCCTGCCCCCGGCAGGTTCCGTGAACAGAGATACCCTGCCTCCCGCTTCGGTTAATCCGGAACTGCTGAATATATTCAACACCCAGATTCCCAAGAAATATGTGCTGGCCGGCATCAAAGTGACCGGCAATGTGAAGTTTGACGAGTCCATCGTCATTTCCGTATCCGGGCTCGCAATTGGAGATGAAGTGACCATTCCGGGCGGGGATCAGTTTTCCAAAGCCATTACGAGGCTTTGGAGCCAGAACATGTTCACCAACATCAACATCTACCTCACCAAGCTCGAGGACCGGAATTTGTGGATCGAGATCGAAGCGGTGGAAAGGCCCATGCTCTCTGATTTCCGGTTTAAAGGGGTCAAAAAAGGAGAAGCGGACGAACTTAAAGACAAGGTAAACCTGTACAAGAGCAGGGTAGTGACGGACAATATGCGCATATCCGCCACGGAATCCATTGAGAAATTTTTCATCGAGAAGGGCTACCAGGGCATCCAGGTGGCAGTGAATGAAATCCCTGATCCAAATACACCGGGAAGGGTCATCCTTGAATTCGATATCAACAAGGGCAAGAAGGTCAAGATCGACCAGGTTCACTTCTTTGGCAATAATGCGGTGGATGAACTGGCGCTGAAAAAGAAGATGAAGGGCACCAGGGAGATGTTGAAAATCACCATGTTTCCGGACAGTATCTGGAGTCCCTATAATGAAGATGTCAAACGCATGACCAAACGGGAGTACCTGGAGCAAAAAGGATACCTGGTTCCCACCAAGACCCTGCGTTACCTTGAACCCTATTTGCGGCTCAAGTTTGGCAATGCCAAATTCAATGAAAAAAAGTACAAGGAAGACAAGGAGAAAGTCCTCGAATATTATAATTCACTTGGATACAGGGATGCACAGATTGTGGCGGACACCCAGTATTATAATGACAAGGGAAACCTGAACATCGCGCTGAAGGTCAATGAGGGCAGACAGTATTATTTTGGAAATATTTATTGGAAAGGGAATACCAAGTATGGAGACAGCATCCTCAATATCCTGCTCGGGATCAGGAAGGGCGATGTCTATAACCTGGAAACCCTGAACAAGAAACTGGGCAAGCAACTGGGTCCGGAAGGAGGCGATATCAGTTCCCTGTACATGGATAATGGTTATTTGTTTTTCCAGGTAGATCCGGTGGAGACTTCGGTTTATCATGATACGATTGACCACGAGATCAGGATACAGGAAGGCCCGCAGGCAACCATCAAGAACATCAACATTTCCGGGAACGATAAGACCAAGGAATATGTGATCAGGCGCGAGATCAGAACCCTGCCAGGCGAGAAATTCAGTCGCGCAGACCTCATCCGTACCCAGCGCGAACTGGCAAACCTGGGTTATTTCGACCAGGAAAAGATTGGCATCCAGCCAGTGCCCAACCAGGAGGATGGTACCGTGGATATCAACTACACGCTGGAAGAGCGATCGAATGATCAGCTGGAACTCAGTGCAGGCTGGGGTGGTGGCATTGGGCTGACCGGAACACTGGGTGTGACCTTCAACAACTTCAGCCTCAAGAATATTTTCAACCGCGCTTCCTGGGATCCATTGCCTACGGGAGACGGCCAGAAATTAAGTCTTAGGTTCCAGAGCAACGGGCGCTTTTTCCGCTCCCTCAATTTCTCCTTCACCGAGCCGTGGCTGGGTGGAAAGAAGCGAAATTCCTTTACGGTCAGCGTATTCAACTCCCGTTTTTCCAATGCCTTCAACCCGGCCACGGGTGTATTTGACCGGAAGTATTCGGATTCATCCTACCTGCGCACTACTGGATTTTCCCTGGCTCTGGGTAAGCAGTTGAAATGGCCTGATGACTTTTTCACCCTGGTCTATACCCTGAGCTTTATCAACTATAACGCCCGTAACTATCCCATTTTCCCGGGATTCAGCAATGGCAAGTCAACGAACATCAACCTGAAAATCGCCCTCGCGCGGAATTCCGTCAATCAGCCGATATTTCCCACTTCGGGATCCAATTTCCTGCTGAGCGGCGCATTTACGCCACCATGGTCGCTTTTCAGGGGCATCAACGAAGCGGATATTTTCCGGTTGGTGGAGTATCACAAATGGCGTTTCAACGCGGAATGGTTTGTGCCGCTGGGTAAGCCGCATGGAGCCGATAAAAGCAGGCAGTTTGTGTTGCGATTCGCCACGAAATTCGGGTTTATTGGTCGCTACAACAGCGAACTCCCCATCTCTCCATTTGAACGATTCCAGGTGGGAGACGCCGGTCTGACCAATAACTTTGGCGTGTTGGGTTATGACATCATCGCCCACCGGGGATACCCCGTTTACCAGACTTCGAATCCCAATGTGAACCCGGACATCTCGCAGGCATCCCAGTTCTTTACCATCTTCAACAAGTATACGATGGAGATGCGTTATCCTTTTGTCACGAACCCGAGCAGTACCATTTATGGCCTCGCATTTTTTGAAGCAGCCAACGGGTGGTACACATTCAAGGAATGGAATCCGTTCCAGCTGCGTCGCTCCGTGGGTGTGGGCGTACGATTCTTCCTGCCCATGTTTGGACTCCTGGGCTTTGACTACGGTATTGGCCTGGACAGGATTACGCCCAACGGAAGACTGAGGGACGCCGCGCGCTTCACCTTCATGCTTGGCTTTGAACCAGAATAGAAACCGGACCTCATTTAGTGAATCAAATATGTCTGCCATGAAAAAATTCATCTTCCCGGTCATCGCCACCATCCTCTTTTCCCTGACTGCAGCCGCTCAGCGATATGCCGTGATAGACACCAAGTATATCCTGGATAAAATGCCCGAATACAAGGAGGCTCAGAAAAAACTGGACCAGTTCAGCGAACAGTGGCAGCAGGAGATCGAAGTCAGGCAACGTGAACTGGACCAATTATACCGGAATTTCGAGGCGGAACAGGTTATGCTGAGCGACGAACTCAGGCGCAAGCGGGAAGACGAATTATTCAACCGGGAGAAAGAACTCAGGGACCTTCAGAAAAAGCGATTTGGGTTTGAGGGAGACCTGTTTAAAAAGCGCCAGGAATTGGTTAAACCCTTGCAGGACAAAGTCTACAATGCGGTTCAAAAGCTGGCTGTGGCCCGCCAGTACGACTTTATTTTAGATAAAAGTGAAGGAATAACCGTTATCTTTGCGGACCCAAAACTGGACAAGAGCGACGATATCCTGCGGGAAATCGGTGTTAAATAATCGCCAAAGGGAACCGTGGCGGGCAACCGAAAAAAACAAAAGAGCAACTCAATAAAAACAAAACAAACAGCAATGAAAAAACTCGTATTCCTGGGTATGATGTTCCTGGGGCTTTTCGCAGCCGGCCAGGTGAGCGCCCAGGGCAAAATGGCCGTTGTCAGTGTAGATGAAGTGGTTCAACTGATGCCGGAATACCGGAAAGCAATGGCTGAATTTCAGCAGTTCGATAGCGCCCTCCAGATAAACTATGCAGAGACCGTGAAGGAGCTGAACCGCCAGGACAGCCTTTTCCGTGCAGACTCTGTAAAATGGTCCAACGCCATCCGTACGGCCAACCGCGAGAAAATGAAAAAACTTCTGACGGATTTGCAGCAGTTCGAGCAAAGCTACCAGCAGCAAATGCAGGCCAAGCAGGAAGAACTGATGGCCCCTGTTGCCAAGAAGGCCCAGGAGCTGATTGGCGAAGTAGCCAAGTCCACCGGATATGTATGGGTATTCCGTAAGGAAGCAGCCATCACCTTCCCCGAAGCGGATGACCTGCTACCCGCAGTCAAGAAAAAACTAGGCCCTTCGGCGGTGGCACCGCCCAAGCCGGCAGGACGATAATAAAAAAATCCCCGAAAGGGGATTTTTTTATTGGCTGATTAGCTCATTAACTCATTAGCTGATTACCTAATTCAGCCGGATAAGAATCCGCTTTCCCAATGAGCTGATGAGCTAATCAGTTAATGCTTTAATTTCACCCCATGCCCGCCCCCATTGGCATATTCGACTCCGGTTACGGTGGACTCACCGTCATGAAGGAGATCCTTCAGCTGCTCCCCGCTTATAACTATATCTACCTGGGAGACAATGCCCGCGCGCCCTACGGTCCACGATCCTTTGATACCGTCTATCGGTATACCCTGGAAGCAGTAGACTGGTTTTTCAAACAGGGATGCCCGCTCGTCATCCTGGCTTGCAATACGGCTTCGGCCAAGGCGCTGCGAACCATTCAACAGCGGGATCTTCCGCAGATGCAGGACCCGAGCAGGCGTGTACTGGGTGTCATCCGGCCCACCGCTGAGGTTCTGGGGGCCTTTTCCAGGACCCGGGAAGTGGGCATCCTGGGCACTTCCGGAACGGTGAACTCCAACTCCTATCCCATCGAAATCCAGAAATTTTTCCCGGATGTCCGGGTTTATCAGCAGGCCTGCCCGATGTGGGTTCCCCTGGTGGAGAACCGGGCCTATGAGAGTCCGGGAGCCGACTATTTCGTCCGGGAATGCCTGGACCAGCTGCTTAGCCAATCCCCCCGGATTGATACCATCCTCCTTGCCTGTACCCATTATCCGCTCCTGATCCCCAGGATCAGGCAATTTCTTCCACCCGGCGTGCAAGTCCTCTCACAGGGCGAAATCGTGGCCCGTAGCCTGAAAGACTACCTGCAAAGGCACCCCGAAATGGAACAAAGAATTGCAAGAAATTCGGGATTCGGGATTCCGGATTCCGAATTGGCAGAGGGTGACCTTATTTCCCCGGAGGGTGACCCTGGGCTTCACCCGAAGGGTCACCCCCCGGGAAATCCTGGCTCCCGCCGCTTCTTTACTACGGATTCCACGGAGGAATTCGACCGGCAAGCGGCCATTTTCCTGGGCCAGGAGCTGCGTTCCGAGCATGTGGTGCTTTGAGAAAAATTCCCTACCTTTGCCGTCCTTTCACAAATCCACGGGTGTGGTGACCTGTGGACCGGACGGAAACCCGGCTGTTCTCCCAGCCTTATTTTCAGACAGTGAAAAAGTAAAAAAACATGAAACGTACATTCCAGCCGCATACCCGCCGCCGTAAATCCGTTCACGGATTCCGCAAGAGGATGCAAACCGCCAACGGCCGTAAAGTATTGGCAAGCCGCCGGAAGAAAGGACGCCATAAACTGACGGTATCCGAGGAATTCAGGCAGAAATAATCCCGCTTCCGCTGGAGAACCCGCAACAACGGGGAATCCCGCGGGCGAAGAAAAATATCGATAGCTCCGGATTCCTCCGGGGCTATTTTTATGCTGCAAACCGGCCGGGATTCCAGAACGGATCCCTTCCATGCTTTTGATGCTACCGTGCCGATCATTAAATACATTGCAGACCTTTGCACGAGAATATGGATGCTTCGTTAACATACGGCAAGAACGAGCGACTGAAAAGCAGAAAGCGCATCGACCTGCTTTTCAAAGAGGGCAAAAGAATTTCCGTCCCCCCGCTGCTCTTTGTGTACCGAATCCATGCGGTATCCGGAATCCGGAATGCGCAATCCATAATTCCCATGCTCCAGGCCGGCGTAGGGGTGCGGTCCAAACAGTTCCGGCAAGCCGTAGACCGTAACCGGATCAAAAGATTGCTCCGGGAAAGCTGGAGAACCCAGAAAAACGCACTCAGAGACAAGGTCTCTGTGGGTACGGTCAACCTCGATGTTTTCATTTTGTACACCGGCACGGAACTGCCGTCCCATGCCCAGGTATCCGCAAAAACCGGAGAAGGGATTGGCAAAATACTGGAGCGACTATTGCAGGACCGGTCATGGCATACCGCAAACAAGGAATCCAGATGAAAGCGTCGGCAAACCATGAGCAGCGGGTCAAAGCCATGACCGGAACCAATTTTTCGGTTATCCGTGCCATGAAGTATGCGTTCGCCCTGCCTTTTATCCTCCTGATTCGCTTTTACCAACTCGTGGTCTCGCCCTGGATCGGCCCCAAATGCCGCTTTACCCCCACCTGTTCCCAATATGGGGTAGAGGCCCTGAAAAAATACGGCCCCCTCAAAGGACTTTGGCTCACCATCAAACGCGTCTCCCGCTGTCACCCATGGGGAGGGAGCGGCTTCGATCCGGTGAGATGAGACTAGCTGATTCTCTCATTTACTGATTTACTCATTTCCCGGGAGTGATCCCGTGTTTCGCATTAGCCGGAAGGTGTCCCCGGCTTCACCTAAAAGGACAACTTCCGAAAATTGGCTAATGAGTTAATCAGCTAATGAGCTAATTCATTTCGTTCAGCGCCCAAATCGCTCAGCAACCTTACTCCAATTCACCACATTCCAGAAAGCAGCCAGGTAATCAGCGCGACGGTTTTGGTATTTCAGGTAATAGGCATGTTCCCAAACGTCAACGCCCAGGATGGGTTTTCCTTTGACCTCGGCCACATCCATCAGGGGATTGTCCTGGTTGGGGGTTGAGCTGACTTCCAGTTTGCCGTCTTTGATAATCAGCCAGGCCCAGCCGCTGCCGAAGCGGGTCATGCCGGCTGTGCTGAATTTTTCCTTGAAGGCGTCAAAGGAGCCAAAAGCGCTGTTGATGGCATCAGCCAGGGCACCGGAAGGCGCTCCGCCTGCGCCGGGGGCCAGGCTCTCCCAGAAAAAAGTATGGTTCCAGTGACCGCCGCCATTGTTGCGGACGGCCGGGGAAATGGTACCTGCCACGGCCACCAGCTCTTCGAGGCTTTTCCCTTCATGAGGTGTGCCCGCGATGGCTTTGTTCAGATTGTCCACATAGGCCTGGTGGTGCTTGCCGTGATGGATCTGCATGGTCTGTGTATCGATATGGGGCTCCAGCGCATCATGCGCGTATGGCAGCGGGGCGAGTGTAAATGACATGGTATCCTGTTTAAGTTTTGTTAATCGGGTGATCTGAATCAAAGAACAAATGTAAGGGGCGATGGTTTATCCCCTTTGAATTTTATATAACCTCTCTTTTGCCGGTGCCGGTTCAGCCCATGCATTAAATAAATGGGTCATTTTCAAAAGCCAACATGGATAAAAGTGCCTGAAGGCCTGCCCCGGTGAACAGGACCGATCCCCTACATTTGCAGCAGCCATGACGGATGCCTATTTTATGAACCTGGCCCTGCGGGAAGCCATGAAAGCCTATGAAGAAGGGGAAGTGCCCGTGGGCGCCATCGTGGTGGCAGGAGAGCGCATCCTTGCCCGTGGATACAATATGGTGGAAAAGCTGAAGGATCCTACGGCCCACGCGGAGATCATCGCCCTGACCTCCGCCTTTAACCTGATGGGCGCGAAGTATCTCCCGGATTGTACCCTATACGTGACCGTTGAGCCTTGTCTGATGTGTGCCGGCGCCTTATATTGGAGCAAGATCGGGGGTGTGGTCTGGGGCGCCGATGATGCCAAAAACGGCCATCGCCGCATCACCCAGGCCAACTGGCCCTTTCACCCAAAAACGACGGTCCGCAGCGGGGTGCTGAAGGAAGAGTGCGAGGATTTGATGAAGACATTTTTTAAGAAAAAAAGATAATTCTCCACCGGAGGGTGACCCCGGGTTTTTTCACCGGAGGGTGTCCCTTAGGGCGAAGCCCGGGGTCACCCTCCGGGAATCAGCTAAACCTCTTATGTGTTTTTATAACGGCATCGTAGTCAACCGCGCAGAGCATATCAAGCTCCTCAAGATGGAGAAAGAGATCCTCGCGTACAGGGACCAGCTCAACCGTCCCATGCAGAGCGGCTTTGCCTTTGGCAACTGGCCCGTGCTCAAACCTGTACAAGGAGGCAAAGATGTGGAGCTGGTCTTTATGCACTGGGAACTGATTCCATTTTATATCAAAACCATGGCCGATCTCGAGCATTTTCGCAAAGGGGGACTCAACCCAAAAACCGGGAAGAAGGATCCACCCAGGAATACATTGAACGCCATCGGCGAGGAGATGCTGGAGAAAGTGTCGTATAAGCAGGCCGCACTGAAACGCAGATGCCTGGTGCTCAGCTCCGGTTTCTATGAATGGAGGCATTTCACGCCGCCGGGATCGAAAAAGGACATCGCCTATCCCTATCATATCCGGGTGCGCAACCGGGAATATTTTTACATGGCCGGGATCTGGCAGCCCTGGACCGACCAGGAGACGGGGGAGACCATCGAAAGTTTCGCCATCGTCACCACCGCCGCCAATGAACTGATGGCACAAATCCATAATAAGAAAAAACGCATGCCCCTGATCCTGCCCGATGAAATGGCCTGGGAATGGATCCAGGATGGACTCAGCCCCCAACGAATCCGCGACATGACCCAATACCATTTTCCCGCATCGGAAATGGAAGCCTGGACCATCCGAAAAGATTTCCGGGAAGCGGAGGATCCGATGGAGAAGGAAACCTACGCGGAACTGAGTCCATTAACTTATTAGCTGATTAACTCATTATTCACCGGAAGGTGTCCCTTCGGGCGCAGCCCGGGGTCACCTTCCGGGAATCAGCTAATGAGCTAATGAGTCAATGAGCTGATCCCTCACACCCGAATGTAAATTTTCCGCTTATCCATCAGCCATCCCACCAGCCAGCAGGTGCTCATGACCGTGAGGGCAAACAGCAGCGAGCCGATGGGGCCAGGCGCCAGGCGCTGAAAAACACTGGCGTTGATGGCTTCGTAAAGTGATTGCCCGTTACCCGCCGGAATCACCCAGAAAAGGATCAGGATGATTTCTGAGAGCAGGTAGATGAAGAGCGGGTTTTTGCCAAAAACGCCAAAGAAATCGGTCCATCGTCCCCGCACATTCCGGATGTCTATGAAATAGGTCAGCGCCCCCAGGATCATCATGGCCAGCCCGCAGGTATAAAGGACAAAGGGACTGGTCCAGAGTTTTTTGTTGATGGGGAAAACCCAGTGCCAGAAATATGCAATGCTGATCAGTGCAGCCGCAGCCAGTAGTAGTTTGGCAACGGTTTCATAGCCGCTTCCTTTTTCGCGGATGAATAGACCTACATAATAACCGATTACCACGTTCACAATAGCAGGCATGGTGCTGAGGATCCCCTCGGGATCAAAAGGCATCCCCTCGCCGTTATACAGGTGGTTGGGACCCAGGATGGCGAGGTCCAGCTTCTGTCCCAGGTTTCCGGCCATGCTGTAGTCTCCGCCGAAATATAACAGTGCCCAGTAGCCGAAAAGAAAAATCAGGCTCAGGATCCATACCATGCGTTTGGGCAGAAACCAGATCATCAGCGATGCGATGCCATAACAAAGTCCAATGCGCTGCAGTACACCCATGATGCGGGTGTGGCCAATGTCATTGAATACCCAGCCCTTTTCCGTGTGGTGGAAGAACGGAAACCAGTACATCAGGTAACCCAATAGAAATATGATCGCACTCCGGCGAAGGATTTTCCAGACCACCTGGGTGTTGGAGAGGCCATTGAATTTCTTCATCGCAAAGGCCATGGCATTGCCCACCACGAAAAGAAAACAGGGAAAGACCAGGTCCGTGGGCGTGAAGCCATGCCAGGCCGCGTGCTCCAGCGGGCCAAAAGGCGTGGCACCCGTGCCGGGTGAGTTGACGATGATCATAAAGCAGACCGTCATGCCCCGGAGTACGTCGAGCGAAAGGTTACGGGTTGGGATAGGAGAACTCATTAAACTAAGATAGCGGATTATTTCACCGGAGGGTGTCCCTTCGGGCGGAGCCCGGGGTCACCCTCCGGCTAAAAATCACAGTTCAATCCCTTCCACAGTCACCGCAGTTACCTGCCAATCGCCGTAGTCAGACCGCCGAAGTTCCACTTTCCACTGACCGCGGATGATGCGGCAGGAGGTGGCTTCGCAGAGTCCAGTCTCGTGGTAGCCGGACACCTGGCATTCGTCTTCCCGGATCACCGTTTTTTGCGCCTCGCAGCGCAGCGGGACGATGTCCGCATACCGGCTCCGGAACGCGGCGATGAGTGCCCGGCAGGCTTCCTCATCCATCGGCCCCTGGTTGTTCAGCAGGACCTCGCCCCCCTGGGGGAGGAAGGCGTGCAGGCCACCGATCTGGATGATGGGCCGGATGCAGCATTCCAGGGCCATCCACTCATTTTCATAGTAGGGGTCCGGGTAGAAATCATCGTACACAAAACAGTAGATGCCCGGTGTATCCAGGTCCCGCATCTGCAGGTCCAGGAATTCGCCCGTCATGAAGCGATAGAGTTCGCGCAGGCGCACATTGGGGCTCAGCGTAGCCAGGTGGATGCCGTTTTTGTGGAGTTTCTCCCGCATTCGGGAGACTTCCGATTGAAGCATACCCTCCGGCAGTTCGTCTGCCGGGGGAAAATCCGGTAGCGGCCCCAGTTTTTCACGGATGGTGACCAGGGCCGCGTCCCGGTGTTTTTCTTCAAATTCGATGACCTCACGCAGGAACTGATTTTCTGTCAACGGGTCCGGCATATCTGCCTCCGGACTGCGCAGGAATTCCGCGCCCTGTTCGAGCATGAGTTTCATCTTCAAAAAATCGTTTTCCATCCGCAGGTTGGCTGCGGGATCCGGTGAAAAAGACGAAAGCGGTTGCATGGGTATTTTTTTGCTGAATATCAGCCCCGGACAGACCCCGTTCCCGGTGTAAAGGGACTTTTCCCAACGGTGTTTTTCCGGCATCCAACCGGTAAAAATTTTCCCGATCAAATATTTAGCATAGATTTACTAAATATTTTAGTAATCTGAAATCATAGTATATGAACGGGGAAGTATTTTACGGAGCGGCTTATAAGGGCTCCAAACAGTTTGCACAGCAGGAGGTGCGCACGGCGGAAGCTACGGGTTTTGGCGCTGCCACGGATGATTACGCTGAGCGGGGCATCGACCTGAATGAGCAGTTGGTGCGCAACAAGCCCGCCACGTTTTTCATGCGCGTCAGCGGGGACGCGATGGTAGGCGCGGGGATATTTGATGGCGATGTGGTGATCGTGGACCGAAGCCTCAAACCCGTGAACGGGAAAGTGGTGATTGCCAACCTCAACGGGGAGATGTTGATCCGCCGGATGGAGAAGGTCTTCAACAAACTCCGGCTCCTTCCTGAAACGCCCAGGCTCGCGCCTATTGAAGTGGATCCATCGGGAGAGTTTTCCGTATGGGGGGTGGTTACTTATGTGATACATCAATTGTGAATTCCGGAATCCGTAATACGCAATTGTCCCATGTTCGCCATCGTTGACTGCAACAGTTTTTATTGCTCCTGTGAGCGTTTGTTCCGCCCGGACCTGGCCAACCGGCCCGTGGTGGTCCTGAGCAATAATGACGGCTGCATTATTTCCCGCACGGATGAGGCCAAGGCCCTGGGTATTCAGATGGCTGCGCCCTATTGGGAACAGAAAGACGTCATCCAGGAACGAGGCGTGACCGTCTTTTCATCCAACTACCCGCTATATGGGGACATGAGCATGCGGGTGATGGACTGTCTGCGTTTCCTGGCAGGTGGTGGCGCAACGGACCGCGTGGAAGTATATTCCGTGGATGAAGCGTTCATCAACCTCACCGGCATGCCTGCGGATCAACTGGATGCTTATGCTTGTAGGGTCCGGGATACGGTGGCCGAGTGGACCGGAATTCGGGTATCCGTGGGCGTTGCCCCCAGCAAACTGCTGAGCAAGGTGGCCAACAAGCTGGCCAAGAAGGACAAGCAGCGCAGTGGCTGTGTGATGGTGCTGGACAGCGACGAGAAAGTGCGCGAAGCGCTGGAGCGTATGCCGGTGGGAGAGCTCTGGGGCGTTGGCCATCAGTATGGCACCAGGTTGCGCGATTACTACGGAATCCTCAACGGCTGGCAGTTGGCGCAGATGCCCGAAGCATGGGCCCGCAAGCACCTGGGTGGGGTGGTGGGGGAGCGACTGATCCGCGAACTCCGCGGGGAACCCTGTATACCAATGAAGGATCCCCTGCGTAAAAAAGAGCAACTGGCTACCACCCGGATGTTCGGGAAGCCCGTTTTTGACCTCGTACCCTTAAAGGAGGCCGTAGCCACATTCACGGCCAGGGCGGCGGAAAAATTGCGCAGGCAGTTTTCTGCTGCTACCACCATCGATGTGTTTGTGGTGGTGAATGGTTCACATGGAACCCTCTATGATTACAACCCCCAGACACACCATCGCTACAGGATCCTGTCTCAGCCCACCAGCATCACGCAGGACCTGCTCCGGGCGGCCCTGCCGCTGGTGGAGCAACTGTACCGGCCAGGCCCCAAATACCTGAAAGCCGGCGTGATACTGGTCGGCATCGTGCCGGAACAGGCCATACAGGGAAGCCTTTTCTGTGGGCCTCCGGAAGCAACTAAGCGGGACGCTGACGCCACTGCAGACCCAGCAGTTCGAAACAAGGCCCTTATGGAAGCCATGGACAATATCAATTTCAGCATGCGGGATGACGCCGTCAAATTCCTCGCCTCCGGACTGACCCGAAACTGGAAAATGCGGCAGGAGCGCCGAAGCGGGCGATACACCACGCGGTGGGAGGAGCTACATAAAGTCAATTAGCTGATTAGCTCATTAACTCATTTGCAGATTGGGAAGCGGAACTTTGTCAGGCTAAATTGTTTAATCAGCTAATGAGCTAATTAGCTAATCCTATACCTAACGCTGAATGTCCTTGTATGGTCCGGCTCCAGCGTAATCAGGCCCATGCGGTTGTTGAAGACATCGGGCGCGGCGCTGAGGTTTTCAATGGCGATGCTGTTGCGATGCGGCGGTGTATACAACTGCAGGTAAGGATAGGACCGGTCCGGGTGGAACTGGATGGACATGCCCGTATCCGGGTCCGTGAGGGTACAGAGTGGCTGCGGCTGCGTGAAATCCAGCGCAAACCCGTTGTCCAGCTGGGTATCCCCCAAATATTCCGGAGTGCGGAAACGGGTCACGGGTTTGGTGGCGCCGGTGGGAATCAGGTCCGCGTCATATTCCAGTTCCGCGGATGCATGAAACTGCAGTTGCAGGTTGTCAATCTTTCCGCCAAAGGTGAAATAAGGATGCCAGCCATCGGCCACCGGAATGGAAGCCTTGCTTCGGTTATGGATGGCCGTGGTGATGAGCAGGGTATTCTCCGGTTCCAGTCGGTAGCGGATATAGCAGTCGTATCCAAAGGGATAACCCGGATCAAATCCCGGGTAAGTGTATTTAAGTTCCACTTCAGCGAACCCGGTGTTGACGATTTTCTCAATCACTTCAAAGGGCGCGTCATAGATGAGGCCGTGGATGGCGGACTTGCCGAGGTAGAATTTGCGGACTTCGTAGGATTTACCTTCCCATTTGTATCGTCCGTCCCGGAGGCGACAAACAAACGGTGACAGTTTGGCGCCCTGGAATCCTTTTTCGATGTTTTCTTTCCAGTGGGCTTCGTCCCGAAACCCGTCGATCAGGTTGATGGCAACGCGGCCGCTTTTGACATAAAAAGCATTGAGGATGGCGCCTGCGGAGGGGATGATATGGGCGGAGGCGCCGGTTTGGGTATCGGTGAGCTGGATCTGGTTCCAGCCACCTTCCTGGGATCGGTCAATCGAGAATCTCATACGGCAAATTATGACCGAACTTAGGCATTATTCCCTTGCCGGGTTATGCCTGATGGTGGTTCTGGCCATGACCACCGTCATTTTTCCAGTGGTTCACGCTTGTTCATGAACCGGTCCAGGTCCTTGCTTTGCCTGAGTGCTTCCACCACGAGGGCGATGGCCAGGGCGATGAGGATGTACCACATAGGGTTTGATTTTGGCGATTTGGAGGAGGGTCCCCGGAAGGTCACTCGAAGAGGACCCTCCGGCCCTTTTCGCGGGAAGGTCACCATTGAGGGGACCTTCCCGCCATACACCTCTATGACAGCAAAACAGGCCTCGGGATTGTTAAGGAAATAGAAAAATCCGCGGATTTTCGACGAATAAACACAAAGCTTAGACGAAATTGCCGCATGCGTTCATTTGCCATTCTGGGGTGTGGTCATGCCGGAGCGCGGCATGCGGAGATCCTGTCTCAATATGGCCGGCTGGTGGCCTGCGTGGACCCGAATCTGGGAGCACAGTGCGAGAAGATAGGAGATACTGTTATACCCAAGCTTTTAATAAGGAAAGCAAATGGAGTGTAGTTGAATTAGATGCATGTGCTGAAAAAAACAACAGGCGGCCTTCACTGGGGAAAAGCCGCCTGTTTGTAAGAGCAACGATTAAGTTATCTTTTTTTATTCTGCCTTGAGAAAATAAATCTGATTTGTGCCGCCACCGCGTGATTTGAATGCGACTGCATAGGAAGGGTTAAGAATGGATCCCGCAGAAGACTCATAGAGTTTAATCCAATTTGCTCCATTATCAGTGCTTAGTTCAATCGAAATCGTTTGATTTACGTACTTAATTTTTAATTGATCACCATTTGCTGCTGTACCATGCAAAGTGTTTGGCAAGCCATTTCCTCCTGTGGTATAGCTGCCATTGATTTCTACAAAAAAGTCTAGTCCTATAACTTGTGATGAGGTTGTTGAAAGGCCGAGTGTCCAAGCTTCGTTTATTGCGTCTGGAACAAAAGCAATCACCTCTTCCCCTTCTTCCAAACTTTGTGAAGTGAAAGCAACTTCATCTCCTTGGGTTTGACCATCCCATCTGATTCCTTCTGTATTCGTCAAGCCGCCAAATGTTGTATTGCGACCGAGAATTGACCAGGTTAAAAATACGGGGTCATTGGGCTCAGTTTTGAATGAAATAACATTTCCATACCGAAGATCTGCGTATTTGCCCGGTGTAACTTCATTAGAAGCAAAAAACACCCTCGCATAGTAAGTGACATTGGGTAAAAGCCCGGTAATATTTATTGAAAATGCTCCTTCAACCGGAGTTGTAACCTTTACACTTTCTTCCACAGTTGGCTCAGGATTGGTACTACTCCAACAAACACCAAGAATCGCATTTTTTTGTATTGTGTTCAGATTTGTTCCACTGACCTTGGCCTTGGAAATCGATAGACTTGTTATTCCATCCGTACTTAGCTTCGAATTTTTCTCTTTCCCTGCAGTACTGGCTATCTCTTGTAGTCCCGGCTGTTCAAACTGTTCTTTCTGACAGGAGACGAATAATA
>Ga0114939_10000436_pt1 | contig 34931 bp, 25 predicted proteins | sample AshMeaCrysSpring_FD_87196 | JGI IMG/M metagenome (GOLD analysis project Ga0114939, IMG submission 87196) | Groundwater microbial communities from Big Spring, Nevada to study Microbial Dark Matter (Phase II) - Ash Meadows Crystal Spring | ecosystem: Environmental > Aquatic > Deep subsurface >...
CCAAATGGGGTTTCAATAGCATCGTAGGCCATGGTACCTACCACAATAAGCGACATATTACTGGGATTATGTTCGTAGAAAAGCGCGGCAAACCTAACATATTTGATTCACCCAGCCCCCGCATATTGAAATTCGTTTTGCACCTGCATTCAACTGGCTCATTATCGGAGCCATTTTCAGGCTGCCATGGCACCCGGAGAGGTAATTTTGAGCATGACCTATTGCATATTTCAAAATATTGAAATACATTGGGGAAAAATTTGCCTATGAAATCTCTACTCTCATTTGCTGTAATGTGCCTGATCTCTACCACATTGACTGCACAAAAAGATGTTCCAATTCCAATAAATATTATTACCAGTGACGCCATTAAGGGTTCCGGAAAATGGGAAGCAAGCCTTAATAGCCTCATTCCAACCGGTAAAGGAGCCGATGCATATTCGTTCGGGATTAGTTTAGGAGCAAAATATCATTTGGTAAATGAACCGGTAAAAGTATATACATCGGACATGCCCGCTGCTGAGCTTGAAAGACTTGAAGTTATCAAAGGCGGCATGGGGCCTGTTGTGGGAGCTAACGCCTTATCAGGCTTAGTGGTAATGGTAAGTCCGAAGGAAAACGAATCAAGCCTTCCCAAGTTTAAAGCCCTTGAAGAACGTCGCTGGAACCTGGATGTAGGTGTTGGGTATGATTTAATGTTTGGGAAGGAGGAGACATATGGAAACATGTCATATAAAAACGATGCGCTTAGTCTGATTTATGCTTATTTGGGCCTTGTATATCGCCCCTGCGAAAGGGCCGACCTGGAATTGAATGTAGGACCGGGTACAGCCATTTTCAAAAATGGTTCAGAATTTGGCGTTCGTTTTGGCGCCAACATTTCGTATGACCTAAAAAAAACTGCCAAGCATTATGCAGGTTACTGGAACTCTTCCAACAAATTGCATGTTAATACCGCGCTAACCGTTGGCTTTAGTTACAACAAATACAATGAAGTAGATGCCTTTACAAATATTTATGCTGGCTTGGACTTTAAATTTTAAAGAGAGTATGCGAATTGGTGCCCGCCTTTTTGTTGTTCTGCAAAAATGATTGCCACATGCAGATTCGACAATATTCTGAATTTCTCAAATTTTATTTTGCCCGTTATTTTGCCAGGCGTTGGTGTAAGTTTTGGTTGGCTACCATGGTTTTCGTGCCGGTCAATAGCATGTTTGGTCAACATCAAGCCATACAGGATCCTATTTGCCCACACCGCCCTGTACTTATGATTCATGGTATGCTGGGCAGCGGCGACAACTACCAATACCTGGCCAATTACCTGCTTACGTGGGGCTATTGCGCACAGCACCTGCATGTGTACAACTGGAATACGCTTGGCCGCAACCCAAACGAAGTAAAGCGCCTCGATAGTGTTATTAATGCCATTTTACAAACTGAGCAAGCTGCGCAACTCGATATTGTAGGCCACTCAGCCGGCGGTAGCTTGGCCTACAATTACCTCAGCGATTCTGCCCGAAGCACCCGAGTGGCCCGCTATGTGCACATTGGCAGCAGGCCTATGCCCAAACCTGCAGGCCCTAGTGGAGCTATACCCACTCTCAATATTTACAGCCATGGCGACCTTGCCGTGCCCGGTGCCGATATTGCCGGTGCTACTAATGTGGCTTTCAGCACCTATGATCATTTTGGTATCGTAGCAGCCGACTCCACGGCCAATGAGGTCTTTCACTTCTTCTACGGAAGCCTGCCACCTCCTGCTAGGGCATGGAGCAAGTCTAATACAGCCACCCAAGTTCAGGTATTGCAAATGGGCGACAATACGCCCGAATCGGGCGCAACCATTACCTGGTACCAGGCACCGAAAACCATTGAGGATGCCACCAAAATTCAGCAAACTGTTACCAACGATTTGGGCAAGGCAAGCCTGGGCAGCCTGTTGCCCCAACAGCCTTATATGGTGGTATGCAAACCACGTGAAGGGCGCGCAGTAGCCTATTATTTTCCCGAAGTAACCAACGGTGCCCTGCCCCTTTACTTGCGTACCCTACCCAACACCGGCATGGTACGTATGCTGCTGCAGGGCATTCCGCAGCGCACGGGCGAGGCGGCGTTTGTATTATTTGGCAGTTCTGGAGCATTCCTGCCCGGAGGCCCCCCTTTGGTGCTCAACGGCGACACACTTAATACCAAAGCTATTACGCCTGCGGCAAAAACAGTGGTTGCCTTGTTCTTGTACGACAACGGCGACGGGCAAACTTCCCGCCAAACGCAGGGGGCCTTTGCCGCCGCTCCTTTCATGAATGCTATTGATTACTATCTTCCCACGTCACAAAGGCCTTTTGTGCTGCAGTGGAAAGGCAAAGCCTACGAAATACCTGCCATTCCTTCGTCAAAAGCAGTAACAGTGGTAGTGTTGCCATAACATATATAACACCTCCGTAATCCGCGTATTCCGAAGGCCGCAACAATTACATTTAAAAAAAATACATATGCGTTCATCGCTCCTTAAAATACTTCTGCTAACTGTAGCTTGCACTAGCATGCATGTAAGCCTACCGGCACAAAGCAACACTGAAGCCGCCGTAAAGAAAACCATTAACGATTTCTATACCTGGTACACCAAAAACAGCGGCAAACTAGATGCCTTCAGGGTATTGAGAGGCAAGGGCAACGCCGAAGGCCCACCTTTTCGGATAGACTGGCAGGCCGCCAATAAATATTTCGCCTACATCCGCAAATCCGTACCGGGACTGGGCGAGCAGTTTATCGGCAACGAAACCACCTATTTCAAAGTGGCAGAAAAAGCCTTTAAGGCCAACCCCACCGACGAAATAGCCACCGGCTTCGATTTTGACCGCTTTACCGGCGGGCAGGAATCGCCCGAATACGTAGTGCCCTATTTGTTGGATGAAAAAGGAACCTGGAAATATAATATCAAAGGCAACAACTGCACCCTGACAATTCATCCCGAAGGCAGCACCGGCCCAACCGAAGCGGCACGTGCCCAACTAGTAAAAGAAGGGGGCAAATGGAAGATAGCGGTGCCCTTTGGATACCCCGAGGGCTGGGATAAGAGATTGTAAAAAACCGAATCCGTAATTCGGGGGCTTCAACAAGCGTTGAACTTATTAATTATAAATTCAAGCATCTTGAAGGTCTATTAAATTTTAAATAGACACTTCATCGTCTTATAACAGACCTAATTGAAATAAATCGAAAAAGTAACTCTATGCGCTATTAGCATTAGTTGCCGCAAAATTGCTCCTTATGGGGAGCATAATTTACGAGATTATGCTCCTTTAAAAAAACAATATCAAACTGTTCTCCAAACTGAAGCACAATTCAGAGTCAATAGTTTTTGCGGGATGTTAATATATGCCTGAAGCATTACAGCACCAGTACACTGTTGCTGCCGCCAAACTCGTTGGGGGCTTCGGCATCAGCTTCGGGCTCGTTTATCCACTCGCTGTTGTTTACACGATACTTAAACTCGTGCTGCGAGTCTTTGGGCAACGATACTTCGGCGCTGAAAGTGCCGTCTTTCTTTTTGCTGAGCAAAACGCTTTTTTCCCAGTCGCCGTTCAGGCCCAGTACTTCAGCACTTTCTATGTTATCAAGGTTCAGGATGAACTTCACTTTGCAGTAGTCTTTGGTCTTATAGTAGGTCTTTTGTACCATCACTTGAATTTTGGGTAAATAAAATAGTCCAAGATTTTGATTATCGACATTAATACCATCCACTACGAAAGGTAACCTTGCATAAAAAGTATCTATTATTAAGGCTATATTACCAAATGGGTTCTTTGCACGTATACACTGCATAAAACTGCAAGCATTGTTTTTGTAATTACGACTGTTTGTATCCAAAGAAAACCAGACTTTTATACAGGAAGTCCGAATTTAAAATCTTGAATAGAGTGGATTGATGAACTACCGTGCCATATTAACTGCACGCTTTTCGCGTATTACGGTCACTTTTATCTGGCCCGGGTAGGTCATTTCAGTTTGAATTTTTTGAGCTATATCGAAGCTGAGGCGGTCGCTGTCTGCATCGCCTACTTTATCGGCCTCTACTATTACACGCAGTTCGCGGCCGGCTTGTATGGCATAGGCCTTTTCCACACCGGGGTAGCCTATTGCCAGGTTTTCAAGGTCGCGAATACGCTGCAGGTACTGCTGCATGATTTCGCGACGTGCGCCGGGGCGGGCGCCGCTTATGGCGTCGCATGCCTGAATAATGGGTGAAATTACGTAGCTCATCTCCATTTCGTCGTGGTGGGCACCTATGGCGTTTACCACAGCTGGGTTTTCACCGTATTTTTCTGCCAGTTTGGCGCCCAGCAGGGCATGGCTCAGTTCGGTTTCTTCGTCGGGCACCTTGCCTATATCGTGCAGCAGGCCGGCGCGTTTGGCCAGTTTGGCGTTAAGACCCAATTCTGCGGCCATAATGCCACACAGGTTGGCTGTTTCGCGGCTGTGCATCAGCAGGTTTTGTCCGTAGCTGCTGCGGAAGCGCATGCGGCCTACCATGCGCACCAGTTCTTTGTGCAGGCCATGAATACCCAGTTCTATTACCGTGCGCTCGCCAATTTCCATCACCTGGTCTTCTATCTGCTTGCGGGTCTTGTCCACCACTTCTTCTATACGGGCGGGGTGGATACGGCCATCTGCCACCAGGCGCTGCAGGCTTAGTCGGGCGATTTCGCGGCGCAGGGGGTCAAAGCTGCTCAGCACAATCGCTTCGGGGGTATCGTCTACAATCAGATCTACGCCGGTAGCGGCTTCTATTGCCCGGATGTTGCGCCCCTCGCGGCCAATAATCTGGCCTTTTATTTCATCGCTTTCGAGGTTGAACACGGTTACTGAGTTTTCAATAGCCTGCTCGCTGGCGGTACGCTGTATGGTTTGAATGATGATTTTACGGGCTTCTTTGGCAGCCTTCTGTTTAGCGTCGTCAATAATTTCCTGCTGCAAGGCCAGGGCGCGGGTTTGCGCTTCCTGCTTCAGGCTTTCAATAAGTTGGTTACGTGCCTCATCGGCAGTAAGAGCGGCAATTTTTTCCAGGCGCTTAATGTGTTCTTCCTGGTGGCGCTCCAGTTCGGTACGTTTTTGGTTTACCACCTCTATTTGGCGGTTCAAAGTTTCTTTAATAGCCTCGTTTTCCTTAATCTGCTTTTCGAGGTTGGCATTTTTAGAATTTACACTTTGCTCCTGGCTTCGGATGCGGGCTTCAGTTTCGCCAATTTTTTTGTTACGCTCCAGCACCTCTTTATCGTGCTCGGCCTTCAATTGAACAAAACGCTCTTTGGCTTCGAGTAACTTTTCTTTCTTCAGGGTTTCGGACTGCAGTTGGGCATCGGCAAGTGTTTTTTGTGCCTGTATTTCGGCTTCTTCCAGTTTCTTGCGGGTATTAGTGGCAAAAATGAATTTACCCGCCAATACACCCACCGCAAGTGCAACTACTCCAACAATTATCAGTAATACAATAGGATCCATTTGGTACGCATTTTTCGTTATTCACAATTCTGTATTTCCGCTCTGTGCGCATATTGTTACGGCAAGCATGAGAGGTTTAGCCTGCGAAAGTACGGAAAAGCAGGCTTGGTTGAGGGCTGCATTCGCACGGGCTTGCTAAAGTTCTGACCAGGTATGCTGTATTTCCAACTGATTAATGGCCCCTATCTTTATTGCCGATGAAAAAGCCGGCCTGTGTTGGTATTTGCCTGATCCTGTGCATGTTGCGGCTATCTGGCCAGCTGCAGTTCGCAAGTTGGCCGGGTTCCCGTGGCCGGGTGTCGTTTGCCGGCGGTGCCGGTGTTTTCCTTTCCGACATTCCGGCCGCCAGCTATTATGCCCGGCTAGGCTACATAGGTGGTCCGCCTGTGGCTTACTGCCATCCGGCTACTGGCCAGCCCCTGCTGGTTAGCAATGGCAGCTACGTATTCAATAGCAATTACGATACCATTTCTAACTCGGGGCTCATTTCCTGTGGGTTCGACCGCTACCAGGTGCAGTTTTTGCCCAGGCCGGGTTTTCCTAGGCAGATTTATGTATTTACCCAATACTCCGGTGTGGGCTACATAACGGGCCTGGAAACGGGCCTGCAAACCCGCTGCTCGCAGCAAAACCAGATTGGACTCTATTATACCCTTATTGACCTTGACCTCAACGGTGGCCTGGGCGGTGTGGTAGAAAAAAACGTGAAGCTGCCCTTTTATGGAATGTACGATTGCCTGGCATTTGTAAAGCATCCGTCCGGGCAGGATTACTGGCTGGTAAGCCGCGCCAATAGCAGCAGCATGGGTGCTGTGCGGCTGTCGCCCACTGGTTTTGGCGCGCTCATACCCACCTCCCTGGGCCTCGGCATAGGTGGCGACTCATACATGCTGCGATGCAATATCACCGCTTCGCCCAATGGCAGGGTGGTGGCTCTGTCCACAGCCGGGCGGCCATCGTACGTGTTTCTGTACGATTTTGATCCTGCCACCGGCACATTTGCCAACTACCGTTTTCAGTGGCTTTCGGCCCAAACGGTAACCGGTCTTGCTTTTTCGCCCGACAATAGCAAGTTGTATGTAACCACTGCCATACCGCAACCCTGCGATGATGAGGCCAGGCTTTACCAGCTCGATTTCAACGAGGCCAATCCCGATTCCAGCCTTCACCTGGTGCACAGCAAAGTAGGGTACAGCTATGGCGAAATGCAGCGCGGACCCGACAACGCCATTTGGATGGGGCCCGACTGGCATGGCTTTGGACGGGTATTTCATGGCATCCGTTTTCCCAACCAACCCAAAGCAGCCTGCTTATACCAGGATGTGCGGCTCGACCTGGGCCAGGACGATTATACCTACATACCGATAAACGTGCCCAGCGACTACATAAGCCAGCAGCCGGAAAATCAGGCCAACAGGCTTGGCATGCCCGAAGAAATGGTACTGTGCGACAACAACATGGAACTTACCGCTCCGCCTGGGTATGGTGCCTACCAATGGAACACAGGCGAAACCACCCGCAGCATTACGCCGCAGGGTCCGGGTAGTTATTGGGTAATAGCGTGGCCCGCGGGGTTTGACCGGCCCACAGCTTATGGCGTAACCACCGTAAGGCAGGGCGGTGCGCCTATTAGCCTGGTAAAGGATACAACCGCATGCCCCGGCGCAACCCCGCAATTGACCATACACTCCTATTTTACCCAAATTAGCTGGAGCGATGGTGATACCAGCCACAAAAAGCAGGTGCTGCCGCCCGGAGGAAAGATTTATGTAACTGCCATAGACCCATCCGGGTGCCGAAGTTGGGATTCCACTTGTGTTAACTTCCACTACTTTCCCCGTGCCGAATTTGGTCCGCACGATACCGTGCTCTGCGCAGGTCAGTCGCTTACCCTGCGCATGGAATACGACTTTGTGCAAAACGCCCCACCACCGGCCATTGCCTGGAGTACTGGTAGCACCGCATCTTCTATCACTGTATCGCAGCCGGGCACCTATTGGGGAACCATTAGCCAAAACGGTTGCACAAGTACCGACACTATTCAGGTTGCTGTGGCAAGTAGTACTGTAATCGGGCTTGGCGCCGACACCACCCTATGCCAGGGTGAAACGATTAAACTCCACACCAGCGCCACCGGGGTGCAGCACCTGTGGAGTACCGGCAGCACCTCCGATACACTGGTGGTAAGCCAGCCCGGCCAATACTGGGTGAAAGTATTTACCCCGGCATGCACCGTTAGCGACACCATAACCATTCAATACGCCAACTCGCCCGAACAGCCATTTCCCAGCGACACGGCGTTTTGCCAGGGCCAATCGGCAAAGTTGGGCAACGATGCATCGGTGGCAATTTTGTCCTACCTGTGGAATACGGGTGCCCGATCACCTTCCATAACCGTAGCCGACACCGGCAGGTACTGGCTTGAAACCAGGAACCTGGGTGGTTGCACCCGGCGCGATACCATTTACGTAAGCGGCAGGCCGGCCCCGGTTTTTAGCCTCGGCAACGATACCATCCTTTGCCAAAGCCAGGTCCTTATTTTGAAGGCCAGCCCAATGCAGGGCAACCTGGTGTGGTACGATGGCAATGTTGGAACCAATTATTGGGTAAGCACTACTGGCAGTTATTGGGCAACTGCTACTGATGCTAACGGATGCACATTTACCGATACCATCTTCGTATTGTACCAGGTGCCACCCATAATTAAACTTGGAAATGACACCACAGTGTGCGCGGGTGCCCCTGTTCAGCTCGGCTTCACAAGCAACGTAACCAACCTGGTGTGGAGTACCGGAGCTACGGGTACCCGCACCGTTACCGCCACCCAACCCGGATGGTACTGGGTCCAGGGGAGTAACAGCGGCTGCACTGTCCGCGACAGCATTTTCATTGCCTGGAAACCCAAGCCACCTGCTAACCTGCTGGGCCCCGACACCACTGTATGCGAAGGAACCTCCATAATGCTGGATGCTACCACCCCCGGCGCTACTTACAAATGGAATGGCCTGAGTACACTGCCCACCTTTGCCGCAAACCGGCCCGGAAGCTATTGGGTAGATGTAAACCTGAACGGTTGCATCAGCCGCAACGAGGTACGAATAACCCACCTACTGAAACCACGCTTTAGCCTTGGTAACGATACCCTGCTGTGCAAGGGGCAAAATCTAATGCTGAAGGCTCCTTTAAATGCAGGAGTCATCCAATGGCAGGACGGAACAAATACCCCCGCATTTTTTGTAGACAAACCCGGCATTTACAAGCTTACGGTTTCAAACGACTGCGGTACCGCCACCGATGAAATACAGGTAGAACAAGGCCCTTGCACCTTACAAATGCCCACAGCCTTTACGCCCAACGGCGACGGGCTGAATGATGTTTTCAGGGTGAAATACCCTGAAATGGTGAAAGATTTTAAAATGCTGATATACGACCGCTGGGGAGCCAGAGTGTTTGAATGTTCCAACGCACGGATAGGATGGGATGGCAAGCGCAACGGCCTGCTTCAATCCGCGGGCAATTACATTTATACCATTGCATATACAAATGCCCAAGGCAAACCGGGCACATTGCATGGCTGGGTAATGCTGGTAAGGTAGCTGTGAATACGGGTAATACTTGCTTATCTGGGCATTCAGCCTACACTAAGATAGTTTCCTTTTTTTGCCAGTTTTTCCGCTTCCCTCCTTCTGTCGGCCAACGCTGCCTCCCTTACCGCCTCAGCCACATGGTATGCCACAGCAGGGTCGAGCGTATCGGGTATAACGCGTCCCGGCGTGGGGTTTGGCAGGTATTGGGCTATGGCGTGCGCCGCAGCAAGCTTCATAGCTGGGCTTATGCGCGGCGCACGGGCATCGAGTGCACCGCGGAAGATGCCCGGAAAACCAAGCACGTTGTTAATTTGGTTGGGCAGGTCGCTGCGGCCGGTACCCACAATGGCTGCCCCACCTTTTTTGGCTTCATCGGGCATTATTTCGGGGGTGGGGTTGGCAAGTGCAAAAATGATTGGGTTGGGCGCCATCAGGCGTACATCATCGGCTGTAAGCAGGTTGCCCTTACTTACACCAATAAACACGTCGGCATCCTCCAGCGCATCGCTCAGCAGGCCGCTCACATTGTTGATGTTGGTGTACTCCAGCAACTGCACTTTCTCCTCGTTCAGGTCGGTGCGGCTGCGGCTTACAATTCCCTTGCTGTCGCAGTCTATCACATCTTTTACCGATATGCATACATCGCTGGCGCCATCGTAACCCTGGCAGCGCAGCAGGCGCGTAATGGCGGTACCGGCAGCGCCTGCACCATTCACCACTACCTTCAGTTGAAACAGGCTTTTACCCACCAGCTTAGTGGCGTTTAATAATGCGGCCAATACTACAATGGCAGTGCCGTCCTGATCGTCGTGAAAAACGGGTATGCCCACATCCTGCAGGCGTCGCTCAATTTCGAAGCAGTGCGGTGCAGCAATATCTTCGAGATTCACCCCGCCAAACGTGGGCGCCAGTGCCCGCACAATTTTTATGATTTCCTCGGGGTCTTTGGTATCGAGGCAAATAGGGAATGCATCTACGCCGGCAAACTTCTTAAACAGCATAGCCTTCCCTTCCATAACGGGCATGGCAGCCAGCGGACCAATATCTCCGAGGCCCAGAACAGCGGTACCATCGGTTACAATGGCCACAGTGTTTCCTTTTATGGTATAGTCGTACACCAGCTCGGGATTGGCAGCTATGGCCCGGCAGGGCTCGGCCACGCCGGGGCTGTATACTCTTGCCAGGTCGTCGGTATTGCGCACATCCAGCTTGTTCGAAATTCCAATTTTGCCCCGCAGTGTTTTGTGCAGCAGCAGGGCCTCGTCGTACACGCTCATTTGGTTGGATTTTTTAATAATTGAGAGGCAAAGGTAGCCTGCGGGTTTTCTTTAAAGTATGATAAAAGGCAGGGTCGCACAATACGCCCTGCCTTTAAATAGTCATGTGCTGTTGCATTGGTTACTTCTTCAGCGTAACAAAGCGGCTTGCCGAGTTTCGCCCAATACGACCATAACCGTTGGTAGTACGTGCCCAGGCAGTTACTGTAAAAGCGTGTGCACAACTAACGGCCGGCACATATGCAGGCGAAGTGCGGTTGGTAACACCCACCCACGATGCACCCATGGCTATCGCATAGCTCACCGATTCAATTGCTGCTGATGCCCCATCTCCCCAGGAGGCTGACAGGCTAAAACTGTGCAGGTTGCCTTCTGCGTCATTGGCATCGTAGTTTACCGTTACCCCGGGTTGGGCCGCGGTAAGCTGCACGATGTCGCAGGCATTTACCAGGTTTGCCCCATGCTTTACATTGTTGATCTTAACGGCAGGCACATTGTTGTCGATACAAATCGTAAGGGTTTGGCCAGGTGCTGCCACTGCCGCGCCGGATGCATTGAAAAATTGTACCTGAAACTGACAAAGACCATTGGGCGACCTTGTGCTGTCAAATTGGTATAGCAGGTCGTCGATGGAGTAATCTACCGCAGGATTGGGCAAGGGGTAAAAATCAGAACCATCGGGGCCAACTGATTCCAGCACATAATCAGATCCTCCCCAACGGTAATTGTACCAGGCGCTGCGCAGGTTAGCAAAAGCTCCGCTGGTGCCTGCACGGCCCAGTACTCTGTACTTTCTTGCACCTGCAGCCCACAGGGTCTGCAATTGTGTACGGTTGCCAATAATATTGAGCAGGCCGCCAAATGCATCGTTTTGGGCAAAAACATAGTAACCAGCATCGGTTGTAGCCTTTCCGGAGGCGGCATTTATTTTGGTAGTGGGTATCAGCCCTACGCTGCCCATCACAGGACCAAGGTCGGCAGCAGGCAAAGAAGCATTGCGCGCAAAATATAGCGTATGCAGGCTGGCAAAACTGCTGTTGAAATTTAAAGGAGTATTTTGATTGAATGCTGGGGTACTGCTCGCCACTTTCAAGCCAAAGTTGGTGAACGGTGTCCACAAAATGAAGGGACTGAGTGATACGCTGATTTCCGAAAGTTTGATACGCATTTTCCAGATGCGGTGCGGCGTGGTGCTGTTGGGCGATGCTTCAAATGAAATACGGCACGACGAATCGGTAGCAAGCAAGCCTGTCCATACATTTGCCCCAAGGTAAAACTGCTTACCCAACTTGTTGGGCTGGCCCGGATATACAGCGTAGTTGGTATCGGTGCTTGGCGAAATGGCCCGGTTACGGTCGTTGTCGAACGAGAGCCAGAAAAAATCGCCGGTACCAGGGTCATTGTTGGTGTCGGTAGTAAGATCCAAAGCAATGTAGGCGAAATAGGCATCGTTTTTGACCCACATATAACCACCGGGAATAGCCATTTGGCGCTCGCGGGCTCCTGCCCAACTTTCGGCATTCAGCGCATCGGTTAACTCAATGGGCGCGGCGGCCCACGCACTTTGAAGAATTGCCATAGGAAATAGTTTAATTGTAATAAGATAAGGTGCAAACAGCCGGTTTGTCCGGCATCCTATCAAGGTACACCTTTCTACCTTGCCTGGCAAATACTAACCAAGACGATTGTCAGATGCTGACTACCCGCGCAGGGCATCGCTCCACATGCTCGCAGTGGTTTATGTAGGATTCATATTCATTTTTAACATAACGCTTTACATAAATCTTGGTAAGACTCCTCATAAAACGATCCCACGTTTCTTCCTTCCGGCAAACTGACTTTAAAGGCAAAAAACGGTGAAGAAACTTACCTTGAGTAGAAAAGGAAAGCCGTCAACCTTTTTCAGGCTGACGGCTCCTTGCGTATAATTGTGTTAAAATTAGTAATTGAAAATATACCGGATGCCCAACTGCACCTGATACACATCATCAATGGTACGAGACTTTACAAAAGCATCTTTCAACAGCACTGTTTGACCGTTCACAACCTGGGTAGCCAAGCGGTAGCGTGGCTCGCCGTTGGTGCGACCACGATAGTTGAGCGGCTGGGTGGTAGTGGTTACATTACCCACGCCCCAATCGTTGTTAAGCATATTTCCAAAGTTGAGAATGTCGGCACGGAAGCGGAAGGTGTTGGGTGTTTTGTTTTTGCCCAGCCTCACAATAAAGTCCTGCTCCACGCTCAGGTCCAGGCGTGTGAGCCAGGGCAATTCGCCACCGTTGCGCTCGGCAAACTGACCACGGCGCTCTTTCAGGTAGGGGTGATTGTCAATGTACGCATTAAACGCCGCTTCCTGCTGCTGTTGGGTAAACGTAACACCGCCCGTGGTGTAGGTTTCGAACAACAGGTTTTTGCCGGTGGCCGGCACATAAATCAGGTCGTTGATTTGTCCATCGCCATTCATATCGTTGCTGGCATTGTACGACAGTTTGGTTCCGCTGGAAGATACCAATCCAAGGGTAAAGGTGGTAGCGCCGCCAAAAATGTTTTTGCCATAATTGAGCCTGTAGCTGAGGGCACCTACAAAGCGATGGCGCAGGTCGTTGTCGCTAAAATCGTTTTCCAGGTAGTTTACGCCTGTAGAAGTGGGCGTGTTGGCATTTACTGTGCTGGCTACAAAGGTTAGGTCTGTGGCTACGCCATAGGTATAGCCAAGCAAGCCGCCCCAGTTTTTGGTAATGGGCTTTTCCAGCTTACCGGTAAGGCTAAAGGAGTAGCCCTCGCTATTGTTGGTAAGTACAAATACGTTGCCAACACCAGAGTTGTAAAAGCGGGCCGCGGTGGCTGCCGCACCACTCAGGTCAAGCGCCGGGTAAATATCGCGGGGGTCGCTGCCGGCAGTAAATTTGCCCGAGGGCCCCTTCATGTTTACATCAATATAGTTTAGCGCATTGATGTTTTTGTTATAAATAGCTTCCAAGGTGGCTACCAGGCCTCGTGTGCCTATGCGCTTGTCTATGGCCAGGTTGGTTTTCCAGGTTTGAGGAAACTTCAGGTCGGGGTCGCCGTAGTTTACATTATATCCGCGCAGGGCAGTTACGTCGGTGTTGGTAGGCGTGTACCTGCTGGGGTCCAGCGTGAACGGGAAATTTCTGGCCGTGGCGCCGGTTACATTTATTAAGCCAATATTCACCCCATTGTTGCCCAACTGGTTGCTGATAAGCACATAAGGCATGCGCGACAAGAACAGGCCGGTGCCGCCCCGCAAAATAAGAGTGCGGTCGCCTAACACATTGTAGTTGAAGCCAATGCGCGGTGATACATAGAGGCGCGATTTTGGCATAGAAGCTGTGTTAACCTTATAATCGGCGCCCTCGGGTGTTTTAAAAGTGAGGCCTGCCACATAAGGGTTGGCATAATCCGTAGCCGTGTTGGGAATATTAATGTAATCGAAGCGTACACCAGCGGTCATCCTGAATTTTTTGGAAAACCGAACTTCATCCTGCGCATAGATGCTATAGATCTGGTTTTTAAACACCTGCCAGGGCTTTTTGCCATCGGGCAGCAGCGTGTAGCGGTAGTTAAAACGGTTGATAGCCACGTTTGAAGTAGTGGTGTTGGGGTTGGCCAGGTAGTCATTTACCGCCTGCTTAAATAACGGAATGCTGTCGAAAACCCATACACCATTGCTGGCGTAGAAGAACAGGTTATTGCTCTTAAATGACTCAAAAGATGCGCCCAGAGTAATGTTGTGTTTGTCTTTTACAAAGCTGTAGTTGTTGGTAATATTAAATGTTCCGTAATCCAGACGGTTGTCGGGGGTAAATGGGTCGAAACCGAGTGAGGTGTAGGTACTACCGTCCTTCAAGATGTCGATTGTGGGAAACAGCTGTGTACGGTATGCACGATCTTCAATTTGCTTGTTGTAAGTAACCAGAAACTGGTTAGAAGCCCTGTTTTTGAAGGTGGAGTTCAGTTCGGCCACAAAGGAGCGTGTATTGTCCTGAATTTTGTACCCGTTGTTTTGTGCAGAAATAGCAAGCGCCAGGTTCTGGCGGTTGCCGTTGCCAGCCGTGTTGCCCGAGTTGCTATTGCTTACAATAATATCGCTTTCGCTATCATGGTGGCTGTAACGCAAGGTCAACTTGTGCTTATCATTGATGTTCCAGTCTACACGGCCAATAAACTTGTTGCTGAACGACTCGTTATTGAAGTTATCCAGAAGGCCCATATCGTAGTTGAGCTTTTCTTTCATAAACTTGGAAAGGTCTTCCAAGTCGGCGGCCGTAGTGCGGCTTGCGTTACCTACAGCACCGGGGCGATTGGCTACCCAATCCAATGCAGGGCGGGTACTGTTTACAAATTCGCCATTTGCAAAAAAGAAGAGTTTGTTTTTAATGATTGGGCCGCCAACCCTAAAGCCATTGGTTTCAACGTTAAAAGGGGTGTTAGGCACCGCATTTCCTGCTGCCTTGTCGCCTGCAAGGTCGCGGTTATTCCAAAAGCGGTAAACCGACCCTGAATATTCGTTAGTGCCACTACGGGTAACTGCGTTGATAGCCGCTCCTACAAAGCCCGACTGGCGGATATCGTAGGGGGCAATATTTATCTGGACTTCTTCAAGGGCATCCAGCGAAATGGCCGAAGAACCGGTACGGCCCCCTGCCTGTGCCTGGCTGCCAAGGCCAAAGCCGTTGTTGAATACAGAACCATCAATAGTAAAGTTGTTGAGGCGGCTATCCTGACCGGCAAACGAGCGACCGTTGCTGTAGGCATTGAACTTGGTAACATCATTGAGCGTACGGCCTATAGTAGGTACACGATTGATGGTTTCGCGGCCTAGCGTGGCAGAAGCGCCGGTTTTCTTGGAGCTGATGATGCCTCCGGTCATTGCTGTTACGGTTACTTCGCCCAAGCTGCCAGTTTGTAAGGCCATATCAAAATCCACGTTGGCAGCGCTACCCAGGTTGGCAAATACCTGTTCCTCTGTTTTGGTTTGAAAACCGGTAAAGCTGGCCGTTACCTTGTAAGGACCGCCTACGCGCACACTGGCCATGGTGTAGTTACCACCCTTGCCGGCAATAGCCACATATTTGGTACCCGAGGGCACATGGATGGCTGTAATAGTAGCGCCTTCCAGCGCCTTGTCGTCGGCCGTTTTTACCATTCCGGTAATGCTACTGGTGGTAACCTGGGCCATTGACCCCACAGAAATAAATATTCCGAGCAGGGCAAAAAGGAAGTAAATCTTTGTCATAGCGTTTTGGTTGAAATCGAGTGCAAAAAGAGCAAAAAACTCAAGTGCAATTCAATGAAGGAAGACAGATAATGGAAAGATAATTTGCGAAATATGCTTTTCGGGGTGGTATTGCACATTGGCAATGGCCTTGTAGTGAAAACAGCCGGCAACCCATTTCCAAACGGGATATTTTACTCCAGCAACCGGCTTTTGGCCCCGGCTAAGTAACTTGCAAGCTCAATAACCTTACACACAATTCATCATGAAGAAAGCAATACTTATAGTTATGGACGGATGGGGCATTGGCCAGGTACCCGCCGCTGATGCCATCCGTGCTGCCAACACCCCTTTCGTTGACTCTCTGTATCTAAAATACCCAAACTCTACCCTTGTAACCTTTGGCGAAGATGTAGGCCTGCCCGAAGGGCAAATGGGCAATAGCGAGGTGGGCCATATGAACCTGGGGGCCGGCCGCATAGTGTACCAGGAACTTGAGCGCATTCATGTAGACATCCGAAAAGGCAGTTTTCAGCAAAATGAGAAGTTGCTGGGTGCCATACACTATGCCAAAACCAACGGCAAGGCCCTGCACCTGTTGGGCCTGGTAAGCGATGGCGGTGTACACAGCCACATCAGCCACTTGAAGGCTATTTGCGATGTTTGCCAGGCACAGGGCTTGCAAAAAGTATTCATCCACGCATTTACCGATGGCCGCGACTGTGACCCTAAGAGTGGACTTGGATTTTTGACCGATCTGCAAAACCACCTGGCGCATTCGGCGGGCGCCATTGCCACCGTGATAGGCAGGTACTACGCCATGGACCGCGACAAACGCTGGGAACGCGTGAAGCTTGCTTACGATGCCCTTGTGCATGCCGAAGGAACAAAAGCAAGCGATGTGTTGCAGGCCGTACGGGAAAGCTATGAGGGTGGGGTATCCGACGAATTCATCAAGCCCATCATCAATACTGCTGCCGGCGATAACCGCATTCAGGATGGTGATGCTGTATTGTGCTTCAACTTTAGAACCGACCGCTGCCGCGAAATAACAGAGGTCCTGAGCCAGCGCGATTTTCATGAGCAAAACATGCACAAGCTCAACCTGCACTATATCACCATGACGGAGTACGACAAAACCTTTGAAAACGTATACGTGATGTTTGAAACCGACAACCTGAATAATACGCTGGGAGAGGTAATAGAAGCCGCTGGGCTTGCACAAATACGCATTGCCGAAACCGAAAAATACCCGCACGTAACTTTCTTCTTCAGCGGCGGCCGCGAAAAAGAGTTTGAAGGCGAACGGCGCATTATGGTGCCATCGCCCAAGGTGGCTACCTACGACCTGAAGCCCGAAATGAGCGCTGAGGAAATAACCGACAAGCTGGTGCCGCAAATTGAGGCAGAATCGGCCGATTTTATTTGCTTGAATTTTGCCAATGCCGACATGGTAGGTCACACAGGTGTGTTTGCCGCGGCTATCAAAGCCGCTGAAACGGTGGACGCCTGCGTAAACCGCGTGGTAACTGCTGCATTGCAGCATGGTTATACCTGCTTCATCCTGGCCGACCATGGCAACAGCGACTTCATGATAAACGAAGATGGCAGCCCCAACACAGCACATACTATGAACCCCGTGCCGTTTTTTGTGGTAGACAGGCAATGGCACGGCACCGTAAAACCCGGCAAACTAGGCGATGTTGCTCCCACCATTCTTACGATAATGGGGCTGCCCATACCTGCCGAAATGACCGGTGAGGTATTGGTGGCATAACCAAAGCTGTTACTGATGCTGCTTTGCAAAATAGAAAAAACATGGAAAACGAAACTTTGGGTTCGAAACCCACCCCGGCGCCGGCTAAAAAGCCACGGGTGCTCCGTCGCATTTTGATAATGCTGTTAGCAGTATTTATCATCATGCAATTTTTCCAGCCAGGCAAAAACAATCAAAGCATGGACATGACCAACGATGTAAGTACAGTTGTGGCTGTGCCCGATACCGTGGCTGCCCTGCTCAAAACGGCCTGCTACGACTGCCACAGCAACTTTACCAATTACCCCTGGTACAGCAACATACAGCCCGTGGGCTGGTGGCTTAAAGATCATATAAACGAGGGTAAGCGTGCCCTCAATTTTCAGGAATTTACCCTGATGAAGCCCTGGCCTGGTGGACGTTATACTACCGTGGCTAGCCTGCAGGCACACAAGCTGGAAGAGGTAAATGAGCAGGTGAAAGAAAAAGAGATGCCGCTGAATAGCTACTTGTGGATCCATAAGGAGGCTGAACTAACAGAGCGCCAGCGCCAGGCAATAGCCGAATGGGCCACTAAAGCCATGCAGCAGTTGGAGCATAACGCCGCAACTCAATCGCCTGCTGAGCAGCTTGGTTTAGAAGCTAAAAAATAAAAAGCCCCAACCGCAATACCGTAAGGCTTGATGCTACACTGGCAAATGAAAAAACGATCGTACACACACAAGGTTACTGCTGCCCTGCTTTTGGCAGCCATGCTGGCGCCTTTGCTGTATGTAGCTTTTCATTTAGCATCAATTAGTAGTCATAGGGTGACCATGCACAATTTGCTCAAGACCTCAATGCTGCAAACTATCACCCTCGACAGTGCATCCATTGCATGGGCAGAATATGGGCGTGAAATACTGGTGAATGGCCTGTATTTTGATGTAGAGTATTTTGAATTTTCCAATGGAAAAGCAGCCATTACCGGAATGTACGATGAGCAAGAGGAAATTTTGCACCAGCAATTACGCGAAGCACAAAGCAGTTCGCCCGCCTTTGCATGGCAATCGGGCCAGGTAGTCAAATGGCTGTTAACGCTTTGGGCGCTAGCTGCTACCCAACAGAGCACTGCCTGCAATTGCTTGCCAGTTTTTCTTAAACATGATTTTTGTGAGATGCTCTGCAACTGGAAAAGCAGTTTGCCCGACAAGCCTCCCCAGCTAAACTTGTTGGGCTAGTAAGCAAAATTTCTGCGAAACATGGCAAAGCCTGGTATAGCCGCAAAATGGTTTAAATCCATTTGGCAGGCAAGTACATTATGCACTTGTATGGCAGGCTAACCATCACATCATTTATTTTATTGGGTACATCAGCAATGCGTTTCCAAAAAATGCAAGCGTTTACTGTTTAAGTCATCATTGCAACTCCTGTTATGCAAAAACATACTGCTGTGCTTGTTGGGTTTACTGTTGTGTGCCTGTACGCTGGTGCACAGCAGGATACGCTTAGAGGCTACGATGAAGTAACTGTATCGGCAAGCAAATGGGAACAAAAGCAAAATGAGGTGCCAAACAAAATCACCAAGATTTCCAAGAAAGATATCATCCTTAATAATCCACAAACATCAGCCGATATGCTGGCGCAATCCGGCGCTGTGTTTGTGCAAAAAAGCCAACTTGGCGGCGGAAGCCCCATGATACGCGGCTTTGCAACCAACCGTGTACTGCTTGTAGTAGATGGCGTGCGCATGAATAATGCCATTTACCGCAGCGGTAATCTGCAAAACGTTATTAGTATTGACGCCCTGAGCACCGCTACTGCTGAGGTGGTATTTGGCCCGGGCTCACTTATTTACGGAAGCGATGCTATAGGCGGCGTTATGGACTTTCATAGCCAGGAAGCAAAATTGAATAGTGAAAGCAAAAAATTGCCTACGAGTGGCAGCGCCCTTGCCCGCTACAGTACCGCCAACAGCGAACAAACCCTTCATGCCGATATCACCATAGGATCGAAAAAGTGGGCGTACATGGGCAGTGTAACCTATAGCAATTTCGACGATTTGATGATGGGTAAAAATGGTGGCCAAAGCAGCTACCTGCGCTCCGAATACATGCAACGGATCAACAACCGCGACAGCACAGTACCAAACAGCAATCCATACCGGCAGCTACCCAGCGGATATGACCAATGGAATACCGTACAGAAGCTGCGTTTTAAGCCTAATGAACAAATTGACCTGCAGTATGCCTTTTACTATGGTGGTACCGGCACCACACCCCGCTACGACAGGCTGATAGAGTACCGCAACAACGCACTCCGGTTTGCCGAATGGAATTATGGCCCTATGCTATGGCGCATGCATAGCTTGAAGGCCTCCTTGCTGAAGAAAACAGCTTTTTACGATGAAGCCAAGCTGATAATTGGCTACCAGAACTATGAAGAAAGCCGGATAGACAGGCAGCGCAACAACCCAAACCGCAGAACCCATCACGAACAGGTGGCTGTGTGGACAGTGAACATGGATGCCACACGCAAAGCTGGCAACAGCGAATGGTTTTACGGCCTTGAGGTAGTAACCAACAAGGTAGGATCGGAAGCCAACTCCGTAAATATCAACACCGGCGCCCTTGCCCCGGCAGCTACCCGCTACCCCGATGGAAGCACCTGGAGCAGCTTTGGCGCTTATGCCAGTTACCGGCTCAACTTTCGCCCCAAATTCACCTTAAACACCGGGCTCAGGTACTGCTACGCCATTATGGAAGCCGCATTCGACAATAAATTCTTCCCGTTTCCATATAGTAACGCCACCGTGAAGGATGGCTCGCCCACAGGCAACCTTGGGCTTGTATACCGGCCAAATACGACCTGGCAAATCAATGGCAATATCAGTACCGGTTTTCGGATGCCCAATATAGATGATATGGGTAAGTTGTTTGAAAGCGTCCCAGGACATGTAACCGTACCCAACCCCAACCTGGAAAGTGAGTACGCTTGGAACTTTGAGGTTGGGTTGGTAATGCAAATTCCACAAAAAGTGCGCGTAGAGTTTAATGCGTTTCACACTATCCTCACAAATGCCATTGTACGCAGGCCCTACACGTTCAATGGCAACGACAGTATTTTCTATGACGGGGCCATGAGCCAGGTAGAGGCCCTGCAAAACATTGGTAAGGCCACCGTGTGGGGTATGCAGGCATTGGCCGAACTGTGGCTGAGCCGTGGCCTGAGTGTTTATACCATGGCCAACTATGTAACAGGAAAGGAAACCGATGACACCAGAGATGAGCAGGTACCCTTGCGCCATGCGCCCCCGTTTTATGGCAGCACCGGCGCAAAATACCGTTTGGGAAGTTGGATGGCTGAGGTGAATGCGCAATACAACAGCGAAATAACGAACGAAAACCTGGCACCAAGTGAACAGGCCAAGCCTGCCATTTATGCCAAAGACGAACTTGGCAGGCCCTATTCGCCAGGCTGGTACACCTTAAATGCCAGGATGAGCTACAGCACCCATGGCATTACATTATCAACAGGCTGGGAGAATATCACCAATCAACGATACCGCACCTACAGTTCGGGCATTGTGGCGCCAGGTTCAAACTTTATTGTATCGCTCAGGTATGGGTGGTAATAAGATTTCCGCTTGCCCCAATGGTTGTCAATTCAGCCTTTGAAACGCACCAATAGGGTAGCAACTAATTGAATACGAACACTATAGACAAGACATTTGGTTCAATACACCCTTCATTCACTTTGATGAGAATATCCGCGGCACGCAAACCAGTTGAATGTTACAATTCGTTAAAAAAGAAGCCGTTAATCAAAAGCAGCGTTTCAAATACAAAAATGTCTACTTTAGTGTAGTTGTTTTCCCAACTACGCATGACAGAAGACCTGATTATAGCCGGCTGTATGAACAACGACCCCGTGGCGCAGCGCGAGTTGTACAACCGTTTCAGCCCCAAAATGCTGTCGGTTTGCTACCGTTTCGCCCAGTCGAGAGAGGACGCCGAGGACATGTTGCAGGAAGCATTTATAAAGGTATTCACCCAAATACACACTTTTCAAAACAAGGGTGCTTTTGAGGGATGGATTCGCCGTATAATCGTGCATACCTGTATTAATGTACTCAAGCGCAACAAAAAGTTCAACGACAGCGTGGACATAGAATTTGCGCAAAACGCACAGGTACGCGAAAGCATACCCAGCATTTTGCAGGCAAAGCAGGTGGTGGAAGCCATCAGGCTGTTGCCGCTAGGCTACCGAACGGTACTGAACCTGTACGCCATAGAAGGCTACAGCCACCGCGAAATAGCCGAAATAATGGAAATAGAAGAAAGTACCAGCCGCAGCCAGTTTACCAGGGCAAAAGCAATGCTGGAGCAGATATTGATAAAACGCAGGATAATAGAAAAACCAGAACTAAGGCCCGGTTGGGTTGCTGCCCTGTAATGGGGTTGCCGGCTTATCGGGAATACAGGGCTACTATAATGGTAGCCACACACAGGCCATGAGAAACAACTTTAACCTGGACGATTTCGAAGCTTTTTTGCAGGAATCTGCTGATCAGCATCGCATGTACCCATCCGACCGGGTTTGGCGAAATATTCACCATAAGATTCACGGCGAAAAACGGTGGCCTGCGCTTACGTTTGCCAGTTTCGTTATTGGTTCCATCATTCTTGCCGGCTTTATACTCGTACACCCCGATAAAGACTTGCTAACTATTCCCGAAATAAGGGCATCACATAATAATCAGGGTTTTCAACGCAGTAGTTCAGAACCTGCAGCTAAGCCCGATTTGAACAGCCAAATAGCAATTACCAATCCATTTGTCCGGTCTGTACAGCCATCTATTGGAATCAGCATTACACCTGATATGGCGGATGGCGTAGAGACTGGCGCAACTGAAGAAACAATTGTTTCAGAAACTGTAGCAGGAACCGGTTTAGAATTGCCGGGTGAAAAATCATCTACTGTACATGCTGAGCAGCCGATGGCGGAGGCAAATCCAACGCTGCAAAACGGTAGAGCTTTGTCATTGCCTGCACTGTCATTAATTAACGCACAAGAAGCCGATACTCCATTGCCCGAAAAGGCACAAGAAATGGTTGCCACTGTACCATTTGAACTGCAGAGCACTGCATTTATGCTGACATCGCCTTCGGCTAATGCCTCAGAAACACAGAAAACGCAGGATGCCCCCTTTGGCCAAAAAGCTGCTAGAATTAAAGAATCTGTTTTGCCGTCGAAGTGGCAAATTGAGTTTTTCGCCACCCCTTCATTATCGTACAGGTTGCTGCTGGAAGACAAATTGTACCAACCCGATCCTAACAACACCGGGCCATTGGCGCCATTTGTTACCAACAGCGTAAATGAGTTTGTTAATCACAAGCCCAACTTGGGCATTGAAGCAGGCACATCGGTTGTTTACACTGTAAATAGCGACCTCAGAATTAAGGCTGGCATACAAGCCAATATGCGGCAGTACACCATTATGGGTTATGCCACCAAAGGCGCCGAGTTGGCCTCGGTAATACCAGGTACATACAACATTAGCCGCCTGAGGGCACAGAGCACTACCAGCGCCAACCAGGTAAGTGGCGAATTAAACAACCGTTACTGGCAAATTGGGATACCAATAGGCTTCGATCTGAAAATGGCCGATTGGAAGAAGACCAAACTCTACGTGGCAGGTTCAATACAACCAACCTACCAGCTCAATACTTCGCAGTACCTGCTTACTTACGACTTTAAAAGCTATGTACAACAGCCAGATCTCATTAGTAAGTTCAACGTAAACACAGCAGTGGAAGCTTTCGTGAGTTTTCAATCGGGTGGCCTCAATTGGCAGATTGGTCCGCAAATTCGCTACCAAATGTTGCCGGGTACTACCACGCGCTATCCTATACGCGAGCACCTTATCGATTACGGCATGAAGATTGGGGTTGTTAAACCGCTTCGTTAAATACCGGCAAATACGCACTTTTGATCCATCGTTTTATTAGTGGCGGTGGTTTTTTTTATGCGCCTATTCACAATTGTCAGTTTAGCCTGGTTATTCCTGCATGTTTCGTGCAGCAATCCACAAACCGCAAGGCAGCAGGGCACACCGGCAACAGACACCGCGGTGTTTTACCCCTATGTTCAATACGTTGAAGATCAGATAAAATATGTGGACAATACCCCCCTTGCCATTGAAAAGCTGACCTATCAAAATGGGAAAATGGTGGATTCTGCCATCATTGGCCGCGATGAGTTCAACCAGCTTGCTTCACTTTTTGTGGAAACAGACCCCAACCAAGCAGCCAATAAGCCACAGTTTAGTGAAGAATCTTTTCAAGACCTTTCTATTGATGCCCTCACATTCAGCATAACTGCTACCACACCCGATACCCGGTTGCGGCAGGCTACCGTGTTATTGCACCCCGAAACCAAAAAGGTGAAGCATGTATTGCTGAAACTTGAAGAAGGTAATGCCGACTCAACGGTATCGTCTACCCTGCTTTGGAAGCACAAGATGTATTTTCAGCAAAGCAGTACCATTCAATATTCCAATGGTGAAACGGCAGAACGGGTGATCAAAGTAGTGTGGGATAAGCCATTAGAATAAGCCTGCCTATTGCACCCTGATTTGTTGGCCCTGCCTGTAGGCCTCATACACCTGGGCTATACCTGCCTCTAGCGATACTTGGTGCCGCCAACCCAGGTTGTGCAGTTTGCTTACATCCATCAGTTTTCGGGGAGTGCCATCGGGTTTAGTCAGATCGTGCTCTATAGTGCCTACATAACCTACCACTTTTTTTACCAGCAGCGCCAGGTCGTTTATGCTCAAGTCTTCGCCCGTACCTACGTTTATACAACCTTCCTGGTCATAATTCTCCATCAGGAAAAGGCAGGCATCGGCCAGGTCGTCGCTGTACAAAAATTCGCGTAGGGGAGTGCCACTACCCCAAATGGTAACCGTAGGAGCGCCCGCTTCTTTAGCCTCGTGAAACTTGCGAATGAGGGCCGGCAATACATGGCTGTTGTGCAGGTCGAAGTTGTCGTTGGGGCCGTACATATTGGTTGGCATAGCCGAAATAAAGGAACTGCCGTATTGCGCCCGGTACGCATCGCACATTTTAATGCCGGTTATTTTGGCTATGGCATAAGGCTCGTTGGTAGGCTCCAGCGTGCCGGTAAGCAAGTACTCCTCCTTAAGCGGCTGCGGCGCCAGCTTGGGATAAATGCAGCTGGAGCCCAGAAACAACAGCTTCTTTACCCCAAATACATAGCTATTGTGAATCACATTGTTTTGAATGCACAGGTTGTCGTACAGGAACTCGGCCCTGAAGGTATTGTTGGCCAAAATGCCTCCCACTTTGGCAGCCGCCAAAAACACAAAAGCGGGGCGTTCGCTATTAAAGAAATCGGCTACCGCCCGCTGATTGCGCAGGTCAAGCGTGGAAGAAGTGCGTGTAGCAATATTGGTATATCCCCGCTGCTGCAAGGCCCGCAGGATAGCTGAACCAACAAGGCCCCGATGGCCCGCTACGTATATTTTGTCGTTGAGTTCCATAAAAATGATAATGTGATAATTAGCCAATCTGCTAATTTGCCATTAGGAGTGTGCCCTGGTGAAATAAGTGAATGACACAATTGCTTAATGATACTTTGAGTTCTAACTGATCATTAGCCACAACTTTTTTATTCCTTATTTTCTGTTCCTTATTCTTTATTTCCCTTCTCACCTCTCGCTTCTCCCTTCTCACCTCTGATTATTCGAACTGATTGAGCACTTTAAACCCGGAATCTTTAAGCAGTTTTTCCTTTTTGAACAGCTGCAGGTCGGCATGCACCATATCATTTACAAGCATGGGCAAGTCGTAAGTGGGCTTCCATCCCAGTTTGGTGCGGGCTTTGGTGGCATCGCCTATTAGCAATTCTACCTCGGTGGGCCGGAAGTAACGGGGATCTACACTTACCACTATTTTGCCGGACTCCAGCTGGTATTCGGGGTTGGAGCACGAAACCACCCGGGCCACCTCATGTTCATTTTCGCCTTCAAATGTTAGCTCTACCCCCACTTCGGCAAAAGCCATACGAATAAATTCGCGTACCGGCGTAGTAACACCAGTAGCTATCACAAAATCTTCGGGTGTATCCTGCTGCAAAATAAGGTACATAGCCTCCACATAATCTTTGACATGGCCCCAGTCGCGCCGCGCATCCATATTGCCCATGTACAGGCGGTCTTGCATGCCCAGGGCTATTTTGGCAACCCCGCGGGTAATTTTGCGGGTAACAAAGGTTTCGCCACGCAGTGGGCTTTCGTGGTTGAACAGAATACCGTTGCAGGCAAACATATTGTAGGCTTCGCGGTAGTTTACCGTTATCCAGTAGGCATACATTTTGGCCACCGCATAGGGCGAGCGGGGGTAGAATGGCGTGGTTTCGCTTTGGGGTACTGCTTGCACCAATCCGTACAACTCGCTGGTACTGGCCTGGTAAATGCGCGTTTTTTGGCCAAGGCCCAGCAGGCGCACGGCCTCCAGTATACGCAAGGTGCCAATCCCATCGGCATTGGCGGTATACTCTGGCGTTTCAAAGCTTACGTGCACATGGCTCATGGCAGCCAGGTTGTAAATTTCGGCGGGCTGCACCTCCTGAATAATGCGGATGAGGTTGGTGCTGTCGGTGAGGTCGCCGTAGTGCAGCTTAAGTTTTACATTCTTGTCATGCGGGTCCTGGTACAGGTGGTCAATACGGTCGGTATTAAACAGTGAGCTGCGGCGTTTGATGCCATGAACTTCATAGCCCTTTTGGAGCAGTAGCTCTGTAAGATAGGCGCCGTCTTGCCCGGTAATGCCGGTGATGAGTGCTTTTTTCATGGGAGAAGATAACAGCATGAGGCCTGCAAATTAAATATCAGACTGCCAATTATTGAGTTTGAATATTTTTGACCACTTTATGCCTAGGATTCTTCGCATTTTCAATAGACTCATTATTGGTGGCCCCTCCCAAAACGTGAGCCTTCTTACAAAGTACCTGCCTACTGAGTATGATACTATGCTTGTGATTGGCACTCCCGATGCCCACGAAAAACCGGCTGATTTCCTGTTGAATCAACTTGGCATTCAGGCACAAATCATTCCTGAAATGGGCAGGGAAATCTCCTTGAAAGATGACCTGGTGGCATATAACAAAATCAAATCAATCATAAAGCAATTCAAGCCCGATATTGTACATACACACACTTCCAAGCCGGGTGCCATTGGCCGATGGGCTGCAGCAAATTGCAAAGTACCTGTGGTAGTTCATACATTTCATGGACATGTGTTTCACTCCTATTTCTCGCCCCTTAAGACCCGCATGTACATTGAAATAGAACGGAGACTCGCCCAACGAAGCAGCAAGCTGATTGCAATCAGTCCAATTCAAAAAAAAGAACTCGTTGAAACCTATCGAATAGCACCCGAAAACAAAGTAGAGGTAATACCGCTCGGACTTGATCTCGACCCTTTCAGAACGGACAATGCAGCAAAGAGATTGTCATTCAGAAAAGAGTTTGGCCTGGCTGACGAGGAAATTGTTATAGGAATCATAGGCAGGCTGGCGCCGATCAAAAATCACAGGCTGTTTATTGATGCGGTAAAGTTTTTACAAAAAGCCAGTAGCCGGCCTGTAAAAGCTTTCATTATAGGAGACGGAGAATGCCGCCAGGAACTGGAATACTATTGCAAAAATCTGCATATTGGTTTCTCCAAACCCGAGGCTCCCGACTTTGATCAGCCAATTATTTTCACTTCGTGGCGTACCGATATAGATACTGTAAACGCAGGTCTCGATATTATTGCGCTTACCTCGCTCAACGAAGGCACTCCTGTGAGCATTATTGAAGCACAGGCCAGCGCCAAGCCGATTGTTTCTACGGTGTGCGGTGGCATTCGCGATGTGGTGATGGAGGGCGAAACTGCCCTGCTCTCAGCACTTGACAATCCAAGTCTCTTTTTCGACAACCTGTTAATGCTGGTTGAAAATGATGATTTGAGGGAAAAGATGAGTGCCCGGGGAACAAACTATGCATTCAGCAGGTTCGGCTATCACAGGCTGGTGCACGAAACAGATATGCTCTATCGCAAGCTTCTTTATAATGGTACGCGGTAAAGGTTTTTTTGATGCCTGTACCATACTTCCAGCGAGGTGAGTGTCCAAAGCATTTTGGCGCGTTTTTCGTCCGAAACTCTGATTCGCCGATCAAGCAATTGGGTTACGAATTCAGGCATCACCACGTTGGGGTAATAAGAGCCGGATGCGCGCAAACTATCATTGATTAATGTGGCTAAAGGACCGTTTACCCAATCTTTCAATGGCACTTCGAACCCCCGTTTTGGCTGATTGAGCAATTCAGCGGGCAGGTACCGGGCCGCCAGTTTGCGGAGCAGGAATTTTGTTGTTTTGCCGTCAATTTTGAACTTGTCCGGCAGGGTAGGCACCCATTCCAGCAACTCTTTGCCTAGGAGAGGGCTCCTGCCCTCCAGCGAATGTGCCATCGTGGCAATATCCATTTTCACCAGAAAGTCATCGAACAATGTCACGTCAAAATCAAGCCACATCATTTTCCTTAAACCTGAAAGGTTTGTGTAATTAACCTGATGACAGAGGCTTTCCAGGTGCTTCAGGTAATCTGCCTCCTCGCCTGCCAAATTGTGTTCGAAACCTTCAAATATGTCGCTTGTGGCAGAAAGGAAAAGCCTCGCCCCCCCAACTGAAGCCAGCGAACAAAGGCGGTAGAGGTAGTTGTAAATGGATTTCTTTTGATGGCCGGGCGGAAGCACCGCGAGCAGGGATTTGGCCAATGCCCGCACAGGAGAGGTGGCTGCATAAAAATCATATTGCCTGAAAGGCACATATCTTCTATACCCGCCAAAAAGTTCGTCAGCCCCGTCGCCGTTAAGTATCACCCTCAGGTGCTTGCTTGCTGCACGGCTTACATACCAGCTGGGTATAGCCGAACTGTCATAAAAGGGCTCGCCGTACTGTGCCAAAATACGCGGCACATCATCAGCAAGGTGGCTAAAAGAGATATTGATTTCTTGGTGATCGGTTCCATACTTGTTTGCAACAAGCCTTGCAAGCGGTGCTTCGTCAAAAGCTCCGTCAAACGACACAGTGAAAGTGCGGAGCCGATTGCTCATTTGAGACGCCACTGCCGATACAATGCCGCTGTCTATTCCGCCGCTCAGAAAAGAGCCAACTTCAAGATCACTGCTTTCCAGTCTTCGTTTAACAGAAACACGCACCTTTTGGTCGAGTATTTCCAACGCTTCTTCCAATCTAATATCAAGCGAAGGCTTGCTGTAATAATCACCAATGCGGAACCATGACTGACAGGTACAAGACAATGTACCCGTACTAACAGTCATCCAGGCTCCCTGTTCCAACTCCTTTACTTCAGCGTAAGGCGTTTGGATACTATAGCATGAACCAAGGCGAAGAAATGCTAGCAGGTTGTTGCCATCTATTTCTAATGGCAACAGGCTCCGTAATGCATTCAGCTCGCTTGCAAATACCAGGCAGGATTTATTCCTGAAATAGTACAATGGCTTTTTGCCGGCCCTATCGCGGGCCATAAATATTTCATTCTTCTCAGCATCATAAATGGCCAACGCAAACATACCGTCGAAACGATGCAGCATACTGGCGCCTTCGACGTGGTAGGCCTGCAGGATGGTCTCCGTATCACTGTTGGTATTGCACTGCAAACCCAGTTGTTTCCTGGCATCCTGATGGTTGTAAATTTCCCCGTTAAATACGATCGTATACCGGTTGAGGTAGTGCATTGGCTGCACGCCTCCGGCCAAATCGAGAATAGAAAGCCGCCAATGAAATAATTGCACGTTTCCGGAATAGAACGACCGTTGATCATCTGGCCCCCGGTGCATCATGGTTGGGCGAATAAAAGACTCATCAATCTGGAAATTTATTGAACCCGCAATGCCGCACATGTAAGATTGGTATTTGGGTCAAAAATAGGATGCCTTACCCGAGGAATCTTATGCAAGCCCATAGAAAATGCGTAGCTGCAATTATAATGGAGTCCCGTACCGATTGGTTATCACAGAACCTCATGCTATATTTACCCTACTTGCCTGGATGCATAAAGAAGCATACCTGGGGCAGACTAGTAAGAACACCTGCTTAAAGAACAGACTCAAATATTCTGTTCCAGTTTGAAAGTAGAATCTGTTTAGTATGAAAATCCTCGAGGTATGTTGAAGCCTTCTTCATGTATTCCTGCCGTACGTCAACATTACCAACACCAAAATGTCGCAGCTTTTCTACCCAAACAGACTCTGAATCACAATACGCATGAATTCCTGCCATATCCATGACCCGCTTGTACGCAGGCGTAGCGCTAGTGATGACAGGTATGCCCAACTCCCACAACAAAAGGAGTTTGTTTTCCGGCTTGTTCCACATAAGCGAATTGCGCTGGTTTATTGGAATAACAGCAAGGTCGTCACGGCTAAGCAGGCTGGAAAATGTTGACTTTTCCCAAGCGTCAAAAATCACTTTACAAGGAAGACCAGCCAGGAATTTTGATGTGGACCTTCTGAGCAGAGGCACTGGATATTTTATGAATGGATCTGAAATCACATGCACAACCACTTCGTCCTTCAGTTCACGCAGAGCTGTCCGAATCGAGTATAGATTCTCCACAGTTACTGCCTGGCCTTCCCACACAAGCCTTACTTTGCCAGGCCCCACTTGATAGTTGGTCTTCTTTACCAAAATTTCATCCGAGAAATAATCGAGAGATACGTGAACATTGCCGTTCAATGGCAACATATTGTCGCGCTGAATGGGGGTAGAACAAACCACAGCGTCAGCAACCCTTATGATCTGCCGGAAAGCATTACGGTAGTCAGGCACCCAGCGACTGTCTTTTCCGGTAACATATCTTGTAATACCTCGCACGTACCCATACAAGAATGCATCAGCAAGCAGGTATGAATCTGTAAGTTCAAATATCAGCTTTACGTTTGGATGCTTTGCCTTATAGGAAATCCAGTCAGAAATATTTGCACTGCTTGTAATATATACAAGATCATAGCGTTGTGAAGGATCGGCATTTTCGAAGAACAGGCCCGATTCCTTTGCCCAAAACACAAAGCGCCTGCGGTCGCCGGGGCCGGTCATGTCTTTTGAAAAAGGGGCATAACCGATCTTTAATTTCTCCAATTTCTTAGACACTTGTTGCATCCAGTACCTTATTAAGTTTATCGCGGTTACCCCAAAAAGCAAATGGCTCCAATGGATTATAAGGGTAATAGCCTGTATTCAATTCTATGTTAATGTCATGTTGCAACATATATTCCTTCACAAAATCTTTTACCTGCACAGGATTACCACTGCAAACATTGATAATACCCGATACTTTGTTCTGCAGAGCTGCTGTACAAATGTATTCCGCCACTTTTTCTACAGGCAAAAAGTCGCGGACCTGATCGCCGGGGCTCATATTGAACGACTTCTGCCCCTGGCTTACTGCCAAGTGGAGCTGAGGTATTAAGGAATTGGGAGCCTGATCCTTACCATACATGTAAAAGAGGCGCAACCATTTAAGTGAAAAAGAGTGCTGCTTTGCCAACTCGGTCAAAAAACGGCGTAAGCTGTCTTTGGCCACAGCATAGGAATTGGCTGGTTCCACCATTTGCGTTTCTTCGAGGCATCCCGTTTGCATACCGTACTCATAGCATGTTCCCGCTACACTAATGTTCTTTGCGCCTTGCAGTGCCAGCGCCTTTAAGAAAAAATAATGGGCCGGCAGGTTGTTTTCAATGTGATGAAGGGAGTTATAGTTTGGAAGACCATCCCAAGCCAGATGAACAACAGCGTCAGGCATTTCGAAATATCTGGCCAGATTTTCCGGCAATACCGAGCCTATTTTATGAGGCCGGTAGGTTACCAATGGATACCAGTTTTTTTCGGCAGCAATTTGTTCGTGGGCAGATGTAGCTACAACATCATGGCCACATGCCAGCAAATTTCTGACTACATATCCACCAATGAAACCTGTTGCGCCGGTAACCAGTATTTTCATAATTGACAACTTCAGCCGTGCTTATTGCCTACCATACCTCCAAGGCCGGAATAGCCACAATAAATTTGCCATTCCACTGTCTGATATACGATAGCTGGCGAGTTATTTCTTCTCTCAGATTCCATGGTAGAATCATTACATAATCTGGACGGGACTGCCTCAGAACATCTTCGTTTACCACCGGAATGTGGCTTGCAGGCAAATATTTATTCTGTTTATCCGGGTTAGCATCCACTACAAAATCAAGCAGGTCGCTCCTGATACCACAGTAGTTCAACAAGGTATTTCCTTTGGCAGCAGCGCCATAAGCGGAAATGCGCTTGCCGTCGAGCACACTGGTTCGCAAAAAGTCCAGCAAGTCAAGTTTAATTTTAAATGCTTGTTGTTGCAGTCCGTCATACCATTGTGGTTCATTCATCCCCTTCGAAGCTTCCTTATCGAGCAGCGCACCCACGCGAGCACCTATTGGCTTTGTAGCATCTTCGGCGTGCCTGGCATAAATGCGCAACGAACCGCCGTGAGTGGGTAGTTCCTCCACGTCAAACATCACCAATCCCTGCGCCTTAAAAATGGCAGAAACTGTGGTAAAAGAAAGATAGGAAAAGTGCTCGTGGTAAATGGTATCGAACTGGTTGTTTTCCATGAGTTGCATTAAATGCGGAAATTCCATGGTAATTACACCATTTTCTTTTAGCACCAACTTCATTCCGCGCACGAAGTCCACAATATCCGGAACATGGGCAAGTACATTATTACCCAAAAGCAAGTCGGCCTTGGTTCCTTGCTGCAACATGCGCCTGGCCAATGCAGTACCAAAAAACTCAGTAATAGATGGAATGCCCTTTTTACGTGCAGCTTCGGCTGTATTAGCAGTAGGCTCTACACCCAAAACCGGGATACCAGCTTGTACAAAATATTGTAACAGATATCCGTCATTGGACGCGATTTCAATCACCTGCGAATGCTCATTCAAGCCAAAGCGTTCGCGCATGTCAATCGTATACTTCCTGGCATGCTCGAGCCAACTGGACGAAAATGATGAGAAGTAAACATACTTGTTGTCAAAAATTGCATCAGACTTCTGGTATTCATCTATTTGAACAAGAAAGCACGCATCGCAAGTGTACACCTTAAGCGGAAAAAACAGCTCCGGCTCGTTTAACTGCTCCTCTGTTAAAAAAGCATTGCTGGGCGGACTGTTAAACAAGTCAATGAAAACATGACTGAGCGGGGTACCGCAAAAACGGCATTGCATAAAACTATAAATTAATCAGTGAATCAGTGTATGGCAATGCCCCGTCACGCTGCGAAACTTGCGCTATCGGAAGGGGCCATTCAATGTTCAGTATTGGATCGTTGTACCTAATTCCGGCTTCATGCTCCGGACTAAAAAAATTGCTATGGTGGTATATCAGTTCGGAATCGGGAAGTAAGGTTTGGAAGCCATGCGCCACACCTTCGGGAATATAAAGCATTGCCCTATTGCGGGCTGATAATTCAAACCCAAACCACTTCAAGTATGTAGGCGACTTTTTGCGCAAGTCAACCGCCACATCAAACACAGCTCCCGAAATACATTTTACCAGTTTTATTTCCTGTGCAGGCGGCAGTTGAAAATGCAAACCTCTTACTGTACCCTGCAACCCGGTAAACGAATGATTGCATTGAACCCAATGCCTTGTATGACCAATTGCTGCAAACGCCTTCTCGCAATAGTACCTGGCAAACCAGCCACGCGCATCTTCAAAAGGCGATGGCATCACCACGTAACATCCATCTATGGCGGTGGAAACAAAATCCATCAGCTCAAATATTTTAGTATTTGCTGTCGGGTGAATTGCCATTTTTCAGATGCAGGCTGCTTGTACCATTCCACACTCCATTGTACGGCCTGTTGAGCACGCAGTCGTGGTTGCCAGCCCAACACCATACGCGCCTTATCCACATTTAATTGTAACAATCCTGCTTCATGCATACCTGGGTCTGCCGCTCCACTTGTCCATTTCCCGCTGCCGTAACTGGCAATGGCAGATTCCACCAACTCCTTCACGGTAAGATGATCATCAGCTTCGGGACCAAAATTAAACGCTGTCGTTTGTGGTTGACCGGATTTTTGCATATAGGCCGCAAGGCACAAGTAACCCCAAACCGGCTCAAGCACATGTTGCCAAGGCCTCACAGCATTCGGATTGCGCACATTCAGCTCTTCGCCTCGTTCGATGGAGCGAATGATATCGGGCAAAATGCGGAACTCGCTCCAATCGCCTCCACCAATAACATTGCCAGCCCTTGCAGTAGCAAGTATTTTGCGATATTCCTGCGCATGTTTCTCGCCTAAGTAGGCATTGCCGTAAGCCCCTGCCACTAATTCGGCAGAAGCCTTGCTGGCACTGTAGGGGTCGTACCCGCCCAAGGTATCTCCTTCAGCGTAGTAATAGTTGCGCTCCTGGTTTTGATATACTTTGTCTGTAGTTATTACTATGCAGGTACAATCTTTGCTAAGGCCACGTAGCGCTTCAAGAACGTGCACAGTACCCATTACATTCACTTCAAATGTATAAGCTGGCTCTCTGTAGGACCTCAAAACAAGGGGCTGTGCTGCCAGATGAAAAATGAAATCCGGGTTGAATTCAAGCATTTTTTGCATAAGCCGCTTCGAATTCCTGATGTCCGCAATCTCTTCACCATTGAATGTGCTGGCAGGCAAAAAATCGTAAAGACCGCCCTCATGTTCCGGTGCAAGTGCATATCCGTACACTTCTGCACCCATCAGGTGAAGCATTGCCGAAAGCCAACTGCCTTTAAACCCAGTATGGCCTGTTACGAATACTTTTTTTCCGGTAAAGGCACCAGCAACTGGGCTTGATTTTACCACAATTTCCATTTTGCGCGATTTGTCTGCCACAATTCCTCCAATTCCATTTTGTCTCTCATGGCATCCATGCATTTCCAAAAGCCATGGTGCTGGTAAGCTGCCAGTTTTCCGTCGCAGGCAATCCCCGATAAAGGTTCCCGTTCCCACTGTATGTTGTCCATGTCACCTTTCAGATATTCGAAAACGCCAGGCTCCGCTACCATAAACCCTCCATTAATCCAAGGCCCCTCGCCTTCTGATTTTTCATGAAAGCCGCTTACCTCACCGTTAATGTCCATTTCCAAGGTACCAAAACGACCGGGAGGCTGCACTGTGGTAAGGGTAACGAGCTTCTTTTTTTCCTTGTGAAAACGCAGCAGGTCATCCAGGTTTACATCAGAAACACCGTCACCATAAGTCAGAAAAAATGGTTCGTCATTCAAATAATGCTTCACTCGCTGAAGCCGGCCGGCAGTATTTGTGTGCTCCCCTGTGTCCACCAAGGTTACCTTAAACTGTTCAGCGCTGGTATAATGAACCGACAACTGGTTGTTACTCAGTTCTACGGTTATATCAGAATTGTACAGGTAATAATTGATGAAGTATTCTTTAATCATGTGGCCTTTGTAGCCAAGGCAGATGACAAAATCG
>Ga0114939_10000438_pt1 | contig 34727 bp, 31 predicted proteins | sample AshMeaCrysSpring_FD_87196 | JGI IMG/M metagenome (GOLD analysis project Ga0114939, IMG submission 87196) | Groundwater microbial communities from Big Spring, Nevada to study Microbial Dark Matter (Phase II) - Ash Meadows Crystal Spring | ecosystem: Environmental > Aquatic > Deep subsurface >...
AGTCGAGTTATAATTTCGGGCTTTTCGCGCCCCGGAGTGAGCCCCACATGGCCCGTATCGCCGGCATCAACATCCCGATGAACAAGCACGTGTGGGTGGGCCTGACGTCCATCTACGGCGTGGGTCGATCCCAGGCGCTCAAGGCCTGCGATGGTGCGGGCGTGAAGCCCGACACCAAAGTGAAGGACCTCACCGAAGCCGAGGTCGCGGCGCTGCGCACGCAGCTCGCGCGGCTCGCGGTCGAGGGCGACCTTCGCCGCGAAGTGTCCATGAACATCAAGCGGCTGATGGACCTCGGCAGCTACCGCGGTATCCGCCACCGCAAGGGCCTGCCGATGCGCGGCCAGCGCACGCGCACCAATGCGCGCACGCGCAAGGGGCCGCGCAAGGCCGCGGTTAAGCTGAATGCGCCTCCGGGCAAGGCCTGATAGGCCTCGTGCCTACTGATGGAGTCTGATCGAACATGTCAGAAGACAAGAAGCAGCAGCAGTCGACCGCCGGCAAGGCGCGCAAGCGCGCCAAGCGTATGGTTTCGGATGCGATCGCGCACGTGCACGCGTCGTTCAACAACACGATCGTGACCATCACCGATCGCCAGGGCAACACGCTGTCCTGGGCGACCTCTGGCGGCTGTGGTTTCCGCGGCTCACGCAAGAGCACGCCGTTCGCCGCGCAGGTCGCCGCCGAGAAGGCCGGCGTTGCCGCACAGGAATACGGCGTGAAGAACGTCGAGGTGCGGGTACGCGGTCCGGGCCCTGGCCGAGAGTCGGCGGTCCGGGCGTTGAATGCCGCGGGCCTCAAGGTCACCAGCATCGAGGACGTCACGCCGATTCCGCATAACGGTTGCCGTCCGCCGAAGAAGCGCCGCGTCTGAGCAGGCGAGGAACACGTTCATGGCCAGGTATCTCGGTCCCAAGTGCAAGCTCTCGCGTCGCGAGGGCACCGATCTGTTCCTCAAGAGCGGAGTCAAGCCGCTCGAGTCGAAGTGCAAGCTCGAGGTGCCGCCGGGCGGCATCAAGGGCGAGCGTCGCACGCGCGTGTCGGGCTACGGCCTGCAGCTGCGCGAGAAGCAGAAGCTGCGCCGGATGTACGGCGTGCTCGAGCGTCAGTTCCGTGGCTACTACCGTCAGGCGGCTGGCCGTCCCGGCGCGACCGGCGAGACTCTGCTGCAGATCCTCGAGGCGCGCCTCGACAACGTCGTCTACCGCATGGGCTTTGCAACCACCCGTTCCGAGGCGCGCCAGCTGGTGAGCCACCGCGGCGTGACTGTGAACGGTGAGGTCGTAAACGTCCCGTCCTACCTGTGTTCCGCCGGCGACGTGATCGTGCTGCGCGACAAGGCACAGAAGCAGGCCCGGGTGCAGCAGGCCCTCCAGATCCGTGGCCAGGTCGGTTTCCCCGACTGGGTCGAAGTCGACGAGAAGAAGTTCTCCGGCGTCCTGAAGAATCTCCCCGAGCGCGGCGAGATCCTCCCGGACATCAACGAGAGCCTCGTCGTCGAGTTGTACTCCAAGTAATCCAGCGGGTGACTATCATGCAGTCGTCCATAACCGAATTTCTCCGCCCCCGCATTGTCAAGGTGACGCCGACGGCGCCCCGCCACGCACGCGTGGTGATCGAGCCGTTCGAGCGGGGCTTCGGCCAGACGCTCGGCAATGCGCTGCGCCGCGTGCTGCTGTCGTCCATGCCGGGCTGTGCCATTACCGAGGCTGAGATCGAGGGCGTGCTCCACGAGTACACCAGCATCGAGGGCGTGCAGGAGGACGTAGTCGAGATCCTGCTGAACCTCAAGCAGGTGGCGATCCGGTTGCACGCGCGCGACGCCTCGGAGCTGCGGCTCTCGAAGAAGGGTCCGGGTCCGGTGCGCGCCGGCGACATCCAGAGCGACCACGACGTCGAGATCCTCAATCCAGAGCTCGTGATCGCCAACCTGACCAAAGCCGGTGAACTGGTGATGACGCTCAAGGTGGAGCGCGGCCGTGGTTACCGTCCGGCGGGCCAGCGCCTCGCGTTCGAGGAGGCGAGCCGCCCGATCGGCCGCCTGCTGCTCGACGCATCGTTCAGCCCGGTCCGGAAGGTCACCTACAACGTGGAGGCCGCGCGCGTCGAGCAGCGTACCGACCTCGACAAGCTGATCATCGACATCGAGACCAACGGCACGATCGATCCCGAGGAGGCCATCCGTCGCGCCGGCTCGATCCTCAAGGACCAGCTGTCGGTGTTCGTGGACCTGCGTGGCCAGGACGAGGACAAGGCGAAGCCCAGCGAGCACCACTTCGACCCCCTGCTGCTGCGGCCGGTCGACGAACTGGAGCTCACGGTACGCAGCGCCAACTGCCTCAAGGCGGAGAACATTCATTACATCGGCGATCTCGTGCAGAAGACCGAGGTCGAGCTGCTTCGTACACCGAACCTCGGCAAGAAGTCGCTCACCGAGATCAAGGAAGTGCTCGAGAGTCATGGTCTGATGCTCGGCATGCGGCTCGACAGCTGGCCGCCGTCAGGGCTGAGGCGCGACGAGGAACGGGACGTCATCTGACGCCCGATAGTGAACGACCAGTGACCAGCGGCCGCCGTGAGCGCGCCGGCGGGTCGAGGCAGCAGAGATGAGACACGGACTGACCGGGCGGCAGCTGAGCCGCAACACCCCGCATCGCTGGGCGATGCTGCGCAACATGGCTGCCTCGCTGCTGCGCCATGAGACCATAAGGACGACCGTCCCGAAGGCGAAGGAGCTGCGCCGCTACTTAGAGCCGCTCATCACGCTCGGCAAGACCGACAGCGAGGCGAACCGCCGACGCGCGTTCGCAAGGCTGCGCGATGCGGAGGTCGTCACGAAGCTGTTCGTCGACATTGGACCGCGCTTCAAGACGCGCCCGGGTGGCTATACGCGCATCCTGCACATGGCGCAGCGCGCCGGCGACAACGCCGACATGGCGCTGATGGCGCTAGTGGAGCAGGCCGCGGCTGCCGAGACGAAGCCCGCGGACGGGGCCGAGCAGAAGCCGAAACCGCGACGCCGCAAGAAGGCTACTGAACCGACAGCCGAGGCGGCTGCCGAGGCGCCCGAGAAGAAGCCGCGGGCGCCCCGCAAGCGCAAGGCCGCTGCGACCTGAACGCTGCCAGCGCGCGATCGAGACGAGGCCGGGCCTGTGCCCGGCTTCTTTTTTCCCCGATCCTTAACCTAGGTCGCCCCCCGGCGCAGGTTCGCCGACAATCAGCGCCTACCCGGCGCATCCACCTGGAGGAGCGAAATGAGTCTGCTGACCGAGTTCAAGGAATTCGCGATGAAGGGCAACGTCGTCGACATGGCGGTCGGCGTCGTGATCGGCACCGCCTTTGGCAAGATCGTGTCGTCCTTCGTTGGCGACGTGATCATGCCGCTGCTCGGTAAGGCCGTGGGTGCAGTCAGTTTCACCGACCTCGCGATCGACCTCGGCACTAGCCCGTCGGGCGAGCCGGTGCTGCTCAAGTACGGCGCATTCCTGCAGGCGGCCTTCGACTTCCTGATCATCGCCGCGGCCATCTTCATGGCCCTGAAGGCGATCAACCGGCTCAAGGCGCCGCCGGCACCGCCCGCCGCCGCACCGCCACCGCCCGACGTTGCGCTGCTCACCGAGATCCGCGACCTGCTGAAGAAGCAGAGCTGAGCGGGGGGCGCGCACCTTCGCCGGCGCTTGCGCCGGCCGTCAGCTCGCCTGCAGCGTCGCGAACGCGTAGCGCGTAAGGTTCTCGGGTTCGCCGGCGGTACAGACCACGTCGTCCTCGATGCGGATGCCTCCAAAGGGCTTCAGCCGCTCGACCGTCGTCCAGTCGATGTGCCGACCGCGGCCGTCGGCGCGTGCGGCGTCGAGCAGCAGGTCGATGAAGTAGATACCCGGCTCGATCGTCGCGACGAATCCCGGTTCGAGCACGCGGGTGAGGCGCAGGAAGGGATGGCCCTCGGGCCGCGGGATCTCGCGCGTGCCCGATGCGTCCGCCGCCAGGCCCGCCACGTCGTGCACCTGGAGTCCCAGCAGGTGACCGATCCCATGCGGGAAGAACACGCTGGTGAGGCCCTCGGCCACTGCGGTCTCAGCGTCGCAACGAACGATTCCGGCTTCAGTGAGCAGCGCACCGATTTCCCGGTGGGCCTCGAGGTGCACCTCGCGATAGTCGCGGCCGGACCGGACTCCTGCGCAGAGCCGTCGCTGCAATGCGTCCATGGCGTCGACCAGTGAAGTGAACTCGGCGTCGCCGCCCGACCAGGTGCGGGTGATGTCGCTCGCATAGCCGCGGTACTGGGCCCCCGCGTCGATCAGGAACGAGCGACGTAGCCGGTCCCGCCGCCGGTCGAGATGCTGGTAGTGGAGCACCGCCGCGCCTTCATTGAAGGCGATGATGTTGCCGTAGGGCAGATCGCTGTCGCTCGAGCCGGCCGCCGCGCAATAGGCGAGATGCACCTCGAACTCCGATGCGCCTGCGCGGAACGCGTCGCGCGCCGCAAGATGCGCCCGGGCGCCGATCCTCGAAGCCACACGCATGCACGAGAGTTCGTATGGCGTCTTTGCCGCGCGCTGGTAATGCAGCGGGTTGAGCAGCGCTGCGGGGTTCGCAGCGGCGAAGCCCCAGTCGGCAAATTCGTCCGCCTGCTCGCCGACATACGCAACGCGGCGAGTGCCGAGTCCGAGCCAAGCTCGAGCCTCGCGAGGCTCGCGGATGATGGTGACGTCGAAGGCATCCTGCCACTTGCCAGGGGGCAGCTCCGGCGGACGATGCCAGTAGTCGGCGGGCTGGAAGAAGCAGAGCCGTGGGCGTGCGTCGCCCTGTCCGTACGAGATGAAGCACTCCGGCGCATCGGTCACGGGCACCCAATGCTTGAAGTGCGGATTGACCGCGAACGAGTAGGGACGGTCGTCGAGGAACTCGTAGCGGAGCCGACCCGAGTGGATCGCGATGCCGTCGAGGCCGGCGCTCGCGAGTGCGCCGTCGGTACGGCGACGCAGTTCGGCCACGTGCGCCGGAAACAGGCGGTCAGGATCGTCGGTCATCGCGGGTGCTCCGTGCATCCGGGAGGCGCCATCTTGCCGGAGGTGCCTTCCTGTCGCCATTCAGAGACGGTTAAGCACGCTGACGTACGGACGGCAACCCATACAATTTCAGCCTGACGGTTCCCTGGGTGACGGCTTGAGCCGGGGCTGCGGAGAACTGGATCGCGACTGCTCAACACCACACTGTATTCGGGGTAATTTCTGATGAACACGAAGATTGCACTCGCTGCCGCCCTTGCCGCCCTGGCCCTCGCGGGCTGCGCGAAGAAGGAGCCGGCCATGGAAGAAGCCAAGCAGGAAGCGGCTGCTGCCGTTGACGCAGCTGGCGAGGCTGCCGACGCCGCCGCTGCTGCTGCCGCCGCCGCTGGCGAGGCCGCCGTGGATGCCGGCGCTGCTGCTGTCGACGCGACGGCCGCCGCGGGCGAGGCCGCGGTCGACGCCGCCGCAGAAACCGCTGGCGCAGCTGTCGAGGCGACCGGTGAGGCCGTCGAGGCCGCCGGCGAGGCGACTGCCGAGGCCGGTCAGGCCATCCAGGAATCCGCCAAGTAATCGGCGGTTCAGCCTGAGCTGAACAGACGGGCGGGCGCCGCAAGGTGCCCGCCCGTCTTCGTTTCATGAGGCCGGTGCGGCCGAACCGGCGCAGGTCGAACTCAGCCACGGCGGAAAGGTGCCACGACAGTGCTGGTCACGCTGCACGACGCCCGCAGTTCCGAGGACGACCGTGCGTGGATCCGCGCGGCCTATCGCGACTATCTGGCCGAGCTCTCCGCCTCGCACTCCGGGCTGTTCCCCATCGACGCCGCGTGGCCATCGCGCGAGGCTGAACTGGTCGCGACCTGGTTCCGCGATTCCTCGTCGAGGCCGTTCGTGATCCTTGCCGACGGACGGCGCTCGGGCTTCGCACTGGTGGAGCAGCGCATTGCGTGGCCGCCAGGCGCGCCCCAGTTCCGTATGAGCGAGTTCTTCGTGACGCCGGCAGTGCGTCGTCGCGGGGTGGGGGCACGAGCCGCCACACTCCTGTTCAGTCGCTTCGACGGCGAGTGGGAAGTGCTCGAGGACGAGGTCAACCGCGACGCGCTGGCGTTCTGGCGCCGCGTGATCGGAGCGCATACCGGCGGGCGCTTTCGCGAGACTCGCGAGGCGGGCGAAGTCCGCCAGCGCTTCCGGACGAACATGCGCTCACCTGAGCGCCCGGACTGACGCAGCAGCCTCAGGCGCTGCGACGCGTCGCGACGCCGGCCGGAGCGCTGCGGCCGAGCGCGGTGGCCAAGTAGCGGCCGGTATGCGAGCCCGGCGCCCTGGCGATGACCTCCGGAACTCCTGCAGCCACGATGCCACCGCCGCCCGCGCCACCTTCCGGCCCAAGGTCGATCACCCAGTCCGCAGTCTTGATGACGTCGAGGTTGTGCTCGATTACGACGATCGTGTTGCCTTCGTCGCGCAGGCGCAGCAGCACGCCGAGCAATTGCTCGATGTCCTGAAAGTGCAGGCCGGTGGTCGGCTCGTCCAGGATGTAGAGAGTGCGGCCCGTGGCTCGTTTCGCGAGCTCGCGCGCGAGCTTGACGCGCTGCGCCTCGCCGCCCGACAGGGTCGTCGCGTTCTGGCCGAGGCGAACGTAGGACAGCCCCACGTCGAGAAGCGTCTGCAGCCGCGACTGCAGCGCCGGCACGTTTCGAAAGAACACCGCAGCATCCTCGACCGTCATCTCGAGGACTTCGTGGATGTTGCGACCCTTGTAGCGGATCTCGAGCGTCTCGCGGTTGTAGCGCATGCCGCGGCAGGCATCGCAGGTGACGTAGGCGTCAGGCAGGAAATGCATCTCGACCTTGATGACTCCGTCGCCGTCGCAGGCGTCGCAGCGACCGCCGCGCACATTGAAGCTGAACCGCCCCGGGTCGTAGCCGCGCACACGCGCCTCCGGCACCTCGGCGAACAGTTCGCGGATCGGCCCGAACAGGCCCGTGTAGGTCGCCGGGTTCGAGCGAGGCGTGCGGCCGATCGGGCTCTGGTCGATGTCGATGACACGGTCGATCTGCTCGAGGCCCTCGACCGCGCGGCAGGGCGCCGGCTCGCCCGCGGATTCCTGCAGCGCCGCGGCGACATGCCGGTACAGCGTGTCCACGACGAGCGTGGACTTTCCCGAGCCCGACACGCCGGTGACGCAGGTGAACAGGCCCAGCGGGAACTCTGCCGTCACGTCGCGGAGGTTGTTGCCCGTGGCGCCAAGCAGGCGCAGCACCCGCCCGCTCTGCGCCGGCGTACGCACGGGCGGAACCGGGATGCGTCGCCGGCCGCTCAGGTACTGCCCGGTGAGCGAGTCGGGCGATGCCTCGATCTGTGCCGGCGTTCCCTGGGCCACCACGCGCCCGCCATGCACTCCCGCGCCCGGCCCGAGATCGACGACGTGGTCGGCCTGGCGGATCGCGTCTTCGTCGTGTTCCACGACGATCACGGTATTGCCCAGATCCCGCAGGCGTACCAGCGTATCGAGCAGCCGCTGATTGTCGCGCTGGTGGAGGCCGATCGACGGCTCGTCGAGGATGTACATCACGCCCACGAGTCCGGAGCCGATCTGGCTGGCGAGGCGTATGCGCTGCGCCTCGCCGCCCGACAGCGTCTCCGCACTGCGATCCAGTGACAGGTAGTCGAGGCCCACGTCGACGAGAAAGCCGAGGCGATCGGCGATCTCGCGCACCAGCCGGCTCGCCACTTCACCGCGCCACCCTTCGACGCGAAGCTCGCGGAAAAAGCGCAGCGCGTCGGCGACCGGCAGCGCGACCACCTCGGGCAGCGCGGACGCCCCGACGTACACGTGTCGCGCGGCGAGGTTGAGGCGGCTGCCGCCGCAGTCGGCGCATTCGCGCGTGCCGCGGTACTTCGAGAGTTCCTCGCGCACCGTCGCCGACTCCGTCTCGCGCCAGCGTCGATCGAGGTTCGGGACGATGCCTTCCCACGGATGGCTGCGCTTGGTGCTGCCGCCCCGCGCGTCGAAATAGCGGAATTCGATGCGCTCCTCGCCACTTCCCCACAGCAGCAGGTGGCGTACGGCCTCTGGCAGATCGTTCCACGGAGTCTCGATGTCGAAGCGACAGTGACGCGCGAGCGACTGGATCAGCTGGAAGTAGTAGGCATTGCGTCGGTCCCAGCCACGCACTGCGCCGCCGGCGAGCGACAGTGCCGGGTTTACTACGACGCGCACCGGGTCGAAGTACTCCTGCAGGCCGAGCCCGCCGCAGGTGCCGCAGGCGCCGGTGGGATTGTTGAAGGAGAAGAGGCGCGGCTCGAGCCGCGCGAGGCTGTATCCGCACACCGTGCAGGCGTAACGATTCGAGAACACCAGCGGTTCACCACCCGGATCGTCGGCGGGAACGACTCGAGCCACGCCCTGCGCCAGCGCGAGCGCGGTTTCGAAGGACTCGGCGAGTCGCTGGGCTGCGTCCGGGCGCACGCGCAGCCGATCCACGACCGCGTCCACCGAGTGGCGGCGGCGCGGCTCGAGCTTGGGCGGCGCGTCGAGCTCGAGGAGCTTCCCGTCCACGAGCGCGCGCACGAATCCCTGCGCCTTGAGCTGCTCCAGAGCCTCGGCGTGCTCGCCCTTGCGGTCCTGCACCACGGGCGCGAGCAGGAGCACGGCCGTGCCCTCGGGAAGCGCGAGCACCTGGTCCACCATCTGGCTGACGGTCTGCGCGGCAAGGTCCTGGCCGTGCTCGGGGCAGCGCGGTGTGCCGGCGCGCGCGTAGAGCACGCGCAGGTAGTCGTAGATCTCGGTGACCGTGCCCACCGTCGAGCGCGGGTTGTGCGAGGTCGCCTTCTGCTCGATCGCGATGGCCGGCGATAGCCCCTCGATGTGGTCCACGTCCGGCTTTTCCATCACCGAGAGGAACTGCCGGGCGTAGGCGGACAGCGACTCGACGTAGCGGCGCTGGCCTTCGGCGTAGATCGTGTCGAAGGCGAGCGAGGACTTGCCGGAGCCCGACAGTCCCGTCACCACGATCAGCCGGTCACGCGGCAGATCCAGGTCCACGCACTGCAGGTTGTGGGTGCGTGCGCCGCGGATTCGGATCACGTCCATGAGAAATGAGCGGCCTCGGGCGGGTGGCGGACAGCCTGTTAATATAGGCCGAGCTTTCGAGGCAAAGCCAATCCGAACCCGAGACAGAACTCCCCGGCCGGCGCTCTCGCCGCTGGAACGCCGGTCCGTCGGCGCGCTTGCGGCGATCTATGCGTCCCGCATGTTCGGCATGTTCCTGATTCTGCCCGTGCTGGCGCTGTACGCCCGTGGCATGCCGGACTATTCGCCCGAGCTGCTCGGCCTTGCCATGGGGGCTTACGGGCTGACGCAGGCACTGTTTCAGATTCCTTTCGGGCGCTGGTCCGACCGCATCGGCCGCAAGCCGGTGATCGTTGCCGGGCTGTCACTGTTTGCGGTGGGCGCGCTGCTTGGCGCCCTGGCGCAGTCGCTGGCCGGCCTGGCGGCGGCTCGTTCGCTGCAGGGGGCCGGCGCCGTATCGGCGGCCGTGTCCGCGCTGCTCGCGGACCTGACGCGACCCGAACTGCGTACCCGCGCCATGGCGTTCATCGGCATCAGCATCGGGTTGTCCTTCGTGCTGTCGCTCGTGTTCGCACCGGTGCTCGAGGCGACTGTCGGGGTGCCCGGAATCTTCCTCACGATGCTTCTCATGGCGCTGGGCGGCATTGCGCTGATCGTGCTCGCGGTGCCCGCGGAACCGGTCCGCACCGCGAGCGATGCCCCGCCGCTGTCTCGCATGCATGAACTCGCCGTGCGGCCTGCGCTGCTGCGCCTGCATATCGGCATATTCGTCGTGCACTTCATGATCACGGCGACTTTCCTGGCGGTGCCGGCCGTGCTGCTCGAGAACCTCGGGATCGCCGCTGGCGCCCACTGGAAGGTGTACCTTGGAGTATTCGTGGCTTCCATTGGAGGCACGATTCCGCTGGTCATGGCTACGGAGCGCACGCAGCGTGCGTCGCGGCTGCTGGTGCTCGCGATCCTCGCGGCGGCAGGGTCGCAGGCGTTGCTCGGCGCCTCTTCCGGCCGATTCTGGGTCGTGATGGGCGCACTCACGCTGTTTTTTGCCGCGTTCAACTACCTCGAGGCGCGCCTGCCGGCATTGCTTACGCTGGCGGCGACGGGCTCGGAGCGAGGCGCCGCGCTCGGAATATTCGCCACGGCCCAGTTCCTCGGCGCCTTCGCCGGCGGGGCCGTGGGTGGCGTACTGCTCGGGCGCTACGGGCTGCCGGGCGTCTTCTGGGGCGCCGCGGCCGTCGCGGCACTCTGGGCTGTCGTTGCCGCCGCGCCGGCGGCGACGGCAAATGCCGTCGAACGCGCCTGAATCACCACTTCACGCCGGGCCGACCCGGTGGCTTAAGATCACCATCAACATCACCCGGACGAAAGCCATGGCACGCGGAATCAACAAAGTCATCCTGGTCGGCAATCTTGGCAAGGATCCCGAGACGCGCTATATGCCGAGCGGCAAGGCAGTCACCAATTTCTCCATCGCCACCTCGGAGAGCTGGAAGGACAAGCAGACCGGCGAGCAGAAGGAGCAGACCGAGTGGCACAACATCGTCATGTACGACCGGCTCGCGGAGATCGCGGCCGAGTACCTTCGCAAGGGCTCGCAGGTCTACGTCGAGGGCAAGCTGCGCACGCGCAAGTGGCAGGATAAGGAAGGCCGCGACCGCTACACGACCGAGATCATCGCCAACGAGATGCAGATGCTCGGCGGCCGTGCGGGCGGTGGCATGGGCACGGAGTCGCGCGCGGAGCCGCGGGCGGCGGCTCCGGCCGAGCGGGGCGCTGGCGCGCCGGCGCCGGCGCGCGACGAATTCGACGACGACATCCCGTTCTGACCGCGCGCCGCGGCGGCAAAGCCGCGGTGGAGCCGCTACCATAGCGATCCTGTTCCACAGCCGGCTTCGCGCTGCCGGTCGGGTTGCCCCCGGGGTCCGGCCAGCCCACGCGCGACCCCTCACTCATGCCAAGCGTGCACGTCAAGACCTTCGGCTGCCAGATGAACGAGTACGACTCCGCGCGCATGGCGGACGTGCTCCGGGAAGCGGGCGGCTATGAGCCGACCGACGATCCCGCGGCCGCCGACCTGCTGCTGCTCAATACCTGCTCGGTGCGCGAGAAGGCGCAGGAGAAGGTGTTCTCACTGCTCGGTCAGTGGCGGATCCTCAAGCAGGCGCGCCCGGACGTGATCATCGGCGTGGGCGGCTGCGTGGCGAGCCAGGAAGGCGAGGGCATCACTGAGCGTGCCCCGTTCGTGGACCTCGTGTTCGGCCCGCAGACCCTGCATCGCCTGCCGGCGATGATCGAGCGGTTGAGGAGCGACGGACGCGCGGTCGTCGACGTCAGCTTCCCCGAGATCGAGAAGTTCGACCGCCTGCCCGAGCCACGTGCCTCGGGCGCCACGGCTTTCGTGTCGGTGATGGAAGGCTGCAGCAAGTACTGCACTTTCTGCGTCGTGCCCTACACACGTGGCGAGGAGGTGAGCCGGCCCGTCGCGCCGGTGATGGCGGAGGTCCGGGGACTCGCCGCGCAGGGCGTGCGCGAGGTGACGCTGCTGGGGCAAAACGTTAACGCTTATCGCGGCGAGATCGGCGGCGGCGGGTACGCGGACCTCGCCGCAATGATCTTCTTCGTCTCCGAGGTGCCGGGCATCGAGCGCATCCGCTTCACCACCTCGCACCCGGTCGAGTTCCGCGACAGCCTGATCGAGGCCTATCGCGAGCTGCCGCAGCTCGCCGACTGCCTGCACCTGCCGGTGCAGAGCGGTTCCGATCGCATTCTCGCACTCATGAAGCGCGGCCACACCGCTCTTGAGTACAAGCAGAAGATCCGAAAGCTGCGTGCCGCACGTCCCGGCCTGTCGCTGTCTTCGGACTTCATCGTGGGCTTCCCCGGCGAGGCGGAGCGAGACTTCGAGGCGACTCTCGCGCTGATCGAGGAACTGGGCTTCGACCAGAGCTTCAGCTTCATCTACAGCCGAAGGCCCGGCACACCCGCCGCCGCGCTGCCGGACGACGTGACATATGAGGTCAAGCAGGCCCGCCTCGAGCGCCTGCAGTCGCTGGTGGATGCGCAGGCGCTCGCGATCAGCCGTTCCATGGTGGGCTCGGTGCAGCGCGTCCTCGTGGAGCGGCCCTCGAAGAAGGGCGCCCAGCTTGCGGGACGCACCAGCAACAACCGCTGGGTGAATTTCGACGGACCGCCGGCGCTGATCGGCCGCTTCGTGGACGTGACCATCACCGAGGCGCTGCCGAATTCGCTGCGCGGACGCCTGGCCGGCGCGGACCGGAGCGTCGCGTGAGCGAGGCTGTCGAGGTACGCGAGCTCTCGCTGGAGGCCGCGGACAATGCACGCCTCGGCAATTTCGCGGGACCGATGGAGCAGAATCTGCGTCACGTCGAGGAACGCCTGGGCGTCGAAGTGCGCCGCCGCGGCCACAGGCTCCAGGTGCTGGGTCCACCGGGGGGCGTCGAGAACGCGCATGCGGTACTCGCGCGTATGTTCGAGTTCTCGGCGACGGAGACCATGTCGCCCGAGCGCGTGCACCTCTGCGTGCAGGAACTCGGCTTCCCGGCGCCGGCGCCTGCGCTCGAAGGCGAGGCGAGCCCTGAGGCGCCTGAAGTCATAGTGCAGACGCAGCGCGGCGGTATCCGCGGTCGCGGCGCCAACCAGCGCCAGTACCTCGAGGACATCCGCAGCAACGACCTCACGTTCGGAATCGGACCGGCGGGCACCGGCAAGACTTACCTCGCGGTCGCGAGTGCGGTGCAGGCGCTGCACTCCGGCGCGGTGCGCCGCATCGTGCTGGTGCGACCGGCGGTGGAGGCGGGCGAGAGGCTGGGCTTCCTGCCCGGCGACCTCGCGCAGAAGGTCGATCCCTACCTGCGCCCGATGTACGACGCCCTCTACGAGATGATGGGCTTCGACCGCGTGGCGCGCAGCGTCGAGCGCCAGGTGATCGAGGTGGCACCGCTCGCCTTCATGCGCGGCCGCTCGCTCAACGACTCGTTCGTGATCCTCGACGAGGCCCAGAACACCACCGTCGAGCAGATGAAGATGTTTCTCACGCGGCTCGGCTTCGGCTCGAAAGCCGTGGTCACCGGCGACATCACCCAGGTGGACCTGCCGCGCAACCAGCGCTCGGGCCTGCGCCACGCGATCGAGGTGCTGCGCGGCGTCGAAGGCGTGGCATTCACGTTCTTCAACGCCCGGGACGTGGTGCGCCACCCCCTGGTGCAGCGCATCGTCCAGGCTTACGAGCGCGCCGCGCCCGAAGCGGGGCCCGAGGCGTGAGCAGCGATCGCCAGCAGGCGCCGCTGCGCATGGAGACCCAGTTCACGGCGCGCCGCCCCTGGGTTCCGACGGTCGTCGCGCTGCGACGCTGGGCCGCCGCCGCGCATGAGACGGCACTCGCGCGCGCCGCCCGTTCCCGCCGCTGCGCGGTGCCCGTACCGGCGGGCCTCTGCATCCGGGTCGTCGGCGCGGCCGCCGGTCGGCGCCTGAACCACGAATATCGTGGCAAGGACAAGCCCACCAACGTGCTGTCCTTTCCCGCCTCCCCGGAGGAGCGTGCGCTGACGGGTGCAATCGGCGACCTGGTGGTCTGTGCGCCGGTCGTTGCAGCGGAGGCGCGCGTCCAGCGCAAGGCGCGCGAGGCTCACTGGGCACATATCATCGTGCACGGCGTCCTGCACCTGCACGGGTACGACCACGAGCGCTCCGCCCGCGCCGCGCGCGAGATGGAAGCCCTCGAGGTGGAAATCCTGCGCGGATTCGGGTATCTCGATCCCTACTCTCCGGTGATCCCTCGCAACAAATGAGTGACGATCGATCCTCGCCGACCGGGAGCTGGCTTCGGCGCATGGCGGACGCCCTGGCGGGCGAGCCACAGGACCTTCAAGAGCTGAGCGCAGTGCTCACGGACGCTCGCGACCGCGGGCTGATCGACGGCGACGTGCTTGCGATGCTCGAGGGCGTGCTGCAGGTCTCCGAGATACAGGTCCGCGACGTGATGGTGCCGCGCTCGCAGATGGTCGTCGTTGACCGCGAGGACCCGCCGGAGAAGCTGCTTCCCGTCGTGATCGAGTCCGGCCATTCGCGCTTCCCGGTGGTCGGCGAGGACCGCGACGAGGTAGTGGGCATCCTGCTCGCCAAGGATCTGCTGCGTTATTTCGCGCAGGACGCGACGGCGCAGGAAGGCGGTTCCCAGTTCGACATCCGCGAGTGCCTGCGTCCAGCAGTGTTCATCCCCGAGAGCAAGCGGCTCAACGTGCTGCTCAAGGAGTTCCGCGTCAGCCACAACCACATGGCGATCGTGGTAGATGAGTACGGTGGCGTCTCGGGCCTGCTCACCATTGAGGACGTGCTCGAGCAGATCGTGGGTGACATCGGCGACGAGTACGACGTCGACGAAGGCGAGGGCATCCGCCGCGAAGGCGAGCGCACCTACAGCGTGCCGGCTCTGACGCGCATCGAGGACTTCAACGCGACCTTCGGGACCCGCTTTTCCGACGACGAGTTCGACACCATCGGCGGCCTCGTTCTCCACGAGCTCGGCCGCATGCCACGGCGCGGCGAGGCGGTCGAGATCGGCGGTCTCGAGCTCAAGGTACAGCGCGCCGACCGGCGGCGCATCGAGACGCTGCGCGTGACCACTCCCGCCGAGATCGAGCTCAAGCCGCCGGGGGCCGGCTGAATACGGCCGCCGCGCCCGGCAACGGTGCGCGTACCGCCAGCTTCCACATGCAGGCTCTTTTCGATTCGTTCGCCCGCCGCGGGGCCTGGCTGGCCGCGCCGGCCGGTGCGGCACTTGCGCTCGCCTTCGCGCCCGTGGGCTTGGTCCCGCTCGCGGTGCTTTGCCCGGCACTGCTGTTCGTCCTCTGGCAGGACGCCACGCCACGTCGTGCCGCATGGCTCGGGTTCCTGTTCACCGGCAGCACCTTCCTCGCTGGCACCTACTGGCTCTATCACAGCATTCATCTCGTGGGTGGAGCGCCGCTGTGGATCGCCGCATTCCTCATGCTGAGCCTCGTGGCGATCATGGGCGGCTACACGGCCGCTCTCGGCTACGCCGCGGCGCGCTGGGGTCCCCGCGCGGGCGTGCTGCGCTGGCTCGTGCTGCTGCCTGCGGGCTGGGTACTCGTGGAGTGGTTCCGCGGCTGGTTTCTCAGCGGGTTCCCCTGGCTGGCGCTCGGCTACACGCAGCTCGACACGCCGCTGGCGGGATGGGCGCCGGTGTCTGGCGTGTACGGCACGAGCCTCGCCGTCGCGTTGACTGCTGGCGCGCTCGCGACGCTGCTGCTGGGCCAGCGGCATGCCCGCACGGCCGCGCTGCTCGTCACGGCAACGGTGTGGCTCGCGGGCGCCGCGCTGGCACGCATCGAGTGGACGGCGTCGTCCGGCACCCAGGTACCCGTCGCATTGGTGCAGGGGGCGGTGCCGCAGTCCATGAAATGGCAGGCCGGGCAGCGCGAGCGCACGATGACCTTGTATGCGCGCCTCACGGCGCCGCACCTAGGGGCGAGCATCATCGTCTGGCCGGAGGCTGCACTGCCTGCGCTGGAGAGCGACATCCGCGACTTCCTCGATGCGCTGCATCGCGAGGCGCGTGCGAAGGGCAGCGACTTGATCATGGGCCTGCTGCGACGCAATCCCTCGAGCGGTGCCTACCACAACGGCATGGTTGCCTTCGGCGCCACCGAGCAGTGGTACTACAAGCGACGCCTGGTGCCCTTCGGCGAGTTCTTCCCGGTGCCTGCCGTCGTGCGCGAGTGGATGCGGCTCATGAACCTGCCGTACTCGGATTTCGAGGCGGGACCCGATGACCCGTTGCCGCTTGCGGCCGGTGGTCAGACGCTGGCGCCGACCATCTGTTACGAGGACGCCTACGCCTCGGATCAGCTTTCGCTGATAGCGGGTGCGACGCTGCTCGTGAATGTCACGAACGACGCATGGTTCGGCGACTCGACCGCTCCGCACCAGCACCTGGACATCAGCCGCATGCGCTCCCTCGAGACCGGCCGGCCGATGCTGCGCGCCACGAATGACGGCATCACGGCGCTGATTGCCTATGACGGCCGACTGCTCGGCACGCTGCCGCAGTTTGAGCCCGCAGTGCTCACCGGAGTCGTCGAGCCGCGCACCGGCCTGACGCCGTATGTGCGCGCCGGCAACTGGCCCGTGGTGCTGATTGCCATGCTCGGCGTCGCGTTCACCTGTTCGCGGGCTGCTCGGCACCGGGCGGGCGGCGCATGAGCGATCGCGGCGGCGAGCTCACGCGCGAGGGCGAGCGCTACCCGCCGCCGCCGCACGAGCTCGAGTTCCATTCACTCGAGCCGCCATCTCCAGGTGGCGCGCGGCTGATCGCCCCGGGCCTGTGGTGGCTGCGCATCCCGCTGCCCATGGAGCTCAACCACATCAACGTCTGGCTCCTCGAGCACGGCGATGGCTGGATGCTGGTCGATACCGGCATGGCGGAGGAGGTCTGTCGCGAGGCCTGGGTCAGGCTCGAGCAGGAAGCGCTCGCAGGACGGCCGTTACGTCGCATCTTCGTCACTCACGACCATCCCGACCACATGGGGCTCGCGCCGTGGCTCGCGGCGCGGCACGGCGCTGAAGTGTGGATGTCGGCGCACGCGCACCGCTCCTCGGGCGAGTTCCTCGACACGTCGCCGGAAGTGCTCGCCGAGCGAATCCGGGGCTTTCTGCGAGTGCACGGCGTGGACGTTTCGGGGGGCACGTCGCCGACACGTGGCGATCACCGCGAGTGGTATGGCGGCTGGCCTCCGCTGGCACATGCGCCCGTGGACGGCGATGTCATCGAGGCCGGACTCGGGACATGGCGGGTCATCGAGACCGGTGGACACTGCCGTGGCCACCTGTGCCTGTACGACGCCGGGCGAAGACTGCTCGTGAGCGGCGATCAGGTGCTGCCGACGATCTCGCCCAATGTGAGCGTGCTTTCGTCGGCACCCGACGCCGACCCGCTGCGGGATTTCCTGGCTTCGATCGAGCGGCTGCGCGCGTGCGACGCCGGCACCCTGGTGCTGCCTTCCCACGGCCGTCCGTTCCGTGGCCTGCATCGCCGGCTCGCCGATCTCGGCGCGCACCACCGCGAGCAGCTTGACGCCCTGCTCGCGCACTGTATCGAGCCGCGTACGGCCGAGGAACTCCTGCCCGTGCTGTTTCGTCGCGTGCCGCGCGGCTTCCACCGCCTGCTGGCGGTGGGTGAGGCGGTGGCACACCTGAACTATCTCTGTGGCACGGGGGTCATGGAACGCCGCCGCGAGGGCGAGATAGCTCGATTCGTGGCGGTACGCTGACTCCGAATCCGCGCCGCACGTTGCCCCGCGCGTGTCCTGGACTGCTCGGGTATCCTTGACCGTTCCATCAGCCGCCCGCACCGCCATGCAGGAACGCTACGACCCCGCCGCGATCGAGTCCCGCGCCCAGGCCGACTGGGAGGCGCAAGGCACCTTTACGGTCGCCGAGGATCCCTCACGGCCCAAGTACTACTGCCTGTGCATGTTCCCGTACCCGAGCGGGCGCCTGCACATGGGTCACGTGCGCAACTACACGATCGGCGACGTGCTGACGCGCTACATGCGCATGCAGGGCTACAACGTGCTCCAGCCCATGGGCTGGGACGCCTTCGGCCTGCCGGCCGAGAACGCCGCCATGGCCAACGGGGTGCCACCGGCGAAATGGACCTACGACAACATCGCCTACATGAAGCGGCAGCTGAAGTCGCTCGGGTTCGGCATCGACTGGAGCCGCGAGGTTGCCACCTGCCAGCCCGACTACTACCGCTGGAACCAGTGGCTGTTCCTGCGCATGCTCGAGAAAGGTATCGCCTACCGCAAGACCGGCGTCGTCAACTGGGATCCCGTGGACCAGACGGTGCTCGCCAACGAGCAGGTGATCGACGGCCGCGGCTGGCGCACCGGCGCGCTCGTCGAGAAGCGCGAGATCCCGATGTACTACCTGCGCATCACCGCCTATGCGCAGGATCTGCTCGATGCGCTCGGCGAACTGCCCGGCTGGCCCGAGCGGGTGCGCGTGATGCAGGAGAACTGGATCGGCCGGTCCGAGGGCCTCGAGATCGCGTTTGAGGTGGAAGGGGAGGCGCAGCCGCTGTCGATCTACACGACGCGGCCCGACACGCTCTGCGGCGTCACCTACATGGCGGTCGCGGCCGAGCACCCGCTCGCGCAGCGCGCGGCAGAGGGCAACCCTGACCTGCAGGCGTTCCTCGCCGAGTGCCAGCGCACGGGCGTCACCGAGGCGGCGCTCGAGACCATGGAAAAGCGCGGCATGCCGCTCGGCATCCACGTCATCCACCCGATCACGGGTGAACGCGTGCCGATCTGGGTCGCGAACTTCGTGCTGATGGGCTATGGCACGGGTGCCGTGATGTCCGTACCGGCGCACGACCAGCGTGACTGGGAATTCGCGCGCCGCTACGGCCTGCCGATCCATCCCGTGATCCAGCCGCTCGACGGCAGCCTGCCGGACATCGAGTCGGGGGCCTTCATCGATCACGGCCGGCTGATCAATTCCGGCCGCTTCGACGGGCTCGAGTTCGACGAGGCCTTCGACGCCTACGCGAAGTTCTTCGAGTCGCACGGCACTGGCAAGCGACGCGTGAACTGGCGCCTGCGCGACTGGGGCATTTCGCGCCAGCGCTACTGGGGCAGTCCGATCCCGCTGATCCACTGCCCTGACTGCGGGGTGCAGCCGGTGCCGGACGACCAGTTGCCGGTGGTGCTGCCCGACGACCTCGTGCCCGATGGCAGCGGCAGCCCGCTCGCCCGGAGCGAAGCGTTCCTGAAGTGCGTCTGCCCTAAGTGTGGTGGCCCGGCCCGTCGCGAGACGGACACGCTCGACACCTTCGTGGACTCGTCCTGGTATTTCTTCCGCTTCGCCAGCGCCGGCAACGACGCGGCGATGGTGGACGAGCGTGCCGCGTACTGGCTGCCGGTGGACCAGTACATCGGCGGCATCGAGCACGCGATCCTGCACCTGCTGTACTCGCGCTTCTGGACGCGCGTGATGCGTGACCTCGGGCTGACGAAAGTCGCGGAGCCGTTCGCGAACCTGCTGACCCAGGGCATGGTCCTCAACGAGATCTACTTCCGCAAGCCCGCCTCCGGCCGCATCGCCTACTTCAACCCGGCCGACATCGATGTGCAGCTGGACGAAAAGGGCGCGCGCATCGGCGCCGTGCTGCGCGAGGACGGCGAGCCCGTCGAGAGCGGCGGCATCGGCACAATGTCGAAGTCGAAGAACAACGGCGTGGACCCGCAGGCGCTGGCCGAGCGCTACGGCGCGGACACCGCGCGGCTGTTCATGATGTTCGCGGCGCCGCCGGAGCAGTCGCTCGAATGGTCGGACGAGGGCGTCGAGGGTGCGTTCCGCTTCATGAAGCGCCTGTGGAAGGCGGTGCACCAGCACGTGAGCGGGGGCCCGGCGCCACCAGTGGATGCCGCCAGCCTCGACGAGGCACAGCGCACGCTTCGTCGCCAGGTGCACGAGACGCTCGCCAAGGTGACGACCGACATCGGTCGGCGCCGCACTTTCAACACCGCGATCGCCGCGGTGATGGAACTCCTCAATGCGCTTGGTCGCTTCGACGACCGCTCATCGCAGGGCCGCGCGGTGATGCAGGAAGCGCTCGACCTCGTGGTGCTGATGCTCTCGCCGGTCGTACCTCACGCAACCCACGCGCTGTGGCGCGAGCTCGGTCACGAGGGCGCCGTCGTGGACCATCGCTGGCCGGTGCCGGACCCGCGTGCACTTGAGCGCGCGGAAGTCGAGGTGGTCGTGCAGGTCAACGGCAGGCTGCGCGGTCGCGTCACGGTGCCGGCCGGTGCGGACGAGGCGGTCGTGCGCGAAGCGGCGCTCGCCGACGCGAACGTGCAGCGCTTCATGGAAGGCAGGCCGCTGCGCAAGTTCATCTACGTGCCCGGCAAGCTCGCCAACGTCGTGGTGTGAGGCGCATGCCCGCGCGAGCCCTGGTGACGATGCTGCTCACCGTCGCGCTCGCGACCGGCTGCGGCTTCCACCTGAAGGGCCAGACGAGCCTGCCTGCGAGCGTCGGCGCGATCTACCTGTCGCTGCCGGACGATCTCTCGCCCTTTGCGGTCGAAATGCGGCGTGCGCTCGAACGCGCGGACGCGGTGACGTCGAACTCCGCGGACGAGGCGGGCACGGTGGTACGCGTGCGCGTGGACCGCACCGGGCGGCGGGTGCTCGCGGTGTCGGCGCGCAACACTCCGACCGAGTTCGAGATCTTCTACCTGCTCGAGTACTCGATCGACCGGGCGGGCACGCAGGAGGTGCCCCCGCAGCGCCTCGAGCTGACGCGCAACTTCAGCTTCGACGAGAGCCTGGTGCTCGCGAAGGGCCACGAGGAGGAGATCCTCCGCGAGGCGCTCGCCCGCGACCTCGCCGAGCTGGTGATGCGCCGGCTCGAGTCGCTGCCGACCGTCCCGGCGCCCGCGCAAACCGGTCCGTCGCCCTGACTAGCTCGTGAGTGATGCCAGGCTCGAGCGCCGAGTGGCCGGCGTCCGGCACGACGCGTAAGTCGGCCTCCGGCCATGCGCGGTGCAGGTCCCAGGCTGTCATCATCGGGCAGACCACATCGTAGCGACCCTGCACGATCACCGCCGGGATGTGGCGGATGCGGCGCACGCCGCGCAGCAACTGGTCCTCGCGCGCCAGGAAGCCCTTGTTCACGAAGTAGTGGCACTCGATGCGTGCCACGGCGATCGCGAACTCGTCGCCGCTCCACTTCGCGATGTTTTCTTCGTTGCCGTGCAGGAAGCTCGTGGCGGCCTCCCAGACCGCCCAGGCGCGCGCCGCCTTCAGCTGCACCATGCGGCTGCGCGAGGTGAGCCGCCGGTGGAATGCGGCCACGAGGTCGCCCCGCTCGCGCTTCGGGATCGCCTCGACGTAGTGCTCCCAGCGGTCGGGAAAGATCGCACTCGCGCCCTGCTGGTAGAACCAGTCGATCTCGGCCTTGCGCAGCATGAAGATCCCGCGCAGCACCAGCTCGCTGACGCGCTTCGGGTGGGTCTGCGCATAGGCAAGGGCGAGCGTCGAGCCCCAGGAGCCGCCGAACACCAGCCAGCGCTCGATCCCGAGATGCGCGCGCAGCGCCTCCATGTCCGATACGAGGTGCCAGGTAGTGTTGTCATCGAGGCTCGCGTGCGGCCGGCTCTTGCCGCAGCCGCGCTGGTCGAACACCACGATCCGGTAGCGCTTCGGGTCGAAGAAGCCGCGCACCGCCGGGCTCGAGCCCGCGCCCGGGCCGCCGTGCACAAACACTGCCGGTTTGCCGCGCGGGTTGCCCGATTCCTCCCAGTAGATCTCGTGCTGCGGCGACACGCGAAGCCAGCCGCTACGATGGGGCTCGGGCACTGGATAGAGGCTGCGGCGCAGTCTGGATTCTGTCACGGCGGAGACACCTCGAGGTCACGGACTGCGACGAGCATAGCGGAATGGGCCGCGCGGGGCCGAAGGCTCCGGCGGGCGCATGCGCAAGCGGCGCGCGACCAAACTGACCGCCGGCACGTGAGAGCGCAAGCAGGTGGAACCCGACCGGTGGAGGCGGCATAATCGATCGCGCATGCGGATATCGAACCTGCCCCGGCCTCACGGCCCGCTCACTGCCTGACCGGCCGTCATGGGCAAGCGCGCGCAGTGAGGATTTCACCGGACGCACTGCCGTCTGGCCTCGAGCGCGGCCTGCGCAACGCCTACCTCATTACCGGCTCCGAGCCGCTGATGATCGCCGAGGCCTGCGATGCGGTGCGCTCTGCCGCCCGCAAGCGCGATTACACGGACCGCGAGGTCCATTTCGTGGAGCGCGGTTTCGACTGGAATGCGCTGCTGATGGAGGCGGCCAACCTGTCGCTGTTCGCGTCCCGCCGCCTGGTCGAGGTGAAATTCTCATCCGCACCGGATGTCGTCGGGCAGAAGGCGCTCGCGGGTCTCGCCGCGCAGCCGCCAGCCGATGCGGTGCTGTTGGTCTCGGGCGAGCTCGAGTGGCGTCAGCTGAAGAACGCCTGGGTCTCGGCGTTTGAGCAGCACGGTGTGCTGGTCGTCGCTCAACCCGTGGAGCGGGGCGAGCTGCCGTCCTGGATCCGCGGCCGACTCGAGCGCCGCGGCCTCACCATCACCCGCGATGCCGCCGAACTTCTTGCCGATCGCGTGGAGGGCAACCTGCTCGCTGCGCAGCAGGAGATCGAGCGCATTGCGCTGCTTATGCCCGGGGCCGCGCTCGGCTCCGACGAGATCGCTGCGCTGGTGGCCGACAGCGCGCGCTACGACGTGTTCGAACTGTCGGCTGCGGCATTGGCGGCGCAGCCGGCGCGCGCGCTGCGCATCCTCGCTGGCCTGCGCGCCGAGGGGCGCGAGCCGCCGCTGGTGCTGTGGGCACTGCTGAACGACCTGCGCGGACTGTCGCGCGTCGCCTGGCGCGCCGAGCGCGAGCGCTCGCTCGATGCGGTGTTCCGCGACGAGAAGATCTGGGCGCGGAGACAGTCCTCGATCAAGTCGGCGCTGCCGCGGTTCACGCGCGACGACATCGAGTCGCTGCTCCTGACCGCCGCCGCCGTCGACCGTATCTCGAAGGGTGCCTTGCCGGGCGACCCGTGGGTCGCGCTGGAGTCGCTGGTGGCGCGCATTGCCGGCGTCCGCCTCGCTGCATGAGACCCCTCGGGATCTTTGGCGGCACCTTCGATCCGGTCCACTACGGACACCTGCGCATCGCGTTCGAGCTGCTGAAGGTTCTCGATCTGGAGGAGATGCGCTTCATACCGGCGGGGCAGCCGCCGCACCGCGGCGCGCCGGCCTGTCCCGCGCAGCATCGACTCGCAATGGTCCGCGCGGCGATCGCCGACCAGCCGGGCTTCACCGCAGACAGCCGCGAAGTGAACCGCCAGTCGCCGTCGTGGACGGTGACCACGCTGCGCGAGCTGCGCGCCGAGGCGCCCCGGCGGCCGTTGTGCCTGGTGGTCGGCATGGACGCTTTCCTCGGGCTGCCGCAGTGGCACGAGTGGCTCGAGCTGCCGAGGCTCGCACATCTCGTGATCGCACGGCGGCCTGGCGCGCAGCTCCCTGACCAGGGCGTGCTCGGTGGTCTGCTCGCCGAGCGGGCAACTATGCGCGTCGGAGATCTGCACGACGCGCCGGCGGGCTGCATCTTCGTGCACGAAGGCACTCCGCTCGAGATTTCGTCCACGGCGCTGCGCGAGATGATCTCCGCCGGCCGCGACCCACGCTACCTGCTGCCCGATGCGGTGCGCGCCTACATCCGCGACACCGCCTGTTACATCCCACAACCCACGAGGTGAGCATGACAGCGAAGCGACCCACGACATCACGACGCAGAACGGGCGCGGCGAAGAGTTCAGGCACGGGCGGGTCCAGGCCGACCAGGGCGGCGGGGGCCGCACCCGCGGTGCGCCGCGCGACGGCGAAGACCGCGGCCCCCGCAGCCAGGAAATCCGCGAAGGCGAAGCCCACCTTGCGCGACGTGGTGCTTGGCGCGCTCAACGAGATCAAGGCGGTGAACGTGAAGGCGCTCGACGTGCGCGGACTCACTGACATCACGGACACGATGGTGGTGGCAAGCGGCAACTCGGACCGCCACGTGAAGTCAATCGCGGAGCGGGTCACGCAGCGCTGCAAGGAGGCGGGGTTCCGTCCGTACGGCATCGAGGGCGAGCGAGATGGCGAGTGGGTACTGCTCGATCTGCACGACATCGTGCTGCACGTTATGCTGCCGCGCGTGCGGGAGTTCTACGCGCTCGAGAAGCTCTGGGAGAACGGCGCCGCGGCCTGAAGGCGCGGCGGTCCCGGCGGGAGCGACGATGCGCATGCAGTTGATCGCGGCCGGGACCCGCCTGCCGGACTGGGTCAATGCGGGCTTCGAGGACTACGCCACGCGGCTGCGTGGCGACTACCGGCTGGAACTCACCGAGATCGAGCTCGGGCGACGCGGTGACGGCGACCCGCGGCGGGCCGTGGCGACCGAGGGAGAGCGAATGCTGGCCGCCGTCGGCCCCCGCAGTGCAATCGTAGCCCTGCAGGTCGACGGCAAGCCGCTGGCCACCGCGCAGCTCGTCGCCTGGCTCCGGGAGCGCGCCCGCCTCGGAGAACCGCTGGCTTTCTGCATCGGAGGCCCGGACGGCCTCGCTCCCGCCGTGGATCAGGGCGCCTGCCTGCGCTGGTCGCTGTCGCCGCTGACATTGCCGCACGGCCTCGCACGGATCGTGGTCGCCGAGGCGCTCTACCGTGCGATCTCCGTAATCCGGGGCCAGCCCTATCACCGTCCCTGACTGAGCTGCAGAAGGTGGACAGCGGCCGGGCGGGCGCGATCAAATGCCGGTTTGATCCCGGCCCGGAGTCCTCGATGCACCCCTATCCGCACCATTATGTCGTCAGCGCCAGCGCGGCGCCGGAGGGCGATGTTCCGGTGAGCTCGGCCGGCCTGCCGACGCTCGCCACCGCGCCACCGGCTGAATTCGATGGCCCGGGCGATCGCTGGTCACCCGAGACCCTGCTGATCGCGGCCGTCGCCGACTGCTTCCTGCTCTCCTTCCGCGGCGTGGCGCGAGCCAACAAGTTCGCATGGAACTCGCTGAGCTGCGAGGTGCACGGCACGCTCGAGCGCCCGGAGGGCAAGACGCGCTTCACCAAGATGCTCGTCAAGGCACAACTTCATGCGCCGGCGGGCACCGACGAGGCGAAGGCCGTGCAGCTCATGCAGCGCGCCGAGCAAGTGTGCCTGATCAGTAACTCGCTGGTGGCCGAGCGCCACATCGAGGCAACGGTCGTCAACGAGTAAACACCTCTTGACGCCGCCGCTCATCCTGCTCGCATCCGCATCACCCCGGCGCAGTGCGCTGCTGAAACAGATCGGCGTCGCGCATGCCGTTCGACCCGTTGAAGTCGACGAGTCGGTGCGCTCGGGCGAGGCGCCTTCGGCCTACGTGCTGAGGCTCGCCGAGGCCAAAGCTGCGGCGCTTTGGGATCGGCTCGAGGATCAAGAGCGCGCGCCGGTACTGGCGGCCGATACCACGGTCGCCCTCGAGGGCGAGATCTTCGGCAAGCCTGCCGACATCGCCGAGGCGCGCGCGATGCTCGGTCGGCTGTCGGGACGCACGCACGAGGTGCACACGGCGGTTGCGGTGCGCCACGCGGACGGCGCGGCCGCACGGCTTTCGAGCAGCAGCGTGAGCCTGCGCGAGCTCACCAGCGAGGAAATCGACGCGTACTGGGCCACGGGCGAGCCTGCCGACAAGGCCGGTGGCTACGCCGTGCAGGGACGCGCCGCGGTGTTCATCCGCCACATCGCAGGAAGCTATTCCGGGATCATGGGGCTGCCGCTGTATGAGACCTGGGAACTGCTCGCGCCGATGCTCGGTCATGCCGGGAGCGGCCCCGCATGAGCACCGAGATGGTCGTCAACGTGAGTCCGCGCGAGACGCGCGCGGCCCTGCTCGAGAACGGCGTGCTGCAGGAGCTGTTCGTGGAGCGTGCGAGCCGCCGCGGGCTGGCGGGCAACCTCTACAAGGGCCGCGTGTCGCGCGTGCTGCCGGGCATGCAGGCCGCATTCATCGACATCGGCCTCGAGCGCACGGCCTTCCTGCACGTCTCCGACATCGTCCAGCCCGCCGACGCTGAGGGTGCCGGCGAGGCGCCGCGCACCGACAGCATCCGCGAGCTCGTGGGCGAAGGGGCAGACATCCTGGTGCAGGTGCTCAAGGACCCGCTGGGCACCAAGGGCGCACGCCTCACCACGTTCGTCACGATCCCCTCTCGCTATCTCGTCTACATGCCCTACGGTCACGGCGTCGGCGTGTCGGCCCGCATCGAGAACGAGACCGAGAGACAGCGACTGCGCGAGGCCGTGCACGAGTGGGCGCCTTCCGGTTCCACCGGCGGCTACATCGTGCGCACCGCGGCCGAGGGTGCGACCGGCGAAGCCCTGCGCGCGGACATGCTGTTCCTTTTCAAACTCTGGGGCCTGCTCAGCGACAAGGCGCGGAGCGCGGCACAGGGCACGCTGGTGCACGAGGACCTGCCGCTGCCACTGCGACTGATGCGCGACCTCGTGGGCGAAGGCGTGGACCGCATCCTGGTGGACCACGAGGGCACCTGCGAGCAGATGCGCGAGTTCGCCGCGACCTTCATGCCCGGCCTCGAGACCCGCGTCGAGCGCTACACGGGCAACCGGCCGATGTTCGATCTGCACGGCGTCGAGGAGGAAATCCAGCGCTCGCTCGACCGCAAGGTGCCGCTCAAGTCCGGCGGGTACCTGATCATGGACCAGACCGAGGCGCTCACGACCATCGACGTGAACACCGGTGCCTACGTCGGGCACCGTAATCTCGAGGAGACCATCTACAGGACGAACCTCGAGGCAGCCGTCGCAATTGCGCGGCAGCTCAGGCTGCGCAATCTCGGCGGCATCATCATCATCGACTTCATCGACATGGAGGAGGAGGCGCACCGCAAACAGGTGCTTCAGGCGCTGGAGAAGGCGCTTGCCAAGGATCACGCCAAGACGCATGTCTCCACCGTCTCGCAGCTCGGACTGGTGGAGATGACGCGCAAGCGCACGCGCGAGAGCCTTGCCCACCAGCTCTGCATGCCGTGCCCGTCCTGCGAGGGTCGCGGCTTCCTCAAGACTCCCGAAACGGTCTGCTACGAGATCTTCCGGGAGATTCTGCGCCAGGCCGGACAATTCGATCTGCAGCAGCTGCTTGTGCTCGCGCACCAGGACGTCATCGAGCGCCTGCTCGACGAGGAATCCGCGGCGCTCGGCGAGCTTGAGGTGCTGGTCGGAAAACCGATCCGGCTGCAGACGGAGTCCCTGTACGAGCCCGACCAGTACGACGTGGTGCTGATGTGAGTCCGGCGCCCGGGCGCGGAGTCTCGGCCCGGGCCTGGCGTGTGCTGGGCGGGGCCCTGGCCGCGATCCTGATCATGGCGGCGCTGATCCTCGGTGCGCTGCGGTTCGCGATCACGCAACTCCCGGAGCGCTCGGCGCGCGTGCAGTCATGGATCGAGCGCCAGACGAACATGCGCCTGGAGTTCGCCGACATGGACGCGCGACTGCGCTGGTGGGGACCGGAGGTCGTGCTGCGCGAGGTGCGCGTGCTCGATCGCGATGCAACCCAGGCGCTGTTCGAGACGCGCGAGGCGACGGTGTCGCTCGACGTCTGGAGCCTGTTCCGGACCGGGGAACTCATCGCCGGGCGCGTGAGCTTCGTTGGTCCCGCGGTCACCGTCGTGCGCCTGCCGGACGGGCGCATCCGGCTGCTGGGACAGCGCGAGCGGCCCGCGGAGCGTGCTTTCGATCTCGAGCGGCTGCCGGCGGGCCGCCTCGAGATCGTCGAGGCGAGAGTGCGCTACGAGGATCGCCTCAACGGGCGCGGGCCCTGGGTGTTGGAGGACGTGAGAATCTCGCTCGTGCGAGCTCATGCCGCCGTCGATGTGACAGGAAGCGCGCGCCTGCCGTCGACGCTCGGCTCGGACGTGGAATTCGACGGGCGTCTGCGGGGGCCGCTCGACCGGATTGCCGAACTCGATGCGCGACTCTCGGTTCGTGCCGATCGCATCAAGCTCGCGGGACTGTCGGAGTTCTTCCCGGCGGGGACGGCACGGCCGACCGCGGGAGCTGGTCCGGTGCGCCTGTCGATCAATGCGACTGCCGGGAGGCTGCAGCAGCTGCGCCTGACAGCGGACCTCGAGGGTGTTGCGGTCGACCTTCCGCAGCGCGAGCTGCCGCCGACCGAGACCATGCGAATCTCGGAGCCCTACCGTCCCGCGGGAAGCTCGCCGCTCAGCATGCCGCGCGTGGACATGTCGGTGATCGAGCAGCCGGCGCCCGCGTCGCCGCAGCAGGCGACTTACCGGCGAATCGCCGGCAACCTGCGACTGCGTCGCGAAGGTGAGTGGTGGACATTCCAGGCGCGCGATCTCGTTGTGCTGGGACCGGCATCGGGGACCGAGGTCGCGAGCACGCCGATGACCCTCAGTGGCCGCTGGCGCGGCAAGGCAGCAAGCGCGTTCGCGCTCGAGGTGCACGCGAACCTGCTGCGCCCGATCGACCTGTGGCCACTGGTGCTCGCGACCGCGCCGGCATCGTTCGATCGCTGGGCGGGGCTCGACCCGTCGGGCGAGATTCGCGGGCTCCACGTGGACCTGCTGCGCGAGCGCGCCGGTTCCGAGCCGCGCTTCGCGGTGAGTGCGGAGTTCGCCGATCTCGCCGTTCGGCCGGTCGGCCGCTGGCCGGGGCTCCGCGGTCTCACCGCGCGCCTGTCCGGCACCGAGCAGCGCGGGCGCCTCGCGCTGACCGCGCAGTCGCCGTCGTTCGAGTGGCCGCGGATGTTCCGGACGCCGATCGCGATCGAGCGCGCCGACGCCGAGATCGACTGGCGCCGAGAGGGACCGGAGTGGGTGGTGTCCTCGCCCAAGGTCGCAGTCGCTCTCGCAGGCGGTGCAGCGGAGGGCTCGATCGAAATGCGCTTCGCACGCGGGCGGGACTATCCGCAGCTGGTGACGGAGGCGCGTGTCACGGGTGGCGACGTCCGTGCCGTGCGCGATTTCCTGCCGGCCGGCCGCATGCAGCCGGCCACGTACGCCTGGCTCGCACACGCCTTCACCGCAGGTCGCCTGACGGGCGGGTACCTGAGCTATCGCGGACCTGTGCGTCGCTTTCCGTTTCGCCAGGGCGAGGGCGAGTTCAAGGCGAGCGCCACGGTGGAGGGCATGACCCTCGACTACGTCAGCGGCTTCACGCCACTCACGGATGCCGCCGGCACGGTCGACTTCCACAACGCCTCGATGCGCGCGCAGCTGCGCGCCGGCCGCGCCGGTGAACTGCGGCTGACCGCCGGCGAGTTCATGCTCGCCGACTACCGCGACCCGTTGCTGGAGATCGATGCGTCAGGCAGCGGCGACCTCGGGCACGCGCTCGTGCTCCTTCAGCGCAGTCCGCTGGGCCCGCGGCTGGGCGATCTCTTCATGGATCTCTCGGGAAGCGGCGCGGCGGACTTAGCGCTCGCGTTGCGCCTGCCGACGCAGCGGCCCGAAGACAACCGCTATACCGTGCGCGCACAACTCGATTCCGCGACCGTGCAATGGCCGATACTGCGGTCACCGGTCACGCGTCTGTCCGGCGATCTAGAGATCCGCGAGGACGCGGTCGTCGCAAAGTCCCTGCGCGGCAGCTACCTGGACGGGCCGTTCGAGCTGAGTGCGCGGCCGGTGCCACCCGCTTCCGGATCCTCGATGAGCGTGCAGATCGACGCCGAGGGACGCCTGGGCGGTGCCCAGCTGCCGGCAGTGATCGGGTTGCCGGAGGGGATCCGCATGTCGGGTGGCACGCAGTGGAAGCTGCAGGGCCGCCTTGACCGGCCCGCGGCAAGCGGACGTCCCTGGTCGTCGCACCTCGACGTGAGCAGCGACCTGACGGGGCTCACGATCGACGCACCGAGGCCCTTCGCCAAGCGCCCGGCCGAAACCCGACCGACGCGTGTCGTGCTGGACCTGCCCCAACCGGGACGCAACGACCTTCGTATCGAGAGCGGCGCGGCACGCGCAGTGCTCGAGTTCACGCGCCGCGCCGACGAGCGCTGGATCCTGGATCGCGGTGCCGCGCGGTTCGATGGCCGACCACTGTCGAGCCCGTCGCGCCCAGGCCTGCTGGTGGCCGGGGACTGGCCGGAGTTCGACCTCGGTGAATGGTTGGCGCTGCGCTCCGCCACTGCGGGCGGGCCGCTGCTGTCGGACTGGCTCGGCCCGGTGGACGTGCACCTCGACCGCGCACGTGTGATTGGCTTCGAGTTCCTCGACGTGACTGCTTCCATGCAACCGCTCGACGGCGCCTGGCGGATCGAGGTGGCGGGCCCCATGGCCGCAGGTGCCGTGACCGTGCCCGAGGATCTCTCGAAGGGCACGCCGATCGATCTGCAGATGCAGCGGCTCAGCCTGCAGTCGCCGCGTGCGGTCGATCGCGCGTCGGAGCGCGAGGAGCCGACCGATCCGCGCGGCCTGCCGGCCATCGTCCTGCGCGCGGAGGATTTCTCATGGGAAGGCCGTCGCTTCGGGCGCCTCGCCGCGACAGTGACCAGGGACGCGCGCGGGCTGAAGCTCGAGCGGCTGGCGGCGCAGTTCGAAAGCATGACCATTTCCGGAAGCGGCTCGTGGCTGGTCGAGGACGGCGCGCCGCACACGCGTCTCGACCTCGATTTCAGCAGCGACGACCTTGCGGCGGCCTCACGTGCCCTCGGCTACCGCGATGCCGTCACTGCCGAGCGAGCGCTCGTGCACGCGAGTCTCGACTGGAGCGGTGGCCCCGATGGCGATGCGCTGGCGCGCATGAACGGCACCATGCGCCTCGAACTGGATCGCGGCCAGCTGCGCAGCGTGAAACCCGGGGCCGGCCGCATCCTCGGCCTGACGAGCGTAAGCGCCCTGCCGCGACGCCTCGCGCTCGATTTCCGCGACGTGACCGAGGAGGGACTCGCCTTCGATACCGTGCGTGGGGACTTCCAGGTTCGGGAGGGAGGCGCCTACACGCAGAACCTGCTGCTCAAGGGCGCCTCCGTGGACATCGGTGTCGTGGGCCGCACGGGTCTCGCCCGGCAGGACTACGACCAGACGGTCGTCGTCAGCGGCAATCCGAGCGGTCCAATCACGATCGCCGGCGCGCTCGCGGCCGGACCGGTCGGGGCCGCGGGTGCGCTGCTCATCTCGCAGATGTTCAAGGGCCAGTTGCAGGGGCTCGCGCGCGTCTACTATCGCGTGACGGGCTCCTGGAGCGAGCCAGTCGTCGAGCGCATCTCGGCCAGCGCCGGTGGCAGCGTCGCGGCGAGCCAGTCCACTGACAAGGAAGCACCATGACACTTGTTGCTGCTGTCCAGATGGTGTCCGGGGCCGACGTCGCGCGGAACCTCGAGGCGGCCGCGCGGTTGTTGCGCAATGCGCGGGAGCGAGGGGCCGTCGTAGCGGCGCTCCCCGAGAATTTCGCGTTCATGGGACTCACCGAGGCCGACAAGCTCTCGATCGCCGAGAATGATGGCGCCGGGCCGATCCAGGCCGTGCTGGGCGGATTGGCTCGCTCGCTCGGCCTCTGGATCGTTGCGGGTACCATCCCGCTGCGCGTCCCCGGCGAGCCGCGGGTAGCGGCCGCCTGCCTGGTCTTCGACGCGGACGGACGGCGCGCCGCCCGCTACGACAAGATCCACCTGTTCGACGTGGCGATTCCGGGCCGCGACGAGCGTTACCAGGAGTCGGCCTCGGTGCGTCCGGGTCGCGAGGCGGTCTGCGTGCCGACGCCGGCCGGCCAGCTGGGGCTCGCGGTCTGCTACGACCTGCGCTTTCCGGAGCACTTCCGGCGCCTGCTCGATCTCGGCGCCGAGTGGTTCTGTCTGCCCTCGGCCTTTACCGCGCCGACCGGGCGGGCACACTGGGAGACACTGCTGCGGGCACGCGCGATCGAGAACCTGAGCCACGTCGTCGCCCCAGCCCAGTCCGGCTTCCACGAGAACGGCCGCGAGACCCACGGCGATTCGATGATCGTGGACTGCTGGGGCAGGGTACTGGCACGGCTGCCGCGGGGCAGCGGGACGGTGGTGGCCGAGATCGACCTCGTCCGCCAGCGCGAGGTCAGGCAGAATTTCCCCAGTCTCGACCACCGGCGACCCATCACGTGACCCAGACACAGATTGCCATTCCACCCGCCCTGTTCGCCCCGCAGACATCGGTCGCCGAGTCGCCGCCGTCTGGCGATCCGCTCGACGTCGCTCGCGCCGGGCTGCTGTTGCCCGCCGGGCTCGACGAGGACCGCGTCGCGCGCATCCTCGGCGAGGTGATGGGTCACGCGGTCGACTACGCCGACGTCTACTTCCAGTTCGTACGCGAGGAGTCGTGGTCGCTCGAGGACAGCATCGTCAAGGACGGCACGCACAGCATCGACCACGGTGTCGGCGTGCGGGCACTCGCCGGTGAGAAAGCGGGCTTTGCCTACTCCGACGAGATCGTGCTGCCGGCGCTGCTCGAGGCGGCGCATGCCGCGCGCGCCATCGCCCGCTCGGGCAGCGCGGGTGCGTTGCGCGCCTGGCATTCGCCCGGCCGCAGGGCGCTGTACGCCCCGCTCGATCCCGTCGAAAGCCTGGGTGACGCCGAAAAGGTAAGTCTGCTCGAGCAGATCGATCGCGAGGCGCGTGCCATGGATTCGCGCATCACCCGGGTGATGGCTAGCCTCGCCGCCTCGCACGACACCATCCTGGTGCTCGCCAGTGACGGCACGCTCGCCGCGGACATCCGTCCCCTGGTGCGACTCAATGTGTCCGTGATCATCGAGCACGATGGTCGCCGCGAGCAGGGCTATGCGGGCGGCGGCGGACGCTTCGGCTACGGTGAGTTTCTGGCCTCCGGCCGCTGGCGGGAACTGGTGCGCGAGGCTGTGCGGACCGCAGGCGTGAATCTCGAGGCCGTGCCGGCGCCGGCCGGCACGATGACCGTAGTGCTCGGCTCCGGCTGGCCGGGCGTGCTGCTGCACGAGGCCGTGGGCCACGGACTCGAGGGCGACTTCAACCGCAAGGGAACCTCTGCGTTCAGCGGTCGCATGGGTCAGCGCGTCGCGGCGCCCGGGGTCACCATCGTCGACGATGGCACGCTCGCCTCGCGCCGCGGCTCGCTAAACGTCGACGACGAGGGCACGCCCACGCAGAGCACCACGCTGATCGAGGACGGGGTGCTGTGCGGCTACCTGCAGGACAAGCTCAACGCGCGCCTGATGGGCGTGGCGCCGACCGGCAATGGCCGGCGCGAGTCCTTCGCACACCTCACGCTGCCGCGCATGACGAACACGTACATGCTGTCTGGCTCGCACGACCCGGAAGAAATCATCCGCTCGGTGCCCAAGGGTCTCTATTGCCGCAACTTCGGCGGCGGGCAGGTGGACATCACGTCCGGAAAATTCGTGTTCTCGGCGAGCGAGGCGTACCTCATCGAGAACGGGCGGCTCGGCGCGCCGGTGAAAGGTGCCACTCTGATCGGGAATGGCCCCGAGGTGATGACTCGCGTGTCGATGGTGGGCAGCGACCTGCGCCTCGACGACGGTGTGGGCACCTGCGGGAAGGAGGGCCAGGACGTGCCGGTCGGCGTCGGTCAGCCGACGCTGCGCGTCGACGGCCTGACGGTCGGCGGCACCGCCTGAGCCGTAGCGCCGGCGATCATGCCGATCTGGATCCCGCGCCCGGTCTACGAGGCTCTGCCCTATGTCTACGTCGCCGCCGGCGCCGCGCTGATCGCGGGCGGCTATTTCCTCCCCGCTGGACTGAGCGGCTGGATCATGCTGGCCGGCGTGGCGATCGTGATTGCCGGACTGGTGTTCTGGATGCACCGTCGCGACTATCGTGCCGCGCAGTCGGAATACGACCACCGCCCGCTCGACGACTGAGCGTCCGGGCTTCGCCGGGTGATCAGCGCCCGTCGTCCTCGTCAGCCTCGACGCGCTCTTCTTCCTCGTTCTCGTCGGCCGGCTTGTCGAGTGTCGTCGTGCCGGTGGCGGCGGCGTCGGCACGCGAATAGCTGAGCGTGTGGTGGCCGATCTGCACGGCATCGCCCTCGGCGAGCCGGTGGCGACGCACCCGCTTGCCGCGCACGAAGATCCCGTTGGTGCTGTTCAGGTCCTCGATCACGCTGCCAGCGTGGTTCGTGACCACCTGCGCGTGGTGCCGGCTCACGAAACGGCTGTCCACCTGCAGGTCGTTGTCCGAGGTGCGACCGATGATCAGCCGTCCCGGCACGAGGAGGCTTTCCTCAAGGACGAGCCCCTGGTGAGACAGCACCAGCCGGCCGACGGGCGGCACCTGCTGCGGCGCGGTGTCGTCGATGCCCGGCAGCAGCGTCGAAGTTCGCGCCACGTATTCGACCCACTGCAGCTCGGCGACTGCGGCCCTGAGGTCCTCCAGCGAGACCGTGGCGTGGTCCTGCGCGAAGGCCGCCAGCAGCGCCGTGTCGCACAGAGTGTTGGTCAGTCGCGGGATCCCGCCGGTGTAGCGGTAGATCACGGGGAACGTGTCTGGCTCGAAGATCTCGCGAGTTCCGGCGCCTGCAACCCGCAGGCGATGACGGATGTACTCCGCGGCGTCGGACTCGCTCAACGCAGTCAGGTGGAAGCGCAGCCGCACACGCTGGCGCAGCTGTATGAGGTCGCTCGAGTCGAGTTTGTCGTTCAATTCGGGCTGGCCGGCCAGGATGATGCGCAGCACCTTTTCCTTGGTGGTCTCGACCCCCGAGAGCAGCCGGACTTCCTCGAGGACCTTGTTGCTGAGATTCTGGGCCTCGTCGAGGATCAGGAGCACCTTGCGCCCGCTCGCGTACTGCTCGATCAGGAACTGGTTGAGCGTAGCGAGCAGCTCGGCCTTGCGCATCTTGAAGGGACTGAAGCCGAACTGTGCGAGCACCGTCTGCAGGAACTCGGTCGGCGAGATCTGCGTCTGGTTGATCTGCGCGACCACGACGTCCTGCTGCAGCTCCTTGAGGAAGGTCTCAATCAGCGTGGTCTTGCCAGAGCCGATCTCGCCCGTGATCACGACGAAGCCGTCCGTGAACCAGATGGTCGACTCCAT
>Ga0114939_10000439_pt1 | contig 34715 bp, 28 predicted proteins | sample AshMeaCrysSpring_FD_87196 | JGI IMG/M metagenome (GOLD analysis project Ga0114939, IMG submission 87196) | Groundwater microbial communities from Big Spring, Nevada to study Microbial Dark Matter (Phase II) - Ash Meadows Crystal Spring | ecosystem: Environmental > Aquatic > Deep subsurface >...
ACCACGACGTCGGTCCAGCCGAGGAGGTTCAATTGGTAGGCGATGTTGCAGCCGATCGACCCCCCGCCGATGATGACGACGTGGGCGTGGGTGGGTAGTTCGCGGCTCATCGGCTGCCTCCGTTACGACGTTAGAGTTCGGCGTCGACGCTGGGCCTGGGGCCCGTCGGGTCGAAGTCTGAGGCCGACGATGCAAGGCGACCCGTGTTTCGTTGGCAATCGATCGACTGCCAAGCTCTGCTCGGCAGCGCTTATGCCGATATCGACAGCGCATGGTACGGATGCAGCGCGACCGACCCGGACGGGCCGCACAGGTCGGCCGGGAAAATCTTGCGACGGTGCGTTCGCCATCCTAGGTCCGTGCTGCTCGACGGCGCAACCAGTGCCGCGCGATGCAACCGGTTAGACTTCGGTCCATGAACCAGCGATCCCAATTTCCGCCACGCGACCTGCCCGAGGAGCTCGCACGCTGCGGCGGCTGGACGCCAGAGGTGTACCGCGACATGCTCGCGTACCAGTCTGGACGTCTCGACAAGGCCGAATTCGACGCGAAGTACCTGTATCGCAAGGCCATCCTCGTGATGGACCTTACGGATTTCACGTCGAGTTGCTTCAACGGCCGCGAGATCCAGGCCTTTCTGCGGATCCTCGATGCGCAGAAGATCTGCGTGCCGGTGCTGCGGGAGCACGATGCGGGCCTGATTCGAGCCTTCGCGGACGATCTCGTAGCCCTGTTCGACGATGTCGGGCGTGCGCTCGACGCCGCCTTCGAGATGCACCGCTGCGTGCAGTTGTCCTGCGAACGCGCTCTCGCCGGAGACAATCCGCCACGCTGCTGCATCGGTATCGGTTACGGCGACGTCTATGCAATCGGGCCGAATCTCGCAATGGGTGACGAGATGAACCGTGCCTCGAAGCTGGGCGAAGACACGGCGCGCGGCACCGAGACCCTGGTGACCGAGAACGTGTACAAGATGCTCCGGGACCGCAAGGACGTCGAATTCGAGCCGATCGTCGACGACGCCTGGCGATTCCCGTATTTCCGGGCCTCGCGAGCCTTGCGACGAGGAAGCGTCCAGGCGTAGTGCCGCGGCCGCTCTGACGTTCGTCAACTGGCTTCCGACGAGCGACTACGGCGGGCCGAAGTGCTGCACGAGATACTCTAGCATCAGTGCGCGCCGCTCGGGCGACTGCGCGGCCATTCCCTGCTTCTCGACCATCCAGGTCAGCAGCTTGTCCCAGGTCTCGCGGGACAGCCGCTGCTGCTTGACGATCGCAAGCGAGTGGCACGAGTTGCACAGCTCGCCCGTTTCCGCCTGGCCGGGACCCGCCGGCCAGCCAGGGCCGAAATCCACGGCCGGTGCCGCCGCGGCTGTACCGCTCCCGGCGCGCAAACTGGAGAGGTATGCGATCAGCGCACGCCGCTCCGCGGGATCGGACACGCCGACGTAGCCCATGCGCGTCCCTGGCGCGAACTCGCTCGGGCTGGTCAGGAAGCGATCCAGTTGCTCGGGCGTCCAGGTGCCGCCAACGGCCTTCAACTCGGGTGAATAGTCGAACTGCGGCAAACTGCCCACCTCGCGCCCGACGACGCCATTGAGGTTCGGGCCGATCAGGGCGGCGCCGCCGGGCGCCACCGAATGGCAGGCGCTGCAGGGGAGGAACGCCTTGGCGCCCGCGTCCACCTCACCCGGCCCGGTCTCCGCACGCGCCGGCGCGCTTGCGACCGCCAGTGCGAGCAGCAACGCAGACCAAGGTCGCCGCATCATGCGACCGTGACTGCGATGCGGTGCATGGCGTTGCCATGGTAGCCGTGGGGGTTCCACTGGACCACAAATGGCTGCGCCACTCCACGGTCGTCCGTTGCGCGCGACCAGATCTCGTAGTAACCCTGGCTCGGGAACTTCAGTTCCGCGCTCCACGTCTGCCACGAGTACCGGTTGGGTGGCCGCTGCAGCTTCGCCTTCTGCCAGGTGGCGCCGAAGTCGGTGCTCACATCCACCGCGCTCACCGAATGATCGCCGGCCCAGGCGTGACCGCGCACCGCCAGGGTCCGGCCTGCCACCACAGTACCCGCCTGCGGTGACGTGATGACGGACTTGACCAGCATCGACTCCATGATGACGAAGTCTTCCGCCGGTACGGTGGCGCCCGGCGCCACCGGGTAGCGAGGCACGCGATAGGAATCGCCGAGCATCTTCTCGCCGTCGTGCACCACGTCGCGCACCCAGATGCGCTGCAGCCACTTGTGCGAGGTCGAGGCCGCCCATCCCGGGCAAACGATGCGCACCGGGAAGCCGTGGTACTTCGGGATCGGTTCGCCGTTCATCTCGTAGGCGATGATCGAGTGCGGCTCCATGGCCTTGGCCATCGGCACGCCGCGCGAGATCGGTGTGCGCTTCGGGTCGCGCGACAGGTGCAGGTCGTGCCCATAGTGCCCGGTGTAGACGGCGCTCTTGCGCGCGCCGGCCGCAGCCAGCACGTCGCGGTAGCGCACGCCGGTCCACTCCGCATTGCCGATCGCGCCCACGGTCCACTGGTTGCCCTTGGCCGGCGGGTTGAAAGACGCGCGGCCGTTGCCACCGCACTCGAGCTGCAGCTTGAGCTTGACCGGCTTGAAGTCGCGCTTCAGGTCGTCGAGCGTCAGCGTCAGCGGCGTGTCCACCTCGCCGTCCACCGTGAGCGTCCAGCCCGTAGCGTCCATCTTCTCGGCCATTTCCGGGCGCAGGCCATTGTCGCGCACGAAATGGCGGTTGTTCGGCGTGACGTCGTCGTCGAGCAGGTGCGCCGGCGTTTCGGCGTTCAGCGGCCGATCGCCCAGCACGGTGAGGCCATCCTTGCCCGTGAGGACCAGCGGCTCCGTCGTCTCGGCGAGCGCCGAGGGGATGAGCCCGGCCGGGTAGTTGCGATGGAACGGGATCTGAGCTCCGACCACGGCCGCCATCGCCGCGAGGCCGGCGCCCTTGAGGAAGCCCCGGCGATCCGGGTTCGCCACGCGTCCGAACACGAGCGCGTCAGCCCGCTCCGGGTCCTCGGCGTAGAGTTCACACAAGCCACGTTCCCTGCGCGTTTCTTCGGTCATGGGGGCATTCCTCCAGCTTCGGAGAGTACGTATCCGGTGTCGGAGCATATGAGCAGATTCGAATATATCCGCACTGGCGGTCTTTGACCATCTGGCAGCGCAGCACGAATCCCGACGCCGGACCTCCTCGCCGGCCCCCCCGGCAGGGTCAGGCACCCGGGCGGCGTGAACGGGCGTTGAGGTTCGATCAGGAATCGGGTCTTGCAGGCCTCGACGGCTGGCCCGGATTCAAGCGGTGCTTCTCAAGAGCGCCTGCCGTGTCCGTGAGCGCGTCCGTCGGCTCTGGACGGCGGGTGCCGGTCAAGTCCGGCGCGTGCTTACGGCGAAAGGGGCGCTGACTCAGGCAGCGCCCCTTGGCTACTCGATCGAGGTCCCGCGCTCGAGGCTCGGGCGCGGACTCCGACTAGCGGAACAGCTTCCTGATCTCGCCCAGCTCGAGGAACCACGTCTCGCCGTTCCAGTCGTCGACACCGTCGTTGTCGGTCACGACGAATGCGCGGCCATCATCGAGGATGGCGACGCCTTCGGGCTTGTCGGTGATCCAGCCGTTGGTCGCCTCCAGCGCCGGCTTGAAATCGTAGACGCGCTTCTCGTCCGCAGAGACGAGGCCATCCTCCCAGGCCTCGGGCAGCAATCGCGCCAGTGTCTTGATCTCGGCGAAGTTGCCGGTGCGGTTGTCGCGCTCGAGCACGATGTACGAGCCATCGGGCGCCGCCGTGATCTCGGACAAGCCCACCCACGCCGCGTTGGCCGGCTTCGGCGCGAGCTCCCAGCCGACGTACGACCAGCTTTGCGCGACGGTGTCGTAGATCCAGATGCGCGAGCGGTTCGGCTCGTTCGACGCATTGAAGCCGCCGTCGTCGTCGTCGAGTGCCTCGCATTCAGGCGTCGTGTAGTCCCAGCCGCGCTGCTGCGCGACCAACAGCTTGTAGCCACGCTCCGCACCCTTCGCCGCCGGCAGCACGGCCAGCCCCTCGAAGCCCGAGCCCAGCGTGCCGCGGCGTGTCGACGCACGGCGGCAGGCCAGGATCTCATCGGGCAGGCCGATCTCGGCGAGGACGTTGCCGGTCGAGTCGGCCTGGATCAGCAGGTTCGGACGCGAGTCCGACGCGTTGCCCTCGCTTGCAATCCAGTACGTGCCGTCCGGCGCAATCGCAATGCCTTCCGGATCGTAGTCGCCGCGGCCGCCCTGAATCAGCGTCGAGCCCGTGATCAGCGCCGGCTTGCGGCTGGCGTCGATCCTGAAGATGCGGCTTTCGCTGTAATAGGAATCCCAGACCGCGAGCATCTTCGCGGCAGACTTCGGCAATGCAACCATGCCCGACAGAGCCGACCAGCCGATCGGCTTGCCGCTCGAGTCATTGGCCGAGAGAATCTGCGGGTACGACGGCGCGCGGCGCTCAAGCCGGTAGATCGAGATCGTCGAACGCACGCCCAGCGGGCCGTCGTCCACCTCTCCGGAAACCACCAGCAGGTTGCGCGACGGGATCGCCAGCAGACCCTCCGGACCCAACGGCGCCGGCAGCAGCTGCTTGAACTCCGGGTAGACGCCGAACTTCAGGTTGTAGACCGCCACGAAGCTGCCACGCTCGCTACCGACGAACAGGTAGTCCTCGGCGCCGAACCGGCCGTACTCGATCGCTTCAGGTTCGCTGCCCTTGTTTTCGGAGCGGTCTTCGGGATAGTGGCCGTGACGGACCGCGATCCGCTCGACGCTATTGCCGCTGTCGAGCAGCACCGGACCGAAGCTGCTGAACACGGTGAAGCCGCGACTGCCGCCAAAAAGATCACCCTCATTGGCTGTCGCGAAGATGCCTGACTTGCCAAAGGGCCCCGGCAGCCAGACTGCGGCGTCCGGCTCGCGTGGAACATCCGCCAGCGAATCGGTCAGCGAGATCCGGCCGTCTTCGTTCGCATCGACGTGCTCGAGCGATACGCTGCCCGCCGAGAAGTGCCGCAGCACCGCGCCATGCTTCAGGCCGACGACGGCGATGTGATTGTTTTCCTGCAGCGTCACGACCGCTTCATTGCGGTCGTTGATGTCGACGAACTCCGGCTCCGGATCCTCCGGCGCAAACTCCGCGAGGCCCGTCAATGCGACGTCGCGACGCGTCCAGTACGCAGGCGTTGCGCCCACCAGATCGACGATCGCGAGATAGCCGGCCGGCGGCTGCGGTGGCTCGCCATTGCCCAGGTCTTCGTCCCGCTCGTTCTCGATCGCGATCGCCGCATAGCGCCGATCGGGGCTGATCTTCAGCGAATCCGGCTGACCACCCAGATCGATCTCGCGGACAATCGCGCGTCTCGCGAGGTCGATGACAACGAGCTTGCCGCTCGGGTTCGAGAAGCTCTCGCTGGTGTTGACAGCCGCCAGCACGTACTCGTTACCGAGCACATCGACAGACGTCGGCTCACCACCGACCGGAACTGTACCGGTCGGGATCGGGCTCGCAGGGTCGCGGATGTCGACGAACCCGATCTGCTCAAGCGGGCTGTCGGTGTAAACCAGCGTGCTGCCGTCTTTCGAGGCGGAGACGATCTCAGCGACGGTCTCGTCCGCGAACTGCTCCGGTGTGTTGTTCAGATAGTTCGCAACGGTCGCGATGCGATGAAACGACTGGGTCTTGCCGCGGTCGCCGTCAGCCTCGCCACTGCCGGTCGCAGCGGCAGCACCACAGGCCAGGATACCGAGCGCCAGCGCCACGGCGGAGCGTGCATTGAAGGTCGACATGGTTGAACGATCCTCGGGTTGTTGTTCGCGGTCGGAAACTGCCGACCGAGAGACACCATACGAAGGAATCGTTCAGCTTTTGTGACGGGCTACCCCAACGCGGCTTCGGCCCCATGCCCTGCCGGCGCAGTTCAGGCCGATCCACCTCGCGCCCCTTCGAGCCAGGACTTGATTGGGCGCTGCATCGCAATCGCCTGTCGGACCTCGAGCAGCAGCGGTCCAGGGCGCGTCGCCGCCCTCTCGAGCACCGCGTCGGGCACGGGGTGGCCGAACGTGTCCAGATACGACCGGGCCGCTGCCGCAAGATCTGATGGAATAGGGTGTGTGATCATGCTTCCTTTCTACTCGCCTTGTGGCCAGTATGCATGGCTTTCCTGACGGCAGGTCATGCCATTGCACCGAGCCGGCGCTGCATGTCGCCGCGGCGCAGCTCTGCCACCGAAGACGCAGCTGTCTGCGAGCCCACCAGCAGGCCGCCGCGGCCAGCGTCCGCAGGCGTCGCTGGTCCATGGGAACTACCACGGTCCGGCACTGGACGGATCGTCCTCGAGCCAGCGGCCCTCGCCTTGCGCGATTTCCAGGGTATGGTGCGCGAATTCCGCGGCGATATCGACGTCGCCGTGGCCGCATTCCAGGCTATGGCCGTGGCGGGCTTCGTCGTCGACGCGGCCCTGCGCAGGGCCGCGTCTCCAGGTCAGTTCAACTCGTTCACGCGATCGGTGTCCGGGGGCGCAACCGGACTGAACGTGCCGAGGTAGTTGACCAGCGCCTCGAGGTCGTTGCCGCCGTCAATCCGCGGCCCCGTGACCGTTGCGAACGTTCCGAAGTTGTCGCCACCGTCGGCGAGGAAGCTGTTCACCGTCACGTAGTAGGTCGCCGCGGGATCGAGCGCAACGCCTTCCAGCGCCGCGTTCGAGATCGTTACCGACGTGCAGACGCCGCCGGCGATCGTCTTCGACAGGTCGTAGGTGAAGCCTGACGATACACCGAGGTGCAGGAACGGACGACTGCTGCCAGCCGGCTGGCACTGTTCCTCGAGCACCGCGACGATCTGGGCGCCGGTCATCGGGAAAGTGATGAGCGTGTTGCCGAAGGGCTGGAATGTGAACGCCTCGCCGTAGGTCACCACTCCGTCGCCTTCACCGGAAGATTCGGGATACGTCAGGTCGGAACGAACGCCGCCCGGATTCATGAAAGCAATCTGCGAGCCATTGGCCGAAGTGGCCCACCGCTGAGCATCAGCAACGAGGTTGCCGGCAGGCGACTCGACGCCACGGTCCGAACCGTTCGTGCCACCGCGGACAATGGTCTCGGTAATCGTGCCGATCGGAGTGCTGCCGGCTGCCTGGTACAAGGGCTGCCACTTGTCGATCACCGTGGTGATCGCCGGATCGGGTGTCAGTGCAGTACGGTCGACCAAGTGGTTCGTGGCCTCGCTCAGGTCGCGACGAACATCGTCCGTGCGCTTGTCGAGCACCAGGTTCACCTCCGTGACGACGCGACCATACGAGTAGGCGCTGGTGACGATCCGCGGCCGGCCGACAGGATCGCGAAGCACGCAGTTGTAGGGCAGGTGGGTATGGCCGGTGATCACGACGTCGATGGCAGGGTGCAGCGCGTTGTTGATCGCCACGATCGGACCGGAGATGCCCTCGCAGGCGTCGATGGTGCCGGGAGGCGGTGTCTGCGACCCGCCCTCGTGCAGGAGCACGACGATGGCGTCCACGCCGTATTTCCTCCTGAGGATCGGGACCAGCGCGTTGGCCGTCTTCGCCTCATCGCGGAAATCCCAGCCCTCGATTCCGGCGGCGGCAACCAGCGTGTCGGTGGCCTCCAGCGTCATGCCGATGAACGCGATCTTCACACCCTCGAATTTCTTGATCCAGAAAGGAGGCAGCGGGGTCTCGCCGTGCTCGTTGACGACATTGGCCGCGAGCCACTGGAAGCGGGCGCCCTGGTACGGCGATTCGGGGAAATAGCAGCCATCTACGGGGTGACAGCCGCCGTATTGCATGCGCATCAGCTCGTACACGCCTTCGTCGAACTCGTGGTTGCCGACGCTCGATACGGCCAGGCCCATCGCATTGAGCGACTCGACCGATGGCTCGTCGTGGAAGAGGCCGGAAAAGGCGGGCGAACCGCCGATGAGGTCGCCAGCGGCAACCGTCAGGCTGTACTTCTTGCCCTTCCGCAGTTCCTTGAGCTTCGTGGCCAGATACGCTCCGCCGCCGGCAGCTACGCCGTCCACGTCGCCTGCGGCGTCCGGAAGCACGTGCCCATGGTAGTCGTTGAAGCCGAGCAACTGGACCTCGATGAGCTGGCCCGGCGGGTCTGTCCGTCCGTGCCCGGAACGCTTTCCGTCATCCCCGTCATCCTGATCCGCCAAAGTCGGCGCGGCCATCAGCGACAGGCACACCATCGCTGGCATTGAAGCGGCAAGTCTGGTGCGAGCCATCATCGGGTCCCCGGATGTTGTTGACAGCGCAGCCTCGAAGAGGCTCCACGCTTTTATCGCATGCGGGCTGTTACGCGAAGGTGAACGTCCGGTTAAGCTTGTGAGGCACGCCGTCGCCGGACGCTATCGGGACCGCGTCAGGCGGAGCCGTCGGCATAAGGCCGAGCCGGCCATGGAGCTCTGCTAGTCAGCTTCTTCGTCGCGCTCTGGGGCCGGGGCCGGTTCCGATGATCGCTGAATCCAGCGCACGAACAGCCAATGTGCTGCTGCCATCGCGAGGCCGACGAGCAGCACGAATGCGACGGGCCGGATCCAGCTCAAAGCAGATGGACCGAGTGACCGGGCGCGGCGTGATGCATGCGAGGTGCCGCAGCACGTGAGCCAGCATGACCGGGCGCGCTGACGGCAGACATCGGGAACCTCCGGCCGTCAGAGCCGGATGATCGCCAGCAGCATCATGGCCAGCCCCACGGTGCCGACGCCCCAGATGAGGCTGCGTACATAAGTGATGCCTGCCCAGTACACGGGCAGGTAGATGAGGCGCGCCCAGAAGAAGACCTGCGCCCCGAGGGTGGCCTGCTGGTCCGCGCCCACTGCGTGGGCCGTGAGAGCGAGCGCTGCGAACAGGATGAAATTCTCCTGCGTGTTACTGGCGGCTCGGACGGCGCGACCCCCGAGCGGCGTCGGCTGGGGAAGGTTCTCCCGATTGCTCAGGCCGAGCTTCATGCCTTCCATCGTCCATTCGCGGTTGCGCAATACAGCGGCGGCCATGATCGAGACCCAGGTCAGTACGGTCGTCCAGACGACGAGTTGTAGCAATGTGGTCATGAGTACCTCCTCGCTTCATCACGGCCAGAAGACGTCAGTCGGGACGTCTCGCACCTTCGCGCACTCGAGTCTGAAGTCATAGGGCACTCCGGGGGCACTCCGGCCGCGCAGTCCGGAGATCTTCCAGAAGTCTTAAGGCGCAGCAGGGTACATCAGGAACCCTCATCACGGTGAAGGGCTCCCGCCATGATTCACCCGGACGGTCTCCGATACCTCGGCACGGACAGCGGGGCCCGCTCCATTCACTCCGGTGGCTGGTCGGTGCCAGGCTCCGTCGATCCCTCATCCGAACTGGACGGCACGGTCTGCTCGGTCTTGTCCTCGCCTTCCGCCGGCGCCTGCTGCGTCTCCCGGGATTCGAACTGAACCGGGACCAGTACCTCCGCGTCGAGCGTCGGATAGATCTTCGACACCCGGCGGCGATCGCAGGAATAGCCTCGCCGTACCACTTCAATGCCGAGATTCCTGAAGGAACTCGTGACCAGCTGGTCGAGCAGCTCGCACTCGACGGGCTCGATGCCCACCGTCTTGTTGGAGATCCTCACGACCCGTCGTTCCGCGGCGAACGGGATCGGATCATCGAACCGTGGGATTGGATTTCCGGTCACGCGCGAGATCAACTCACGTCGCGACTTGTCTGCCTTCAGATCCTCTACCACCTCGGGCGTCATTTCGACCGGCATCGACAGCAGCACATGCACGGTCGAGACCTGCTGGAGGTCGTGGCGCGGCAGGTAACTCGTCCCCGATGCCGGCTCCGTCGTCCGGTGCGCACGGTCGACCGTCGGCACGTCCAGCGGGACGGCGGATCGGCTGCAGCCGGTGACCTTGATCTCGAGATCGGGTCGCGCACCGATCGCGTACAGAATGCTCGCGACGCGGTTATGCAGGGCGTCGCAGGAGTAGACGGCTACGTAGCTCTGATAGGTGAAGACGATTTCATGCTTCTGCCAGACCGCCGTGACTGGCGTCTGCGAAGCGACTGTCTCTGGTCCAGCGGCCGGCTCCCGCGTTTCGGCTCGGCCAGCGATCGCCAGCAGCAGCAGCGCAAGCAATGCGGGTCGTTGCCGAAGCCCTTCCGACGAAGCGCTCCCGGACACAGGCGGCGTGCTCGGCGAGTAACCCGCGTTCACGGAATCGATTCTGCCCCATCGAGGTGGCAATGCAATCGCGGCGGGCGCGCGGTTCGCGCCGATTTTGCTGCACTGCCAGATGGCCCGGGCCGCGCGGGAGTCCGCGAGGCGCGCCCTCGTGCTCGACAGCTGTTGCCGCCGGTGCTGGAAGGAGTAGGCTCGAGCCGAGCTGGTGCGACCAGCCGGGGAGCGCAGGGGGAGTTCGATGACGCATTCGAGGCGTCTCGATTCGCAATTCTCAACCCGTGCATGGGCGGGCCTCCTTTCCGCCGTTCTGCACCTCGGGCTGGTCCTGCTGATTCTGCTGTCGGGCGGCCGGCGCGACGGAATCAGCGACGACGACACGCCCGTGACCCGGATCGTGTACATGGATTCCGTGGCCGCCACTCCGAGAGAAGGGATCGAGTCGATCCTGCGGAACCTGGCAGTGCCGAGGCCGATGCCCCCCGACCAGCCAGACCTCCGGGACATCGAGCCGCCGATGCTCTCGCCCGCCGAGTTCGACAGTTCGCGTGACGACCCGGAAGACTCGCCGCCGGCGGATGTCGAGGCTCCGGGCGAGACCAGCAGCATTGAATCCCCGACAACCTATCTCATGCCTCAGGCCGAGGCGTCGGCGCTACTGCAACGAGTCGAGCGGCTGGCTGCAGAACTGGTGAAGGCGCCTCGCGCACGAAGCGCGTGGCAACAGGATGGCAGGCAGTACGACGCCGAGCTGGTCCTGCAGCCTGCCACGGACGGCGTCGAGCCGGATCGCGTCATCGCGCAGATCAGCGCCGAAGACCAGGGCAGGCAGCTCAGGACCCGAATCATGCTCAAGCGTCTGCCCTTTTCCCATTATGCGCAGCTCATCGATCGCTGGGACCCCGCGGTGCAGCTGCACGACGACGAGATCGTCGGCCGCATGCACATCAACTCACGGTTCAACCTGCTGCACGACTCGCAGGCGAGGCCGACGTTTCTCGGCAGGGTGACTACAGCTGCTGGCGGATTCAACATGCGTTCGGAAGGACGCAGCCCGAAGTCCGAGGTCTTTCGGGAGGGAATCGTGACGCGTGCGGGCCGGATCTCCCTGTCCGGGCAGGGGAACTCGTTCGAGCAGGCGAGGCACGGTGCGAACGTGCGAATGCACGAGCTCACGGACGATACCGCCATCACGTTCTTCCCTGACGGCGGCTATGCGGGGCGCGACCGAAGGTCCGGCTCATCGCTTTTCAGCGAGCAATCCACGGGCCAGTCCGTGTACTTCGTCGCCGCGCGCGGTGCGACCGTTTACGTGCAGGGAGTCGTTTCCGGCAGGTATCTCGTCTACGCCCCGCAGAGGATCGTGGTGGAAGGCAACCTCGTGTATGCGAACGATCCTCGCCACGATCCGGACTCGGACGACTACCTGGGACTCGTCTCCGACAGGGACATCGTTGTGGCTTCGCCGCGCGTGACCGGACCCGGCGATCTCCACATCCACGCCGCCCTGTTCGCGAAGCACCGTGTCATCGTGACGGACATCGACCATTCGGATTCGGCGACACTGGAGATCTTCGGAAGTCTTGCTGCGGGAAGCCTCACGGCGAGCGAGCCGCGCTACGCAACGAAGATCGAGTACGACTGGCGCTTCGAGCGACGGCGTCCGCCAGGCTTCCCGTCCACGGACCGATTCGCGGCGGAGGACTGGGATGGGCGATGGTCCGAGGCGGCTGATCGATCGGAATTCGCCTCGTTCTGATCCGGAGAGTCGATGAAACACCTCGCCGCGCTCGTCTTCGCCTTGTGCGCGACGGCCTGCGCGCCCGCCGTGCCCCTTGTTGTCGTATCGCCCGCTCCGAGCTCGGCACGGGAGCCGAAACCGACAAAGGACGTCATGGACGAAGCGGCCGTCACGCCTCGCGAGGGTGCGGGCGCCATCGTCATAACCCGACAGAAGGTGTGGCTGGGCAAGCGCTGCACCTACGACATTGCGATCGACGACCGGCACGTAGCGGGACTGCGTCCCGGTGAGAAGGTGACGATCTACGCGGATCCCGGTGCGCGAACCATCGACGTCAGTGTCCGCGACGAAGCCGACTGTGGTCCTGCGAATGCACAGGTTGCCATCGACGTCGTCGCTCACACCACGAACAAGATCAAGGTCGGGTCAGACCATTACTACGACCTCAAGGTCGAGGTGAACGCGTTCGGGGGATCTCTGCCGAAGTGAGCCGGGCCGCCCGAGCGTCGTCGATGCCCACGCCCTCGCCCCCGTCGGAAGGATTCACGGGACTCAGGCGCATGCGGAATCGCATGCTGCCCGGAAGAACGTGCCATCAAGCACACCTTGCCGCCGACCGTGCATGATGTCGTCCGGCCCCAGGACCGACACCCGTCCGACGGGTGTGAGCGAGGACCTGGGGGCGGTTGCGGTCTGGGGTAGCCAGCGGGAATCCGGAGACAACATCATGAGCGTGGAAGCAGGCAAGAAGCGCAGCGACATCATTTCGAACAGCGCCAGTCCGATCATGAACATGTTCCGCAAGGGGCTGTTGCATGGCGCCGGCTACGACACGGACAAGTTCAGGACGCGGCCTCTGATCGCGATCGCGAACTCCCACACCGAGCTCACCACCGGTCACGCGCACCTCGATCGCCTCGCGCGCAAGGTGCACGACGGCATCCTGGCCGCCGGCGGCGAGTGCGCCGAGTTCAACGTGCCCGCGCCCTGCGACGGTGTCGCGATGGCGCACGACGGCATGCGCTTCGTGCTCGCGCAGCGCGACCTGATCGCGGACATGATCGAGACGCACGTGCGTTCGCAGCCCTATGACGGCCTGGTGGTGATCGCAGGCTGCGACAAGATCAATCCGGCCATGATGATGGCGGCCGCGCGGCTGGACCTGCCCACGATCTATCTCTCGGCCGGCCCCGGGCAGATGGACATCCGCAATGCGTCGGGCCAGCGCGGCACGATCGACCACGGTGACTACGGCGACGACGCGCAACTGCTGGCGAAGACGGCGACCTGCTCGACCTGCGGCGCCTGCGAGATCATGGGCACCGCCAACACCTTCCAGTGCCTTGCAGAAGCCTTCGGGCTCTGCCTGCCGGGCAGCAGCAACATTCCGGGTTGGCATTCCGACAAGCTCGCTGCCGCGCGCGGCACGGGTGAGCGCATCGTGGGGATGGTCCGCGAGGGACTGAACGCGCGGCAGATGTTCACCCCCGCGGCGTTCAGCAACGCAGTGCGCATCGCCATGGCCATCGGCGCGTCGACGAACACCGCTTTGCACCTGCCTGCGGTCGCGAAGGCCGCCGGCGTGTCGCTCGGCATGGCGGATTTCGAGGCGGCGGGGGAGGTGCCGACGCTGCTCGCCGTCAGCCCGAACGGCCCGTACGGAGTGCAGGACCTCTGGGCGGCGGGCGGCATGCCGGCGGTGCTCAAGCGAATGGAGGGCTTCCTCGACACCAGCTGCATGACCGTGACCGGCAAGCCGCTCAAGGCGACGATCGACGCGGCGCGCGTCGTGAACGAAGCCGTCATTCCGCCGGTGGAGAAGGCTTTCCGCCCGACCAGCGCCATCACCGTGCTGCGCGGCAATCTCGCGCCGGACACGGCGATCGTCAAGCAGGCAGGCGTCCAGCCGTCGATGCTCAAGTGCAAGGGGCCCGCGGCGTGCTTCAACACGGAAGAGGACGCGCTGGCGGCAATCGGCGCGGGCAGGATCAAGCAGGGCGACGTGGTGGTCCTGCGCTACCTGGGGCCCAGGGGCGCACCCGGGATGCCGGAGATGCTTGGCGCCACCATGGCGCTAAAGATGAAAGGCCTGAAGCAGGCCGCGCTGGTGACCGACGGCCGCTTCTCGGGCGCCACCTCGGGGCCCTGCGTCGGGCACATCTGCCCGGAAGCGAGCGACGGCGGTCCGATTGCGCTGATCGAGGATGGTGACCTCATCGAGATCGACATCCCGGGCCGCCAGCTCACGCTGCACGTGGACGATGCGACGCTCGCGAAACGCAGGGCCGTGTGGAAGCCCTTCGAGCACGAGGTGCCGGACGGCTTCATGCGCCGCTACCGCAAGCACGTGCGGCCGGCCTGCGAGGGAGCCGTTCTCGACTAGCCAGGGCAGACCCAGGTTGCGCCGGGAACGATTGGTCTGCGCAGCGCTGCAGGGCAAGACGCCATCCAATGTGGTGAGCGGCTGACCGGGGTGCGAGCGGAGACCTTTTGGCCGCGTACGCGAGGCTGCCTCGCGCGGTTTGGCCAAATGTATCCATGCCCCCGGGCGCAGCGAATTGCGATCGAGGCGCTCCCCCCGTTCCCCCTGAGACGAGCATGACCAGGACCATCCGACTGGACGAGACCATCGAGGTGCAGCGGCCGCTGCACGAAGTATTTGCCTACATTTCCGAGTTCTCCCGCATCGAGGAATGGGACCCGGCCGTGGCGCGCGGTGCACGCCTGACCGACGGCCCGCTCGGCGTCGGCAGCCAGTTCCTGATCGACATGAAGGCGGGCTTCTCGCTGCGCTACACCGTGGTCGAATGGGAGCCGGACCGTCGTTTGCTCATGACGGTCGATTCGAAGCCCTTCACCGCGCGGGAAGAGATCTTCTTCGAGAGAATCCCCGACGGCACGCGAATCCGGTACGTCGCCACCTTCGACTTCGTTGCTCCGCTGGCCTGCCTGGCGAAGAAGTTCCCGGGAATGATGGACCGTGTCGGCAAGAGCGCCATGGCCGGCATGAAGCGGGCGCTCGAAGACCGGTTCGACCCGCCGCGTGCCGCCTGGGGCACCATGCTGGCCGACAGACTGGTCGTGCCCGGCATGCTGGGCTTCACCCGCTTCGGCTACGGCTCGGCGCGCAGGCGCTGGAGACCCGTGTCGGCGTACCTGCGCGACCGCCACATCCTGATCACGGGGGCCACGTCGGGATTGGGCCTCGCCACCGCCGAGGTACTGGCGGCGCGTGGAGCGCAACTGACGCTCGTGGCGCGCGATGCGCGCAAGGCGAAACGTGTCGCGCAGGACCTGCAACGGCGGTTCGGCAACAGGCGGATCCACGTCGAGATCGCTGATCTCAGCCTGCTCGCGGACGTCAGGGCCCTGGCTGCCCGCCTGCTGAAGAAGGGCAAGGCCATCGATGTGCTGGTCAACAACGCCGGGGCGCTGGTCAATCCTCGCGAGGAGACGGCCGAGGGCCTCGAGAAGAGCTTCGCGCTGCTGCTCCTGAGCCCTTACCTGCTGGTCGAGCGCCTGCACCCGTTGCTCAAGAAGGCGGCCAGTCAGCATGACGTCGCGCGCGTCGTCAACGTGCTCTCGGGCGGCATGTACACGCAGAAGATCCACGTCGACGACCTGCAGAGCAGGGAAGGTGCCTACTCCGGCTCGGTGGCCTATGCGCGTGCCAAACGCGGCCTGATGATCCTGACCGAGGAATGGGCGCGTCGCTGGGCCAAGGACGGCATCGTGGTCAATGCCATGCACCCTGGCTGGGCCGACACCCCGGGGGTGGTAGTCGCGCTGCCGGAATTCCATCGAGCCACGAAGCGCGTGTTGCGTACTCCGGAGGAGGGTGCCGACACCATCGTGTGGCTGGCGGCAGCCACGGAGGCCGGTCGGGTCAGTGGCGAGTTCTGGCTCGATCGCCGACCGCATGCAAAGCACGTGTTGCCCGGCACTCGCGAAACTCCGGCGGAGCGGCGGAAACTGCTGAAGGTGCTCGCTGCGTACGTCTAGCGGTGGCCCGTATGCGAGTAACGTTGTTGTGGCCCGGCACACCGGACACGCCACGGCCGGCCACCAGTCCGTACTCGCGCTGTGGTAGCCGAACGAAGCCTTGACCGACGCGTCCTTGAAGCAGCGCGAGCGGAAATCGTCGGCCGAGCTCGTCATGACATCGACGAGCAGCGCGCGATGTCTGGGTGACAGCCGCCGTGTCGCCTCGAGAGTGAAGATCGCGCCGCCGATGACGATGGCGTCGTAGCGATCGCGGGTGAGGGTGATCTCAGGGCTCCAGCGATGGCGGATCCGGAGGAGCGGCGGTCAGGACCGCGAATAGGCCGATGAAGTCGGTCGGCATGAGCCATTGTCCCTGCTGGCCTTTCGACATGCCTGGTGCATGTGTGCGAAGCGTCCCGAAACCGGCCGCGTGGTAGGCTCCGCCGCCATGAGCAAGCCCAAACTGACCTATTTCGACGCGCCCGTGAGTCGCGGCGAAGAATGCCGTCTCGCGCTGCACCTCGCGGGCGTCGACTTCGAGGACGTTCGCATCAGCGGCGCGGAATGGCCGACGTTGAAGCCGCAGACGCCTTACGGCGGCCTGCCGGTGCTCGAGCTGCCCGGTCACCCGCCGCTCGCGCACTCCAACGCGATCCTGGTGCTGATCGGCCGGCGCCACGGCCTGCATCCGACCGATGACTTCGAGGCCGCACGCCACGAAGGCATGATGCAGCATGTGGAGGACCTGCGCAGCGTGGTCTCGCCGACCATCCGCATGGGCGATGCGGACAAGAAGGCCGCGCGCGAAGCGCTCGTTGCGGGCTATCTGCCCGCGTGGGCGCGTGCCGCCGAGAAGAACATCCTCGCCGGCCCGTTCTTCGCCGGCGAGAAGATCCACGTCGTGGACCTGAAGCTGCACATGGCGGTGCGCTGGTTCATCGGCGGCAAGGTGGACCACATTCCCGCGACGATCTTCGCCGATTATCCGCGGCTCATCGGCGTGCACGACGCCGTGCGCGATCATCCCGGAGTGAAGTCCTGGTACGCGAGGGGCTGATCCTCGATCGGACAGGCGATCCACCGACCAACGGCCCAGTCCATAGGCGCCGAGCGGGCGAAGCCCCTGGCCCTGCTGGCAGTACTGCCAGTTTCCGGGCCTCACATCGAGGCACGCCGGCTGTAGGATTGTCATGGAGGACCTCAGCATGCGAGCGACCTGGACGGGGCTCGCGGTGGCGGCGCTCGCGGGCTGCGGGCTCGCCGCTTCCGTGCGGGCGAGTGCGGACGAAACCACGTTCGAGGCGCAGCGGGGCGCGCTCATGCGCGAGATCGAGCGTGACGTGCGTGAGACCGCCGAGTACCTGAACCGGCGCGAACTCGACGAGCGCGTGATGGCCGCCATCGGGTCGGTGCCGCGCGAGGAGTTCGTTCGTCCCGACGATCGGGACCACGCCTATGAGAACCGACCGCTGCCCATCGGCTACGGCCAGACGATCTCGCAGCCATACATCGTGGCGGTGATGACCGACCTGGTCGAGCCTGCGGCGGGCTGCCGCGCGCTCGAGGTGGGCACCGGCTCGGGCTACCAGGCCGCCGTGCTGAGCCGGCTGTGCGAGAGGGTCTATACGCTCGAAATAGTCGAGCCACTCGCTCGCCAGGCGCGCGAACGACTTGCCCGGCTGGGCCATGACAATGTCGAGGTGCGAATCGGCGACGGCTATTACGGCTGGCCGGAGGCAGCGCCATTCGACGTGATCGTCGTCACGGCCGTCGCCAGCCACATCCCGCCACCGCTCCTGAAACAGCTCAAGCCCGGCGGTCACATGGTGCTGCCAGTCGGCACGCGCTTCACGACGCAGCAGCTCGTGCTGGTGAGCAAGCTGTCCGACGGACGCGTCAAGACCCGCCAGCTGCTGCCGGTCGCCTTCGTGCCGCTCACGGGCGGGCATGACTGACATCGCACCACGCCCGCCGCTCGCATCGGTCGCACTGCTGTCGTCCGCGGCGCTCGCCGCCGAGATCCTCCTGAGCCGCCTGTTCGCGGTGGTGCACTGGCATCACTTCGCGTACATGATCATCAGCCTCGCGCTGCTCGGTTTCGGTGCGAGCGGTACGTTCCTGGCGCTTGCCCACCGCCGCCTGCTGCGGCACTTCGCAGCGAGTTACCTCCTCAACGTCGCGGCATTCAGCCTGCTCGTCGTTGCGAGCCCGGTGCTGGCCCGCGCGCTGCCGTTCCGCGCGGAAGCGCTGCTCTGGGATCCCTGGCAGCCGCTGTGGCTGCTGTCGCTGTTCGTCGTGCTGTCCCTGCCGTTCTTCTGTGCCGCGAACGCGATCGGTCTCGCGCTGGTCGCCTTCAGGAAACGCGCGGGCCGGGTCTATGGCGCGGACCTCGCGGGCGCGGGCCTGGGCGGTGTCGTCGTGCTCGCGCTGCTGTATGTGATCTGGCCGGAAGAGGCGTTGCGAGTCATCGCGGCGATAGGCCTGCTGGCGGCCTTGGTCGGCGCGCTCGAGCTGCGGGCGCGACCGGCGGCGTGGGCGGGTGCTGCGGCGATCGGCCTCGTTATGGTGATTGCGATCCCTGCGGCGCTCCTGAGGTTCGAGCCCGGTCCCTACAAGGGCCTTAGCCAGGCGCTGCTCATCGACGACACAAGGGTCGTGCTCGAGCGCTCGAGCCCGCTCGGGTTGATCAGCGTGATCGAGAGCCCGCGCGTTCCGCTGCGATCGGCGCCCGGCCTGAGCCTCGCGTCGACGAGCGAGCCACCGCCGCAGCTCGGGGTGTTCACCGACGGCGATGATCCACACGCGATCACGGCTGCGAGCGATGACGAAGCCCGTCTGGCGTTCCTGGCCGAGACGACCTCCGCGCTCGCCTATCGCATCGCGACGCCACGTAGGGTGCTGGTGGTGGGCGCCGGCGGCGGCATGGAAGTCCTCCGAGCCGGAAGACTGGGTGCGAAGCGCGTGGATGCCGTCGAACTCAACCGCCAGGTGGTCCGGCTATTGCGTGAGGACTTCCGGGAATACACGGGTGGCCTGGTCGCCGACCCGCGCGTGCACCTGCACGTCGGTGACGTCCGCGGATTCCTGGCGGCGAACGATCGTCGCTACGACCTGATCCAGATGTCGCCAATCGGTGCCGGCGGCGCGGGCGGGCTCGCTGGGCTGAACGAGGATTACCTGCACACGGTGGAAGCCTTCCGGCTCTACCTGCGGAGCCTGGACAGCGGCGGATTCCTCTCGATCACGCGGCCGGCGCAGGTCCCGCCGAGGGACAGCCTGAAGCTGGTCGCGACGATCATCGCGGCGCTCGAGTCTGCCGGCGTGACGGATGCCGCCGATCGCCTGCTGATGGTCCGAGGCTGGCAGACCGCCACGCTGCTCGTGAAGAACGGTCGCGTGTCGGCGCAGGACGTGCAGCGCCTCCGCGAGTTCTGCGACGCGCTGTCCTTCGATGTCGTGTGGTTCCCCGGGATCCGCCCCGAGGAGGCGAATCTCTACAACCAGTTGTCGGAGCCCTGGTACTTCGCAGGCGTGCAGGCGTTGCTGGGTCCCGGTCGCGACGATTTCGTCGCGCGCTATCCGTTCGACATTCGTCCCGCGACGGACGAGCGGCCGTACTTCCAGAATTTCTTCCGCTGGCCGATGTTGCTGGAAGCATGGCGCAGCAAGGATCGGGGCGGCATGGCACTGCTCGAGGCCGGCTACCTGCTGCTGGTGGGAACGCTGGTGCTGGCATTGCTGACAGGGCTGACGTTGATCCTGCTGCCGCTGGCGCTGTTCGCTCCGCTCGCGCGCACCGACCCGCGGCTGCGGTGGCGAGTGCTCGCGTATTTCACGGCGATCGGCCTCGCGTTCCTGTTCGTCGAGATCGCGTTCCTGCAGAAAGTCATGCAGCTCGTGCACCACCCGACCATTGCGCTCGCGCTGGTGCTCGGGACGTTCCTGCTCGCTGCCGGTGCCGGCAGTGCGTGGTCGAGCCGCGTGCCGGAGGCCGGCGGTCGACGTGCGCTCGTGGGCGCGGTGCTGGGCATCGTCCTGCTCGGCACGTCCTTCAGCCTGGCTTTCGATGCGCTGATCGCGGCGCTCGGCACCTGGCCGGCCGCGGCGCAGGCAATGATCGCTGCGCTGCTGCTCGCGCCGCTCGCGTTCTGCATGGGCATACCATTTCCGCTGGCGCTGCGCGGGCTCGATGAGCCACTCGTGCCCTGGGCGTGGGGCATCAACGGTTGCGCGTCGGTCGTGAGTGCTGCACTGGCGACGATGCTTGCCGTCGAGTTCGGGTTCCGCTTGGTGCTGGCGCTCGCGCTCGCGCTCTACGTGGGCATCCTCGCGGTCTTCCCGCGAGGAGTGGGCCGGGCGGGCCAACCCGGGTTCGACCGCCCGGTGCCCTGACGCCGGGCCGATGACGGGATGGGCGACCTCGACGATTTCGACGTTCATCGTCGTTTCCCCCCATGACTTCTTCGCGCCGGCTCGTCCGGCCGGCTGGTCGCTCAACGTCTGCCGGGTGTCAGCGCAGCATTCCGCGTTGCGCCATGGCGACCAGGACGATGCCAAACAGCCACATGGCCCAGCGCTTGCGCAACAGCAGGCCGAGCGAGGCGATCAGCGAGCCCCCCAAGACCGGGATGGCCCAGGCCGCGACGGCCCACGCGGGGAATGAGTGGAGATACGCCAGCTGTTCCGGCGTGAACTGGCTCATGTAGAACTCGAGCCGCATCTGCGTGGCCGCGTAGTCGAACGCGCCGATGGCATTCCACAGGACTGCGAGTATGCACACGATCCACAGATGAGGGGGCGCCCTGGTCGAAAGTTGATTCACGGCGGTGCCTCCGATCGAGAGACGAGAGCATGTCGGGGCCCGGGTCAGCGGCCCGCGTGGCTTCGACGCGCGGAGGGCGCGCTACGGACGCTGGGTGACGTTATGCGGGCGACCGGAGCGCCGATCCAGCAGGTGATCGAGCGACCAGCGGCCCGGTCCGAAGACGATGAGCACCAGGAGCATGAAGCCCCACAGGTAGTGCTGTCCGAGCGCCGCCTCGAAGCCATCGCCCAGCAGGACGTGCGCGTAGGAGACGACGGCCATGATGTTCACGGCGAACAGCGCCGCCGCCGAGTAACGGCCGAGCAGACCCGCGATGAGCAGCACCGGGAACACGATCTCCCCGAAGGTACCCGCCACCGCCGCGACGGCGGGGGAGAGCACCGGCGTCCTGTATTCTTCCTGGAACAGGAACAGCGTGGTCTCCCAGTCCTGGATCTTGAGCCAGCCCGACTTGAGGAACTGCCAGGACACGTAGACGCGTGTGGCGAGCAGCAGCAGGGACTGCAGCGGTGCCGCGATACGTTCCGCCAGTGCGTTCGCACGCAACACAAGACTTCTCATCACTCGGTCTCCGTACCAGCAACCACGCCGGTGACGAGTCCAGCCCGGAAGATCGTCCCAAGCACTCCGGGCAGTTCATCGAGCGGCAGCCCCGAGTTGTCCACCGCTGCACCAAGCGAGGCACCTTCCTGCAGCGCGCGGATGAATTCGAACGCGTTGTTCTCGACGGCATGCAATCCCAGGCCTTCCGGGCCGCAGGCGATGAGCACGTGCTGAGCGCCCCGGTCGAGATCTACCGCGGCGCCTGACGCGCCCGGCTGGTTGGCCTGCCAGACGTCGAGTATCGGGAACGGCGAGGACACGCAGACGAGAGACGGCTGCAGCTTGAGCTTCGTCCCGGCGATCGACTCCCCGGGGATGGCTGCAAGCGACTCGACGCCGAACGGGGGCTCCGATGCCGCGTTCAGCGAGATCTCGCAGGCCCACTCGAGCGCCGCGAGATCGGCGAGCCACGCATACCCGGTATCGGCCTCGGTCGCCGCGACGAAGGCCGGAAAATCGCGCCCGACCCAGTGCAGGTCGCCGTTGCGCGACGGGTGTCGCTCGCGATAGCTGTTCGCGAGCTGGCGGAAATAATCATCGCCCACGCGCTGGCGCAGGACGGGATAGGTACGCTCGAGTGCGCCCTCGAACATGGCGCGCGCGTTGTTGCGGTAGATCTGCAGCCGTCCTGCCGGATCGATGCCGTCGCCCTGGATTTCCTCGAAGAGCTCCGCCGGCTGTCCGTGCAGGGCGGCGGCGAACCGGGACTGAAGCTCACGCAGCGAGGCCATGCACCGTCTCCAGTAATCGCTGCGCACGATCGGCCTCGCCGACCAGCACCGACAGTGCAGGAATGTCCGTGTCCCACTCGATGAGGGTGGGCACCGCGCCGTGTCGGCGGATGGCGTGCTCGTACAGCTGCCAGACGGGCTGCGACACGGTCGAGCCGTGATCGTCGAGCAGGAGCTCGCGCTCGCCGACGACCCGCCGCGCGTGACCGGCGAGGTGGATCTCCTGCACGGAACCCACCGGGATGCGATCGATGAACGTCCGCGCGTCGAGGCCGACGTTCACCGAGTTGACGTAGGCGTTGTTGACGTCGAGCAGCAACCCGCAGCCCGATTCTGTGACCACCGCCCCGAGGAACTCCCACTCGGTGAGGCGCGAACTGCGGAAGCTCAGGTAACAGGACAGGTTCTCGATCAGGATCTGGCGACCGAGTTCCTGCTGCACCACCTTTATGCGACGCGCGAGATGCCGAACCGACTCGTCTGTGTAGGGCAGCGGCAGCAGGTCGTTGAAATGCTTTCCACCGGAGCTTCCCCAGCAGGCATGCTCGGAGATCAGCGCGGGCGAGAACCGGTCGACCGCGCGCCGCACGCGTGCCAGGTGCGATCGGTCGATCTCGTCGACCGATCCGAGGCCGAGACCCACGCCGTGCAGGCTGAGCGGGTAGAACTCACGGGCCCGCTCCAGCGCCCGGACCTGCGGTCCGCCGTCGTGGAAGTAATTCTCGGTGTGTGCCTCGATCCAGCCCACGGCGGGGCGCTCGCGTACGAGCGCGTCGTGGTGGGCCGAGCGCAGGCCGATCCCGGCTCCCGCCGGGACCGACCTGCCAGGGTCCGATCGCAGGATCGAACTCACCCGCGGCTCACATCTTCTTGCCGGCCGTAGTCGTACCGCCCATCTTCTCGCACTCGCCCTTCGGGACGTACTTCCACTCCGTGGGGTCCTTGTCGATCTTGGACTGACCAGCACAGGAGTGCCCGTTGGCGGCACAGTCGTTCTTGCCGGCCATGGCGACCCCGAAGCACTTTTCCTTGTCGGCGGCCATTTCGCCGGCGAACGCCGTGGTCGTGGCGCTCATGCTGAGCAGGCTTCCGACGGCGGCGGCCAGGGCCAGGTTCTTCACGTTCATTGCTGAGTTCTCCTCCGAGGTGATTTAAGACTGCTGGATGCTCAGGTCATTCGAGGCGGCCCGTTGCCGCATTCGAATGACCTGCCGAGGATTAGACCGCATCCACGGCAAAAATATTCCTTCATCGCGCGGCGGCCTGTACAACCGCCTCAGGCGGCTGATGCTCCCGACGCCGGGGTCGCCGGGGAGGACTTGGCACGATGCCGGACCAGCGAACGCTCGCAGGCCTCGAGGCCAAGGCAACAAGTCATGCCGGCGTGTCCGCTGGGCAGCAGCTCGACGAGCTGTCGCAGGTCCCCGTCCAAGGCTTGCGCCTTGCCCGTCCCCCGCTATCCTCCGCGCAACGACGCACACGACGGTGAACGAAGTGGAACAGCCGGCTCCGGCCGAATTCGATCGCCTCACGGCGCGACTGGAGGAAGTGCAGCAACTGTTGTCGAAGCGGCGGCTCGTCGAGAGCCTCGTGAGCCGGCAGGAGATGCCGCGCCACACGCTGGTCGAGACGCTCGTTCACAAGGAGAACCTCGGGCGCCTCGCGCAGATCATGAACGGTCTCGACGCGGTCGATGCCGCACGCATCCTCGAGGCGCTGCCGGACGAGGACCGTCTGCTGGCGTGGGAGCAGGTTCGCCGGGATCGCCTCGACAGCATCCTGCTGCTGTTGAGCGACGAGGTTCGCGAAGACCTCGTCAATGCTTCGCATCACTGGACCGAGAAGGCCGCGGTCAATGCCTTCGAGCTCAGGGACGGCAAGCTGCGGCAGGTCACGGTCCGTAACCGTTCCGACCTCGGGCAGATCAAGCCGATCTGGGTGGACCTCGTCGATCCGTCGGCGGAGGTCCGCTTCTGGGTGGGTGAGCACTTCGGGCTGCAACTGCCGGACCCCGACCACCTCACCGACCTGGAGCAGAGCGCGCGCTTCTACGTCGAGGACACGGGGGAGATTCACCTCCACGCGGACTTCCTGCTCCATTCGGACGACAAGACGCAGAACGTCGCGGTCGCCTTCGTCCTGCATCGCGACACCCTGTTCTCGGTGCGCCAGGAGGAACTGCCGGTCTTCCGCCTGCAGCGCCTGCGTGCCCGGACCCAGCCCGGCTACGTGAGTGAAGGCAAGGACGTGTTGCTCGACCTGTTCGCCGCCAACGTCGAATACTCGGCGGACGTCCTCGAGGAAATCTATGCCGATCTCGAGTCGGTCGGTCGTGCGGTCCTCGATCCGCAGGTCTCGGACGCTGCCGCGGCTCGGACCCTGGCCGAGATCGCCCGCGGCGAGGATATGAACGGCCGCATCCGGCGCAACGTGCTCGACACGCGTCGTGCCGTCTCGTTTCTGATGCGAGGCAAGTTCCTGTCGGCCGCGCAGCTGGAGGAAGCGCGCGAGATCGTCCGGGACATCGAGTCCATCGACGGTCACACGACTTTCCTGTTCGGCAAGGTCAACTTCCTGATGGACGCGACGGTGGGCTTCATCAACCTGAGCCAGAGCCGGCGCGTCTCGCGGCTGACCGCCCTCGGCATGGTCTTCCTGCCGATCAACATCCTCGCCGGCGTTGGCGGCATGTCCGAGTACTCGATGATGGCCGAGGACCTCGGCATCAGCTGGCCGGCCGCCTATGCGCTGTTCGTGCTCGCGGCGGTCTTCATAGGATGGGGAACCTACCAGGTGCTGCGTTTCCTGGAGGCGCGGGGAGTGACCCGCGAGCTGGAGGAGAAGAGCCGAACCCGCTGATGCCCTGCCTACGACGCGCCGATCTTGATCATTTGCCGTTCGAGCGCCAGCTGATCCAGTCCCGAAATCGGCAGGCTGATGAGCAGGCCGACACGCCAGTCGAGCTGCATGAACGCATCGTGAAAGGCCTTTTTCTTGGCGAGTTCGGAGCCGGTCACGGCCAGGGGATCCGGCATCGCCCATTTCGCGACGACCGGGCTGCCAGGCCACGCCGGGGTCGCATCCCGGGCCGCCGCCTCGCACACGTAGAAGACGAAGTCCATTTGCGGCGAGTCCGGCTTCGTGAATTCGTCCCAGGACTTGCTGCGCAGGCCTTCCACCTGTAGTCGCGCCTCCTGTATCTGAGTCAGCGCCAGAGGGTCGATCTGTCCGGCGGGCTGGCTGCCCGCGCTGAAGGCCGCAAACCGCCCCAGCCCGCGCTGCCGCAGGATCGCCTCGGCCATGATGCTCCGGCCAGAATTACGGGTGCCGACGAACAGCACCGTATAGCTCTGCTTGGTCATCTTCGTTACGTCTCCTGAAATCATGCGAAGGTGATTCCGGACAGCCCCGTGCTTCGCTTGGCTCCCGTCAGGAGGTCGCCGGCAGCGGTCGCGCCCGCCACACGTCCGCGTTGTATTCGCGAATGGCCCGGTCCGACGAAAACCGTCCGCATCGGGCGACGTTGAGGATCGACATGCGCGACCAGTCCTCGGGATCCCGGTACGCGCGGGCGGCCCGATCCTGGCACTCGACGTAGTCGCGAAAATCGGCACAGACCAGGAACGGGTCGGACGCGAGCAGATGGTCGGTGAGCGGACGGAACAGTCCCCGGTCGCCATGAGCGAAGAAGCCCGAGTTGATGAGGTCGACGGCTCCGCGGAGATCGGGATCACGCTCGTATATCTCGCCGGGACGGTAGCCTCGCGCCCAGGTTTCGGCGACCTGCTCGACTGTCTGGCCGAAGAGGAAGAAATTCTCCTCACCGACCGCGGCGCGGATCTCGACATTGGCGCCATCGAGCGTGCCGATGGTCAGCGCGCCATTCATCGTGAATTTCATGTTACCGGTGCCCGAGGCTTCCTTGCCGGCGGTGGAGATCTGCTCGGAGAGATCGGCGGCCGCGTAGATGTGCTGACCGTTCTTGACGTTGAAGTCCGGTACGAACACCACGCGCAGCAGCCGGTTCACCTGCGTATCGCGGTTGACGACCTCGGCCACGGAATTGATGAGCTTGATGATCAGTTTCGCCATGCGGTAGCCCGGTGCGGCCTTGCCACCGAAGACGAAGGTGCGCGGCGTTGAGTCCCCGCTGCCCCCCTCACGCAGGCGGTGGTAGAGACTCACGATGTGCAGCACGTTGAGGTGCTGGCGCTTGTATTCGTGTATGCGCTTGACCTGAACGTCGAACAAAGTGTCCGGATCGATCGACAGCCCGCAGGCGCGCCGGACGTGGTCGGACAGCTTCGCCTTCGCCTCGCGCTTGATGCCTCGCCAGCGCTGGCGGAACGCGCCGTCGGACGCCTGAGGTTCGAGTGCGCGCAGGAGCTCGAGATCGCGCAACCACTCGCCCCCGATCACCTCGTCCAGCAGTCGGGCCAGCGGCGGATTGGCGAGCGCGATGAATCGCCGCGGTGTCACGCCGTTGGTCTTGTTGTGGAACTTCCCGGGCCACATGTCGTGGAAGTCCCTGAGCACCGTGCTCTTCAGCAGCTCCGTGTGCAGTTCCGCCACGCCGTTGATCGACGAGCTTCCGACGCAGGCGAGATTCGCCATTCGAACGCGCCGCACGCCGTCGGCGCCACCCTCGTCGATGAGAGACAGCCGCGCCAGCCGGTCGTGATCGTCGATGAACCGCTCCCGGACGTCGTCCAGGAACCGTGCGTTGATCTCGTAGATGATCTCGAGATGTCGCGGCAGGGTCTTCTGGAACAGGGGTACGGGCCAGGTCTCGAGCGCTTCCGGAAGCAGCGTGTGGTTGGTGTAGGCGAAACTGCGCCGGGTCAGGACCCAGGCCCGGTCCCAGTCCATGAGATGCTCGTCGACCAGCAGGCGCATGAACTCGGCGATCGCGATGGCCGGATGGGTGTCGTTGAGCTGCACGATGAAGCGGTCAGGGAAGTGTTCGAGACTGCCGTCGTCCCGCAGCGTGATCCGAATCATGTCCTGCAGCGAGCAGGACACGAAGAAGTACTGCTGGCGCAGACGCAGGGCCTTGCCTGCGTCCGGCTCGTCGTTCGGGTAGAGCACCTTGCTGATGTTCTCGGCCGTGACCATCGCGTCGACGGCGCCGTAGTAGTCGCCGACGTTGAAGGCCTGCAGGTCGAAGGACTCATGCGCTTCCGACTTCCAGAGCCGCAGCATGTTCACGTTGAGCACGCCGTATCCCAGGATCGGCGTGTCGTAGGCGACGCCGAAGATCGTGGAGTCGGGAATCCAGCGGATGCGCGCGCGGTGCTCGTCGTCGCGCTGGCGTTCGACTCTGCCACCGAAACCGACCGGGTAGCGATGCTGTCGACGCAGCTCCCATGGATTACCCTGACGCAACCAGGCGTCGGCGACCTCGACCTGCCAGCCGTCGCGGATCAGCTGGTCGAAGATGCCGAATTCATAGCGGATCCCGTAGCCCGTGGCGGGAATTTCGAGCGTGGCCAGCGAATCCATGTAGCAGGCCGCGAGGCGGCCGAGGCCGCCGTTGCCGAGGCCGGGCTCCTCCTCGGCCTCGAGCATCGCTTCGAGGTCGAGCTTCAGGCCGGCCATCGCCTCGCGGACATTGTCCGTCAGCCTGAGGCTCAACATGTTGTTGGCAAGGTGCGGACCCACGAGGAACTCGGCCGAAAGGTATGCCACGGTCTTCGCGCCACGCCGCTGGTAGATGTCCTCGGCAGCGACCATGCGCGCAAGGATGCGGTCGCGGATGGTGAACGCGAGCGCCGTGTAGAGGTCGAGATTCGTGGCATTTTCGAGAGTCCTGCCCGTGACGTAGAACAGGTTGTCCACGAATGAGCGGCGGATTGCATCGACTGAGCGGGCGATTCGAGTATGGAGGGCTCTTTCGGCGATGTCCGTCATGCCGTGCTCCTGTGGCTCGGGTCGCACATAGATCACCGAGCTCTTTGAGTAGAACGCAGAATTTCGGCAGGAAGATGGCGGATTCGTGACAGCTCGTGCCGCGGGTCGCGGCACGGCCGGAGCCTCCGATCGGTCCGGACCGCGTAGGCGCCCCTTCACCATTGGGAAACAGTCTTGTCATCTTGTCCCGGTAAGGTATGGGCGGTCGAAAGGGGGCGACGCGATCGGTCCCAAGGTTGTTGATGCCGTGCGACACGATCGTCTGGCCGGCAGGGACTGCCGAGGACGCAGCAGCGGCAGGCCCCAGCGTGGCTGACTCCCGCACGCCGGGGCCCGCCGGGAATGCCGGTGCCGTCGTCCGCGCTTCTGGAACGACAGTCTTATTCCGGTTTTTCCCCCGTTTGGGCCCTCCACGGAGGGCCGTTTTTTTTCTTCTCCCGGCGCGCCGACGCGGCAGCGAGGCTTCACGTATTGCTGCGTACCGAGCAGAATTCGCGCTTTGTGCGCCGCCGGGCCGCGCACGGAGAACCGTTCCATGAGCAACAGCCAACTGGATCGACTGACGGTTCTCGGCGCCGGTGTGCTCGGCAGCCAGATCGCCTGGCACAGTGCCTTCAAGGGCAAGACCGTCGTTGCCTACGACCCGTTCCCGGAAGCCCTCGAGAAAGCCAAGGTCGCTCATGCCGCCTACGCACAGATCTACCGGGCGGAGCTCGGCGCCAGCGAGTCCGACATTGCCGCCACCCGTGCGCACCTGGCCTACTCGGCTGACCTGAAGTCAGCTGTGTCCAGTGCCGATTTCGTCATCGAGGCGGTGCCGGAAGTGCCGGACACGAAGACCCAGGTCTATCGCGAGATGGCGGACCTGCTGCCGCCGCATACGCTCGTTGCCACCAATTCATCCACGTTCCTGCCGCGCGATTTCGCTGCGGTGACCGGGAGGCCCGCGAAGTTCTGCGCGCTGCACTTCGCGAACCTGATCTGGCACCTCAACCTCGCGGAAGTCATGGCGCATCCGGGCACTGCCCGGGAGACGCTCACTGCCGTCACTCATTTCGCCATCGAAATCGGAATGGTGCCGATCCCGGTGCAGAAAGAGCAGAACGGGTACGTGCTCAACAGCTGGTTCGTGCCTCTGCTGAATGCGGGCGCTTCGCTGGTGGTGAACGGTGTGGCGGGCCCCGAGGATGTCGACCGAACGTTCATGATCGCCAACCGATGCGCGGTGGGCCCCTGCGGCATGCTCGACATCATTGGAACGAAGACTGCCTACGACGTGTGCAGCTACTGGGGCACCGTGAACAACGATGCGCAGATGCTGAAGAATGCCGCTTACATGAAGGAGCGATTCCTCGACAGCGGCCTGCAGGGGATGCTCGGCGGCGAGGGCTTCTACAAGTACCCGAACCCCGCCTATGCCGCGCCCGATTTTCTCGCCGTGCCGAATGCCGCGCGCGTTCCCGACATCGTTACGCGGATCGGGGTCTAGGCTCCGCGACAGCGACTCCGACGCCTGCCGCTCCGGGCCCGTACTCGGTCCGGAGCGACGGACCTCGGCTTGCGCATGTCGCTACGCCGGGACGCCGGAACTCACTTCGTGCCGATGCGGCGCAGCGCATCCGGCTGGAAGTCCCCCCAGGCGGCCCTCTGCCCGAACGACCATGGCGTCTTGATCTCGTTGTCGATGTTCGACATCAGGTAGCTGCCGTTGTTGAGATCGTGCCAGATGTTGGCCCGGTACCAGGGCACCTTGGCGTCGTAGAACTGAATCAGCGGGTGGATGCTCACCCGCCACAGCTGTTTGCGGGTGTCGTAGGCATCCTCGTACAACACGGTCCAGCTGTCCTCGTCGAGGTAGAACACGCGCTTGCCGTAGATGTGCTTGCTGCTCGGCTTCAGGTTTCCCTCGATCTCCCAGACCCGGTGCAACTCGTAGCGAATCAGGTCGGCATTCGGCGTGTTCGTGCGAATGACATCCTGCTTGTACTTGAGCTTCTTGTCGGACAGCTTGTAGGAATTGTAGGGGACGTAGATTTCCTTCTTGCCGACGAGCTTCCAGTCGTAGCGGTCGGGCGCGCCGTTGAACGCGTCGAACTGGTCCGTCGTGCGCAGGCCCTCGGTACCGTCGTTGACGTTGTCGTAGGACAGGTCGGGTGCGCGGCGCACGCGGCGCTGGCCGGAGTTGTAGATCCACGCCGAGCGGGTTTCCTTCACCTGGTCGATCGGCTCGTGCACCAGGAACACCGTGCCTTCGAGCGTCGCGGGCGCCTGGAAGAGCGACATGAACACGCCCAGCAGGTTGTCCTTCGCCTGATCGAGGTTGCGGAAGAATACCCGTCGCTCCTCGGTCGTGATCTTGTAGTAGTCGCCGTTGGATCGAACCGGGAAAGTATTGAACTGGCGCACGACGCCACCGCCCAGGTAACGAGGCACGTGGTTCCAGAGCGCCTCGAGGCCGTTCTTCGGAATCGGGAACGGCGCGTACGAGAAGCCGCCCGTGAACCCGAAACCCTGCAGGTCGATCTTCGTGGACATCGACTTGATGAGGTCGTATGCCTCCTGCGGCAGACAGGCCGTGCGGCGGGTCTGATAGACGTTCATCTTGAAGCCGTCGTACTTGCCCAGCATCGCCAGGGCGCCGGGCGTCAGCTTGTCCTTGTACTGCGCCGCGTTGGCCTTGGTGATGGTGAACAGCACCTTGTCGCCCGCGAACGGATCGACGTAGCCCTGGGCCGCGGTCCAGCCTGCCGGGGGCGCGCACAGGCCGCCGGTCCAGGCCGGGATGGTGCCGTCCTTGTTGCCGGCCTTCTCCGCACCCATCGGCGTGAGGTCTGCGCCGAGCCGTGCGGCTTCGGCATCGCTCAGTTTTGCAGACGCGGGGGTCGCGAGCCCGAGCAGGGCCGCCGTGACCGCGAAAGCAAGCATGCTGGTCATGGTCTTCATCTGTGGGTCTCCCGATCGGATCAGAAATCGATGCTGACGGCGGATGCGCCGCCGCAACCGTTGCAGGCACGGTCGCAATCTTCAATAAAGGTTAGACCGGCGACGCACGGGCGGCAGCCGGGGGTATCCGGCATGCCGTTGCCAGATGCCGTAGTCGCGCGGGCGCACGCTCCGTCTCTGCCGGTCCGGGGCAGTCGCAGGCGGCCGGACCCGTGACGAATGCGAGCAGCTTCGGGGCGGCCCGGGTACTGCCGTCGGCAATCTGAAGGTCATGAATCTCTGGTGTCGCCTCGCCGTCGTCGTGCTCAGCACCGCGCTTGGCCTGGCGTCGTGCGCTACGCCGCTGCCAACGCGTCCGGCCGAAGGGTGACGAGCGTGACGGACGGCGACACCATGAGGGTGCAACTCGCCTCGGGGCCGATCACCGTGCGCATGGACTCGATCGATGCCCCGGAGAAGAGTCAGCCGTGGGGTCTTGAGGCCTATGCCGAATCGACCAAGCGACTGAACCGGCGGATCGTCTCGCTCGAGGTCCTCACGCAGGACCGCTCCGAGCGCCTGGTAGCGGTCGTCTACCTCGGTGACGAGAACGTGAACGCCCGGATGGTGAAGCAGGGAAATGCCCGGGCGTCTCGGCGGTACCTCCGGAATCCGGACTACTGCCGGTGGGAGGCCAGCGCGCGCAACGCGAGACTCGGCCTGTGGAGTCTGGCGGCCGCGGGCCGCGGAACGTCGACCAGGGCCGAGCCGTTCATTGCCGCCGCGCCGAAGCCCACGCAGCCGTCGGCCGGCAGGTGCCTGATCAACGGCAACATCAGCGACAGCGGCCGCATCTACCACGTCCCTGGCAGCGCCCTATGCGAGCGCACGGTGATCGACGAATCCGCCGACGAGCGGTGGTTCTGCGCTGAAGACGAGGCGAAGTCGGAGAGCTGGCGGGCGCTGCGGTGATTTCCGACGCGCTGTCCGCCGCCGTCGTCCATTTCAATGATTGCGCAATCGGCGACTCCCAACGCAGATTGAGGACACGCGCCGCGCGTGCTGAATTGGGCTGACTTTCGAGGGGGCTCAACCATGCGTCGATCGCCAGGCCCCGGGACCATCGTCACGTTCGCCGTCGCGCTGGGCTTCGGTCCGGCCGTGGCGCACGCCTCGGGCTTCTCGCTGCTCGAGCAGTGCGCGAGCCGTTTCGGGACGGCGTTCGCCGGCAGGGCCGCCGGGGCGGACGACGCCACGACCATCTAATTCAACGCAGCGGGTCTCGTCGAGCTGTCGCGCCCCGAGGCGGCGGTCGTGGCGAGCGGCGTCGGCATCCAGTCGGAGTTTCACGACCGGCAGTCGCAACCAGCCTTCGGCCAGCCGCTGGGCGCCGAGGGGGGCGGCGACAGTGGCTGGGGCATCAACGCGGGCGTGCTGCTCGATCTGACCGACACCACCCGCGTCGGTCTGGCCTATCGCTCCGGCGTGACCTACGAAATCGAGGGCAACGTGCGGTTCACGCCGCCGACGGTCGCGAACCCGATCGGCGCGTCCATCATCGCCGCCGCATCGCGCCCGGGCGGCTCGCTGCGGGACGGGGCGGCGTCGGTCGATCTCGAGATGCCGGACACGGTCCTGCTGTCGCTGCGCCAGAACATCAGCGATCGCTTCGAGCTGCTCGCCGACGTCGGCCGGACGGGCTGGAGTTCGATCCAGGAAATCCGCGTCGTGCGCGATAACGGCGAAATTGTGTCGGACACGCCGGCAGAGTGGAACGACGTGATGCGATACGCGCTCGCCGGCACCTGGCAGGTCTCACCGTCGCTCAAGCTGCGCGCCGGCATCGCCTACGACGGCACGGAGGTGCCGGACCGTACCCGCACGCCGCGGCTGCCGGACGTGACTCGCCAGTGGCTGGCGGTCGGCGCGCGCTGGCAGTCCACCGATTCGCTGGTCGCGGATTTCGGTCACGCGCAACTCTTCGCCGACGATGCGCCGCTCGACCAGGACAACGGAAATGCCGCAGCCTACGGGCTCGTGAACGGACACCAGGCGTCCGCGATCGACATCGTCGGTCTGCAGTTCGCGGTGCGCTACTGACCATCGGGCTTCACCACGGTCCCTGGTGGCCGTGCTCCGGGTCCTTGCCCGCGGCTTTCGTCTTCCCGAAGGCGCCAGTTACGAATTTCGGATAGCGCCTGTCGTCCTGCGAACGCTATGGTATCGGGGAAATTCCCCGAGAATCGACCGGTCGCGCGGGAGCTTGTTCTCGCCGTGAGCCTGCGGGTGCGATTCCCGGCTTACCTGGAGGTGCCATGAAGAGAGGTGCTATGAAGAAGAGAGGTGCTATGAAGATTGGAGTGGTTGCTCTGGCTGCATGGAACGGCGTCGTGCTGCTGGGCGGCATGTCGGTCGCGCAAGCGGATTCGGCCGCGGCGACCTGCGAGGTGCGTAAGGACGGCGACACCCGCAAGGGCGCGTCGGGCCCGTGCACGTTCTCGCAGCGGCAGGGGTACATCAACCTCGACCTGAAGAACGGCGACAGCTACAGCCTCACGCCTGCCGGCCAGGATGGACGGTATCGCGACCAGAAGGGCAACAAGGTCACGCGCACGCTGACCGGCGGCGGCACCGAGGAATTCAAGTGGGAGGGCGGGAAGAGAATTCTGCTGACTTTCACCGGGAGTCCGGGCTCGGCGTCTCCTGGCAGCGGTGGGACGTCGAGCGATACCCCGCCTGCACTTGCGGACCTGGTCGGTGCCCGCGCCAGCAGCGGCGAAGCGGAGCTGAACAGGCGCGGCTATGTCTGGCTCGGCGGGGAGAAGACCGGGACCGACTCCTACACCTACTGGCGCGAGAAAGAGAACGGCCAGTGCGTGGTCGTGCGGACGTCGGATGGACGGTACGCCTCGATTGCCTACGCGATGGACATCAGCTGCAACAAGTATGCGGCGTCCTCAGGTGGCGGCGGCGGTTCCGCCGAACGCCAGGACCCGTTCGATACGATCTGCGGCGTCATGACCAACGGACAGGACTACCAGTACCGTTGCGGCGTGACCGATTTTTATGCCGGCGGCCAAAAGGTCAGGACTGAAGTGCGCTATCCGGACCAGACGATCCAGCTGACGTGGCGACCGGGCAACCGCGTCGGCCTGCAGTTCGAGGGCATGAAGCCGATGGAAGCGCGTTATTCGACCTCGGAAGGCGAGACCAACTGGGTATTCGAAGGCAAGACCTACTACTACTTCTCCGACAAGGGCCGCGCCCAGTCAGAGTGGAATAAATTCCGCGATTGACTCGATGCGTGTCCTGGGAAGAATGCCGCGGCGTTTCGTGCTCCTCATGGCTGCCGTGACCGTGGTGGGCTGCGGGGGCAAGCCTCCTCCGCCCGCCGCGCCGGCGCCATCGTCGGCCGCCGTCGCCGAGGCCCCGGCAGCACCGACGGGCGTCTACGGAGATCCCGCGGTGCCCGTGGCGGGCCGCGTGCTCGGTACGGTGATCCACACGCAGGATGCGGAGGAACTCCGTTACGTCGTGCTGAAGGAACTGACGGATCGTTACGCCGCCTCGCAGGGGATCACGGTGACGCAGGCCGAGAAAGAGGCCTACGTCGCACACATGCGCGAAGCGCTGAGCAAGGACCCGGCGGTGGCGGCGGAGCTGGGTGAGGAGTCGGTCGAGGATCAGGCCGTCCGGCTCGAGAGTGCCGAAGCGTTCATCAAGCAGTGGAAGATCAACCGGGCGCTGTACCAGCAGTACGGCGGGCGGATCGGCTTCCAGCAGGGCGGCCCGGAACCGCTCGACGCC
>Ga0114939_10000440_pt1 | contig 34710 bp, 39 predicted proteins | sample AshMeaCrysSpring_FD_87196 | JGI IMG/M metagenome (GOLD analysis project Ga0114939, IMG submission 87196) | Groundwater microbial communities from Big Spring, Nevada to study Microbial Dark Matter (Phase II) - Ash Meadows Crystal Spring | ecosystem: Environmental > Aquatic > Deep subsurface >...
AAGGAGAAGCCAGTGGCAGACGAGCCCGTCGTCAACGACCACCCCGACGACCCGACCATCAACCCGCCGGAGCCCGTCGAGGCCGAGGACGGGTCGGTGGAGTACCCGCCGGACCCGAACTACGACCCCGTCTCCATCGAGGAGCAGGACCTGTCTCCGGTTGAGGTTGATGACGACTACTCCCCCGGAGAAGGAGACGACTGATGGTCAACCCGTGTCCTGGATATGCCGTCACCACGTCCTACGACCGCAAGGGTTCGTGGGCTCGCGGTTACCACGGCGCGTTCGACTACGCCGCCCCGACCGGCGCTCAGGTCGTGGCAGCCGCTGCCGGGAAGGTTGTCCACGTCGGGTGGGGCGGGATGGGGCGTGCGTATGGCGCTCACGTCGTCATCGACACCGGTGGCGTCAAGCACCTGTACGCGCACTTGTCGCGGACCATGGTGAGCGCTGGTCAGAACGTCAACGCCGGTCAGCAGATCGGCAACGTCGGGACGACCGGCAACTCGACCGGCCCGCACCTGCACTACGAGGAGCGCAACCCGCCCGGCGGCTACAACAACCACCGACGCCCGCAGTTCCCTGGGCAGAGCGGCGGCAGCAGTGGCGGCGGAAGCGGTGGTGGTGGAGCCACCTACCTGTCGAAGCTGAAGTCCGGCCAGCGGGACAGCGACAGCGTCAAGAACCTGCAGAAGGCGCTGAACGCGCACTCGCTGAGGCCGCCCGGCAACATCACCCTGCCGGTCACCGGCAACTTCGGCCCCAAGACCGATCAGGTCGTCATCGCCTGCCAGCAGCAGCACGGCTTCGGCAACGACCGTCCTGGCGCCGTCAGCGTCGGGCCGCGGCAGGCCACGCACCTGGGCTTGCCGAGCGTCAAGCCGTAGCCCGGTGCTCGTCGCTATGACGGCCTTGCGGTCGTAGGCTTGCCGTCATGGCCCGTCCCGGCGAGCGGAACTTCACCTACACCGAGGGTGACGACGAGCTCTACCTGATCACCCTGCAACGCGCGGCCGACTCCAGCGCGATCAACCTGACCGGTGCAGTCATCTCGGCCGAGATCCGCGACAACTACGCCAGCGAGGGCGGGGTGGTGGTGGCCACGGCCACCTGCGCGGTCGTCAACGGCCCCGGCGGCGTCTTCTCGATGGAGATCGCCGCGGCCGACACCAAGACCATGGGCGGGAGCTCCTACAAGTACGACGTCCAGGTCGCTCTCGGCGGCAAGAAGCGCACCTACCTGCGCGGAGAGATCCAGGGCGTCAAGGAGGTGACCGACCTGTGAGCGACACCGCTATTGTCACCGTGGCCGATGACGTCTACACCGTCACCGTCACCGACGAGGTCGTCGCCGTCACCGTCACCGACGACGTCGTGGTGGCCTCTGTGGCCGAGGCGCCGTTCGTCCCGCACAGCCACCTCGAGCATCCGCACCTGGTCTACTCCGCCACTCGTCCCGACAACCCCGCACCTGGCACGATCTGGGTGCCATCCGTGTAAGGAGCGCTCATGCCTCTGGACAACGCAGGAAAGAACACGGCTGCCGACGCCATCGCCGGCGCCTATGCCTACCTGGCGCTCTTCAACTCTTCCGACACCGAGCTGAGCGGCGGGTCCCCGGCCTACGCCCGCAAGCTGGTGACTTTCGGCGCGTCCAGCAACGGCGTCAAGTCCATCACCGGCACGCCGTACCAGTTCGACGTCCCGTCCGGAGCGACGGTGGCCAAGTTCGGGCTGTTCACCGCAGTCACCGGCGGTACTCGCGGGGCGCTGCAGCCGCTGTCGGCCACCGAGGGCCCCTACGCTGCGCAGGGCAAGTACGACTTCACCGCAGGGTCCATCACGGTGACCTGATGAGCAGCAACATGCCTCGCTGCACCAAGGGGCGCGACTGCTGCTGGGTAGAGAGTGAGCCCTGCCCGCACCTGGACGGCGACGTTTGCACGCTGCGTCGCGAGCTGGGCTCGTGGGAGGCCGTCCACGCCGACCCGCGCTACCTTGCGACTCCGGCACCGGTCTGGCGGGCTCACAACGTCAACGACTGCGGCGACTTCTTCTGCGCCGACTGTAGAGACCCCTGATGCCAACCCTGCACATCCCCTACGACTTCACCACCACAGGGATGCTCAGCGGCGGATCATCGACCGCAGCCACAGGCACCGGCACGATGCGGCGGCCGAACTCGTCTCGCGTTCCGGGTCTGACGACGGAGTACGACGAGGCGACCAGCTTCTGCATGGCCTACCCGAACGGAACGGCTACCGGAGGCGTGAAAGCGCCGCTCTGCACCGGCGCGCACCGATACCGGCCGCCCGACATGCCTACGAACGTCACGATCGCAGACATCTCGTTCGGCATCTACTTCTACTACGCGTCATCGACCGTGGACGACTCGATCCTGACGACTTTCGGCACCACCAACGAGGGGCCGTGGGTGTTCACGTTGGGCGGTGGCACGTTCTCTCAAAGCTGCGCCAACCCTAGTGAGCCGTGGTCCAAGCCACTGCCCACGACCGGCGGAAGCACGAGCGGATATTGGCTGGTCAGAACCTTCCCCGTCGACAGTGTCAACCAAGCTTCGTGGCGAGACGTCATCAACGGCTGGACCAGCCAGCAGGCAGATGGCTGGAGTCTGTTCGCTCAGGTCAGCCGCGTCATGGGCGCGGACCACAGCGACCACCCCGTCGAGTACCTCTTCAGCTGGCTGACGATCAACTACGAGTCCGACGGCACGCCGACGCCACCTGGTCGTTACATCTTCGCAAAGGGCTACGGCCAGATCATAGCGAGCGGGTACCAGAACGGCTGGGGCGGGTTCGGCCCCTACGCCTTCAACAGCACGACCTTGATTCTCAGCAAGCCTGATCTGGGCGGCGTCGACTTCTCCGCTGAAATGGCGACCTGGAAAGCCGGAGACCGCATCAACATCTACGACGGCTCGGACGTCCTGCAGGGCGACTACGGGTTGAGCGTCGACCCGGTCGTGACCGTCAACTCGGTCCAGCTCGAGTTCACCGAGGTGTCCGTCGTAAGGGGGATGCTCGTCACCGGCCAGGGGTTCCGGCTGGAGAAGAAGGTCGTCGCCCCTAACGGCACCGGGTCCCTGAGCGCCTCGGTCACCTTGTCCGGTGGCGGCGACCGCAGCTCGGCAGGTACCGGCGACGTCTCAGCCGCGGTCGCCCTGACCGGCTCGGGTACTGCGACTCGACAAGGGTCCGGTGACCTCGCCGCAACGGTGGCGCTGACCGGCTCCGGTGGCCTGCCGTCCGTCAACGGCTCGGGCACCGGTGACGTCTCGGCCGCGGTCGCGCTGGCCGGCTCCGGGCAGCGTCTTGCTTCCGGTACCGGGGCGGTCTCGGCCGCGGTAGCCCTGGCCGGCTCCGGGCAGCGTCTTGCTTCCGGTACCGGCGATGTCTCAGCCGCGGTAGCCCTGGCCGGCTCCGGGCAGCGTCTTGCTTCCGGCGCCGGTGACGTCTCAGCCGCGGTCGCGCTGGCCGGCTCCGGGCAGCGTCTTGCTTCCGGTACCGGGGCGCTGGCCGTCACAGTCGACCTGACCGGCTCGGGCGCCATCGTCGGCGGCGCCGGCACCGGCTCGGGCCACCTCACCGTCGCTGCCGACCTGACCGGGTCGGGTACCACCATCCGGCTCGGTACCGGGCTGCTGCCGGTCACCGTCGACCTGCTCGGCTCCGGTCAGGCTCAGGCGCCCGCGTTCTCGGGCACAGGAGTGCTCACGGCGGCCGTGGAACTGCTGGCGCAGGGGATCACCCTCAGGAGCGGCTTCGGGACGCTCACGGCCCTCGTAGAGCTTGCCGGGACCGGCGCCGACCCGGCCTTCACCTACTGCGAGATGTGGAACGGCACCGCGTGGGTCGGCGTGGCCACGTTCAACGGGACCGGCTGGGTCGACGCCGAGGTGTGGAACCCCCACACCGGCCGGTGGCAGAAGCTCTCCGCCGCTCCCTGACTACTGGTTCATCGGTTGCACATGTACTAGAATGACGTCGTGATCGCCGCTGTGGACGAGTGCTGCCCCGGTAGCCTGAACAGGCGCCGCGGCCGCTCCCCACGAACGCTCGGTCACCAGTAACCCCCAGATCGAGCTCGGTACCGCCGAGCTCCGCCTGGGGGTCTTTTCGCGTCCGCGTCTGAAAGGAGACACCCGTGGACATAGTGATTGACCTGCTTGTAGCCGCCGCCGCGGTAGCGGTGGTGGCCGCAGTGATCACGTACCGCGAGCGCACCACGCCCGGCGGGACGGTCATCGACCTGTCGAGCTACCGGGACAGCAAGTGAGCAGCCCGACTCGCACCCAGGTGGTCCAGGCCCTCGAGGTCCTGGGTCTTGACCCTGCCAGCGCCGAGGAGGTCCTGATCCTCCAGGACAGGATCGTCGTGCGCCGGCGCGATGTCGTCCTGATCGCCGACGACACCGACGAGCCGAGAGGGCACGAGCACTGATGCCACTTCCTGACACGTGGGGCCTGGAGTCCAAGCTCGACTCCATCGCGAGCGCGGTGAAGGAACTCACGGAGATCGAGCCCGCCGACGTCGGCGGAATCATCGACACGCTGGAGTCGATCGACACCCACCTGGTCGAGCTCGTCGACGGCAACTTGCCGGCGCTCGTCACCGTGCTGGAGCGCATCGCCGATGCGCTGGAGAGCAACACGAGGTAGCCATGCCCGCAGGAAACGTCACCGCAGGTGCCACCTACGGCCACGAGGGGGAGGCCTGGCACCGCCTGATCCCCCACTTCCACGACGTCGAAGGCCAGTCGTTCGAGCAGGCCCGGATCGAGGCCGGGATGACCTGGGACGTGGAGACGTCCCCGATCTACGACAACCAGGGACAGACGATCAAGAACTGGCAGGCGCTGCGCCGCGACGACAACGGAGTCCTGCTGAGCATCCAGCAGGACTCCTACGCGGTCATCTCGATGGCCGAGGTCGGCTACACCGCCGAGTTCGTGCTGGACGCAGCAGCCAACCAGACCAAGGTCGCGGCGATGGTCGAGCTGAACGAGGGCCGACAGATCTACGTGACCTTCCGGCTCCCCTGGACGATCACCGTGCCCGGTGACGCCGAGGCGACCATCCCGTTCCTGGTGCTGGCCACCCGTCACGACGGCCGCGGCGGCATGCGGCTGGGCGGAAACAGCGTCCGGCCGATCTGCGTCAACACCGCCGGCCAGGCCGAGGCGTTCTGGGACCGTACCGGGATGGGCTTCACCATCCGGCACACGGCGAACTGGGCGGACAAGCTGCACGACGTCCGCGCGGCCATGCGGATCGCCTCGGAGAACATCGAGAAGCTGGGCGAGCTGTACCTGCACCTGGCTGACCGGGAGATGACCCGCCGGGACGTCAACTGGTTCCTCAACAAGTGGTCCTACACCGCCCTGAGCACTGCCCAGGGCAACAGGGCCAAGGCCAACAGCCGGGCCCGCCGGGAGACCTACGAGCAGATCCTGGCAAGCCCGACCTGCGCGGGCATCTCCGCAACCATGTACGGCGGCCTGATGGCCGCGACGGAGATGACCGACCACCACATGTTCGGCCCGAAGACGACCAGCGACACAATCATGGCCCGGCAGATGGAGCGCGGCAGCCTGGAGAAGCGCCAGGCGTTCATGCTCTGGGCCCGCCGGGCCCAGAGCGCGCTGCAGCCGAACCCGGCGCAGATGCGCAAGGTCAGCAGCGCCGCGCTGAAGGCGCGCAGCCTGGTCTGAGACAGGTGGAGGCCCGCCCCTCGCCGCAGGGGCGGGCCTCCTCCGCACACAGGAGAGACACCTGCGGTCCCAGCCTAACCAAGACGCAGTGTTGGGCACGCACCAACAGTTGCGTAGCGATATATCGTTATGGTATAGTGGTGTCGTAGCCGCAGCACAGCTGTGCCTGCGACTAGCCCTCTGACCGTCAGGCAGGGGGCCTTTTTCGTGCCCGAAGGGAGACGGCTTTGGCAGAGTGCAACGTCTGCAACAAGGCCGAGAAGCGGGATCTGTACGCAGCCGGTTACAGGGCTGGCTGGCTCGACGCCATCCGGCAAGTTCGCCGGTTGGCGAGGATGAACCCGTTCTTGACCCGCGAAAGAGGGGAGACGCTGCTCGCGCTGGTGCTGAGGTTCGAGCACCAGATGCGGCCCCCTGTCGGCAAGGCGGCTCCATGATTGCCCGGGTCCTGGTAGTCGCTGCGGCCAGCGTGCTGGCTGCGGGGTGCACGTCACCGGCGGTGACGGTGACCCCCGACGACTACCAGGACTTCATTGAGACGGACGCGGCGATCATGGCCGAGGACCCGGTTGTCTGCGAGGCCTTCGCCGCCGACGGCGAGGCGTTCGCGGCGGCCTACGTCGACCAGCTGGCCGCCAACCTTCCCACGGAGGCCGTCCCGGTCCCGTGGGACCGCTCCCTGGTGATGGCGTTCAACGCCTTCGCGGCGGTCTGCGGCTGACGCCGCTTGCCGCTGGTTCCAACCGTGTGCCGCTGCTGCGGCTGCACCTCCTGCAGGTGTGGTCACAGCAGCGGCACACGGGTTGCTCCACCCCGTCTGCGCCCGTAGACGGTTCCTCACCGACGAAAGGTTTTGCCATGCTCACCACCCCTGTCACCCCTGCCCCTACTACCCCTGCGCCCGAGTCGTCTTTCGTCGCGTACCTGGGCGCGTTAATGCCAGTTCTGTACTCCACGTTCGAGCGCTCCCTTCTCTTCTACGAGAGGGATGAGCCAAACGTGGTCCGAGGCGTCCTCGTCCGGGTGGGCGACACCTTCGTAGACTTGACCCACGAGGACGGCGACCCAGAGTCGGTCGCCAAGGTGACCATCACCACAAGACCGGCGACTGACACGGTCGTCCTGAAGTTGGCGTCCAAGGACGCGTCAGCATTTGTGAACCAGATGCTGATCGACCTCAAGCACGAGGCGCCCACTCCGGCCCGAGGGCCGGTGTTCGTGAACCTGACCCCACACGTCCTCAATATGGTGGACGTGGGAGACATAGCCCCATCGGGCGTCGTCGCGCGGATCAGCGAGATCCGCGAGCCCAACGAAGACGGGGTCACGACGATCTCCCTCGGACAAATGGCGGGGCTGCCTGTCGCCCTGCCGGCTGTCTTCTACGTCGTGGCCCGGCCGCTGGCCGTGGCCATGGCGCTGGCCGGGCAGTCCCGGCCGGACGTGGTCGTGGTCGACCGCCTCGTCCGGGACGACAAGGGGGTGATCATTGGAGCCGAAGGCTTCGCCCGCATCGTCTAGCCCGGGCGAAACGCCCTCCCGCAAGGGGGGCCTCCGGTGGGTTGGCATCCCACCGCTGATGAGCCTGCCGCCGCACCTGGTAACACCTGGAAGGCCCCGAGTCCCCTCCCTGGCTCGGGGCCTTCTTCATGTCCACAGGGAGGAGTACCAAGGAGGTTCCTATGTTCGATCTGAGCAAAGTCCTCCCGCCCCCTCGCTACGTCTGCCCGGCGTGTGGGGCGTGGGCGGGTCGCCGCGGCGACCCGCCGGCGCCGATGGCGCCACACCAGCACCAGGAGCACACGGCCCGGATGAGGGATGGGGACCCGGAGATCTGGTCCCCTTGCCCGGGGGCCGGGCAGATGCCCGTCCTCAACCGCTAGCCGCGTGCAGGCCCCGGGTCCCCTCAGGGGGGCTCGGGGCGTTGGGCGAAACGTCCCCTCGTGGGACGTCCGGTGGGTTGGCATCCCACCGCTGATGAGCCTGCCTGCCGTTTACAGCCGTAGACGGTGAAACTGCAACAGGATGGGAGTCCTGACATGTCCGCTCTTTCCGCCACCGCTGTCCCGTCGTGCACCTACTCCTACTCCGTTGAAGAGATCAAGGAACACGGGCGAACCGTGTCCTTTGCTTTGTACAAGGGGGTCCACACGCCCCCGCAAAGCGAGTATTTCTTCCTTGAGGAAGAGCTGGTAAGAGAAGAGCACGCCTTCCAGGCTTACCTCCGCCTGCGAAGGCGAATGGAGGCCATCATCACGAGGGCTCTCATCGCGGGGGAGGTCGTGACGTCCGTCCACGACTACTCCTACTACGGGAGGGTCATGACGTGACGGCGAAACGTCCCCTTGTGGGGCGTCCGGTGGGTTGGCAATCCCACCGCTGATGAGCCTGCCTGCCGTTTACGTCCGTAGACGGTGAACCACCCAAAGATGGGAGCCCGATCATGTCCGCTCGTTCCGCCGCCGCATCGTTCACGTCGTTCGTGGACGACCAGCGCAACACGCTGGTCGCTTCCCCGGACCACGAGAAGGCGGTCCTCTTCTATCCGAAGACGGACGAGTTTCCGAACGAGGGTGCCCTCGTTCGGTGGGGCAACACCTGCGTCGACCTGGTCGACGAGGATGGCGGCCTCGTCCGGGTGGAGGTCGTCTCCGCCGAACAGAGCCACATCATGCGGTGGCGTTCTGCCGCCGCGATTCAGTTCGTCGAGGAGATGCTGGCGGTTATCACCGCCAACGCCTCACCTGAGGTGAGGTACGTAAACCTGACCCCGCACATTTTGAGCATGCTCGACGAGGGCGACATCGAGCCCTCCGGGCTCGTCGCGCGGGTCGAAGAGATCCGCACCGTCGAGGACGGTGTGACCACCATCTCACTCGGAGGGGTGAGCGGTCTGCCCGCTCCCCTGCCGGGGATCGTGTTCGTCGTGGCCCGGCCGCTGGCCGTGGCCATGGCCCTGGCCGGGCAGTCCCGGCCGGACGTGATGGTTGTGGATCGGCTGATCCGCAACGACGAGGGGGTGATCGTTGGTGCCGAAGGATTCGCCCGCATCGTCTGACGGCGAAACGTCCCCTCGTGGGACATCCGGTGGGCTGGCATCCCACCGCTGATGAGCCTGCCGCGACACAGCAAGGATTCCTGCGCCGTATTTCCGCCGGCGCAAGGCTGTGTTTGCTTTTCCCGGCGGATAAGGGATAATGGCTTTTGCAGAAAGCAGCATTCGTGCTGCGCGTTCGCCGGCAGGCAAACCCCCGGAGCGGGGACACCACACGAGCGAGCACTGCAGGCTTTGAGCCCTCACCGTCAGGTGGGGGCTTTTCGTTTGCCGCAAGCAACACCGCTTGAAGGCCACCACTGCCCCTCGAGGGCAACTGAGCCTGCACAGCGCCACTGTTCCGCCGCTGTGGGTCTGGAAAGCCCACAACGGGTCTGCGAGGCGAGGCAAGCGGTGCTTCCACTCCCGACTCAAGGAGAGACAGATGACGATGTCCACTGAGACATTGGCCGGGTTCTACAGCGACTCGTACATCCCGGCACCCCAGCCCCCGGAGCCCCAGGAGCTTTCGGAATCCCAGGGCTTCTTCTCCTGGCTTCGCAAGGCAGTTGTGAAGGTCCGCAACTGGCTTGTGGAGACGACCAAGAAGGTCGTGCAGTTCGTGACCGACCTGGTCGAGAAGACCGGCCTGGGACGCGTGTTCCGGGCGATCCCGACGACCGTCGTGACCTGGCTGCGGCCGTTCGCGCTGGTGCCTTTGTGGTTCCCACGCGTCTGGCTGACCATCGGCCGGGTCCTGAACTGGGCCTGGAACCACGGGCCGCGGCAGCTCCAGAACGTGCTGACGCGCGTGATCTGGCTGCCGCTGTCCAGGCTGGTCGACCGCTTCATCGCTCGCTTCAACATAAGCGGGTGGGCGGCCAAGATCGTCCAGCGGCTGCCATGGGTAGCCGAACTCGGCTTGTGGCTCGTGATCAGGAAGGGCCTGTTGCTGATCGGGATCCCCGGTCTGCTGGTCGGCGGACTCATGTTCGCTCTGGTCACGTCAGGGCTGAAGTACTCCGTGGACTTCATCTACGAGTCCACGCTCGGCTCCAGGTCGATGGCGGCTGCGTCGGTGGCCGCCAGCGCCGTCATGCTGGTCGGCATCCCGTTCGGGCGGGTCTTCCCCCTCTGGCGGATGCTGCGGGTCTTGTTCTACGCGGTGCTCCCGGCGGGCGGGTTCGCCCAGGAGTCCTTCCTGGACTTCTGGAACTCGTTCGAAGACGAGTCCGAGTCCGAGCCCGAGCCCGAGCAGGCAGCTGCTCCTGTCAACCTCGTCACCAACCCGAAGGTGGCCGAGGAGGCGGTCAAGGCCCTGGTCCAGCCGACGCTCGTCAAGAGCAAGCTCAACCCACGGCCGAAGGGCCGGCACGAAGTCTGGACCGTCGAGGGCCACGACGTCGACGTCAGCACCGTCGACGGTTTCAAGTGGAGGGACGGCGTCGGGTACGACATCAACGGCAACCCCGTTGCAGTGGATCTCCGGGGCGACCTCACCAGGGCGACCCGGGACCGCCGCCGGGCGGAGTTCCACGCGCAGTGGGCCAGCGCCCACCTCGCGTCCTGAGACACGAGAGGAGGGCCCCGGCTGAGAAGCCGGGGCCCACCTTGCCATGTACCTGACCAACGACATCATCGAGTCGGCGGTCTCAGCCATGGGACCGCGGAGCCACATGCACCTGGGGTCTGGGGACTACTTCCTCGGGGACGCCACTCGAGTCGCCCGGAACCGCTGGCGACCGATGACGCAGCCAGGAGCGACAGGGTTCGCCCTGGCTGCGTTCTACGTCCCCAACGTCTTCGACTACTGCTGCGACTGCTCGGGCGGGACAAGCGGCGATCCGTTGAACGTGTCTCTCCACAGGAACTGGCTGGAGCACATCGTCCTGCTCCCGGTTCACTGGGATTCGCTCGTCGACCCTTACACCGGGACGCTCAGCGCGACCTTCGCGAAGAACTGCATGGGTCTGCCGAGCGACCCGATGACGGCGCAGGCGCTCATGCGCTTCCCGCACGTCGGCATCACGCCGGTCGGGTCGTACGTGGACCCGCTCGGCATGTCCACCCAGCTCAGCCTCACGCCGTACGAGTCGATGCACGTATGGCACCTGTCGCCGTGCTCGGAAGACGAGGCGATGATGTGGGCCTGGGCCTACGTCAGCGCCGAGCACAGCGGGAGCGAGCTGCCCAGCCTGGCGTACAACTGGGGCTGCAGCTCCGGTGGGGACTTGGTCGACGACCTCCTGGACGAAGCCACGTGGGAAGGCTTCCGGGAAGACGCGCGGATGGACGGGCTCGTCATCTCGTGCGGCGAGAAGGACGAGGCCTACTACGTCCTCGGCCACAACGACGACGAGAGGTACGAGCTGTGCGGGTGCTGCGGTTACTGGCCCTTGAAGGAGTGGCTGTTGAGGAATGCGTTCCCATCGGTCGAGAAGTACCTCGAGCTGGTGAAGAACAGCATTGGTCACGAGCGCTACACGTCCGCCATGAACGAGGCTCGAGAGTGGCTAAACACCGGACTGGCAGTCGCTCATGACATGACCCACATGATCCAGCACGAAGGAGGTGAGCTGTGGGGTTCTTGGTGGCACTCACAAGTCTGGCCGGAGCCATCTTGTGGTGGGCCAAACGCGCTGCCCATCGCCCATCGGCGCTTTCAGCGGTTCGCGAGCTGAGCGTCGCAAGCAGCGTGCTCGTCACGCTGCTGGTGTTCGTCCAGTCCGTCCGCATCTGGATGGAGTGGCAGGTAGCAGGCCCGGAGGCGCCTTTGCCGTCGATCCCTTCGACGCTAGGGACCTACAGTGCGATGGGAGGAGGGTTCCGCACTACCTTCGGTCGCAGGTAGCCAGAACACATCGAGGGGGAGGCGGCCTACGGGCCGCCTCCCCCTTTCCGGGTCTTCTTTGCGTTTCAGGACACGTTCAGCACGATCTCACCCGGTCCGAGCGTGAACGAGGACGCCGTGACGAGGGTGACCTTCTCCGGCAGCATGCCAGTGGCGCGGATGGTGCCCCCGGTCATCGAGGTGAACACGGCCAGACCGGCTATTCCCATCGGCAGCTCGATGCCGGAGAAGGTGACCGTGCCGGCCAGCACCAGCGACCGGCCCGCCTTGCGCCACGACACGACCTGGCGCCGGTAGCCGTCGCCGTAGACCTCCACCGAGGTCACATCGGTCTCGGTCGGCTCGGACTGGACCAGGCCCGCGTAGGAGCCGCCCGCCATGATGTCGTCGAGCCACTGCCCGACCTGCCAGTTGCTCACCCTGTTCAGCATCACGCCGTCCCGTACTCGCGCCGCCAAGCCCGTCCCAGGAAGTACACCGGCTCGGTGCCCTGGTCGTCACAGTAGATGAGCACCGCGAACCGACCCGACTCCTCGAAGGTGTTCTGGTAGTAGCCGGTCGGGTCGAACTCGTTGGTGCCGTCGTAGGAGAACCCGGTCTCGTCGACCAGCATCCCGGTCGGAGTGGCCGAGGTGTCGTAGCTGTTGGGCCAGTAACCGGCACGGGCGTAGAAGTTGCCGTAGCCGACCTGCATGTTGGCGCCCTCGGCGACGACCTGGCCGACGTCGTCGTAGAGCTTGCCGGTCTCGTCGTACTGCTCCCAGGCGTTGGGGAAGAACGGGTAGTACTGCCCGGCCGCATAGCGTCGGTTCCGGCCCGCGTCGAAGGAACCTGGCAGCGAGGGCATGTCCTGGTAGGACGTGTCGGGATTGGAGTAGACCGAGACGTGGAAGGACACCGGGGCGAGCTCGCCGTCGGCCCGGAACGCGGCCACCTGGAACAGCTTGACGTCGCCGGACTGGCTGAGCAGGAGGTGCTGGCTCTTGGTGTTGATGTCGGTGACGTTCCAGTTCTTGGACGCGTCACGGTTGTCGACCGGGCCGATCCGGACGAACGCTTCAGGGTGTCTGCTCGGCGGGTGCTTGCGAACCCAGTCCAGCCACGGGAACACCATCGTCTCCGGCGCTCCGTTGAAGTAGCTCTTGCTGCCCAGCGGCAGCGCTCCGGAGCCCAGGCTGTAGTCCCACGGCAGCAGCTGGTCGGGGATGTTGGGCTGGTACTGGCCCGGGGTGAGCAGCCGGGTGACCGTCAGCGCGTCGCGGCCGCGCAGCATGACCTCCTGCACCGTCAGCTGGTCGCGGAAGCGCGTGTCCAGCGTCAGCACGGCGCTGTTGTCGGTCACCGACACCTGGGACTCGGTGATGTGGAAGGTCGGCCCCGGCCTGCGCCCGCCGAAGCCGTCCAGCCGAATGTTCATCCCGGCCTGCAGCAGCTGGCGGGGGAACGCCTGGTCGGTGCTCACCGTCCGAGGGTCCGAGGCGGTCAACGTCATCGTGCCCACCACACCCGGGTCGGCAAAGCGGCGCAGGTGGTCCATCGCCGCGGTACGGGAGGCCTCGGGGGTGAGCCCTTGGTAGAAGCTGAGGCTGATCTCGTGCCGCATCGTCTCAGGGACCCGGTTCGGGTTGTCCTCCGGCCGGTCCGGGTGGACCGAGGGCAGCGAGGCGAACGGGGCGTAGTACGTCCGGGCGCCGCTGGGGGTGACCTGCATCCCCGAGTAGGTCACCCCGGCCAACGACCGGCCCTGGCCGTAGATGACGTTGGCTCGCATCGCGTAGTCCTGGTTGAGCTCCAGCGACAGCCCCGGCTGGGCCACGTCGACCGCCAGGTCGGCCTTGCTGGCGTCGCTGATGACGTCGCGATGGAACAGCACCGGCACCCGGCCCTGCTCGAGCATCAGCGTCCAGCGACCGCGCTCGGTCCACATCGAGGCGAGCAGGCCTTGGACGTAGGAGGTCAGCGCAGGCTCACGCTGGCCGGTCTCCCTGGTCAGCAGACCGGTCCACGGCCTGCCCTCGGTCACCCCGGACGGCTGCATGTACGGCGGCAGCGTCGTGTCCTTGGTGTAGATCCTCGACCACCACGACGGCCAGGTGGTCACCATCGCGCCCAGCCGCAGCCCGGGGTGGTTGGCGAACTGGCGGTAGATCGCCCGCTCGAACGGGATGGGCTGGTACAGGTACTCCGGCATCGCCAGGTAGTAGTCCAGCTGCTGCATCGCCCCCTTGAGCTGCAGCGTCAGCTGGCCGGACGCCTCGGCGTAGCTCCAGCCGAAGTTGGTGACGAAGCCCTCCCAGTAGTAGGCCTGCTCGCGGCTGTACCGCCAGTCGGTGCCGTCCCCGGTCGGCAGCGGCGTCCAGACGATGTCGACGTCGACCTCGGGGTACAGCCACGGCAGGTCCGTGCCCGGACCGACCTGGTCGAGCACCGACACCTTCGGCAGCGTGAGGGTGGCCTCGGCCGGCCCGAACGGGTCGGTCGTGGTCAGCGAGTCGATGAGCGTCGGCACCCCACGGACGAAGGTGATGTCGACGGGATCGGCGCGCATCGGCCGGGCGTAGACCCGCCAGAACCCCGTCGAGGCGTTGTCGACGAGGTAGGCGTTCGGTGGTCTCACCGCTCCTCCTGGTCGTCGTCGTCGGTGGCGAAGTAGTGCGTGACGTATCGGCCGACCAGATCGTCCAGACCGGCGAAGGAGCCGTCGTCGACGCGGACCGAGACGTCGATCACCTGCATCACCGCGCCGGTCGACGGGGTGCCGGCGGCACGTCCGAGCACCAGCACCCCGTCGGAGGGGATGTTAGGGGCGTCGCTGGGCGTACGCATGACGCGGCGCGCCGTCCGGCCGGGGGTGACGGCCATGTAGCCGACGGTGTCGTCGGCCTCGTCGACGCACATCCCGACGATCACGAGCTCGGTCTCGGCCGTGCTGCGTCGGGCGGTGAGCAGCCGGTGCTCGTCGTGCCACAGCTCGAGCTCGTCGGTGTCGGTGTAGCGCAGGCTCGGGTAACGGCTGGAGTCGGCGTCGGCGGTGTCGGCCAGCGCCATCACGCCGTACCAGCGGTAGCTGCCGCGGCGCAGCACGGCCGCCATCACGACCGTCAGGCCGGACCACCCGGTCACCGGCATCGACAGCATCTCGGAGCCGTCGAAGTCCAGCACCGTCGCCGACACCCGGCGCCGGCCCAGGGTGTAGGAGTAGGTGTCGAACAGCAGCGCGGGCGCCTCACCGGCCTTGCCCTCCATCGAGAAGGACCTGTTCCCGGCCGCAGGAGCCCACTGGAGGCCGTTGTAGTCCTCGGGGGTGGCAACCCACCGGGACGAGACGTTCATGTCCGTGTCGAGCGGCTGACGGCTCCCCAGCGGCACTTCTGAGAACCCCTTGACCTCCAGGGAGGTCGTTGCGGTCACCGGGAAGGCCCGGGCCTGTCCGTCGAGGCAGATGTAGGGCTCCACCGAGTAGCCAGCCTGCCGGGTCGCTACCTGCTCGAGGTCGTAGACCGGGTTGGTCAGGTGCATCCACGTCTCGACGTTGCAGGCCAGGTCGCCCTCGACCGGTTCCAGCGAGGAGTAGATGCGCGGGTACGCCAGGACGAGGTCGGTCTCCTCGGACAGTGCGCCGAGCTCCTCGCTCACAGCGGCGACCCTCGCAGCACCACTTGCAGCCCGCCACGGGCGATCACCATCTGGTAGCCGGCAGGTACGTTGCCTAGCGAGCTCTCCCCCATGGCGACGATCTCGCCCGAGGTCGGCGCGGTGGTCAGTGCGAAGGCGCGGGTGCGCTGCCAGATGTCCTGGGCCGGTGGGAAGACGATCTCCACGGCGTTCCAGAAGGTGCCGTACCCCGAGGACTGCCACCACTGCTGGCCTATCGGCACCGCAGGGCGGGCGTAGCCGGCGGCTACGTCCGGCTCGAGCAGGGTGGACCCGCCGTCGCCGTCGGTGGGCAGCTTGCCGCACAGCGCCAGATACAGCTCGGTGGGCGCGACGACGGTGTCCGGGGTGAGGAAGGCGCCCAGCATCATCCGGGCACCGACGATCGAGAACCGACCCTTCATCAGGCCAAGCCCTTCTGCTCCTGCGGCAGCCGCGGCACCTGCGCCTGCACCAGCGCCTTGCGGGCGTAGAGGTACTCGGCCTGGGTGCTGATGGTGACGTCGGCGGCGAAGCACCACCACAGCCGCAGGGAGTCGGTGACCCGGCGCTCGATCAGGAACGACGGCTGCTCGAGCGCGCCGACCAGGGCGTCCACAGCCGCTTCCATCTCGAAGTGGGTGTCACCGGTGACCCACACCGAGACGATCTCGGTCACGGTGTCCACCACGGCGTTCACGGTGAACTGACCGGGGACGAAGGGGTTGGACGTCTGGGTCCTGCGCATGGCGCGCTGGGAGACGCCGAGGGTGTCCCGGTGCAGCTCGTAGCAGCCGTAGTTGAGCTCCATCCAGCCGTTCGGCGTGCTGACCCGGAAGGAGACGTCCAGCGAACCCAGCCGCCCCGGCGGCGGTGCGACGTAGTCGTAGGGGACGATGCTCATCGACGGCTCCCGACTGGTTGGTAGGCCCGAGCACGCCGCGCTCGAGCGGCGATCTTGCGGCCCATGTCCAGCGGGTCGTTCGACACGACCTGGACCGGGCCGAGCACCTTCGTCGACGAGTCGAACGTCTGCACCGAGCTCGACGGCCCGGCCGTCGCGGCGTAGCCGGAGACGCGAGCAACCTTGGCCTCCCAGGCGTCGAGGTGCCGACCGATGACCTCACCGACGATGCCCATGCCGCGCGGGTCCGAGCTGATGCCGGCCGACAGCGCGCCGAGCTCCTCGCCGAGCCGACGCAGCGCCGTCCACTGCTCGTTGTTGATGATCGCTTCGGGCTTGCCGGAGAGGTTGATCGCCGTCGTGCCGTGGTGCAGGACGCCGCCGGTGTCGTACTTGACGATGTTCGTCGGAGGCACCGACACCCCGTTGACGTAGGCCTCGACGTGCGCGTGCGGACCGGTGGAGCGGCCCGACCCGTAGACGCCGGGCTGGCCACCGGTGTAACCGATCAGCTGGCCGGTCCTCTTGCTGCCGGGCGTGCCGTACCGGGACAGGTGCGCGATGAGCACCTTGCGACCGCCGGAGCCGGAGAACTCCAGGTACTGGCCGTAGCTGCTCCAGCCGCCGCCGGCGAGCTTGTTGACGAGGGTCCCGTCGAACGGGGCGTAGATCGGCGTCCCCTGCGGGGTCCCGACGTCCCAGGCGTTGCGACCGTGCCCCGAGTAGGTGCTGACCCGGTGGTTGCCCGGGAAGAGCTCACCGCCGGCGGAGAACCCGTCCTCGCCGTACTCGCCTCCACCGCCTCGAGGCACGCCACCGGGGCCGTACTTCAGCGCGTTCTCGGCCGCGGCCGCCGCACCGGCCGAGGTCAGCCCCGCGCGCAGGGCCCGGGCGAACACCTCGATGTAGCGCTGCTGACGGGCGAGGTCGACCTCTCCCAGACCGAACATCCACGCCGACGGCCCCAGCGCGGTCGCCAGGTCGCCCGGTATGTTGCCGAGCTGAGTGGCCAGGATCGAGCGCATCTGGCTGGTGGTGTCGCTGGTCACCTGCTTGTACGCCTCGGCGTCCCCGGACACCATCTCCATGTAGGCCTGGGCGATCTCCTGATAGGTGCCGTGGATCTCTTCGCCACTGCGCTGCAGGTCCTCGGCCATGTACCGCAGCTGGGTGTTGTGGTCCTCGCGGGCCTGAGCCATCGAGATGTTGAACTCGGTGAGCTGCTGAGCCATCGAGATGTTGAACTCGTTCTGGGCCCGGGTGGTCTGGATGAAGAAGTCCTCGGAAGAACGAGCCATGCTGCGGTTGAAGTCGTCGGCGTTGCGGGCCAGGCTCTTGGCGAAGTCCTCGTCGGCCCGGGCCAGGCTCTTGGCGAAGTCCTCGGCTTGGCGGGCCAGCGACTGCTGTCGGTCCTCCTCCTGCCGGCGGATGTCGCGGTCCTCGTCGCGGTAGCCGGCACCGATGGCCTGACGCTGGTCGGCCGCGGCGTTGAGCTCGGCGATCTCCTGGGCGGACATGCCGGCCATCCGTGAGACCTGGCGCGCCTGGTTCGGGTCGGCCAGCCTCATCGTGTCGATCGCAGACTGGCTCAGCCCGGCCTCGCGCAGCCGGTCCAGCGTCTGCAGCTGCTCCTGGGCGAGCTTGGCCTGGCGCTCCAGGTTGCGCAGCAGCCCGCCGGTGCTGAACGTCTGCGCCGGCCCGACCCGGGTGAAGGGGTCCATGAACCGCGCCGCCGTGTCCTCGGCGATCCGGACCATGGCCTTCTCGTGGTCCTGGGCCTCGCGCTGCAGGCCGATGTAGTAGTCCTGCCACGAGCGAGCCTGGGAGACGCGGTAGTCCTCCTGCGCCCTCGAGACGCTGAGGGCGAAGTCGTCCTGAGCCCGCTGGCGGTTGCGGTAGAAGTCCGCCTCGGCGTACTCCTGCTGACGGCGGAACGACGCCTGGGCGTAGCCGCGCTGGCGGTAGAAGGCGTCCTCCTGGCGCCCCATCTGCAGCTCGAACTGCTCGACGGTGCGGGCGCGCTGGATGTTGTACTCCCGCAGGGCGTTCATCCGCTCGATCATGAACTGCTTCTCGGCGTCGGCGGCGTCCTTGCTCGCCTGCATCTTCTGCTCGTTCTCGGCGTCGATCTGGGCGTCGCCGGTGGGCCCGTTGGCCATCACGTCCTCGTAGGTGGCCTGCCCCACCGCCATGATGTCGCGTCGTGCCTGGACCGAGGACATGCTCCCGCGGCGGCGCTGCAGGTCCCTCTCGGCCTGAGCGGCAGCCTGGTCCATGATCACGCGGTTGGGGGTGCCCACGCCCTGGGTGGCCCGAGCCCGGTTGAACTCCGTGATCGCCGCCGTCGAGCCGGCCGGGCTGGCCAGCAGCATGGTCGACATCACCTTGCCCGCCTCGATCTGCATCCCCAGGTTGCCGGGGTTGGCGAGCGCCTCCATCACGGCCCGGCTGCTGACGCTCAAGTACTGGCTGTTCTTGTCCAGGTAGTCCTGGACGCCAAGGTTGGTCTCGGCCAGGTCCTTGAGCGCGGGCAGCATCGCGTCGAAGGTCTTGGTCTCGGTGTCGAACAGCTTCTCCAGCGCGCTCGCCGAGTCCTTGGTCCCACGCTCGAGCGCGTCCTGGGCCTCCTGGCCCGCGCCGGTCCTGGTCCGGTAGTACTCCTCGGCGGCAGCCGCGCTCTCCTGGACCGCGATCTTGCCGAACTCGCGGGACTCCTGCTGGGTCAACCCGAGGGTCTGCTTCAGGAAGGACTCGTAGGCCTCTCGCTGGCGGTTGCCGAGGGTGCGGTCGTAGTTGGCCGACTCCCCCTGCTGAGTCGCCCGGCGCTGGCCCACCTTGTTCATCTCGGCAGCCAGGCCCTGGACCACGGCGGTCTGCTGCTCGACCATGCCGGTCAGGCCGCCGGTGTTGAAGGCGTCCTGGAACCCCTGGCTGGTGGCGTCGGCCATCTGGTCGACCAACGACGCCTGGCCGCTGGTGAGCCCCTGCACCGCGGTCGCCCAGCCCTGGTCCATGGCTCCGATCGTGTAGCCGACGGCCGCACCCTGGCCGACCGGTTGGTTGCGCAGCATCTGCGAGACGGCCGAGGTACGGGACGCGTTGCCGGTGTTGGCCGCGGCCAGGTCGGCCATCAGCGCGGTGATGTACTCGACGTCGGCCTGCGGACCCATCAGCGCCTCGGCCAGCCGGGCCTGCTCACCGGCGCCGCCCTTCCAGGGCAGCGTCGCCGACTCGCCCTGGGCGGCGATGCGCTCGCCCTCGGTGACCGTCAACGCGCCTGCCCGCGTGGTGTTGAGCGCGTGCTCGACGTCCACGCTCAGGGCGTTGGAGATCGCGTCGCCGAAGTCGTGCGTGGCCACCGTGGCTACGCCCAGTGCGGTACGCAGGTCGTTGAGGGCCGAGGTGGTGTCGTCGGCCTTGATCCGTTCGTCGACGGCAGCCCGGCGCGCCTTCTGCTCCTCGTAGGCGTTGTAGGCCGCAGCGCCCGCCACGATGGTCCCACCGGCGGCCAGCCCTGGCAGCCCACCCACAGCGGCCAGGCCGAGGCCGGCTATCCCCTTGATGGCTCCACCACCGCCGTAGACCGCCATCCGGGCGGCGGCCCGACCTCCCTGGCTCCACCGGCTGCCCTGGTCGGCCTTGGCGTCCATCCCGATGATGCGCCGGCGGGCCTCGTCCTCGTCGATGGTCCCCTCGGCCAGCTGCTCGAGGATGGTCTCCATGCTGCTGGTGAACGCCGTGCGACCGCTGGCGGAGTAGACCGACAGCAGCCCGGCCCGCTCCCGCCAGGTCGCACCGCCCTGCTTCAGCAGGTCCTGGCCGGCGCGGTAGGCCCGCGACTCCCGGGTACGGCGGATGTCGCGTCCCTCGGCGATGTCGCTCAGCGTCATCCCGGCCCACTGGCCGGTGTTGGTGTAGAGCGCCTCGCCTAACCGGGTGCTCACGTTGCGCATGCGCTCGGGCCCGATGAAGCCGGCAGCGAGCATCGGCAGCAGCAGTCCTACTCCGCCGCCTCCCATGCCGGAGGCAAGCAGCCCGAGCGCGCCGGCGCCCAACAGCTTGCCCCGGTTGTTGTCCAGGAACGAGGCCGTGCCGCGACCAGCCGCGCCGGTGCCGCCCATCAGACCCTTGCCGACACCCAGCACGCTGGCGACGGTGCCGAACCCGCCGGCGACCGTGCCCAGCGCGGCCAGCCCGCCACCGACCTTGATCATCTGCTGGAACAGAGGCGAGTCAGCGACCTTGAGGAAGGTCTCCGACACGTCGGTCGCTACCCGGGCGACGCCTTCCAAGAACTCGATGAACGGCTTGCCCGCTGTCGACACCGTCTGGCTCATGCTCTCCGACAGCATCGTCATCTGGTCGTTCAGGCCGCCGAAGGCCTTCTCGGCCGTTGCCGCGGTCGAGCCGCTGCCGTAGGAGTCCACCGCCGTCTTGATGGTGTCGCGCAGGTCGCCGGACTGGACCACCGTCTGGATCGACTTCTGCGTCCGCACCCCTTCCAAGCCCATCGCCTCGAGCTGCCGGACCGCGTCCGGACCCATCTTGTTGAGGGCTTCGAAGATCTGGACGTAGGCCTCGGCCGGGTTGGAGTCGTAGAGCTTGCGGAACTCCTCGTTCGTCTTGCCGACCGTGTTCGCGTAGATCGTCATCTCCGAGCCGCCCTCACGGACGGAGCGGTCGATGTCGGTCATCATCTTGGTCAGCGCGTTGGCCGCCCGGTAGCCGTCCTCGCTCATCCGGGAGAAGGCGGTGGAGATGCCGAGCACCTCGGTCTGGGCCAGCCCGGCAGACTTGGCCATCGGAGCGATCGCGTTGGCGAAGCTCATCACGCCCGACGCGCTGGCACCGAAGGTGCGGCTGGTCGTCACCAGTGCGTCGTTGAGCCCCTGGACCCCACGCAGGCTCTGGTTGTTGAACACGCGGGAGAGCTGCACGCCCATCTGCGCCAGCGCGATGCCGGACTCGCCGGTCGCGCCCTCCAGCTGGCTGAACGCCTTGGCCATCCCGGCGACCCGCTCGGTCGGGATACCGACCTTCTGCAGCGCCTCGAACTGACGGACAGCCCCGCCGATGCCGATAGGTATCTCCCGCGCCAGCGACTTGACCTGGCGCTCCAGCTTGCCGAAGTTGCCGCCGGTGACGGAGACCGCGCCCTCGAGCGAGGAGAGCTGCTGCTGGTAGGCCGCCGCCGAGGAGACGCCGAGCTCCTGAGCCCGGACGAGCCTGGACATCGTGTCGACCATGCCGGTCGAGAAAGCGTTGCCGACCTTGGCGACCGCACCAGCCAGGCCGGTCAGCTCGGCGGTGTACTCCTTGGTGAGCGCAATCGCCTGGGTCGTCGACGCGGTGTAGCTGGAGACGTCAGCGTTGAAGTCGACGGTGACGTCTCTGTCGATCGCCACTACGACCTCCCTGGCGCTCGCTTGGGGGCCTCTCGCATCTGCCGGGCGTGCCGCGCCGGGATCAGCCTAATGCTGATCCCGTCCCCTCTGGCGGAATCGTCGTCACGAGCTGCGTCCCGACGCAGGCAGCCCTGGCACAGGACGGGCATGGCCTCGTAGGCGTAGACGCTGCCGCCCTGCTTGGGGTCCCACTCCCACGCCGACGTCCCGCACATGGAGCAGCGCTGGGACTCCTCCAGCAGGTGGGCGATGAGCTTGGCCCGGTCAACCGGCTCCCACTCGAGCAGGGCCGAGTGCGGCAGCCCGTGCTCGGAGCACCAACGAACCTCTAGCGCGAACGTCGGGTCGTAGCGGAGTCGGTCTCGCTGAAAGGGACGTCCAGCCCCCGGGCGTTCACTTCCATGCACCCGAAGAACAGGGTGGTGAGCTCTCCCCGGCTCCAGTGCTCGGACTTCCAGATCTCCTCGGCCTGCTCGACCGTCATGGTCGGCTCGGCCGCGCAGGCAGCGATCAGCGCCGGCGGGAACGTCTCGGGGTTGTACGGGGTGTTGGGGTCGTCCTTCTTCTGCTTGGCCGTCGGCGGGTACTCGGCCAGCAACGCGTCGTACTCGGACGAGCCGATGGCCCGCACCCGCATCGCGACCTCGACGATCCCGCCGTCGTCGGTCTGGATGGCCACCGGGATGGTCTTGACCCGCTGCGGCTTCTTGAGCAGCTGGTCGATCGTTGCGAAGGTCACGTCGGACACGAGGGTCTCCTTACGGCGGCGAAGTGGTCGGCGGAACCGGAACGCGTGCTCTCACACACGTCCCGGCCCCGCCGGGTCACGAGGAGAGTCAGGCCTTGACGACGGCGTCCTCGACGGGCTCGGCGGGGACCGAGCCGACCATCGAGAACATCTGGACCTGGTTGCTGGTCAGCGGGCCCGCCGAGCGCGAGGTGACCTGGACCGGCCAGACCTCGATCTTGTCGTTGGCCGCAGGCTTCGGCTTGCCGTCGGCGGTGGTGCCCGACAGGCCGAACCGGCCGACGTAGAAGAAGAGCTTGGAGCCGCGCGAGAGCATCTCCCAGGCGATGTCCGCCTCGTCGTCGCGGTAGAAGTCCGCGGTGAAGTTCGCGCTCGAGGTACCAGGGACCGACTGCTCGAACAGCGAGCAGAGCACCGGCACCGGCACGGTGTTGCCCTGCGCCGCGGCGTTGAGCGAGATCAGGTAGCAGGTCAGGTCCTCGGCGTCGGTGATCTCCGCGACGGTGGGCTGACTGGGGTTCTGCGGCGGTGTGTCAGAGACACCGATCCAGCAGTTCTCGTTGGCAACGAGCTTGGCCATCGGTCTGTCCTCCTCAGGACGGTTGGAGCGCTCGGTGCGAGCATAGCGATCACGGCGGCTGGAACCTAGATCTCGACGCTTCGACCCGCACTGCGTCGAAGACCTGCCAGTACGGCGGGTCCACCGAGTCGTCGCGAGTCTCCGACCCCAGCTGCTCGAACTGCGCATGCACGACCTTGAACGCGTCATCGGCGCCGAACAGGACCTTGTTGAAGGTGTCGACGGCGTTGCGGACCCGCTGGTAGTAGGTGCGCAGCTGGGACGGGGAGCCGGCAAAGGTCCGAACCGAGTAGCTGACGCTCCACTCCGAGCCGTTAGGAGCCACCCGGTCCGGGCGGGCCATGGTGGCCGGTCCGGTGATGACGACGGCGTACGGCCGGAAGACGTGGACGTTGGGCTGGCCCTGCTGCCAGCCACCCTCACGCGGGGCGATGCCGTCCCCGATGACCAGGGCTGGGCTGGTCTGCACCTGCAAGTGGGTGATGAGCGCCTCGGTGAGCCTGCCGACCTCGATCACTGCGACAGCACCACCCCGTCGCCGGAGAGCAGCGGCCTGCTGATGGCACCGACCTTGGTCGCGGAGAGCACCGTCTCGACAAACGTCGCCGCCGCCGAGGTACCCGTGACGGTGACTCGGGCCCCGTCCGGGGTCGGGGTGAGCGACACGGAACGGATGGCGCCGTGGCCGGTCTGGGCCGACGCCCGAGCCTTGGCAGCCAGCTGCTCGGCCTGCGCCCGGACCTGCTCGCGCATCTGGTTCGGCTGGAGAGCAACGATCTGCTCGAGCTCGGCGAGCCACTGGTCCGGCGTCACTCGATCACCCACTCCGGTGGGATGGTCAGGTCGACGTCGTCAGCGCTGGGGTGGTCCCAGCGCTTGGACCACTGCGCCCCGACCGCGGTCATCACCACGAACGGGTGGAACTGGCCGGCGCTCTGGACGTCGGTCACCCGCAGCTTCGTGCCCTGGGTCCGGACGTCGTGGTGCGCGACCACCTCGATGACGTCGTCCACCCGCGGCAGCACCGGGTCGCCGACGTCGTAGCCTCCGTCGGCGGCAGGCGTCACGTGAGTGTCGGGCACCGAGACGTAGGTCGAGGAGAAGTACTGCGGCTCTTCGCCGAGCATGAACTGAACCGGCCCGGAGACGGTGTAGACCCGGCCGGGGCCGACGTAGACGACACCGCTGGGTACCGCGTTGAGCGACTCGTCGTCGAAGCCCAGCACCGGGTCCGTCATCCGCATGATCCGCACCGTGGCGTTCTGGTTGAAGCGGGTGTACGAGCGCACGATGCCCGTCACCAGCTGGTGGCTGTACCAGGTCATGGCGTCGACTCCCCGGGTGCGCCGGCCTCCTCGCCCCAGATGCCCTCGTAGTAAGGACCCTCGCCGGGGTGGTAGTCGCCGTAGTCCTGGCGGCCTGCGTTGATGTTGTCCATGAAGCCGGTCCCGAAGATCAGCGGCTTGATCGTGGCGTCGCGGGCCTCGCCCACCATCACCCCACCGACCAGCGGCGTGGAGTCCAGGCTGCGGTTCTGCTTGTACTGGTCCCGCAGCGAGACGGCCAGCTCGTTGTAGCGGCTGAACAGGTCGCCGGTGCTGACCGAGACGCCATCGGCGGACACCGACACCTGCCTGGCCATCTTGGCCGCCAAGACCTCGCAGGCCACGGCAGCGACGTAGAGCTCGGAGCCGATCTCGGCCTGGTACCTGGACAGCAGGAAGTCGACCTCGGCGTCGCTCATCAGCGGCAGCGAGGCGTCGATGTCTTGCATCCAGAACCGGACGGCGTCCCGCGCGGAGGCGGCAGGGTCGCCCGAGTAGGTCCACTCCCCGCCGAAGATGGCCTCGGTCATGGGACCAGGCTACTGCTGCCGAGCGGCAGGCACCCCGGTCATCAGCGATCCCGCGTCCAGCCGGGCGGCCCGGTAGGCCTGCTCGCTCACGGCGACACCTGCTTGACGTAGCGCTGCCGGACCCAGGACTCCAGCCGAGGCCAGGCGTGAGCGCCCGGTACCTCGTCGCCCACCTCCAGCCAGTCACCCTCGTACCGCAGCCGCTTGGTGGCGACGTAGACCGGGGTCTCGCTGGCCTCCGCCTCGCCCTCGGGCTCGCCGGGCTCAGGCTCGCCGGGCTCGGTCTGCGGCTCGGCCACACCGGACAGCCACGTCAGCAGCGTCTTGCGGCTCTTGCCGTCCGCCTCGGCCGCGACGGCGGCGCGAGCGCGGTCGGGGTCGTCACCCACCCAGTCCTTGACGTCCTCGATGGTCCCGTCGACGGGGTACTCGTCCGGCGTCATGGCTTCTTCAGGTATGCCGTTGGCACCCGGGTCGGGGCCGGGTGCCGGCTCTGGACCCTGCGTCCGTGCGGGTCAGGATGAAGCTCCAGGATCCGGCTGCTCAGCATGACGTCGAGCTTGAGGAAGGTCTTGGCCTCGTCCCACGGGATGACGTCACCCCGCTCGTACTTCGTGCCGTTGATGACGCAGGCCCGCACGACCGTCGCGTGGTCGAACGCCACCGCCTTCGACGGAGCATGACTCGAGGAAGGCTGGGCGGCGGCGTCGTCCGCTGCCGGGGTGGCGTCCGCTGCCGGGGTGGCGTCCGCTGCCGGGGTGGCGTCGTCCACCACCGCAGCAGCGTCGTCCACCACCGCAGCGGTGCCCTCGAGCCGCTCGTCGACGGCGCGAGTGACCGTGACCCTGTTCTTGCCCGCGACCTCCCAGGCCAGCAGGCTGCTCAGGTCGTCGCGGGTGAGGTCGGCCTCGTCGGCGTCCTCCACCCACTCGGCGATGCGAGCAGCCGTCCAGCCCTCGAAGTACGTGTCCCAGTCATAGGCCACGACGGACTCCTACCACCTGATGACGTCGCTGACAAAGACGCCACAGTCCCTCGACACGACCTTCATGTCGTAGGTCTGCGAACCCTCGATGCGGTCGGACTCGATGTGCTCCATCCGGAACTTCTTGACTCGCAGCCCCAAGGAGTTGCCGCCGAGGTAGCCGTTCCAGGAGAAGGTGTACCCGGCCGACGGCTTCTGCCGGCTGGGGTTCTCCGGCGCGTAGCCGAAGAACACCGAGTTGGTCGGAGCGACGAAGTCGTAGGACGCAGCCGCGTCCTGGGCCGTCGCGTCAGGGATGTGCGGCCCGGAGGACTTGCGCGCCATCGACGTCATCAGCTTCGGGGTGTCGAAGAGGCTGGCGAGCAGCTGATCGGTGACCACGCCACGCTGGGTGTACTTGATCCGGTCGATGATGTCCGGGTGCTGCTTGAGAGCCAGCCGGACGTCAGCGCCGAGCACCATGAAGCTGGGTGCCATGCCGGTGAGCCGCTCGAACTGCAGGTACCACCAAGCCACGTCGCCGATCGGGTCGGACCCGGCCTCGTTCCACTGCGTGAAGTCGACGCCTCCGACCAGGTTCGTCTCCCAGACGCCGACCTTGAGGTACTGGTCCACGAAGTCGATGTCGCGCTGCAGCAGAAGCTGCTGGGTGACGAACTCGGTGGCGTCGGAGTCGAGCTTGAACTCCGGGTCGGCGTTGGCGCGGTCCTGGTCGTCGATGTCCTTGTGGACCGCGTAGACGTCGCAGTAGAACGAGTCCCGGGTGATCGTCCAGCCGGCGCCGGGCGACTCGGTCCCAGGAGCGCGCTTCTGCGCGTGGGACCGCAGCCAGTCCGACTTCGACCACTTCGTGAACAGGTCCGAGCGCTGGTCCACCGGGACGGTCGGGAAGACCTTGTCCGCGATGTACTTGCCGGCGTTGGTGGCATACCGAACGCTGACAGCAGTCAGCGGCCGGTTGACGTGAAGGTCACTGCCGGTCGGGTTGGGCATCTGTCATCCTCCTCAGTCAGACCTGGAGCAGGACGGGGCAGAGTTCCCCGGCCGCCGCGCCTTCGATTGCGATGCCCAGGGCGACGCCTGCGGTCTTGACGATGGCCTGACCACTGGCGTTCGCTTGCACTTGCTGGCCCGGGTTGATGATGGCCCCAGCGAAGACCATGCTGATCCCCTGGTAGGCCACCGTCGCGCCGTTGCCGACGTTCTGGGGCTTGTTCTGCAGAACTCCGACAGCAGCCTCGCCGTTGCCGGCAAGACCGGCGGTGTGGCTGCCGGTCACCTTGACGAAGTGGTACTGCTTGCCGTAGTTGGGCGTCGCCGACCCCTGCACCCCTGGGGGACCTGTGTAGATCCCGATCGACGCGTCGGCGTCGAGGGTGAACGCCCGGAGGGTCTCCTCGTAGGCCATCAGGTCACCGTCCCATGTACTCGGAGTTGTAGGCCGCGTAGGCCTCGGGGTTCATCTCCAGCGCGGCGATCAGCGCGTCCTCCTCGCTGATCTGCTGGCCCGTCGTCGCGGCCTTCTCGACCGCGGCCTTGGCGATCGCGGACACCTCGTCGAACACCGACAGGCCGTTGGACCCGGTGCCGACGTATCCGACCTCGTCGTAGAGGGTGTCACCCACGTCGACGAAGACCTTCTCCACGACGTCGAGCTCGTCGTCGGTGAGCACCGTGGCCATCTTCTTCAGGATCGGCCCCAGCACCTCGGGGGCGACGGGAAGGTTGAACTCGGCGGCCTTGGCGATGAACGCCTCGGTGACCCGGGTGTCGTGCTCCCGCTCGGCCCAGGCCTGAGCCTCCTCAGCCTGGCGCTTGTAGACCTCCAGCTGCTCCTGCTGGACGGCGAACGCCTTGGCGATAGCAGCCGTGCGCTCGTCGTCGTCCACGGCCTTGGAGATGGTCTCCATCAGCTCCAGACCGAAGGACTTGCCCACGAGCTCTGGCTCGAGGTCGTCGTCGTACTCCTCGATGTCGAAGTCGGCCTCGCGACCCTCCTCCACGAAGACGTACGACTCACCATCCTGGTCGTAGACGACGTCGCCGTGCTCGAGCACGCTCTCGTCGACCAGGTTGCCGTCGGCGTCGACGTATCCCATCGCATCCTCCTCAGGTGCGTCCGCCTTGCTGATCAGCACACTGGCGTGCTGGTTGGCTGGCCGGTCGACCAAGGAGATCTCGTCAATCTCCATGTCGAACAGCTTGTTCTTGGCCACGCCGCTCATAGTGCGGCTCATCTTGCCCTGTCCCGGCTCATTACGCACGACCCATCAGGTCCATCGGCGATTCTTACGGTTCGCGGCGCGGGAGTAGCCCAGCGCGGCCAGTCCGGACAGACCGAGGGTGGCCGCGCCCCACTTGGTCGCCGCGGCCCGGCGAGACTGGCGCAGCTGCTTCATCTCGGCCGGGTCCAGCGGGGCGAAGTAGTACGTCTTGGGGATCGGGGTCCGCGCCGGTCCCGACCGCACCGACGCGCCATGCGTCTTGATCGCCTTGGCGCGAGTGCCAACGCTGATCTCGGTCTCCGCGCGCCGGGGGAACCGGACGTCCTGACGTACCTTCAGCGGCGCCTCGAACCGGCGTAGCCGGGAGGCGACCTCGCGCACCGACGCCGGCTGGAACTGACGAGCCGTCTGTGCACCGGCCGCCACCGCGCCACCGGCGGCCAGACCGGGCAGGAAAGCGCTGTTGCGCTGCCGCTTGTCCTCGGGGTCGTACGGGCGCACCGCCTTGGACATCTGCGCAAGCGTGGTCACGTCGCCTCCTCAGTACCCGCCGTAGTAGGGATCGTACTGGGCGGCCTGGCGCTTCTGGCGCTTCTTGCCGTAGGCGAACCCACCGGTGCCGGCAGCGGTTATCCCCAGCGCCTTCTGCTGGGTCGGGTTGGGCGCCAGGCGGATCAGCGTGCCCTTGACCGCCGTCTTGACCGACTTGTCGAAGGGTTCCGTCGGCTTCTTCTTGCGCGACTCGGAGGCGACCAGCACGTCACCGGCGCTCTGCCCGGCCTGCAGTCCGACCATCGCCCCGCCGGAGACCAGCGCGCCGATCTTGCCCGCCCGGCCGACCTTGCCCGACAGGATCCGGACCGGGCGGGCCAGCGCCTGACCAGCCGCCAGCCGACGGTTGCCCTTGGCTCCGGCGGAGCGGGCGATGGCCCGGTAGCCAGAGCTGCGTAGCCGGTTGGAGGCGTAGCCGGCAACCTCTCGAGGGACGCCGCCGGTGTTGCCTCGAGCGCCCCGGACTGCCATCGCCAGCGCCGCTGGCGCCGCGACGACCCCGGCCGTGCTGCTTGCCTGGATGGCCTTGCGCTTCCACTCCGGAGTCTGCTCAGAGGACTTGGCGATCGCGCCGAGCTCGGCAAGAGTCATCATCGCAGGTCTCTCCCGGTGGTGGAGAACAGGAACTGACGACCCATGGTGTACCTCGCCGACGGCGAGAGTCGTCCTTTCCGGCGTTCTTGTCGGGACTCCTCGGCCCGGGCCCGGTCCATCAGCCTGGTCGAGGCCACCTGGGCCACGACGTCGGTCGGCATCCGGACCAGGTGGATGTACCCGTTGTCCGGGATCGGCCGCAGGTACTCGTACATCTCCGCCCGCACCACGTCGGAAGACTTGCGCACGTCACTCGACGTGACGATCCGGCGCAGCGACCCGCCATGCTTGGCGACGGCGGTCTTGCGTCGGTAGTAGTTCGCCCCGCCCACCGCGGCGACCCCGAGGGCGGCAGGCGTGACGCCGGCCCGCAGGACCCGGCCGACCTTGCCGTAGACGTTGGCGAAGTACCGACCTTGGGTCGCCGCCCCGTGGTACCGGCCCGCCTGGACCACGGCTTCGGTCGGGTACCGACGCAGCATCTGCGTGCTGACGTCGCCGGCCCGCACCGCCGGCTTGACGTCGGGGACGGGACCCGTCGCGCGCCGGCGCGAGACGGACCGCTCTCCCATCTCCGGGATGTAGCGGCCGGCCGCGTCCAGGTCACGGCCGGTCTGCTCGGCCCACTTGCGGCCCTGGCGGTACAGCGCATGACCCGCGCCGTAAGCACCGGCCGCCCCGGTCAGCCCGGCGCCCACCATCACCGCGTCCCGGTCCTTGCTCGCCGCCTTCGCCAGGACGACCTTGTTCTGGCCGCGTCTGTTGCTGTGCACCCGAAGCGCCGTCCCGGCGCCGATCAGGCCCAGCCCTGCTCCGAACGCCAGATTGGAGATCTTGCGCCCGGTCTTCAGGTGGTTGATGATCGTCGTCTCCGGGCCCATCTTCCCCCGCGACCGCTCGGCCATGAAGACGTCCTTCTTGGCTTTCGACCTCGGGATGGTCTCCGGGTGGTACTTGAAGTCACGCACCGTGGAGTGGGCGTTTATTCGCGCGCCGAAGTCACCGGCACGGGCGAGCCGGATTATTTCCGGGACCTTGCGCAGACCTTGGGCCTGCTTGACGTCGGGCAGGATCCGGGTAGAGCGCGTGCCAGGGATCCCGCCACCGAGGAACCCGAGCGCCAGCCCCGTCGACCCCGCACCGATCATTGCGTTGGCCGTCTCGCGCTGGTTCGGGCGCAGCGAGCGCAGCGTGCCTCGGGGCGGCTCGTCAACGGCCTTCGCCAGCGTGGACGTCGACGCCGCGGTCGTGGGCCGCACCGCGATGTCGTGGCTGGCGCCGGTGGACTCATTGCGACGGTGGAACGCCCGTACCCCGGCAGCCACGCCGAGCCCCTTCAGCGAGAAGGCCAGGGCCGCGCTGCGGCCGGGGTACTTGCGCGCAAGGTTGGCCGTCCGGACGTAACGGTTGCCGAGGTCGCGGCCGACGGGCGAGCTCAGCATCCGAGCCGTCAGAGTCGGCTTGCCGCGACCCATGGTCGCGGCGTTGGCGTAAGTGCGCCGCACCGCGTCGTCGATCGTCTCCTTGGTGCGCAGGTGCGTCTCCGGCGGCGCCCACTTCGCGCTGGTGATCGCCGTACCGGCGCCGGCAGCACCCAGGCCGCCGACGCTGTAGCCCAGCGACTCCAGCGTGGACCGTCGACGCCGGGACATCAGGGCGTCGCCGTTGCGGCGCGTGACGCCACCGTCAGACGACTTCTCGAGCCGGTCCTTCGTGCGCTGCGTAGCACGGTATGCCTGTGACCCACCCACGGCACCAAGTCCGGCCAGGCCCAGGCCGACAGCCATGCCCGTCTTCCCACCGTGCGTGTACGACAGGACCCGGTGCATCTTCCCTCCCGGGAGAGTGGTGGGATAGTTGCGGAAGTAGGTCTTCCAAGCAGGATGACCCTTCTCAGCGTTCTTGGGCACACCGGAGGCCACGCGGTGCTCCTTCTGCCTGGCCTTCAGATCAGGATCGGCGTCGATCCGGCGTTGGTTGGGCTTGTCGACGAACGGCTTGGCTGCGTAGGACAGGCCGTGGAACGCCGCCGGCGCGGTCAGGGCGCCCGCCGCGGCGTAGTCGAACTCGTTGGCCCTCTTCTCCAGCTTCTTGCGCTCGAACAGGTTGCGGCCGCCGTACCACGCCAACGGCACACCGACCAAGGCCGGGACCGTCCCCAGCGCCACCCGCGAGCGGAACCCGAGACCGCCCTTGGCCGCGGCACGTACGGCCTGCAGCCGGCTCGAGGCGCGCTTGACGTCGGCGTTGATGGTGTCGCGCTGGACGACGCGCCTGGCGGCCTTCCTGGACATGTTCGGGTTGGCCTGCTGCACTTTCCGCCAGTCACCGGCCCGGGACGTCGTCGCGCTGCGGGCCGCGTCGAGGTCTGCCTGCGCAACCCTGATCTTGCGACCGTAGTACGCCCGCCGGACGTCGTTGTAGCGGTCCGCGACAGGGTTGGCGAGCACCGACGTCCCGATCAGCAAGCCGCCGACGACTACTGCGGCCTTGTCGTCGGTGTCACGCTTGAGCACGGCCGCAGGGTCGCGAGGGACGTCGAGGCGACCGGTCCTGGTGCGCGGCGTCGCGTCGATGAACTCCTGGACCTGCTCCGCGGAGATCTCACCGCGACGCTGCTTGGCCTTCAGCGCCCGCAGCTGGGCGATGCTTGTCAGCGGCACCGGGCACCACCCATCACGACAGCGCTTTGCGCTTGCCACGACCGTGGACGCTGAACCCGGACCACTCGCGCTTCTTGACCTTCTCCCACGACTCGTCGTCGGACACCTTCATGCCGATCCACCAGCCCAGCGGCATCGTCTCGGGCAGGCCCATCTTCTCGATCTTCTCCGGCGTCACGACGAAGGACTCGACCACGTCGCCGATGTGGTGGACCTGGTCGTCGGCGGTGCGCCGGTGCATGCCACCGGCCTTGCGCGAGCGCAGCATGTAGTCGTAGGCGGCCTCCTCGAGGTCTTCCCAGTCCACCACGTCGCCCTGACGGTCGACCACCGGGGCACCGTCGACCTTGACCACCGAGGACCAGCCGAAGGCAAGCCGCTTGTCCTCGTCGAACTTGGTGAACTCCCCGGCCCACTCGACGTCGACGTCGGCGTCGGACTTGACCAACGAGCTGGGGCTGGCCAGCACCGAGGAGGTCGCGGACCTGCGCGGCTTGGGGCTAGGAGCGCCGGCGGTGGTGACCGTGGTCGCGCTCATCCGGCGGGCCGGGCGCAACGTGCCCTTCTGCGCGCGCGGCAGCCCGGCACTGGAGCGCAGCGTCGAACGGGACGCGACCGGACCCGGGACGGAGAGGTCCGTACCGGTGGGCATCGACTTCTCCATCACCGCGATCGTCTCGGTGGCGCTGGGGCCGTAGAGCGCCAGCCACACGTCATCGGGGGAGTACATGCCCCCGAACAGCTTCTCCACCAGCTCGTTGAACCCTGGGTCGACCTCGACCAGCGTGGACACCAGACGCTGCGACCTCACGAGGTTCCTCCTTGGTGCTCGACCACGACGACTCTTACCGGAAGGCTAGCCGGATACTTCAACAACCTGGGGTCCATACCGAGCTGCTCAGCCACCCAGCCCACCGTCCTGGCTACCGAATGGTCGGCGTACACGGTTGCGGCGTCGTCGCCGAGAGCGCGCGGGTCTCCGGAGACGTACCAGGCCGATTGGCTTGCAGACGTACGGCCCGAGACCGGCTTGGTGCGGTCGAGCACGATCCACAGCGGGCCGGGCGAGAGGCCGTTCTCGTCGCTGTTCTTGGCGTCGACCAGGAAGAAGCCGCTCACCTTCTCCTTGTCGAGGTGGTCGTCGAGCCGGACCGAACGAGCAGGGACGGCGCGACCGCCGACGTCATACGTGCTCGTGACGTTCGCAGCAACCGTGTTGCCGAAACGGCGGCGCAAGGCGGTACGGATGTGCTCGGCGAACCCCGGCGGCACCTGGTCGTAGGAGACGGTGATCGTGGACGCGTCGCTCTCCACCTTGACCGAGTCGACCAGACGCACCGCGTAGCCAGGGTCTTCCACCCAGTTGAACGCCGCGTCCTCCACGTCGGCGATGGTCAGGTCCAGCGCCGACTCGCTCTCGGGCAGGAAGACCATCGGCCGGGTGCTGGTCAGAACGTCGCGCAGCCCCTGGGTCGTGAAGGCTACGTTCTGCATCTCCTCGGCGTCGGCGAGCTCGCCGGCCAGCGTGGGACTGGCCAGCTTGAGCGCCTCGACGTCGCGGACCCGCCACTGGTTGTTCGGAGTCGCCTCGCCGCTGCGCATGGTCTGCTGAACCATCGTCGACAGCGCGAGCCAGACCCGAAACTCCTCGCTCGGGTCCACCACGAACGCCACGCTCTCGGACCGGTCGAGGTCCAGCAGGCTGGCTGGTTCCATCGACGACGGGATCCACATCGACCCAGCCGGGCGCTTCGGGCGCGGGTAGGACCGGGCCTGGCCGCGAGGAGCCGCTCGGGCGGCAGCCCGCGCCGCCTCGCCGGCCTGTGCTGCCGGGTCGGCGCGCAGCGCAGCGGTCCAGGCAGACGAGGCGGTGGCTGCCTGACGAGGCTGCTGTGCCGCGAACGCCTGACGGGCACGCTGCTCGCGCTGGGTCGCCGCAGCCCGGCGCCGACGCCGGTTCCGGCGAGCATCGACCCCTTCGGCCAGCATGGGCACATACTGCCCGACCTTGGGCTTGCTCGGCGCCGGAGCGGGTGTACGAGCATCCGGCTTGCCGGTGCCTTTGCGAGCGAAGCGACCGCCGGCGTCCCGCTCGTCCGGGTCGTCACCGTGGAAACCCTTGCGCTCGTAGGCCTTCTTGATGACCGTCTGCGCCTCGACGTGCATCGCGACCGGGACCTGGCCGTCGTAGACGGCCCCGAAGACGGGCACGAAGTCGAGCACGTCGTCGTCACCGTTCTCGACGACGCCGATCGGGACGCCCAGGTCGGCGTCGGGCTCGCGTTCGGCGCCGGGGCCCTGATCCTGGGTCGACATCGCGGCCAGGTTGGTGAACTCGATCATCGTCGCCGGATGGACCGACAGGTCGAGGTCCTCGGTGGCGTGCATCGGCATCGGGAAGGAGTCGAAGTTGACCAGCGTCATCGGCACCCCGTCGATCACCATCGTGGCGTCCGCGCCGCGCCGGGCGATCTCCAGCGAGCCGGTCGCGATCATGTGCGCGATCATCGGGGTGATCGTCTTCTCGGTGAACACCTTGCCGATCTGGATGCTGCGCATCCCGGCCGCCTGCATGGCGTGGCCGAGCCCGTGCAGGCTCAACGGTCCGTGCCACTTCTCGGCCACCGCCCGCGGGACGAACGCATAGACGCTGGCTTTCGTGAGCAGGATGGTCTCCTCGGGCTTGGAGCCTCCGGGGAACGGGGTGCGCAGCTCAGCCATCCGCAGGATCTCGTTGCCGATGTCGGTATCGCGCTGGGTCCACGGTCGCACTGTGGCCCGGGTGGCGCCACGGGTGGCACCACGGGCGGCAGCCCGCGACTCGGCCTGCTGCTGCTGCTGCTGCTGCTGCTGCGCGCCTGCGGCTGGTGCACCCGGGCGCGCGCGCAACGCGGCGGTCCAGCTCGACGACGCCTGCCGCGCCGCAGCGGCCTGGGCCTGGGCCGCCGCGG
>Ga0114939_10000441_pt1 | contig 34709 bp, 32 predicted proteins | sample AshMeaCrysSpring_FD_87196 | JGI IMG/M metagenome (GOLD analysis project Ga0114939, IMG submission 87196) | Groundwater microbial communities from Big Spring, Nevada to study Microbial Dark Matter (Phase II) - Ash Meadows Crystal Spring | ecosystem: Environmental > Aquatic > Deep subsurface >...
CGCAAGGCCGATGCCAGCGGCGCACGCTACGCGCTGATCCTCGGCGCCGACGAGATGGCGCGCGGCGAGCTCTCCATCAAGCCGCTGCGCGACGTGGCGGCGGCTCAGCGGACGCGGCCGCTGGCCGGCGTGGCGCAGTGGGCGCACGAGCTGCGCGACGCATAATCCGGCACTTTTTCGATCCCGTTTCGCTCGAAGGACCCATGGCACAACCTCTAGACCTGCAGGAGCAGGAGCAGCTCGACGCCCTCAAGGCCTTCTGGAAGCGCTACGGAAACCTCATCACCTGGGCGCTGATCGCCGCGCTCGCCGTCTATGCCGGCCTGAACGCCTGGAATTGGTACCAGCGCGACCAGTCGGCCAAGGCGGCGGCGATGTTCGGCCAGCTCGAGCAGGCCGCACAGTCCGGCGATGCGCAGCGCATCGGCCAGATCTTCAACGACCTGAAGGAACGCTACCCGCGCACCGTCTATGCCGAACAGGCCGGGCTGCTGGCGGCGCGCGTGCAGTTCGATCGCGGCCAGGCGGACGCTGCCAAGGCCAGCCTGGACTGGGTGGCCGAACACGCCAGCGAAGACGAATACCGCAGCGTCGCGCGCCTGCGTCTGGCCGGTCTGCTGCTGCAGGCCAAGGACTACGACGGTGCGTTGAAGCAGCTGGACGCGGCCAAGGCACCCACCTTCGAGGCGCTGGTGGCCGACCGCCGCGGCGACGTGCTGCTGGCGCAGGGCAAGGCGGCCGAGGCGCGCACCGCCTACCAGGCGGCCTGGAAGGCGATGGACGAGAAGGTGGAGTACCGGCGCCTGATCGACGCCAAGCTCACCGCGCTCGGCGCGGCGCCGGCGGCCGGCGGCGCGGGGACGGACAAGTGATTCTCGCGACGCGGCGGGCGTGGCTTTGCTGCGGCGCCGTGCTGCTGGCGCTGGGTCTGGCGGGTTGCGCCGGCAACAAGCCCAAGCCGAAGCCGCTGGAGACGGTCACACCCAGGATCGCCGGTCGGGTGGTCTGGTCCGCAAAGCTCGACAGCGTGCGCTTTCCGCTGGCCGTGGTGGCGCGCGACGGCCAGTTCGTGGTCGCCGGCACGGACGGCACGCTGCTCGGGCTGGAGGCGCAGAGCGGCCGGCAGCTGTGGCGCGCCAGCGCCGGCGCGCCGCTGACCGCCGGCGTCGGCAGCGACGGGCGCTTCCATGCCGTCGTGACCGAAGACAACAAGCTGGTCGTGCTCGACGGCACGCAGGTGGCCTGGCGGGCGCAGTTGAGTTCGCGCGTCAGCACGCCGCCTCTGGTGGCGGGGGAGCGTGTCTTCGTCATGGGCGTGGACCGCGCCGTGCTCGCGTTCGATGCCAAGGACGGCCGGCGCCTGTGGACGCTGCGGCGCCCGGGCGACGCGCTGACGCTGCTGAACATCGGCGTGCTCGTCGCCGTCAAGGACACGCTGGTGGCGGGGCAGGGGCCGCGGCTGGCCGGCATCGACCCGACGCGCGGCACCCTGCGCTGGGAGGTGCCGATCGGCACGCCCCGCGGGTCCAACGAGGTCGAGCGCCTGGCCGACCTGGTGGGGCCGCCGGTGCGCTTGGGCAACCGCCTGTGCGTGCGCTCGTTCCAGGCGTCGGTCGGCTGTGCCGACGCCGACACCGGGCGGCTGATCTGGTCGCGCAACGCCGGCGGCATCAATGCGCTGGGCGGCGACGACGAGGTCGTCGCTGGCGCCGATGCCACCGACCGCATCGTCGCGTGGAAGACGGCCAGCGGCGATCTGGCCTGGAACAGCGAGCGCCTGCTCTACCGCGGCCTGAGCGCGCCGGCAGCCATCGGCCCCACCGTGGTCTTCGGCGATTTCGAGGGTTACGTGCACTTTCTGGACCGCAAGGACGGCCAGCCGCTGCTGCGCCTGGCGACCGACGGCTCGCCCGTCGTCGGCCAGCCGACACTGTCGGGCACGACCTTGCTGGTGGCCACGCGCAACGGCGGCTTCTTCGCCCTCCGGCCCGAGTAGCGCGCCGCCCGGATCGCGCGCATGAAGCCCGTCCTCGCCATCGTCGGCCGCCCCAACGTCGGCAAGTCCACGCTGTTCAACCGCCTGACGCACAGCCGCGACGCCATCGTCGCCGACTTTTCCGGGCTGACGCGCGACCGGCACTACGGCGATGCCAAGGTCGACGGGCGCGAGTTCATCGTCGTCGACACCGGCGGCTTCGAGCCGGACACCAGCGACGGCATGCTGCGCGAGATGGCGAAGCAGACCCGTCAGGCAGTGGCAGAGGCGGACGTGGTCGTGTTCGTGCTCGATGCGCGCGCCGGCCTGAGCGCTCAGGATCACGACATTGCGCGCTACCTGCGCAGCACGGCCCGACGCATCGTCCTGGCGGTGAACAAGGCCGAAGGCATGAGCGATTCGCCGCGCCTTGCCGAGTTCCACGAACTCGGCCTGGGCGAGCCGCACCCGGTTTCCGCCGCCCATGGCCAGGGCATCCGCAGCCTGGTCGAGGCGGCCTTCGACGACCTGCCTGCGCCGGAGCCCCCGCCCGACGAGGACGCACAGGCCGACAAGCCGATCCGACTGGCCGTGGCCGGGCGGCCGAACGTCGGCAAGTCCACGCTGATCAACACCTGGCTGGGCGAGGAGCGCCTGGTCGCCTTCGACCAGCCCGGCACGACGCGCGACGCGATCCACGTGCCCTTCGAGCACCAGGGGCGCCGCTTCGAGCTCATCGACACTGCCGGGCTGCGCCGCAAGGGCCGCGTGTTCGAGACCATCGAGAAGTTCTCGGTGGTGAAGACGCTGCAGGCCATCGCCGACGCCAACGTCGTGCTGCTGCTGCTCGACGCCACGCAGGGCGTCACCGACCAGGACGCGCACATCGCCGGCTACATCCTGGAATCGGGCCGCGCGGTGGTGGTGGCGGTGAACAAGTGGGACGCCGTGGACGCCTACCAGCGCGAACTGCTGGAACGCTCGATCGTGCAGCGCCTGGCCTTCCTGAAATTCGCTGCGGTGCTGCGCATCTCGGCCATGAAGCGCCAGGGGCTGGCGCCGCTGTGGAAGGCCATCGCCGAAGCCCATGCGTCGGCCGTGAAGAAGATGCCCACCCCGGTGCTGACGCGGCTGCTGCTCGAGGCGGTGCAGCACCAGGCGCCGAAGCGGGCGGGCCATTTCCGGCCCAAGCTGCGCTACGCACACCAGGGCGGCATGAACCCGCCGATCGTGGTCATCCACGGCAATTCGCTGGACCACGTGACCGAGGCCTACAAGCGCTACCTGGAAGGCCGCTTCCGCGAGCACTTCAAGCTGGTGGGTACGCCGCTGCGGGTGGAGATGCGCTCGTCCAGGAACCCTTTCGTCGACCGCGCGGGCTGATGGTCATGCTGCGCTGCAAGGCGCCGACGGGCGGCCTGTGATAAGGTCCCCGTTCCAAGAACTTTCATCACGGAGCATATCGTGAGCAATAAAGGGCAGTTGCTGCAAGACCCGTTCCTGAACCTGCTGCGCAAGGAGCATGTTCCGGTTTCGATCTATCTGGTCAACGGCATCAAGCTTCAGGGACACATCGAATCCTTCGACCAGTACGTCGTCCTGCTGCGCAACACCGTCACGCAGATGGTCTACAAGCACGCCATCTCCACCGTCGTGCCGGGCCGGGCGGTGAACTTCCACGCCAACGAACCGGGCGAACAGGCCTGAGGCCGTCGCGCCGCGTCTGGCGTTGGCAGATCCGCACTTGAACTCTTCCCCGTCTGCATCGGCCTCGCAGGCAGGCTCCGCCACGCGTGCCGTGCTGGTGGGGGTCGAGTTCGGCCACGACGCCGGCTTCGACGCCACCCTGGACGAACTCGCCCTGCTGGCGCAATCTGCCGGTGACGAGCCGGTGGCGCGCGTCGTCGCGCGCCGCAAGGCGCCGGACGCTGCGCTGTTCGTGGGCTCGGGCAAGGCCGACGAGATCCGGACGCTGGTGCAGTCCACCGACGCGCAGGGGGTGATCTTCGATCAGGGCTTAAGCCCGGTGCAGCAGCGCAACCTGGAGCGCCACCTCGGCGTGCCGGTGGCCGACCGGACCGGGCTGATCCTGGACATCTTCGCCGCCCGCGCGCAGAGCCACGAGGGCAAGCTTCAGGTGGAACTGGCCCGGCTGCAGTACCTGGCCACGCGGCTGGTGCGGCGCTGGTCGCACCTGGAGCGCCAGACCGGCGGCATCGGCCTGCGCGGCGGCCCGGGCGAGACGCAGATCGAACTCGACCGTCGCATGATCGGCGAGCGCATCAAGTCGCTGAAGCAGCGTCTGGAGAAGGTCAAGCGCCAGCGCGGCACGCAGCGCAAGGCGCGCGAGCGCCGCGGCACCTTCCGCATCTCGCTGGTCGGCTACACCAACGCCGGCAAGTCGACGCTGTTCAACGCCCTGGTGAAGGCGCGCACGCTGGCGGCGGACCAGCTGTTCGCCACGCTGGACACGACCACGCGGGCCCTCTGGCTCGGCGAGGAGGCCGGGTCGGTGTCGCTGTCGGATACCGTCGGCTTCATCCGCGACCTGCCGCACAAGCTGGTCGAGGCCTTCCAGGCCACGTTGCAGGAGGCGGCGGACGCCGACCTGCTGCTGCATGTCGTCGATGCCTCCAGCCCGCTGTGGCGCGAGCAGTGCGACGAGGTCGAGCGCGTGCTCGACGAGATCGGCGCCGCGCAGGTGCCGCAGCTGCTGGTCTTCAACAAGTGCGACCTGCTCGAGCCCTCGCGGCGGCCGCGCCAGACCGTGGACTGGTTCGAGCGCGCGCATGGACAGCGCGCGCGCCGCGTCTTCGTCAGCGCCCGCGACGGCGAGGGCCTCGACGCGCTGCGCCGGGTGCTGGCCGAGGCGGTGCGCGAGCGCTTGAAGGCCGAGCCTTCGCCCCCATTTTCCGAAGCCGACTCGGGTGTTCTTCCCGCCCCCGCCGGGCCCTCCATTCCGTCCCCACGATCACACCATGCCTGAGAACCACCGTAGCCGGCGCGCGACCGGCCTGGGCGAACTCGCCGGTGCCGCGCTGGCCCTGTTGCTTGGGCTGCTGCGCCGTCCACCCCGCCGAGGCGCCGACACGCTGGTGCTGAGCAACGGCGGCCGCAACGACGGCCCCCCCGACCTCGATGAACTGTGGCGCGACTTCAATCGCAAGCTCAGCGGCATGTTCGGCGGCAAGGGCGGGCCTCGGCCGAGCCGCGATGGCGACCGGCCGCCGGAAGGCGGGCCGCCGTTGCAGCCCAACCTGAAGAGCGCAGGCATCGGCCTGGGACTGATCGCCGGCGTGGTGGCGCTGGTCTGGCTGGGAAGCGGGGTGTTCATCGTGCAGGAAGGGCAGCAGGCGGTGGTCACCTCCTTCGGCCGCTATGCCTACACCGTGGACGCCGGCATCCAGTGGCGCTTCCCCTATCCCTTCCAGGCGCACGAGACCGTGCCGGTGACGCAGCTGCGCTCGGTGGAGATGGGCCGCAACACGCCGGTGCCGGCCACCGGGCTGCGCGATTCGTCGATGCTGACCCAGGACGAGAACATCATCGACATCCGCTTCACCGTGCAGTACCGCCTGAAGGACGCTCGCGCCTTCCTGTTCGAGAACCGCAATCCCGACGAGGCGGTGGTGCAGGCCAGCGAGTCCGCCGTGCGCGAGGTGGTCGGGCGCAGCAATGTCGATGCGGTGCTGTACCAGGCGCGCGACGTGCTGGCCAGCGACCTGCTGAATTCGGTGCAGGGGCAGCTGGACCGGCTGAACTCGGGCATCCAGGTGGCCAACGTCAACGTGCAGTCGGTGGCCGTGCCCGAGCAGGTGCAGGCTTCGTTCAACGACGCCGTCAAGGCCACTGCCGACCGCGACCGCTTCAAGAACGAGGGCCAGGCCTACGCCAGCGACGTGATTCCGCGCGCGCAAGGTACGGCGGCGCGCCTGCGCGAAGAGGCCGAGGGCTACCGCGCGCGCGTGGTGTCGATGGCCGAAGGCGATTCCGAGCGCTTCCGTTCGGTGGTCGAGGAGTACAAGAAGGCGCCGGTGGTGACGCGCGACCGCATGTACATCGACGCCCTGCAGCAGGTGTACTCCAACGTCAGCAAGATCCTGGTCGACAGCCGCGCCGGGTCGAACCTGCTGTACCTGCCGCTGGACAAGTTGATGCAGCAATCCGGCGTGCCGGCGTCGGCGGCACCTGCCGCGACGCCCGTGCCTTCGGATGCGGCGCCGGCGGCGTCGACGACCGACGCGCGCTCGCGCGACGGCGGTCGCAGCCGTGACCGGGACATTCGCTGAGCCCGCGGGGACAACAACATGAATCGCATTGGATTGTTCGTCGCGGCCGCGCTGATCGCGTTGATGATCGCCGCATCGACGATGTTCGTGGTCGACCAGCGTCAGGTGGGCGTCGTTTTCGCCCTGGGCGAGATCAAGGAGGTCATCGTCGAGCCCGGGCTGAAGTTCAAGCTGCCGCCGCCGTTCCAGAACGTGGTGTTCCTGGACCGGCGCATCCAGACGCTGGACAACTCCGAAACGCGGCCGATCTTCACCGCCGAGAAGAAGAGCCTGGTGGTGGACTGGATGGTCAAGTGGCGCATCGCGGAGCCGCGCCAGTTCATCCGCAACAACGGCACCGACTTCCGCAACCTGGAGAACCGGCTGAGCCCGGTGGTGCAGGCGGCCTTCAACGAGGAGGTGACGCAGCGCAACGTCTCGGGCGTGCTGTCGGTCGAGCGCGAGAGGGTCATGCGCGGCGTGCTGCAGCGGCTCACCGACGAGGCCAAGTCCTTCGGCATCGAGGTGATCGACGTGCGCATCAAGCGCGTCGACTTCGTCGCCGACATCACCGATTCGGTGTTCAAGCGCATGGAGTCCGAGCGCAAGCGCGTGGCCAACGAACTGCGCTCGCAGGGCCTGGCCGAAGGCGAGAAGATCCGTGCCGACGCCGACCGGCAGCGCGAGGTCATCGTCGCCGAGGCCTATCGCGACGCGCAGAAGGTCAAGGGTGAAGGCGACGCCAAGGCGACGGCGCTGTATTCCGACTCCTTCGGACGCGACCCGCAGTTCGCCAAGTTTTTCCGCAGTCTGGAGGCCTACCGGAGCAGCTTCCGCTCGCGCTCCGACCTGATGGTGGTCGACCCCAACAGCGAGTTCTTCCGCGCGCTGCGCGGCAGCGGCTCGGCGGACGGCAAGTAGGCCGCGGGGCGGCACCGCGCGTTCCATGTCGGACCTGCTGCTCGGGGCCATCGCGCTGATGCTGGTGCTGGAGGGGCTGCTGCCGTTCCTGAGCCCGCAGCGCTGGCGCTCGATGTTCCAGAGGGCCACGCAGCTCAGCGACGGCCAGATCCGCTTCGTCGGGCTGAGCAGCATGATCGTGGGCGTCGTCCTGCTGCTCGCCTTCTGGAACTGAACGCGCAGCCTGCCGCGGCCTGCCGGATGGTGCGGTCGCGTGCCGGTCGGCCGATACAATGCCGCTTTCGCTTGCCGGATTCCCTCATGTCGTCTGCGTGGCTGCTGCCGGAGCACATCGCCGATGTCCTGCCTGCCCAGGCGCGCCGCATCGAGGAACTGAGGCGCAGCCTGCTCGACCGTGCACGCGGCTACGGCTTCGAGCTCGTCATCCCGCCGCTGCTCGAGCACCTGGATTCGCTGTTGTCCGGCACCGGCCATGAGCTGGACCTGAAGACTTTCAAGCTGGTGGACCAGCTCAGCGGCCGCACCCTCGGCCTGCGTGCCGACACCACGCCCCAGGCGGCGCGCATCGATGCGCACCTGCTCAACCGCCAGGGTGTGACGCGGTTGTGTTACTGCGGGCCGGTGCTGCACACCCGGCCGGGCGGGCTGGGCTCGCGCGAGCCGCTGCAGTTCGGCGCCGAGATCTTCGGCCACGACGGCCTGGAGGCCGACCTCGAGGTGCAGGAGCTGGCGCTGGACGTGCTGCAGGCTGCCGGCATCGACGGGCTGGTCATCGACCTGGCCGACGCCCGCGTGGTGCGTGGCGTGCTCGCCGGGCTGCCGATCGACGCGCTGCAGCTGCAGGCGGTGGTGGACGCGCTGTCCAGCAAGGACGGCGCCGGCGTGGCCGAGCTGTCGCGCCCCTTTCCGCAGGCCACGCGCGACGCATTGCGCGCGCTGCTGTCGCTTTACGGCGGCGACGAGGTGCTCGAGCAGGCGCGGCGCGCGCTGCCGCAGCGCGCGCTGATCGGCGATGCCCTGGACGATCTGCAGTGGCTGGCCTCGCATCTGAAGCGGTCCCATCCTGCGGTGCGCGTCGGCTTCGACCTGTCCGACCTCAGCGGCTACGCCTACTACAGCGGCACGCGCTTCGCCGTCTTCGGCGGCGGGTGCAGCGATGCGCTGGCGCGCGGCGGCCGCTACGACGAGGTGGGCGCGGTGTTCGGACGCCGCCGTCCCGCCGTCGGCTTCAGCCTGGACCTGAAGGTGCTGGCCGACCGTGCGCCCGCCGCATCGCCCGCAGCCGCGGTGCGCGCGCCGTGGGGCGAGGACCCGGCGCTGCGCGCCGCCGTCCGCCGGCTGCGCGAGGCGGGCGAGACCGTGCTCTGCGTGCTGCCGGGGCACGAGAGCGAGCAGCAGGAATTCGCCTGCGACCGCGAACTGGTCGCGGTCGACGATCGATGGGTGCTGCGCGCGCTGTGACGCGCGCCCGGCACCCGCATGCAGCCTGAAGGATCGCAATTGAACATGAAGCACGGCCAGGACAACGGGCGCGGCCGCAACGTCGTCGTCGTCGGCACGCAGTGGGGCGACGAAGGCAAGGGCAAGATGGTCGACTGGCTGACCGACCATGCCCACGGCGTGGTGCGCTTCCAGGGCGGCCACAACGCCGGGCACACCCTGGTCATCCGTGGGCAGAAGACGGCGCTGCAGCTGATTCCGTCGGGCGTGATGCGCGATGGCGTGCCCTGCTACATCGGCAACGGCGTCGTCGTCGACCCGGCGCACCTGCTGCTGGAGATCGAGCGGCTGGAGGCGGCGGGCCTGGAGGTGCGCTCGCGCCTGTTCATCAGCGAGTCCTGTCCGCTGATCCTGCCCTTCCACGTCGCCGTGGACCACGCGCGCGAGGGCCTGCGCGAGAGCAGCGGCGCCGGCAAGATCGGCACCACCGGCAAAGGCATCGGGCCGGCCTACGAGGACAAGGTGGCGCGCCGGGCGCTGCGGGCGCAGGACCTGAAGCATCCGGAGCGCTTCGCGCGCAAGCTGCGCGATCTGGTCGATCTGCACAACTTCGCGCTCGGCGGCTACCTGAAGGGCAAGCCGCTCGAATACCAGGCCATCCTCGACGACGCGATGCGCGCGGCCGAGCAGATCCGGCCGATGCTGGCCGATGTCGGCTATGCGCTGCACCAGGCCCACCTGCGCGGCGCGAACCTGCTGTTCGAAGGTGCGCAGGGCACGCTGCTCGACATCGACCACGGCACCTATCCCTTCGTGACCTCGAGCAACTGCGTCGCCGGCAACGCCGCGGCCGGCTCCGGCGTGGGGCCCGGCATGCTGCACTACGTGCTCGGCATCACCAAGGCCTACACCACGCGGGTGGGCAGCGGCCCGTTCCCGACCGAACTGCCGATGGACCAGCCGGGCAGCGTCGGCCAGCACCTGTCCTCGGTCGGCCAGGAGCGCGGCACGGTCACCGGCCGGGCGCGGCGCTGCGGCTGGCTCGATGCGGCCGCGCTGAAGCGGTCGGCCATCATCAACGGCCTGTCCGGCCTGTGCATCACCAAGCTCGACGTGCTGGACGGTCTCGGCGAGATCAAGGTCTGCGTCGGCTACCGGCTCGAAGGCCGGGTGCTGGACGTGCTGCCGCTCGACGCGGACGAGGTGGCGGCCTGCGAGCCGATCTACGAGAGCTTCCCCGGCTGGAACGAGAAGACCGCAGGTCTGACCGGGTGGGACCAGCTGCCGCCGAACGCGCGGCGCTACCTCGAGCGCGTGCAGACGCTGATCGGTACACCTATCGACGTGGTATCGACCGGGCCGGACCGCGAGCATACGATCCTGCTGCGCCATCCCTACCAGGGTTGAGCGCAGGCCCGGCCCCCGTCAGACGACGCCTCCAACCTCACCACCCCTGCGGAAGACCGACATGCTCACCGACGACGGCAAACACCTGTACGTGTCCTGGGACGAGTACCACATGCTCATCGAGCGTCTGGCGCTGAAGGTGCACAACTCGGGCTGGCAGTTCGACCAGATCCTGTGCCTGGCGCGTGGCGGCATGCGCCCGGGCGACGTGCTGTCGCGCGTCTTCGACAAGCCGCTGGCGATCATGTCCACCAGTTCCTACCGCGCCGAGGCCGGCACCATCCAGGGACGGCTCGACATCGCCAAGTACATCACCCTGCCCAAGGGCGAACTGGCCGGGCGCGTGCTGCTCGTCGATGACCTGTCGGATTCCGGCGTGACGCTGCAGGCCGTCGTCGAGCGGCTGCGCGGCATGCCGTCGATCAGCGAGCTGCGTTCGGCGGTGATCTGGGTCAAGGCCGGTTCCACCTACACACCCGACTATTTCGTCGAGAACCTTCCGACCAGCCCGTGGATCCACCAGCCCTTCGAGGAATACGACTCGACGCGCCCGGAAAAGCTGGCCAAGAAGTTCGAGGTCTGAGCGCCGATCGCCGCGTACCGGTCGCGGCGGGTTGCGTACACCGTGCCGTCCCCACGACGACGAAGGGCCGGCATTCGCATGCCGGCCCTTATCATCTTGGTGCCCAGGAAGGGACTCGAACCCCCACGGAGTTACCCGCTAGTACCTGAAACTAGTGCGTCTACCAATTCCGCCACCTGGGCCTTTCAAAGCGAGATTTTAGCATCAAAGAAACCATTCATTCGACCGGGGGCGCCCCCGGTGCCGCCTTGCTCAGCGAGGTGGAAGGCCAGGTCGAAGGCCACCAGGACGGACACGGCTTCGTGCGTCGCGACGATGGCCAGCCGATGATCTACCTGTCCCCCCAGGAAATGCGCGCCGTGCTGCACCGCGACCGGGTGCGCGTGCGCATCGTGCGCTACGACCGCAAGGGCCGGCCCGAGGGCCGCGTGCTCGACATCGTCGAGCGGCGCAAGGCGCCGATCATCGGCCGCCTGCTGCACGAGGCCGGCATCTGGCTGGTGGCGCCCGAAGACCGGCGCTACGGCCAGGACATCATGGTGCCGAAGAACGCCACCGCCAACGCCGCGGTGGGGCAGGTGGTGTCGATCGAGCTGACCGAGCCGCCGTCGATGTTCTCGCAGCCGATGGGCCGCGTGGTGGAGGTGCTGGGGGAGATCGACGATCCGGGCATGGAGATCGAGATCGCGGTGCGCAAGTACGAGGTGCCGCACCGCTTTTCGCCCGAGACGCTGGCGCAGGCGGCGGCGCTGCCCGACAAGCTGCGCCCTGCCGACCGCCGCCACCGCATCGACCTCGGCGACGTGCCGCTGGTCACCATCGACGGCGAGGACGCGCGCGACTTCGACGACGCGGTGTACTGCGAGCCCTTCAGCCGCGGCCGCGGCAAGAGCCTGTTCAAGGGCTGGCGGCTGATCGTCGCCATCGCGGACGTCAGCCACTATGTCAAGCCCGGCGAGCCGATCGACGCCGACGCCTACGAGCGCGCGACCTCGGTGTACTTCCCGCGCCGCGTGATCCCGATGCTGCCGGAGAAGCTGTCCAACGGACTGTGCTCGCTGAACCCGGAACAGGACCGGCTGGCGATGGTCTGCGACATGGTCATCGACGGGGAGGGCGCGATCGACGCCTATCAGTTCTATCCGGCGGTGATCTGCTCGCACGCGCGGCTGACCTACACCGAGGTTGCCGCGGTGCTGGCCAACACGCGCGGGCCCGAGGCGCTGCGGCGGGCCGACCTGGTGCCGCACCTGCTGCACCTGCACGAGGTCTATCGCGCGCTGCTGAAGCAGCGCGCCAGGCGCGGAGCGGTGGACTTCGAGACCACCGAGACGCAGATCGTGTGCGACGAGAACGGTCGCATCGAGAAGATCGTGCCGCGCACGCGCACCGACGCGCACCGGCTGATCGAGGAGGCGATGCTGGCGGCCAACGAATGCGCGGCCGGATTCATCGAGGCGGCAGGCCACCCGGCGCTGTTCCGCGTGCACGAAGGCCCGACGCCGGAGCGGCGCGTCACGCTGCAGAACTACCTGCGCGCGCTGGGCATCGGCCTGCACCTCAGCGACGACCCGACGCCGGGCGAGATCCAGAACATCGCGCTCGCGACGAAGGATCGGCCCGACGTGACGCAGATCCACACGATGCTGCTGCGCTCGATGCAGCAGGCCGTCTACACCAGCGACAACGCCGGGCATTTCGGCCTGGCCTACGGCGCCTACGCCCACTTCACCAGCCCGATCCGGCGCTACCCCGACCTGCTGGTGCACCGCGTCATCAAGGCCATCCTGGGCGAGAAGCGCTACCAGCTCGACGCCGCGCTGGTGGCCAGCTTGCCGCCGGCGCCGCCGCGGCGCGGCGCCAAGGCGGCGCCGAAGCCGGCCAAGGCGATGAGCAAGGAACTGGAGATCTGGGAACTCGCCGGAGCGCACTGCAGCGCCAACGAGCGCCGCGCCGACGAAGCCTCGCGCGACGTCGAGGCCTGGCTGAAGTGCCGCTTCATGCGCGAGCATCTCGGCGAGGAATACTCCGGCACCGTCAGCGCGGTCGCCAGTTTCGGGCTCTTCGTCACGCTCGACGCGCTGTACGTCGAGGGCCTGGTGCACATCACCGAACTGGGCGGCGAGTACTTCCGCTTCGACGAGGTGCACCAGGAGCTGCGCGGCGAACGCACCGGCGCGCGCTATGCCGTCGGCACGCGGGTGCGCGTGCAGGTCAGCCGTGTCGACCTGGACAGCCGGCGCATCGACTTCCGTCTGGTGCGTGACGTGGAGCTGGGGCTGCCCGCGTCGCGTGCGCGCGGCGAACGTGCGCGGGCCGCCAGTGCCGTCGACGAGTTGAAGTCGCTGCAGGACACCGACCGCGCAGGCAAGGCTGCCGTGCGCCGCGGCGGCGAGAAGAAGACGGCCGCCGCTGCAGCCAAGGCGCCGCGCACGACGCGCGACCGGAAAATGCCGACGCGCACCCGCCGCTGAGCCCGGAAGGGTCTACGGGTGCTGAGCGGGCCGGCGGCGGCTGGCCGCGTCGCGCATCCTTTCGTTGAGTTCGCCGGCGCGCAACGCCAGGCTGCCGGGAGCGCCTTCGCGCCAGCGGTCGGCAGCGTGTCCATGCAGCCATGCCGCGGCCTCGGCGGCACGCCGACCGGCCTGTCGGACTCCCGCTGCCGCTGCCTGGGCCCAGAACGCGCCCACCCAGCCGGCCAGCACGTCGCCGGTGCCGCCCCCGGCCAGCAGGCCGTTGCCGGTCGGGTTGAGCGCGGGCAGGTCGTCGGACGAGGCGACGATGCTGCCCGAGCCCTTGAGCAGCACGACGCAGCCGTGGCGTCGGGCCAGTTCGTCCGCCGCGTGCAGCCGCCGCGCCTGCACGCGGCGCGCATCGCCGCCGAGCAACCGGGCCGCCTCCAGCGGGTGGGGCGTCAGCACCGTCGCCAGGCCGCGCGCCGCGCGTGCGTCGAGCAGGCTGCGCAGGCTCGGGTCGGCTGCCAGCGCGTTCAGCGCGTCCGCATCCAGCACCAGGCGCGCGCTGCGCGACAGCAGCGCCGGCAAGGCATCGCGCACCGCCGCGCCGCCGCCGCAACCGCAGACCACGGTGCTGCGTGCCGGCAGTTCGGCGTCGCCGCGCCAGGCTTCGCGCCGCAGCATCAGCTCCGGCTGCAGTGTGTCGCAGTGCGGGCCGTCCGCGTCGAGCATGCTGACGAACACCCTCCCGGCCCCCGCCGCCAGGGCGGCGCGACCGCACAGCAGCGCGGCGCCGGTCATCCCAGGCGCGCCGCCGACGACCAGCACGTCGCCGAAGCTGCCCTTGTGGCTGGCGTGGCGGCGCGGCGGCAACAGCTCCAGCACCTCGGCCCCGGTCAGCCGTGCCGTGGCCTGTCCGGGCGGGTCGATACCCAGCGGGTCGAGCCAGATCTGGCCGGCGTGGTCGCGGCCGGCGCCGGTGAACAGCCCCGGCTTGAGCGTCAGCAGCGACAAGGTGTGGCTCGCGACCACGGCCTGCGCGCCCAGCAGCTGGCCGGTGTCGGCCGACAGGCCCGAGGGAAGGTCGACCGCGAGGATGTCGGCGCCCAGCGCACCGAGCCTGGCGATGGCCTCGGCGATGGCACCCTGCGGTGCGCGCGCTGCGCCCAGGCCGAGCAGCGCATCGATCGCCAGGTCCACCACGGCATCCGCACGCAGCGGGCCCATCGGCACGCCCGCCTGGCATGCGTCCTGCCAGGCGCGTCGCGCGTCCTCGGGCAGCTGCTCGGCATCGGCGAAGAGCGTGACATGCACCGGGACGCCGGCCTGCCGGAGCAGCGTCGCCGCCACCAGACCATCGCCACCGTTGTTGCCCGGGCCGCAGGCCACCCATACCTGCCGCGCATGCGGCGCCAGCGCCAGCGCCAGCCGCGCGACGGCCCGCCCGGCGCGCAGCATCAGCTCGTGCGGGGCATGGCAGGCCAGCGCCGCGGTCTCGATGGCGCGCGAGGCCGACACGTCGTGCAGCGGCCAGGCGGCGTCTCCCGGAAGGATGCGCCGTGGCCCGGCAGTGGTGGGCGCGGTCATGCGGTGGCGTCTGGACGTCGACCCTGCATTGTGAGCCAGTGCGGTCGGGCCGCTTCACGCCCTCAGCCGTTCCGGCCCCAGACCGCTCGGGTCGATGCCCGGTTCGCGCCCCGCGATCAGGTCGGCCACCAGCCGCGCCGAGCCGCAGGACAGGGCCCAGCCGCTGGACCCATGCCCGAGGTTCAGCCAGATGCCCGGCGCGCGGCTGCGGCCCAGCACCGGCGGCCCGTCGGGCAGCATCGGTCGCGCTCCCTTCCAGGTGCTGGCCTGGGCGAGCCGGGCCGCGCCCGGGAACCAGTCGTCCAGGACCTTGTACAGCGTGGCCAGGGCAGCGGCGTTCATCGCCTGCGGGGCGCCGCCGATCTCCGCGCTGCCGGCGACGCGGATGCGCTTGCCCAGCCGCGAGACCGCGACCTTGAACTTCTCGTCCATCACCGCGCCGCGCGGTCCGAGCGCGGTCGGCAAGTCGTTCACGGCCAAGGGCGCGGTGATCGAGTAGCCATAGACCGGCGCGATCGGCAGCGACAGGCGAAGCGGACGCAGCAGGCGCTGCGCCTGGTGGCCGGCGCAGACCAGAACGGCATCGAATTCGGATCGCTCCACAGGCCCGGTGCGTCCGTCGTGGCCGGGGCCCGCGGCCGACAGGTCGCGCGCCGTCACCACCGGTCTGCTGCCCGGGCTCAAGCCCAGCACGTCGTGCTGGAACAGGAAGCGTGCGCCGCGCTGCTGTGCCTGCGCCTTCAGCAGGTGGGCGAACTGGCGGCAGTTGCCGACCTCGTCGCGCGGCAGCGAGATGCCGGCGTGCAGGGGCGTGTCGGTGTGGAGGCCGGGTTCGAGCTGGCGGCACTGTGCGGCATCCAGCAGTTCGAAGCTCACCTGCAGGTCGGACAGCAGGCGCAGCGCACCCTGGGCCTGCGCCAGGTCGCCGGCACTGCGCAACAGGACCAGCAGCCCGCGCGCCTGCTCGTACTCCAGCTGCAGGCCCTGCGTCAGCGCATGCAGCCTGTGGCTGCTGTAGCTCGCCAGCCGGTACATGCGGCCGCGGTTGGCCTGATGCACTGCCGGCTTGCAGGCGCGCCACCAGTGCCACATCCAAGGCAGCTGGCCGAGCGCGCCGGCCCCGCCGAAGCGCACCGGCGCGTGACGCCCGAACAGGTGGCGCAGCACCTTCCAGGGCATGCCGGGCGCAGCCCACGGCGTGACATAGCCCGGGGCGATCACGCCCGCGTTGGCGAAGCTGGTCTCGCTGGCCACCGCGGCATGCCGCTCGTAGACGGTGAGCTCGTGGCCATCGGCGGCGAGCTCGTACGCACTCGTCACGCCGACGATGCCGGCGCCGATGACCGCGATGCGCACCGCCTCAGCGCTCCGCCTGGCGGAGCGCCCGCTCGATGGCCAGCGACACGTCGAGCACGGTGTCGTCGCGCAGCGCCGGCGCCCACACCATCAGCCCGACCGGCAACTCGTCGGCGCGCTGGCATGGCAAGGACAGGGCGCAGCCGTCGAGGTAGTTGACGACGGAGGGGTTGCGCAGCAGCAGCGCGTTGGTGGCGAAGAAGGCCTCGTCGTCCGCCAGCAGCGGCTGTAGGGGCGGCGCGACGACCGGCACGGTCGGGCAGACGATGGCGTCGATGTCCAGCGCCGCCGACTCGACCCGGGCGATCCAGCGGCGCCGCGCCTGCAGCCGCTCGATATAGTCCGCGGCGCAGACGCCGCTGCCGCTGCGGATCCGCGCCAGCACGCGAGGGTCGTAGTCGGCGGCGCGCGCATCGAGGCGCGGGCGGTGCCAGGCCCAGGCTTCGGCCGCGCTGATCTGGCCGCTGCTCAGTGCCGGCGCGTCGTCGGCCGGCAGAGGTAAGTCGACGATGTCTGCGCCGGCGTCGCGCAAGGTGGCCAGGCTGCGCTCGAAGGCGCGCGCCACGGTGGCATCCAGGCCATCGAGCAGGCCCGCCCCGGCGGGCAACCCCAGGCGCAGCGCGCGCAGCGGCCGGCCGCGCAATGCCACCGGGCGTGCCGCCAGCACCTGGTGCAGCAGCACGGCGTCGCGCACGCTGCGCGTGATCGCGCAGGCGGTGTCCAGGGTGAACGACAGCGGCAGGCACCCGTCCAGCGGTGTCAGCGACTGCGTGTTCTTGAAGCCCACCAGGCCGTGCAGCGCCGCCGGCACGCGGATCGAGCCGCGCGTGTCCGAGCCGAGTGCCGCCCAGGCTGCGCCGGCGGCCACCGTCACCGCGCCGCCGGAGGTCGAGCCGCCCGGGATGCGCGGCGTGGCGTCCAGCCGCTGCGTGGCGGCATTGTTCGGCGTGCCATGGTGCGGGTTGATGCCGATGCCGGAGAACGCGAACTCGCTCAGGTTGGTGTGGCCCGACAGCGCCGCGCCTGCGGCGCGCAGGCGCGCCACGGCGCTGCAGTCCGACGTGGCGGGCGGCGCATCGGCCAGCGACCGGGATGCAGCCGTACTGGGCACCCCGGCCACGTCGAACAGGTCCTTCACCGACACCGCCAGGCCGGCCAGCGGCGGCAGCGGCATGCCGGCGCGGTGCCCGGCATCGATCGCAGCCGCAGTCACCCGGGCCGCTTCGTCGAAGCGCCGCAGGTACGCTTGCCGGCAGGCGGGGCCGTCGGCGGCTTCGGTGGCCAGGCGCAGCGCGGCAGTGGCTGTCTGCCGGCCGGCCGCGATGTCCTGCACCTGGGCGAAGAGGTCGTCGCGGCGCTCGCGTGCTAGAATTCGCAAGTTTGCTGGAATGTCCATCGCTGCGATTGTCGCAGCTGCCTGGGACAGCGTCCGCGAACGACGCCGCGAACCCGGCCGCCGAATGGTGCCGCCCCCGTGCGATCGACTTCAGGTCGAAGCCGGTGGCGGTTCTGGCTGGTGTTCAAGACCCAACCTTCGGAGCGACCATGACCGTATCCATGCGTGAGATGCTGGAAGCCGGTGTCCATTTCGGGCACCAGACGCGCTTCTGGAACCCCAAGATGGCCCCCTACATCTATGGCCATCGCAACAAGATTCACATCATCAACCTCGAGAAGACGCAGCCGCTCTTCGTCGACGCGTTGAAGTTCGTGCGCCAGCTGGCGGCCCGCCGCGGCACCATCCTGATGATCGGCACCAAGCGCCAGGCGCGTGAAGTCATCGCCGCCGAGGCGCTGCGCTGCGGCATGCCCTATGTCGACCAGCGCTGGCTGGGCGGCATGCTCACCAACTTCAAGACGGTGAAGGCCTCGCTGAAGAAGCTGAAGGAGATGCAGGCGCAGAAGGAAGCCGGCATCGAGCAGATGATCAAGAAGGAAGGCCTGCTGTTCGAGCGCGAGCTGGCCAAGCTCGAGAAGGACATCGGCGGCATCCAGGACATGGGCGCGTTGCCCGACGCCCTGTTCGTCATCGACGTCGGCTATCACAAGATCGCGGTGTCCGAGGCGCAGAAGCTGGGCATTCCCGTGGTCGGCGTCGTCGACACGAACCACTCGCCGGCCGGCATCGACTACGTCATTCCCGGCAACGACGACTCGGCCAAGGCGGTGGCGCTCTATGCCCGCGCGGTGTCCGATGCCGTGCTCGAGGGCAAGGCCAGCGCGACCCAGGACATGGTGCAGTCGGTCAGCGCCGACGGCGACGAGTTCGTCGAGGTGCGCGAAGGCGCCTGATCACCGCGGCCGGGTGGCGTCGGACGGGCCTGAAGGCCCGGCACCGCCCGGCCGTTCCGCCCGCACCGCCGCCGACCGCGCGGCGTACGGGCCAGTCATGGAGAAATCGATGCCCGCAATTACCGCAAGCATGGTCGGGGCGCTGCGTGCCAAGACCGATGCGCCGATGATGGAATGCAAGAAGGCCCTGACCGAGGCCGACGGCGACATGGAGCGCGCCGAGGAGATCCTTCGCGTCAAGCTCGGCAGCAAGGCCGGCAAGGCCTCGTCGCGCATCACCGCCGAGGGCGTGGTGGCCGCCGCCGGCAACGAAAGCACGGCCGCGCTCGTCGAGGTCAACTGCGAGACGGACTTCGTCTCCAAGAACGACGACTTCCTGGCCTTCAGCCAGGCGGTGGCCGACCTGGTGGCGGCGCACAGCCCGGCCGACCTGGCCGCGCTGGCCGCGCTGCCGCTGGCCCAGGCCGGCTTCGGCCCGACCGTGGAGGACGTGCGCAAGGGCCTGATCGGCAAGATCGGCGAGAACATCACCGTGCGCCGCTTCAAGCGCTATGCCGGTGGCGGCAAGCTGGCCCGCTATCTGCACGGCACGCGCATCGGCGTGCTGGTCGAATTCGACGGCGACGACGTCGCCGCCAAGGACGTGGCCATGCACGTGGCGGCGATGAAGCCCGCCGCGCTGTCCTCGGCCGATGTCCCTACGGAACTGGTCGACAAGGAGCGCAAGATCGCTGCCGAGAAGGCGGCCGAATCCGGCAAGCCGGCGGAGATCGTCGCCAAGATGGTCGACGGCGCGGTGCAGAAGTTCCTGAAGGAGGTGTCGCTCGTCGACCAGGCCTTCGTCAAGGCGGCGGACGGCAAGCAGACGGTGGGCGCGATGCTCAAGGACCGGAAGACCTCGGTCAAGGGGTTCACGCTCTACGTGGTGGGCGAGGGCATCGAGAAGCGGGCGGACGATTTCGCGGCCGAGGTGGCGGCGCAGGTCGCCGCGGCGAAGGCGCAATAGGCGCGGGCGGGGGCGCCGGACGGCCTCGGGCGCGCCGTACACTCCGCATCCATAGCTGATCGGGACTCCTGCATGCCGCCGTACAAGCGCATCCTGCTGAAGTTGTCTGGCGAAGCCCTGATGGGCGAAGATGCCTACGGCATCAACCGCGCGACGATCGTGCGCATGGTGCGCGAGGTCCAGGACGTGACCGCGCTGGGCTGCGAGGTGGCGGTGGTCATCGGCGGCGGCAACATCTTCCGCGGCGTGGCCGGCGGGTCGGTGGGCATGGATCGCGCCACGGCCGACTACATGGGCATGCTGGCCACGGTGATGAACGCGCTGGCCCTGGCCGACACCATGCGCCAGGAAGGCATGACGGCGCGCGTGATGTCGGCCATCGCCATCGAGCAGGTGGTCGAGCCCTACGTCCGGCCCAAGGCACTGCAGTACCTGGAAGAAGGCAAGGTGGTCGTGTTCGCCGCGGGCACCGGCAACCCCTTCTTCACCACCGACACCGCGGCTGCGCTGCGCGGTGCCGAGATCGGCGCGCAGGTGGTGCTGAAGGCCACCAAGGTCGATGGCGTCTACAGCGCCGACCCGAAGAAGGACCCCGGTGCCTCCCGCTATGCCAGCATCAGCTTCGACGAGGCGATCGCCAAGAACCTGCAGGTGATGGATGCGACGGCGTTCGCGCTGTGCCGCGACCAGAAGCTGCCGATCAAGGTGTTCAGCATCTTCAAGCCGGGCGCGCTGAAGCGGGTGGTGCAGGGCGAGGACGAAGGCACGCTGGTGCACGTTTGATCAATCGCGTGGTGACCATGAGCATTGCAGACATCAAGCAGACCGCCGAACACAAGATGGCGCGCACCATCGAGGCCTTCAAGGCTGAGCTGCAGAAGATCCGCACCGGACGTGCCCATCCCGGGCTGCTCGACCAGGTGCATGTCGAGTACTACGGCAGCCAGGTGCCGATCAGTCAGGTGGCGAACGTGACGCTGCTCGATGCGCGCACGATCAGCGTGCAGCCCTGGGAGAAGGGCATGGGCGCGAAGATCGAGAAGGCGATCCGCGAATCGGACCTCGGCCTGAACCCGTCGGCGCAGGGCGACCTGCTGCGCGTGCCCATGCCGCCGCTGACCGAGGAGCGGCGCAAGGAACTGACCAAGGTGGTGCGCCACGCCGGCGAGGAGTCCAAGGTGGCCGTGCGCAATCTGCGCCGCGACGCCAACGAGCACCTGAAGAAGCTGCTCAAGGACAAGCTCGCGACCGAGGACGAGGAGCGCCGCGCACAGGACGAGGTGCAGAAGCTCACCGACCGCACCATCGCCGAGATCGACCGGCTGGTGCATGGCAAGGAAGGCGAGATCCTCGCGGTCTGAGCCGGCCCTGCGAGCGCAATCCCCGACGCCGTGAACTTCTCCGACACGCCCCGCGATCCGACCGTGCCGCGCCACGTGGCCGTGGTCATGGACGGCAACGGCCGCTGGGCGCGCAAGCGCTACATGCCGCGCGTGTATGGCCACAAGCAGGGCGTGGACGCGCTGGTGCGGGCGGTGAATGCCTTTGCCGATCGCGGCGTCGACTACCTGACCGTGTTCGCGTTCTCGTCCGAGAACTGGAAGCGGCCCTCCGAGGAAGTGTCGGGTCTGATGGGCCTGGTGCTGGTGGCGGTGTCCAAGTATCTGGCCAAGCTGGCCAGCGACGGCGTCCGGGTGCGCATCGTCGGCGACCGGTCCAAGGTCTCGAACAAGTTGCGCGACGCCTGGGAGTATGCCGAGCGCAGCACGGCCCACAACACCCGCATCAACCTGTCGGTGGCCTTCAACTACGGCGGGCGCTGGGACATGGTGCAGGCCTGCCGGCATGCGATGCTCGACGGCATCGCGCCCGAGGAGCTGGACGAGGCGGTGCTGTCGCGCTACATGGCCCTCAGCTTCGCGCCCGATCCGGACCTGTTCATCCGCACCGGCGGCGAGATGCGCATCAGCAACTTCATGCTCTGGCAGTCGGCCTACTCCGAATTCGTCTTCACCGAACGGCTCTGGCCGGACTTCAACGAGACCGACATCGACGCGGCCATCCAGGCCTACAGGCAGCGCGACCGGCGCTATGGAGGCATCCCCACGGAAGAACTGGTGCCCCAGGGCCTCTGATGTCGATGCTCGGGCAGCGTGTCGTCACGGCAGTCGTGCTGCTGGCCTTGCTGGTGCCCGCGCTGTTCGCCCCGGCGGCCTGGCCCTTCGGGCTGCTGACGCTGGTGTTCCTCGGCGCCGCGGGCTGGGAGTGGGGCCGGCTGAACCAGCAGGGCATGGCATCTTCGGTGGCGATGGGCCTCGGACTGGCGCTGCTCTGCGTCGCCGCGCTGCTTGCCGGCTGGGCCCGGACGCCTCCGGTGGCGGCATGGTGGCTGGCGGTCGCGGTCTGGGTCTTCGGCGGTTCGCTGGCGCTGCGCCGCGGGCCGGCGTCGTGGCCGCATCTGCCCATGGCTGCGCGACTTGCGCTCGGCCTTGCGGCACTGTGGGCGGCCTGGCTGGCGATGAGCCACGCGCGTCACCTCGGCATCAACTTCATCCTGTCGGTGTTCTGCCTGGTGTGGGTCGCCGACATAGCCGCCTATTTCGGCGGACGTCGTTTCGGCAGGCGCAAGCTCGCCCCGACCATCAGCCCGGGCAAGAGCTGGGAGGGCGTCTACAGCGGCATGGCGGGTGTCTTCCTGCTGATGCTTGCCTGGCGCGCCGTGGAGGCGCGCATCGACGCCGACAGCCCCAGCCTGTTCACGCGGCTGCTGTCGGAACTGGGCTTGCTCGGCGGCCTCGCGGCTCTGGCATGCCTGGCCGGCATGAGCGTGGTCGGTGACCTGATGGAATCGCTGGTCAAGCGCGCGGTCGGCGCGAAGGACTCCAGCCGCCTGCTGCCGGGCCACGGCGGCATGCTGGACCGCATCGACGCGCTGCTGCCGGTGTTTCCGCTGTCGCTGGCCCTGCTCAGCCTTTGAAAGACTGCGGAGAACCCATGCAGCGGCAGCGTCTGGTCATCCTCGGATCCACCGGCTCCATCGGCACCAGCACGCTCGACGTGGTGGCTCGGCACCCCGACCGCTTCGAGGTCGTCGGCCTGAGCGCGCACCAGCGCGTCGATGAACTCGTGGCCCAGTGTCTGCGCTGGCAGCCCCGCTGGGCCGTCGTGCCCGACGAGGCGCGCGCGCGCGCGGTGCGCGATGCGCTGCGCGGGCAGGGCGCGCGCGCCCAGGTTCTCGGCGGCGCGCAGGCGCTGTGCGACATGGCTGCCGATCCCGAGGTCGACAGCGTCATGGCCGCCATCGTCGGCGCTGCCGGCCTGCCGCCTTGCCTGGCGGCCGCGCGCGCCGGCAAGCGGCTGTTGCTGGCCAACAAGGAAGCGCTGGTCGTCGGCGGGGCGCTGTTCATGCGCACGGTGAAGGAGGGCGGGGCCACGCTGCTGCCCATCGACAGCGAACACTCGGCGATCTTCCAGTGCCTGCCGCAGCAGCGCAGCCAGTGGCCGGATGCCGTCGACCACATCGTGCTGACGGCCTCGGGCGGCCCGTTCCGGCAGCGCGACCCGGCGACCCTGGCCGGCGTCACGCCGGACGAGGCCTGCGCCCATCCCAACTGGGTGATGGGCCGCAAGATCTCGGTGGACTCCGCGACGATGATGAACAAGGCTCTCGAGGTGATCGAGGCGCGCTGGCTCTTCGAGCTGTCGCCCGAGCAGGTCCGCGTGGTGATTCATCCGCAGAGCATCATCCATTCGATGGTGGTGTGCCGCGACGGCTGCGTGCTGGCGCAGCTGGGCACGCCGGACATGCGCGGGCCGATCAGCTATGGCCTGTCGTTCCCGCAGCGCATCGAGTCCGGCGCCACCCGGCTGGACTTCACCGCCCTGGGCGCGCTGACCTTCGAAGAGGCCGATGCGCGGCGCTTCCCGGGGCTGCACCTGTCCTGGGCCGCGTTGCGCGGGCCCGAAGGCACGACCACGGTGCTCAACGCCGCCAACGAGGTGGCCGTCGCGGCCTTCCTGGACGGCCGGATCGGCTTCGACGCCATCCACCGCATCAATGCCGAGGCCGTCGACGCGGTGCTGCCGCAACTCGGCGCGTCGCCCGGCCTGCCGGACCTGCTGGCGCTGGATGACCGGGCGCGCCGCCACGCGCGCCAGCGTGCGCAGGAGCTGGCGCGATGATCACCACCGTGCTGGCCTTCCTGCTGACGCTGGCCATCCTGGTGGTGATCCACGAGTACGGCCACTACCGCGTGGCCGTGGCCTGCGGCGTCAAGGTGCTGCGCTTCTCGGTGGGTTTCGGCCGCGTGCTGTGGAGTCGGCGGCGCGGGCCGGACGGCACCGAGTTCGTCGTCTCTGCCTTGCCGCTGGGCGGCTACGTGCGCATGCTCGACGAACGCGAGGGGCCGGTCGCGCCCGAGGAACTGCATCGTGCGTTCAATCGGCAGTCGCTGGCGCGGCGTGCAGCCATCGTCGGCGCCGGGCCCGCGGCCAACCTGCTGCTGGCGGTGCTGCTGTTTGCCGGGGCGCAATGGATTGGCACCGACGAGCCGCGTGCGGTGCTGAGTGCGCCGCTGGCTTCCAGCGTCGCCGAGCGGGCGGGGCTGCGCTCCGGCGACTGGGTGCGCGCCGTCTCGCGCGACGGCAGCGCCTGGACCGATGTGCGGTCGATGAACGACCTGCGCTGGCAGATCACCCAGGCGGTGCTGGACGGCGAGGCGCTGCAGCTTTCCGTCAGCGACCGTCGCGGCGGCGGCAGCCGCACGCTGCAGCTCGATCTGCCTCGACTCGGCACGAGCGAGGTCGACGCGACGCTGATGCGCCAGGTGGGCCTGGGCCAGCCCTACAGCGAGCCGGTGATGGGCGAGATCCGGCCTGACGGGCCGGCCGCCCAGGCCGGACTGCGAGCCGGGGACCGCGTGCTCGAGGTCGACGGCCGGCCGGTGGCGGACGCCCAGGACCTGCGCGAGCGCATCCGCAGGTCGGCGGTCGAGGGCACGGCCCGGCCCATGCTCTGGCGCGTCGAACGCAGCGGCCAGCGCGTCGAGCTGGAGCTGCGGCCGCGGGCCGTCGAGGAAAGCGGCCAGCGCATCGGTCGCGTCGATGCCTACATCGGCCTGCCGGCGGAGATGGTGACGGTGCAACGAGGCCTCTGGGAAGGCCTCCGCCTCGGCGTGCAGCGCACCTGGGAGCTGAGCGTGCTGACGCTGAAGATGCTCGGCCGCATGCTCATCGGCGAGGCTTCGCTGCGCAACCTGAGCGGGCCGCTGACGATCGCGGACTACGCCGGCCAGTCGGCGCAGCAGGGCATCGGCTACTACATCGGCTTCCTGGCGCTGGTCAGCGTCAGCCTGGGCGTGCTGAACCTGCTGCCGCTGCCGATGCTCGATGGCGGACACCTGATGTATTATCTTTTTGAGGGGTTGACCGGGCGGCCAGTGTCCGAGCTCTGGCTGGGCCGGCTGCAACGCGGCGGCATCGCCATCCTGCTGGCCTTGATGTCGGTGGCCCTGTTCAACGACGTGGCCCGCCTGCTGGGCCTGCATTGAGTCCCTTCATGCCCCCTGTGTCCTCGCCGCGCCTCGCCACGACCGTGTTGCGCTGGGTGATGGCCTTCATGGTGCTCGCCACCGTGTTCTTTGCGCCCGCGGCCCGGGCCGTGGAACCCTTCGTCATCAAGGACATCCGCGTCGAGGGCATCCAGCGCACCGACCCGGGCACCGTCTTCGGCGCGCTGCCGTTCCGCATCGGCGACACCTACACCGACGAGAAGGGCGCGACGGCGTTGCGGGCGCTGTTCGCCACCGGCCTGTTCAAGGACGTGCGCATCGAGATCGAGGACCAGATCGTCGTCGTCGTCGTCGACGAGCGCGCCATCATCGCGACCGTGTCCTTCGTCGGGCTGAAGGAGTTCGAGCAGGACGTGCTTCTGAAGTCCTTGCGGGAGGCCGGCATCGGCGAAGGCCTGCCCTACGACCGCGCGCTGATCGACCGTGCCGAGCAGGAGATCAAGCGCCAGTACCTGTCGCGCAGCCTGTACGGCGCCGAGGTGGTGACCACGGTCACCCCGATCGAGCGCAACCGCGTCAACGTGACCTTCACGATGACCGAGGGCGATGCGGCACGCATCCGCGAGATCCGCATCGTCGGGGCCAGCGCCTTCAGCGAATCGACGCTGCTCGGCCAGTTCGAGGCCAGCCCCAGCGGCTGGCTCAGCTGGTACACCAAGGGCGACCGCTATTCCCGCGCCAAGCTCAACGCCGACCTCGAGACCTTGCGCGCCTGGTACCTGAACCGCGGCTTCCTCGAGTTCAGCATCGAGTCGACGCAGGTCACGATCTCGCCGGACAAACAGGACATCACCATCACCATCACCATCCGCGAAGGGCAGGTGTTCACCGTCACGGGGGTGCGCCTGGAAGGCAACTTCCTGGGTCGCGACGACGAGTTCCGTGCGCTCGTCAGCGTGGTGCCGGGCCGGCCCTATCGCGGCGACGACGTCGCCGGCAGCGTACGGCGATTTTCCGAGTTGTTCGCGAGCTACGGCTTCGCCTTCGCGCGCGTCGAGCCCCGTCCCGAGATCGACCGCAACGCCGCCCAGGTGCAGGTGGTGTTCGTGGCCGACCCGCAGCGCCGCGTCTACGTGCGCCGCATCGACGTGGGCGGCAACACGCGCACGCGCGACGAGGTCATCCGGCGCGAGTTCCGGCAGCTCGAGGCGTCCTGGTACGACGGTGCCAAGATCAAGCTGTCCAAGGAGCGCCTGGACCGCCTCGGCTACTTCAAGGAGGTGTCGATCGACACCACCGAGGTCCCGGGCACGCCCGACCAGGTGGACCTGCTCGTCACGGTGGTCGAGAAGCCCACGGGCAACCTGTCGCTGGGCGCGGGCTATTCCAGCGCCGACCAGCTGACGCTGACGGCCTCGATCCAGCAGGAGAACGTGTTCGGCTCGGGCCACTTCCTGGGCTTCAACATCAACACCGGCAAGACCAACCGGACGCTGGTGCTGAACACGGTCGACCCGTACTGGACGGTCGACGGCGTGTCGCGTTCGGTGGACCTGTACTACCGCAACTCCAGCCCGCTGAACACCTACGGCGACAACTACCAGCTCACCACCTGGGGTGGCGCGATGCGCTTCGGCGTGCCCTTCAGCGAACTGGACACGGTGTACTTCGGCATCGGCTACGAGCAGACGCAGATCGCCGACGACGCGTTCCTGCCGAACAGCTACTTCCTGTACCGGCAGTCCTACGGGCCGAGCAGCTACGGCTTCCCGCTGACCGTGGGATGGTCGCGCGACGGTCGCAACAGCGCGGTGTTCCCCACCGAGGGCCGCTTCTATCGCGCCAACTTCGAGATCAGCGCGCTGGGCGACCTGCAGTTTTCGCGACTGAACCTTCAGGCGCAGCAGTATCTGTCGCTCCCGCTGAACCTGTCGCTCGGCCTCAACGGCGAGATCGGCTGGGGCTTCGCGCTCGGCCCACGGCCCTATCCGGTGTTCAAGAACTTCTACAGCGGCGGCCTCGGCTCGGTGCGCGTGTTCCAGCAGAATTCGCTGGGCGTCATCGACCCGACCGGCGCCTTCGTCGGCGGCAACCGGAAGATGAATGCCAACGCCGAGCTGTACATCCCGGTGCCCGGCATGGGCAACGACAAGAGCCTGCGCTTCTTCGCGTTCTTCGACGTCGGCAATGCCTGGGGCGAGGACCAGTCGCTCACCTGGAACAGCCTGCGCGCCTCCACCGGCCTGGGCATCAGCTGGGTATCGCCGCTGGGCCCGCTGAAGCTCAGCTACGGCACGCCGATCCTGTACCAGGGAACCGATAGAATCCAGCCTTTCCAATTCCAGATCGGGACAAGATTCTGATGAAGATGCTGCCGCTGACCACCCGCGTGCTCGCCGCTGCGGTATCGGCCGTGGTCTTTTCGTGGCCTGCATCCGTTGCGGCACAGGAGCTGAAGATCGGCTACGTGAACAGCGAGCGCGTGCTGCGCGAGGCAGCTCCCGCCAAGGCGGCGCAGACCAGGCTGGAGGGCGAGTTCGGCAAGCGCGAGAAGGACCTCGCCGAACAGGGCACGCGGCTGAAGGCCGCCGCCGAACGTCTGGAGAAGGAAGCGCCGACGTTGAGCGAAAGCGAACGCGCGCGCCGCCAGCGCGAACTCGTCGAGCAGGACCGCGACCTGCAGCGCCGCCGCCGCGAGTTCCAGGAAGACCTGACGCAGCGCAAGAACGAGGAATTGGCGGCCGTGGTGGAACGCGCCAACCGCGTGATCAAGCAGATCTTCGAGCAGGAAAAGTACGACGTCATCCTGCAGGAGGCGATCTTCGCCGGCCCGCGCGTCGACATCACCGAGAAGGTGATCAAGGCCCTGAACGCCGCCCCGCCGGCTCCGCGCTGAGGCCTGCGTTCGCGGGCTTGCGATGTTCGAGGTTCGCTGCCGCGACCTGGTCGCCCAGCTGGGTGGCGAACTGGTCGGTGACCCGGACCGGCTGATCCGAGGCATCGCCGCGCTGGACCGTGCCGGTGGCCACGACATCGGCTTCCTTGCCAGCCCGCGCTATCTGGCCCAGCTGCAGCAGTCGGCGGCGGGCTGCGTGATCGTCTCGCCGGCGCAGCGCGACGCGGCGGCGTCGCGGCCCTGCGCCATTCTCGCGGCCGACCCGTACCTGTACTACGCGCGGCTCACCCAATGGTGGGCCGCCAGGGTGCGTGCGCCGGTCGTGCCGGGCGTGCACGCCAGTGCCGTGATCGAGCCCGGCGCGGCGGTCGATGCCCTGGCCAGCGTCGGCGCGCTGGCCTATGTCGGGCCTGGCGCGGTGATCGGCCCGGGCGCGGTCATCGGCCCCCAGTGCCACGTCGGCGCGCAGGCCGTCATCGGCCGCGACACCCGACTGGTCGCGCAGGTGATGGTGGGCGAGCGTTGCCGGATCGGCGCGCGCTGCCTGCTGCACGGCGGCGCCGTCATCGGAGCCGACGGCTTCGGCTTCGCGCCCGACGGCGGGCGCTGGGAGAAGATCGAACAGCTGGGCGCGGTACAGATCGGCGACGACGTGGAGGTCGGCGCCAACAGCTGCGTCGACCGCGGCGCGCTCAGCGACACCGTGCTCGAGCAGGGCGTCAAGCTCGACAACCTGGTGCACATCGCGCACAACGTGCAGGTCGGCGCGCACACCGCGATGGCGGCCTGCGTGGGCATCGCCGGCAGCACGCGCATCGGCGCCCACTGCACCTTTGCCGGGCAGGCCGGCGTGGTCGGGCACGTGCAGATCTGCGATCACGTGCACGTCGGCGCGGCCTGCGCGGTGACGCGCTCGATCACCAAGCCGGGCAGCTACGGCGGCATGTTTCCCTTCGACGAGAATGGGGTCTGGGACAAGAACGCGGCCACGCTGCGTCAGCTGTATGCGTTGCGCGGGCGCGTGCGCGCACTGGAAAGCAAGAGCCAATGAACATCGACATCCACCAGATCCTGGCGAAGCTGCCGCACCGCTATCCGATGCTGCTGGTGGACCGGGTGCTCGAGTTCGAGCTCGGCAAGCGCCTGCTCGCGCTCAAGAACGTCACCATCAACGAGCCCTTCTTCGTCGGCCACTTCCCGCGGCGGCCGGTGATGCCCGGCGTGCTGATCCTGGAGGCCATGGCGCAGGCGGCGGCGCTGCTGTCGCTGGAAAGCGCCGGCGTCGAGATCGACGAGAAGACGCTGGTGTACTTCGCGGCCATCGACAACGCGCGCTTCAAGCGCCCGGTCGAGCCCGGCGACCAGCTGCTGATGGAGATCACGCTGCTGCGCCTGCGCCAGGGGGTGCAGCGCTTCCAGGGGGTGGCGCGCGTCGGCCAGGAGCTGGCGGCGGAAGCCGAGATGATGTGCGCGATCCGCCGCGCACCCTGAGCGCAGCGTGGCCCGCATCCATCCCACCGCCCTCGTCGACGGCGCCGCCGAGCTGGCGGCGACGGTCGAGGTGGGGCCCTTCGCGATCGTCGGCGCCGGCGTGCACGTGGACGAGGGCACGACCATCGGCGCGCACTGCGTGATCGAGGGGCCCAGCCGCTTCGGCCGCGACAACCGCATCGCGCCCTACTGTGCCCTCGGCGGTGCACCGCAGGACAAGAAGTACCGCGGCGAGCCGACCGAACTGCAGGTCGGCGACGGCAACACCATCCGCGAGTACTGCAACTTCAACCGCGGCACGGCGCAGGACGCCGGCGTCACGCGCATCGGCGACGACAACTGGTTCATGGCCAACGTGCATGTCGCGCACGACTGCCAGGTCGGCAGCCATACCGTGATGGCGAACTATGCGGCGCTGGCCGGGCACGTGCATCTGGGCGACTGGGTCATCGTCGGCGGGCTGTCGGGCGTGCACCAGTTCTGCAAGGTGGGCGCGCACGTGATGATCGGCTTTTCCAGCGCGGTGTCACAGGACGTTCCGCCCTTCATGATGGTCGACGGCAACCCGCTGGCGGTGCGCGGGGTCAACGTCGAGGGCCTGCGCCGTCGCGGCTTCGACGCCGGGCGCCTGGGCGCCGTCAAGCAGATGCACCGCCTGCTGTACCGGCAGGGCCTGACGCTGGAGCAGGCGCGCGAGGCGATCGCGAAGCTGGCCGCGGAGGTCCCTGCCGCGGCCGCCGACGTCGAGTCGATGACGGCCTTCCTGGCAGGCGTGACGCGCGGCATCGCGCGCTGAGGCCATGAGCCCCGACGCGGCGCCGCAGTTCGGCATGGTGGCCGGCGAAGCGTCGGGGGACCTGCTGGCTTCGCTGCTGCTGCCGGCGCTGCAGTCGCGCTGGCCGGGCATGCGCGCCGCGGGCATCGGCGGACCGCTGATGCGCCGCCTGGGCTTCGACGCCTGGTGGCCCAGCGAGCGGCTGGCGGTCAACGGCTTCGCCGACGCGCTGGCGCACGTGCCGGCGCTGTGGGCCCTGCGGCGCCAGCTCGGCGGCCGGCTGCTGCGCCAGCCGCCCAGCCTGTTCGTCGGCATCGACGCCCCAGACTTCAATCTCGGCCTGGAGAAGCGCCTGCGCCGCGGCGGCCTGCGCTGCGTGCACTTCGTCTGCCCGTCGATCTGGGCCTGGCACAGCGGCCGGGCCGCGAAGCTCGCGGCCAGCGCCGACCACGTTCTGTGCCTGTTCCCCTTCGAGCCGGCGCTGCTGGCCCGTCACGGAGTGGCGGCCACCTTCGTCGGTCATCCGCTGGCCGACGTGATACCGCCGGACGCCCCGCAGGCGCAGGCGCGTCAAGCACTGGCGATGCCGGCGGATGCGCAGGTCGTGGCCCTGCTGCCGGGCAGCCGCGGCTCCGAGGTGGCGCGCCTGGGCCCGCGCTTTCTCGAGGCTGCGGCGCGGCTGCATGCACGGCGGCCGCAGCTGCGCTTCGTGCTGCCGGCCGCGCCCGGCATGCGCGAGCGCATCGAGGCCATGCTGGCGTCGCACGCGCTGCCGCTGCAGCTGCTCGACGGCCGCTCGCACGACGCGCTCGCGGCCTGCGACGTGGCGCTGGTGGCCAGCGGCACGGCGACGCTGGAGACCGCGCTGTTCGGACGGCCGATGGTCATCGCGTACCACACGCACGGTTTCAACTGGTGGATCGTGCAGCACTTCGTGCACACGCGCTGGGCCGGCTTGCCCAACATCCTGGCCGGCGACAGCGTGGTGCCCGAACTGCTGCAGGATGCCGCCACGCCCGAAGCCATCGCCGGCGAGGTCGGCCGCCTGCTCGACGATCCGCCGCGGCAGCAGGCCATGCGTGCCCGCTTCGCCGAACTGCACCGCCAGCTGCGGCGCGACACCGGTCGCGCAGCCACCGATGCGATCGCGCAGGTCCTCGCGCGCTGACGCGCTGCCGCCGCGGCGCTGGCAGGCGCTGCTGGCGCGCCAGGACTGCCTGGGCCTGGTGGCCGGGGTGGACGAGGCCGGGCGCGGCCCGCTGGCCGGCCCGGTGGTGGCCGCGGCGGTGATCCTCGACGAGCTGCAGCCGATCGCCGGCCTGGCCGACTCCAAGCGCATCGGACCGGTGACGCGGGAGCGGCTGTTCGACGAGATCCGCGCTCGTGCGCTGGACTGCTGCATCGCCCAGGCCAGCGCCGAGGAGATCGACCGGCTCGACATCCTGCAGGCGACGCTGCTGGCCATGCGGCGTGCCGTCGAAGGGCTGCGGCTGCGTCCGCGCCGCGTGCTCGTCGACGGCAACCGGCTGCCGGCGCTGGACATCCAGGCGCAGGCCATCGTCAAGGGCGACGCCAAGGTGCTGGCCATCGGCGCGGCGTCGATCCTGGCCAAGGTGCATCGCGACCGGCTGTGTCTGGCGCTGGACCAGCGCTTTCCGCAGTACGGCTTCGCGGCGCACAAGGGCTACCCGACGGCCGAGCACCTGCGGGCGCTGCACACCTTCGGCCCCTGCGACGAGCATCGGCGCAGCTTCGCGCCGGTGCGGTCGGCGGCACGGCCGTGAGCGCCGAGCCGCTGACCATCCGCTCGCGGGACAACCCGAGCCTGGCGGCGGTGCGCCGCCTGCTGCGCGACCCGGCGGCCTATCGCCGCGAAGGCGCCTTGCTGTGGCTGGAGGGCGACCATCTGCTGCGTGCCTGCGTGGACCGCGGCCGGCAGCTGCAGCAGGTGCTGCTGACCGAGCCCGCCTGGCAACAGCCCGACCTGCGTGCGCTGGCCGGCCGTGCCGGGCGCGTGCTGCGCGTGCCCGAGGCGCTGTTCGCCGAGCTGAGCACGCTGGAATCCCCGGCCTGCATTGGCGCGCTGGTCGAGCGGCCGCCGGTCGCACCGCTGCGCGACGATCTCGGCACCGTGCTGCTGGACCGGCTGCAGGATGCCGGCAACGTCGGCAGCATCCTGCGCAGCGCGGCCGCGCTGGGCATCGGCCAGGTGGCGGCCCTGAAGGGCACCGCGGCGTTGTGGTCGCCGAAGGTGTTGCGTGCCGGCATGGGCGCGCACTTCGCGCTGCAGTTGCACGAGGGGCTGGTGCTGCACGACCTGCAGGCCCTGCGGCAGCCCTGGGTGGCCACCAGCTCGCATGCCGCTGCGCTGCTGCACCGCACGGTGCTGCCGCAACCCTGCGTCTGGCTCTTCGGGCACGAGGGGCAGGGCGTGGCGCCGGAGCTGCAGGCGCGCTGCGCGCTGACCTTGCGCATCGCCCAGCCCGGGGGCGAGGAATCGCTGAACGTCGCCGCCGCGGCCGCGATCTGCCTGCACGAGGGCGTGCGGCAGCGCGATCCTCAGTAGACGAGGCGGTCCGGGCGGATGTCGCGCAGGATCGTCGTCGCGATCTCCTCGATCGACTTGTGCGTCGACGACAGCCAGGCGATGCCGGCCTTGCGCATCATCAGCTCGGCTTCCAGCACCTCGTAGCGGCAGTTCTCGATCGACGCGTACTTGCTGCCCGGCCGGCGCTCGTTGCGGATCTGCGCCAGCCGCTGCGGGTTGATCGAAAGCCCGAAGCACTTTGGCTTGTGGGCCAGCAGCGCCTGCGGCAGCTTGCCGCGCTCGAAATCCTCCGGGATCAGCGGGTAGTTGGCGGCCTTCACGCCGTGCTGCATCGCCAGGTACAGCGAGGTCGGCGTCTTGCCGCTGCGGCTGACGCCGACCAGGATCACGTCGGCGCTTTCCAGGTTGCGCGCCGACTGGCCGTCGTCGTGGGCCAGAGCGAAGTTGATGGCGTCGATGCGGTCGTGGTACTCCTGGCTCTTCGCGGCGTCGGAGAAGCGGCCGATGCGATGGTTCGACTTGACGCCGAACTCCTCCTCGAGCGGCTCGACGAAGGTGCGGAACATGTCCAGCACCATGCCCTTGCAGGCCTCGGTGGTCAGCACGCGGCGCACCTCGTCGTTGACCAGGGTGATGAAGACGATCGGGCGGCGGCCTTCGTGCTCTGCCGCCTGGTTGATCTCCTCCAGCACGGCGACGGCCTTGTCCACGCTGTCGATGAAGGGGCGCCGGACATGCAGTGGCCGGGTCGGGAACTGCGCCAGGATCGAGTTGCCGAAGGTCTCGGCGGTGATGCCGGTGCCGTCCGAGACGAAGAACACGGTGCGATTGGGCATGGCCGAAGGCGGACGCGTACGCCTGAGTGAACGGCCGATGATAGGCAATATCTCCTTAGAATCCCCGGGCATCGCCCCCGCGCCGACACCTCGTCATGCCCGTCCACGGCCGCCCTAGAAAATTCCAAGACGCCGCCGTGCACGCCCCTGTCGGAGCCATGGGAGCCGCGCCTTTGTCACATCACGGAGCCTTCCCATGTCATCCCCCGCATTGGCGACCGCCCTGGTCGTACCGTTCGAGCAGCTGAGAATGTCCGACGTCGAGTCGGTGGGCGGCAAGAACGCCTCGCTCGGCGAAATGATCAGCCAGCTGGCCGCCTCGGGCGTGGCCGTGCCCGGCGGCTTCGCCACCACGGCGCATGCCTTCCGCCAGTTCCTCCGGCATGGCGGGCTCGCGCAGCGCATCCAATCCCGGCTCGACGCGCTCGATGCCGACGATGTCCGCGCGCTGTCCGAAGCCGGCGCCCAGATCCGCCGGTGGATCGTCGAGACGCCCTTTCCGGACGATCTGCGCGAGGCGGTGAGCGCCGAATTCGAGCGCCTCACGCGCGACCACCCCGGTGCCTCCTTCGCGGTGCGCTCGTCGGCCACGGCCGAGGACCTGCCCGACGCATCCTTCGCCGGCCAGCAGGAGACCTTCCTCAACGTCGTCGGCATCGAGCAGGTGCTGCTGAAGATGAAGGAGGTCTTCGCCTCGCTGTACAACGACCGCGCCATCAGCTATCGCGTGCACAAGGGTTTCGCCCACGGCGACGTGGCGCTGTCGGCCGGCGTGCAGCGCATGGTGCGCTCGGACCTGGCCTCGGCCGGGGTGATGTTCACCATCGACACCGAATCCGGCTTCAAGGACGTGGTCTTCATCACCGCCGGCTACGGTCTCGGCGAGACGGTGGTGCAGGGCGCGATCAACCCGGACGAGTTCTACGTGCACAAGCCGACGCTGCGTGCCGGCAGGTTCCCGATCATCCGCCGCAGCCTGGGCAGCAAGCTGCTGCGCATGGAGTTCGCGCCGGAGCAGGAGCGGACCGGCGGCGGGCACTTCGTGCGCACCGTCGACACGCCGCCCGAGATGCGCAACCGCTACGCGCTCGGCGATGCCGACGTCATCGAGCTGGCGCGCTACGCGTTGATCATCGAGCAGCACTACGGCCGCCCGATGGACATCGAATGGGGCAAGGATGGTCAGGACGGCAGGCTCTACATCCTGCAGGCGCGCCCCGAGACGGTGAAGAGCCAGGCCGAGGGCAAGGCCGAGCAGCGCTACAAGCTCAAGGGTGACCGCGCGAAGAACGTGGTGCTGGCCGAGGGCCGCGCCATCGGCCAGAAGATCGGCACCGGGCCGGCGCGGCTGATCCGCAGCCC